>ENA-OWNT01002597-OWNT01002597.1-seawater-metagenome-genome-assembly--contig:-NODE-2597-length-18587-cov-3.819125_pt1 | contig 18587 bp, 23 predicted proteins | sample MGYA00238136_ERZ651165 | MGnify/ENA primary metagenome ERZ651165 (study PRJEB26861, sample SAMN08777766) | seawater metagenome | isolation source: coastal seawater | place: USA: Florida | collected...
ACAGACGGCCGACGGAATAAATCAACGTAGCGAACAGCGGCGAGAGTGCTGCTTGATGCCCGTCGCGAAGGGTGACTATCAACCCATTTGATCTTCGCTTGTGCGGGGCTGAAACAGAGTTGTTGGCACAAACGATACTTCTGGGTCCGTAAAACCCTCCTTTCATAGTGCAATAGGCTGGAAATAGTCAACGAACACAAACACCTGCGGAACGAGACGGATCGAGAGAAGGGAGTTTTTAAGCGCGGCCCCAAGTCGTTCGGTTTTTGGAGTGAGTTGGTGCACACCGACTCTCTCGAACCTATGGTGACCGTTGCCGACACACGCAGTAGTTTGTGAGCCTTTTCAGCAATTCATCTTCCGTGCACCGCGTGAGGCATGGTTCGTGGGACCTGGTGGTTGGTTGCCGGCGCAGCGGTCATTGGCCAATGTGTTTGTCACCTTATCAGTCCAGAACAGAAGCCGTTCGTTGTCGTCACCCATGACTCGTTGTCTCACTGGGAAAATCAACTTCAAACCGTTGGCAGGAAACTAGCAAACTTAGACACGCTCGAACGTGTGCCTGTGACTTACCTTGACGGCAAGAAGGCTGTTTGTTTCTACTCTAGCACTGAGTCAGAGGAGCAACCGGTGAGATTATTGAGCTTCCCAACCACCGACGAGGAGAAAATTGCCGCTGCAGCATCAAGGATTCGCTCTTTCGAAGGGCAATGCGCAACGATGTCGGCTGGGTACTGGTCATACACTGTGTGTCCATTTTCTGGCATTCGCCAATTTCACGTGAACGGAAAGGGCAAGCCCGACACCGAGTTCCATCTTGGGACCTTCAACCAAAGTGAGGAGTTGAAGATACCTCAGTTTTTATCGAAGACGGGACGTGACTTCAAGACATACACGCAATTTTACTCTGGAGGCACAGATGGCCGCGAGACACAAGTCCACTTCGTGTGTCGAGGCACGGCTTTGGATCCAACCCCGAAGCAACGCCGACCCACACATGGAAACATGAACGTCGCAAAGATTACTGAAGACCCACAGCACTCATACCGTGTTACGATAGCAACTCCTGACCTTTGTGGTCTAACGGAGACACCAAAACAGTTGATCGGGGGCGCGCCCGTGGACTGCTTCCGTCATGTGGGGACATGGTGGACGGCAGAAGTTTGCCCGTTCCGTCATGCCATCCAGTATCATAAAGAGGTCGATGGCAGTCGAACTAATGTGCCACTCGGAAAGCCACGAAATTCCTCACTTATAGTGACCGAGGAGCAGGCGGATGAAGCAACTGTCAACTTCAAGAAAGTTATTCTGGCATCCAGCAAAAAGCTCACTGGAAAAATCGAAGCTTGGGCAGCTACAGCCGCCACATTTGTTCGCAGCGACGAATTGCCATATTTTGAGGAAGTTTTCGCTGATGGATCGCGTTGTGGAAAAGGACCAGATGCTGTGGCACGAACTACTGTCGTGAGATATTTCTGCGACCCTGAAAGCTACGCTGAAGACCCTGCCCAGCAAACATTCCGCTCCATTGAAAGTTTCGAGGAGGTGACGGAGTGTGTGTACAAGGCGACGATTCGGCTTCCGGAGCTGTGCCTCCACCCAGCGTTTTCGCATTTGGTGGGTTCGATATCTGCAGACTCCTCGCAAGCAAGTTCAATTGATTGCATTCCGGAGAGTGATGTCACGGCTGCACTCTCCAAATAAAATGTCATGGTAGAGGCCACACCAAATAAACAGCATGTGGAGTATGCACTGCCATGCTCGACACAGCGTCACAAATGTGCTCGTAAACATTTAGAACCGTACTCTGACCTTTCATCGATTGCGTTCAGCACTCCATTCACTGCAGATCCAGCTTCAAATCCGTCTTTACCACGCTATGATATCCGTCGCAAAATGGATCTTTTGCTGTCGGGCTTGCTTACCGTCCACCACGAAGCACCGCCCGAGTAGACAGCGTCACGCAGCCACAATGATGTATGGTATGACGTCTTGGTGACAATTTAGCGTCTGCGCCGACCAACAAGACTGCTTTGAGACAACTAACTTGTGAGGTTGTGAGTGAGTTTGTGAGTGAAAGCAATACTTGCTTTTGTGCAAAAGCCGAAACGAGCTTGTTTTCTTGTTTCTTGTTTTGCTTTTTTGCTTGGTGGCAGCGAGGACGTGACTGGGGTTTTCGCTCGGTGGCTGTCAGTTGGAGGTGGAGGTTGTTCGTTGCTGTTCCGTGGTGCACTGATGCGTTGATGCACTGTTGCAAGTTGCTAGCTGCCACCGTTCGCGCGTGAGACACAACACAAACAGTGGCCAAGGCCAGCTTGGCGTTGACATGGCAACAGTGTCGTGGTTGTTTGCATCGAAAAATGTAAGACTGTGACGACATGAGACATCGTTGTCGTTTCAAAGAATATTTGGAGTTCAAAAATGCTCGTATCGAAAAAGGCGGTTGGCCTGTTTGCTGCGGATTCTGTATGTCGGTGCCAGCATGCTTGAGGCACTGACTTCTGGTTTGCGCTTCCGGTTTCGTGCGCACTGCAGTCTTGGGTCGAAGGCCTATGTTGCAGTGGAATCACTCATCTTCGCACAACCGCGAGGTCATTCTATTGTTTCGCGGGTCATAAAGAAACATTGACGGTGTCGACCATGTACCTGCAAGCACTGCTGCTTGCCGTCACCCGACTTGTCGTGTCTGGCAGTGGTTCCTATAAGCTACCAATTGCAGATGTAGGCCTACCACCAAATTTCTTCGCCAATCTGCATCAGCACGCACACTCACGTGTGGTGGTGCCCGGATGTGAAGAGGAGTGCACAGAGCTTATCCAAGCGGTGGGCAGGAATGTGTCGCTCTACGTGGGCGCCAACCAATCAATTTATCGCTTCGGTGATGTTATCGTTGGTTCAGGGCTTCGCTGGCAGCATGACCGCAATATTATCCAAAACAACAAAAAGTATGAAGGGTCTCTACTCCAACAATATTTCAGTTCGCACGGAACATGGTCACAGCATGAAGTGGATTGGCAGGTCCTCGGTGCGCTTTGCACAACCCAGTGGAAGCAGTATGCTCCGACCGAGCCACTGACAGTCCACTTCCGTGCCGGTGACAATACATACTCAAGTACACGCCAAGTATTGGATTGTGCAGCATCATTTTTGTCTGGGTCGAGTGAACATTCGGTTGATAAGACACCTCAACAGATCAGGCTCGTTGCCATTCAGCATTACGGCGCCAATGAGATGAGTGGCAAGCACTTCGCAACGAAATCACAAATAAAGAAAGGGAACCATGCTGTTGCTCATGTATTGAACAACTTGACTGCCATGGGATTTAACGTTAGTCTGCAGTCGTCAAAGGACCCAGACATTGATTTCTGCACGGTGGTTCAGTCGCAACATACATGCTTGTCACAAGGTAAGTCGCCATTTGTCATGAATGACTTACTCCATGCGAACACTGCATCTGGATGGCGGTGGACATTTGTGCAGGTGGATTTGATTCGGTAGTTTACCATGTCCGAAAGGCGCTCGGGTTCCGAAACGAACAAAGTAATTTTGTTCGAGTAAGACAATTTCTGTGGGAGCCTTGGTCTGGAAAGTACCAGCAAGCATACAAGAGGCCAGTGTTGCCGGCCGATTACCAAATAGACGACCTTCTCTACGGCACTACAAAAGACTCCGCCAGAAAGAGAAGTTTCGTTCTCAGCAATGCAATATTTGAAGGAAGTTTAATGCAGACATACTTGCGTAGTCATTCTAATTTCGCGAGCAGAACAGGGGATCTGCATTCTCTTCGCAACCTGTGCAGCGACGACCACAACTTTTCCGAAGCGACGGAGCCGTTGGTTATTTCATATGACGATACTCTCAAGTCCGATGTCGATTCACTCTTCGAGTGTGTGACCAACTTTTCTTCGCTGCTGAAACCACACTCGACTGTGCGCATTGTGGCTGCCCGACACAGCACAGTTATGAACGTGTCTGATGATGGGGAAATACTTGCAAAACATGAAATTTTGCGGGAAAATGGTGCATCGCGGATATTTCAGCAATTGTTGCGACAACTCAAGTTTTCGGTGGTTGTGGATGCCGCACGAAATGCCGACGACCAGTTTTGCATGCTAGTGACCGCTGAAAATGTATGCCTGCATTCGGGTGAGGCTTGCAAACTTGTGTGTATTGTGAGCAATTTTATTTCCCTCTCTTACTTCTCGTGATTTTCAACGCTTTTGAAGGCGGTCTCAGCAAAGCCGTTCGAGCCGTACGGTCATGGATATCGAGATAGTGTTGGGGACAAAAGGGAACGAAAAGCGCAACTTCAACGGCACCATTTGTGGCATCACGTGGTAAAATCAGCACCGGAAAAAGGTTCTGATGGTATTCAATGTTACAGATTCTCAGAATGCGAGTAAGCAAAAAAATTCTATCTCCTCGACAGCAGACGACCGAGCATGAAGCAAGACACCGCCACAATAATAATTTGAAACAGCCCAAAGCGACGAAGTGACTGTGCTTTCGACATCACCCCGGACTTTTGCATAGAGTCTCCAAAGCGCTGCCGTAGCCCTGACACAGTAGCAACAGCACATATTACCAGCAAGCGTGTCAGCACAACACCATTACAAAAACAGCACGAACCACTCTTCTCCGCGACAGAAGATCGTAGCTCGTCAATCACTTTGTTTTTATCGTCAAGTTGCCTTCGCAACTTCTTGTTCTCCATGACGCTCGCCGTGTATTGTTTGCAAACATCGTGGTACTGCCCTTCTAACTTTTTCAGCTTAGACGTGCCAAAGAAAATGCGGAGAGGTTTACGCTGATGCAGTCAGTGACACACACAACAAGTCACGCTGACGCTAACCTGGTTGAACTGCTCTTTCAGAGTCTCGATTGGCTGACCGTCAGCATTGGCGTCTTGCGGTACCAACGTATTTGCAGACTTAGGCGGAAGAACGAAGCGAACACGAAGCTTGCAGTTGGACAGCTTCTTGGAGTTCTGCTGCCGCCATTCCCTCTCCACTGACGACGTGATTTCTGATTGGGACGAAAGAGCGTTGAAAAACGACGGAGAAAGGTGCAAGATCTGGATTAGAAATCGATCTTTGTTCTCGGCAGCATCGTCAGAAGTTTGGTGTCTCTCTAATAATTCTTTGACGTACTCCTCACGCATTAAGAACCGGATTTTGGTTTTTCTCCTCACAATCGCTGACGCTGGTTGAACTACATATCGTTGCTTATCTTTCGAACTAATTTTGACTTTGTAGGCCAATGTGTTTTCACTAGTGTTGGTCAACGTTAGCACAGCTTCCTTTGGCCCGAGAGAGTTGATCTCGAACGTGACGTAATCAGGAGGATCTATAACATAGCTTTCATCCACCAAAGGATTGTCCATGATGCCCACAATGCGTTTGTCCTGGCCAAGACACGATAAAATGCCGTCTGATGCGCTTTCCTAAAAATTGCTAAAAAAAATTCAGCGTCTTGCAAGACGGCTGTCTTGCCGTCCATCAGTACGTCCATCAGTCGCCACGTGGCCATTGAGCTGATATCACCACTTCCTCCATTCCAAGCACCACAGACATTATTCACTCGCACAGCCACACCAAACGCTGAGCATTTGTACTGCATCGATGTGTGGTTGTAATGTCCGTTGATATCTTTGCCATGAACTGTTGCGGGTCCGTAGCTCAGTCTTCTATAGCGTGTCGTACCTAATTAATGGTGTGTTGCGACAGGCGTGACGTTGCATGCTGTCGTTCTACATTCATCGGCATTGTCGACCAACCCTAGTTTCCTCTTCTGGAACGCCGTTGACGTCGCCAAGACGAGTCAAGTGACTCAACGCGTTGTTGTCGTTGCACTGTTGTCTGTCGTTGGTCGTTGGTCGTTGGTCGTTGTGTTGTCGTTGGTTCGTTCGTTGGCAACTCCAAACCAAAACCAAAACCAAAACCACAACCGACTGTGGGTGTGAGTGGGACAGTGACCGTGAGTGAATGACAGTGAGTGAGTGAGTGAGAGCGGCGGTGGGGTGACTTACTTGTGGGCGTGAGGATGGCGGATGACAGGCTGATGCACTGGCGGATCAAAGATCTGACACATGACACTCTGTCCGATCAATCACATCACATGTGTACTTTGAGAGCAGCAAGATAGTGCACACATTCACACGTCCACCAATAATACCCCTTGCGTCCACCCGTTAGCGACATGACGGCATTCTTGGTAATGCGGCAATGCATGCGGCTATACTATACTCGAGTACTCGAGTAGGGTATGGGATCGAGGTGCTCGGTCACTGTGATATGTGAGCAAGTTCACAGTTAGTATGTTTACGTTACGTGCAGAATGTCATTACTGATTCGACGATGTACGTTGCGACGTCTGGAACGTCGAATACGGGAGTAACATTTGGTGACACTGGAAGCAAAAGTGAGTCAATTCGCACGCCGCCTTCAATCATGCATGGCTCAAGGTGCATCGGATCGTTTCGTGAGACGTTCACGATTGCGCTTTAAAATGTAACGGTAGCGGGTGAAATCAGCGGCTTCGAGCAGCATGTCCCGCTTGAGACGCAAGGCCTGGCGTGAATATACAAAAAGAGCACATGAGAGAGGTCTACGACTGTGATCAATTCCCGAAACGACGACGTCGACAGCAAACGTGATTGCCTCACCTGGTGGACTGTGAACAAAGACCTGTGATATTTTTCGTAGGAAGCGGCAGAGGTGACGCATGACACGTAGATACCGAAAGTCAAAGCTCCATAAATAATACTAATCGAGAACGCTGTCAGAACCTTCTGCAATTCCGAGAAGTTGAAAGCAAACGAAACCACTTCCGTTGAAAGAGTTGTGATTGTTGCAGCATACACCCACACATCGTCAATCAATCCAGCAATAGTCACAAAGGTGCCCAGCAGAGGTAAGATCAGGACCATCGCAAACCTGAAGCCAAACAGCGAATCAGTTGAAATCACATGTTGACACGCGCCAGCAGCCAAACAATCGGTAACGAACAGTCGCATGGGAAAGCCCAGAAGAAGCAAAACCACGGGCATCGTGAGGCCGTTAAGTATACCGAAACCCCAAGTGGTTGCGTAGTCAAGCGCTCCGATGCCCAATTCAAATAGGAGTGATTGGCATGCGGTCACCACTCGCTGACCATGTTCGTCGATGATGGCACCAGCGCAAACCTTGGCGCCTTTGGGCGTCCTGTCTCCGAGAGTGCCATTAGGTCCCACGAGTACGCCATACACGAACGAGCTATTCGGCGGGGCTTCAGCTATCATGCCATACTGGTTGTCGATCAGAGACGTGTTTGTACTCAGCAAGTACGACATCGACACCGAGTTTAGCACAGCTGCTGGAACGACAATGAAGTCCAAGGCTGTAAATATAATCACAAGGGGCACAGCCTGAGCGAAATAAAATCAAATCACAGCGCAAAAGAAGTGAACCAACAGACAACCACATACCACCACGATTGAGAGTTCAACACAACTTTCATGGCATCGAGAATGACAGCTAAACTTACCACTCTGTTCACCCATGGTCGAAGTGTCGGGACCCAACCTGCGGCACTGCAAAACCCAAAAGTGATGAGCTTCAATAGAGGTCCGACAATATCCAGCAAGAGCTCGGCCACATTCCAAGTGAACTTCGGTTCGGACAACAGCCACCAGAGCTCCACGACAAAGTGCAGTGCATTGAAAACTGCAAGGACCAGCAGTGCCCACTTGGTAGCTCCGTAATACTCTTCACTGTGCAATCTATGAGCCACGAATTGATTTTCAAGATCGTCTGTCATGAAGTGCAGCCCACATTTGTGCCAGGTACGTCCCCAGCATGACAAACTAGTGCGTTCCGAAGAAGATTGGTCGGTGCGACCAAATGCTGATGTGGTGCTGAGGTCCAGCAACCCATCAATCTCACTGGATTGCCACACTTGAGAATGACTGGACACGGGCTGTAATGAACTGTCAACGGACCCACTTCTTGGGCCTGGTCGGCTTTGGATACGCTGCTGAAGTAGAGATACGCCGTCGAAAGAGGCCGACACTTCGCTGAATGAAGGGCGAACATCAGGATTGAAGCTCCAACAACGGGACAGTAGTTCCACTAGGCATTCTCGGCAGTCAGGCGGAAGGCAAGTGAATGATGGCTTCGACCAATTCGCGATCACTGTGTCCATTGGCAGTGGTTCACCTCGACCATGGCTTGGATCGTAACGAGGGACTTTTGATTGACGAAGATGCTGAAGGTCAGCAACCTGCTCACACTGCTTGTCCGAAGGCCCGACCACCACAACTTCCTGCATGCACTCGTCAGCGTCCTTCAAATCACCATCGGTTGTTGCGCGCGATCGAAGATTTGTTGGCGATCTGGCCTTGGCAGCCGTAGTTGGTCGCGACGGCAATGAGCGATACTTGCTCATCAATGGCGTTCGAGATGACGTCATCCACACGAACGTGGTTGCCCTGGATGACTTCTTTTGTTGGCGTTCGGCAACGGCACAGAACAATTCCCACAAAATGATCCCAAATGCGTACACATCTATAGCCGGCGAAACGCTTGATGAACAATCGGCACGAGAAACGAAACAGGCGAATATTTCAGGTGCCATGTACTCGATGGTACCCATAGCACTTTCATAGTGGGCCGCATTCTGATTGTCACCAATATCCCCAAACGTGGGTTGGTCGACTCGCTCACTGATTCCAAAGTCACAAATCCGTACATGTGCGGGGGCCGCATCACTCAACAAGACATTTTCCGGTTTCAAATCTCGGTGGATGATGCCGCGGTCATGAAGATAATTCATGCCGTCTGCCAGTTGTGCAGCCCACAAAAGCATTTGACATCGCCCCAACTTGTGTTGAGGGTTGGCATCACCTTTCTTGGCTTTTAATGCGTTGTCGAGGACTGATCGCAAGTTCGAACTGCACCATTCATGAACGATATACACCCTACCGAAGACATCATGGGGTGTTCGTTGTCGACACAGTCCTAAAAAGCGAACGATGGACGGATGGTCCAGCTGTCCAAGGATTGCAACTTCATGAGCCAACTCTTGAAGACCAGCATTTCTCTCACGGAGACTTTGGAGGGCATACAATTGCTTAGCAGCGACTGATTGGCCTCGGAATGTGGCTTTCCATACCGATCCACCTGCGCCTGCCGCTACTTTCTGGAGTAGCTTCAGATCAGCAGGATTGATTGCCCAAAATTCAGCAACCACATTCGTGTGCTCAGAATTGGTTGAGCCTATGGAGGGTTGTGGAGTCATTGCCGCATTCGCGGGATTGCCCTCCAACCAGTTTTGCAGAGTCGACAACTGAAATGGGTTGACCTCACGCTCCAGCTCATCCATTTTGCAGTGCAGCTTTTTCGTCCAGAAGAATAATTCACGCCGCATGCGGCTGCGCATCACAGTCTACAAGATCACAGCAGTGTCCAGCACAAAGTTGATGATGATTGCTACATCGGAGGCGCCAAATGCAAAATTCGAACAAACTTGTTGGAGAAGTGCAGCCGATGCGGCAACAATGACGCCAAGGAAATCAAATATTGCGGACGCAACAAGATTAAACACCACGGGAATACAGGTCATAGCATTCATCGTGGCACCGTTCATGTTGGCAAACGACGATTCGCCGTACATGTCTGTGAGTAATATGGCCAACAAAATGCCGTTTATTGGAACAATGAAAATGAAAAGCCGGGCGGGAAGTAGGTTGTTCACGACCTTCACAACACCGCAACAAAACCAAATCAATTATCAAACCAAGGCTCGTCTGGAATTTCAAACTTCACTCACCAGTATTTTGATCCCAACCCACATTACTAAAATATCCATCAGACCGTCAGCATTGCCACCACTTGTGAGCCCTGTCAGACGTGCAGCTACCGATAGTGCACTGAAGGGTGAGATGCGGTCGCCCGTAGTCGTGTCGCTGAAGTTCAAACTTGTGCACATTTGATCCCATTGGACATCAACAGACGCGTTTCGAGTAATTGTTGATGAATTGGTTGAAGTCAGCAAGATTTCCTTGAAAACGACTTCGTAATAGTCTTCCAGTATGAAATGGCGTGGGAAGAACATTAAAAATGCAGCCATCGCGAACCAAGCTCCAATCCGGACGTAAACGTGATGTGAAGGTCCCCACTTTCCGCGGCTGCATGGATTAGCTGCAATCGAGAAGCAGATAAAACTCACCGCAAACAAGAGACCTGTGACCGCTGCACAGACGAATGCGGCAATGTTGAATTCTTGCGCTGCTTCTGGAGCCCCCGTCAGAGCTCCCGAGTTCAACGCGTCATCAACAATCTCAGTCCCACCAAACAAGAGAATTACCCACCAAGCGACGAGAGCATTAACTCTGGAATACATTGCGGTTTCTTGATATTCCTTCTCAGTTTTGGCTTCACCAAAAAGCAACCCCACACGGACCAGCCAGGGAACATGTTTGCGTGGGGTGCTGGTCCCAGACTCACTTTTGGAGTGCGTCAATTGGCCAGCAGCAGCAGTCTCGCCTTGATCCATTGCAACTGTCACAAGTGGCGGTTTAGCTCACTCAATGACTAGTGTGATCAAAGAGCGAGACAGAATCATAATGGTTCGATACCAGTGTCAGCATACTCACTGGAGTATCACTTGTTACCCGGTCGTCGAGTCAAGTGTGCGACAACAATGGCTGTGGAGCTGCTTTGTTGCGACAATACTACAACTTGAGTAGCGTCCTAACATATTCGCGTATAATTTTCAAGTTTCTGCAACTCCATGACACTTTCGTCCGCATACCTTAGCTTCGGTTTGCGCTTGTCATCCACCAACTTCGACCCATGCCGTCAGTCACCAGTGCTGCTACTGTCAGGGGTGAAACATCATTGTAGTCACGTGGCCGGGAAGCAAGCTTTCTTATCACACGGACGGGGGAAGTCAAGGACGTGTCCATGGAGCTGCCATGCACCCTCCATGGATCTGCCATGCACCCATGCACCCAAGACACGGCCGTTGCTCTTTGCGACGAAATGGCGGCTGGAGGCTTGGGCACAATGTCATTTCACCACCACCCGGCTGTCCGTGGAACACCAATCAGCTGACGGACAGCAATGGCTGTTCTACAACATCGTCATGGTCGCCACCGCCTTCACCTTCGCAACCACCCGCAACCCGCCGTACCAGAGCAGGAAGAGGTGTACAATACCACTCCTCGTCCGGTATGCCACAACCCACAACCACGCCACCAATGTCGTCGTTGTTCGTCGTCACCGTCGTCGTCATCGTCGTTGTTCGTCGTCGTTGTCGTCGTCGTCGTTCAACTTGATCCTTCATTCGTGGTGGTGACGAAAACTTCGCGAGTGGCGACTTCGCAGTTTCCCGCGGGCCCGCGCCCGAGGTCACTGCGTCACTGGCGTCAAGTTGAGGTTCGAGGTTTACAAACACGCCATGTCCACACAGCCTGTATGAAATTTCTCAGATCGTCAGTCAGTCAGTCACCAACAACAATTGCGTAATGTCGTAATTTCGTAATTTCGAAGTACTAATACTGTACTGTACTGTTAAGTTCAGTTTAGTTGATTTCCAATATGTCGGTGGTTACAGTGACACTTAGAATGTTGCATAGATAAAGTGAAGTGTACAGTACAATGCATTAGTTTATGAGACAACACAGAGCAACACAACGCCTGTGTGGGATCTTAAAGGTACATAAGACGAACAGTGAGCTGGGCGCCGGTGGAGTTCGTTGTGGGACATGAAAGACCCACAATGCACAGCGGCCTTTGCGGTCACCAAACAAAGCGTTTGTTCGTGCGTTCGTGCGTTCGTTCGTTCGTTCGTTCGTTCGTTTTGTTGTTTGTTGGTTTGAGCAAGCAGCCTACGACAGTCAGTCCTTTGCGCGCTTGCTCGTTTGCTTGCTTGCTCGAGTGATTGTGATTGATTGGTACTCTCCATAGTCACGTAACTTGCTTGTGTGGTGATGATTGACGGTCATTGAGTGCAGACACGACCGTGGTTGGAGTGTGCGTGCTGTGGCAGAAGCTGTGATGCTGATGTGCATGTAGCGCGTATTTGAATTCTGAATTGCTTCGCTGCAAGACGTCGCGCGGCCGGTGGGAGGTCGAAGTGCGTTTGTCGCGTGACTTCAGGTCACAGTCGCGGCTGTGCTCCCTGTCTGCTTAGAAATGCTGGCTAACTTTGGACCCTTTTCAAAAACAGGCCACTAAACGTTGTTAATTCCTCGGTGAATGAGAATGACAAGGTGAACCTACTTCACAGATAGGTTGGTCCAAAGTGGGGCCACCCGCTCCACCCCACGCCAACGTGCGTGGATTCAATGGACCAGACGGCAAGACCCCCTAACACTGGGGCCCAGCCGTCGCCATTGCGCAGCGTCAAGAGTGGCTATCTGCTGCTTCGAACACGATGGGCGTCAGTGACAGGTGTGTGGAAACGGTACTTTTTTGTTCTGTACTCCGGATACGACGGCGCGTATCTTGAGGCGTACCTAACGAAACCTGTGGTCCACCCACTCAAAACTACCGAAGCCAGTACCCCGACTCCCACACTTAGTGAGGAGGTCGACAACGACTATACTGGTTCATTCTTATCTCTATTGAAGGACGACACCAACGCAATAGAAGCTAGGAATACAAGCGACCGACAGCAAGCGACACCTCCACGACGTGCATCAAAGCATCGGAAACCTTCGTTCAAGTTCAATATTTCTAGGGTGTACAGTCCTCGGAGATACGCCTCCAAGCGCCAACCTTTTGTCTTTCAGATATTTAGCTCGTCATTGGACGTGAAGGAATTTAAACAATCGCGAAAAGCCAGCAAGAGCAAGGCAGCAAATGCCACGCAGTCGGAAGCGGGTCGTGTCGCCACCAACCTTCAATTTTCAAACAAATTCAAGCGTGGGAAGTCTCTCGTATTGGCGGCCCCATCCTTTGACGACTGTAAAGAGTGGCTGGATGCTGTTTCCAGCATTAATGCCTTGAACCAGCAAGCATCATTGTCAGATCGGCTTAATACTGCAATTGCGAGCGCAGCACAGCCAAATGTAAGTAGTTTGCAACTGAGCTTCTTTTCATTGGTCGTTCGTGGGCGTGATGTGAGTTCCATCTTGTTTGGGCATAGACCAAGAGTGTTGACACCATCATTCAAAGCAACAAAGAAGTTGTGAAGCACATTCTCCGTTTCCAGATGGAGGATTTGCAGGAGTCACTCAATGGTTCCCCGCAAGCTCATCAGTCCTTCGGTCTGGCAACGCTAGTTGACTTCCTCTACAGGTTTTACAACAACGCGCTTGTGTATGACGTGGTATGCTACTGTCTTTCTGAGCGGCTTAGCAATGGAATGATCACTCCGCGGAATTTGTTGTTCTTCCTTCCTCAAATTTTGGTACGACGTTTCGTCAGCACTTTGGTTGCGTCACGTGTTGCCTGCATGAAATTGTTGCTCTTTGATGTGGCGAACAGGTCGCACTTCGCAAAAAGGCCGCCTGCTCCTCCAATACATCTCTGTTCCTCGAGCAAATACTGTTCTCGTGCCTAGTTGCGTTGAAGTCATGTCCTGCAGAGAGGTTAAATTTTGCTCTCCATCTGTATTGGGCTTTCGTCAGCGAGCTACCTCGATTGCCAGACCAGGTTAGTAGTAGTCACGACCGAACTCTCGCAAAAGTATTTCATATTGATATCACTGCAATTTATTTCAGGAATCCCAATCCGAGAATGCGGATGGCGCTGCAGCTGGAAAAAACACTCGTGATGAACCGATGCTGCTAACCATGGATGGTATTCGATCTGAAGACATTTATTTATGGCGCCTTCTACTTATTCTCGAGTACTTTTTATATCGACGTCCTCTACGCGAAGCGTCGCGAAATCAATCACCACCGCCCGAGGGGCACAACGTGGACGCTTACCCAACCTCTCGTCCTGCTATCACTGCCTGGAACAAAGCAGCGGAAGAAGAACTAGGTGCGCAGAGTGTTCCACGCAGCTCGCAAGAGCCCGAACAGGTATCCCGCCCCATCGAGGTCAGTGGCGCGTGCAATTCTACACGTTGCGCGGAGACATTAACTTGCTGACTGTTCTTTCTCCCACAGGAAGTCGAGGAGCCACAAGGGTGGTGGATGTCACCCACCGTACTTCGTAGCGGAGAGGTTGGATATTGTGGCCGCAGACGCATTTGAAGTTTCATCACCAACTGATTGTGTTCGCCAGGCCTTCCACGCAAAGTTCTCTGTCCCAGTGCCCCGCCACGAGAGGTCGTACCTTCGAGTGGCGTTTTTCAAGGCCCCGCATCAACGTGACGGCGAAGGGACGAGCAGCAGTGGTCCAGCATACGAATGGCCCACCTGCGACGAAGCGCGATCTGTGCCCTTGCAGGAGTTACAATGGGCAATATGTAGTCCACCAGTCACATGCACTCGGTCTTCTGTCGCCGAGTTTCAATGGGAAGCCTCCCACGTCCCAAAAGCAGGTGGTGTGCCCTTGAGCAAGCGAACTTTGTGACACGGCAGGATCCTGGCGTTGTAACCGTTCTGCCGCTGCTTACTGTTAATTGTAGGACCCTACATTGTGGTTGTATTCAGGTAAGTGCACACCTAATTTCATTCCCTACGGGTACCTGGTCTCACAGCATTGTTCTGGTCCAGCACGAAAACTCGCAAGCCTATTTGTTGGAAATCCGTGACTGTCGTACGGGCAGACTTCCTGATCCATGAATCCGAAACTTCGGTTGGAACTTCTGGCTTGCAAATGTTAGACGATTACACTCAAGCAGACGTACGCTTCCTTCTGTGTGCTTGTGTGTGTATGTCCTCCGTGACCATTGCAGTCGTTGTTGGTTGAGTTTACAGTGATTTGTACTGTGAACTGCCGGTGCAGGTTTTGCCGGCCGGGGTCGCCAGTGTGATCCACAATATCAAAACAAAGGCCATAGATGCTGGAATTTTGGTGTACTTGTCGGCCCACGAGCCCATCCGCTCCAAAAGTACCGCATCGACGTCGCCGGAGGCCCAGTATAGGTTGCTCTCTGCAACGGAGTTGCGCCTCATTAATAGATTTGTTGTTCAGAACACGCAGGAACGATACAGTGATATATTCGCTTCAAATCGGCGCTTCGTCGCCTCTCTGATAAAAGCATCAGAGTCCGTGCGCGAGCTTGAGCCAGAGAAGCGACGAGACGCGCTCCGAGCCCACCTCAACAAGTTGCAAGTTCACCACAGCGCTCTTATTGAGGGCGAAACGGATCAAATGAAGAGTGGGGCACCGCAAACATTCCCGGCCTTATATACCGTATTGTTTGCAGCTGGCCTGGATGACATGCCACCATCACCGCAGCGAATTGTTCGCTTAGTTCCAGAAGAGAGTATTGTATTCAACACTCGTGAACGCGCGCCTTATCTTCTCTGTGTCGAAACAGTAGCATTGGGCCAGAGTTTGTCTTTAGCGCAAACGACTACAGCTGCTCGCGAGGACGAACGTCAAAGCGTGGACTTGTCGAAGCCAGACAGTGGGGAGCGCAAAGAACCAGAAGTTCCACCGTCGTGGACAGGTGGGGCTGGAGTCGGTTCATTGTTCGCAAGGCCAGCCACGAGTGCACATGTGCACAGTGTGATGACTTCTATTGCCAGTCCCCCAGCAATAGTGATGACACCCAGGAGCTTGTACGTCAATGTCTATTGGTTCGTGGTCGAAACGTAAATATGACTGCGAAAATACGTTGGCTGTCTGTCAAGGTACTTTGATAGCGTGAATCAAACTCAGCTAGAGCCATCTTATTCTTGTCAAGGTTGGATGCACAAAGGGCGGGTGCATCCTAGAACTGACGCTGCCAGCTTTCGGCAGCGCTGGAAGAAACGCTTCTTCAGACTACATCCAAGAAGTCGTACGTTGTCATATTTCACCAGCGCACACCCCCGTGCGCGGCCCAAGGGAACATTAGTTCTCCCCGAGTACGACAGTGACGTTAGAGTTGCTGCCCCAAATGAAACGAACAACCACAAGGTGAGGCATTTTCGTCCACGTAATTGCCGTCGTCTCAGCTTTAAATTGTGTCTGTCTTGCGCAGCGTTCCACGTTTCTGCTGTCGTGTCGAAATGCTGACGGCCATCCAGTCCAAGTGTACCTGTCAACCTCGAAACGAAAAACAATGAAGCAGTGGATCCGGCGGCTGCGTCAGACCTTTAATGGGGTCTCAGATGACGTTGACAGTTCTCCAACACCGAGTCCACTTCAGAAGAGTAGATCGGGAAACAATGATGAATCAGCACAGCCACCAGTAGAATCGGAACTACGAACGATCGCGCAGCCACTGCCAGTGTCCTGGTTGGCGACCAATGTTGGATCGTTTGTTGTTTCGGAGGAGGCGGGACGTCGATTGCGCATGGAGGTGCAATCGCAAAATAGCCATTTGACGTACACAGCAACTCATTCTCACGGCGCGACACAGTATGTTTGTTGCGTCACTGTGTGTACCACTCGTCGTGACCGTGTGGCAAGAACTCAAAATATACTCTGTAACAATGTCCTTTCCTAGGTTTGTGATGTACTTTCTGCAAGATACACAATCAAGCGGCGACGAACGCGTGCGAGCGAGTAACATCTCTGTCGGAGACATTCTGGCAGCGATCGGCGACGAAATTGTTATCGGTTACTCACAAGAGCAGGTCTTGGCTTTTCTCATGACGAAGACCAAAGGGCAGGTGGGCGCGGATGGCGATGGCTCCGAAGTATGCATAAAAATATCCGTCCTCCGCACAAGTTGGCTTGAGAGCGAAGAGCCTCTCGTTGAAGCAATTGCTGTCGGCGACGAGGAGCCGGAGCCCGGCAACGACGTGTCGCATGATTCTATTGATGCCGGTTGCCAGGAAGCGGACGAAGACTCTGTGGTTGACGACAACGAAGCCGAAGCACGCGCTGCCCAAGAAGCATTTCGACTTGCTCAAGCTGCCTCGCAAAATGGAACATATCCGACCCGGAAAAGACACGTTTCTACTGTCGGAAGCCTCAGCGAGGTTAGTGAAGGTCGGCAGGATAATGGTGCTGTGCAACAATCGGTGGCGGCGCGCCGACAGGATTCATTCGAACGGTTGGAGAACTCGCAGCAAATCGCACAGCACGATGGAAAACTCCCCAAAACTGTGAACTCCAAATTCGGCGAGACGTGGCAACAGAAGGCGATGCGTGTTGCCCGGGCTTCGAGTCTCAGTGGGCGACTTGGCTGGGACCTGAAGTGCGTGCGAAACCTATTGTCTGGTTGCCAAGTCTGTCTCATATCTCACTTGTTTGTTTGACACACCAGGTCAATTGTAGTGAAGTCGTACGATGATCTGCGCCAAGAACGTTTCGTGCTGCAGATGGCCGCATTCTGTGACAAGGTGTGGGCCGATAAGAATGGCCTGCCACTGCGTCTGCATGCTTACAGCATTGTCGCAACCGGCCCAGATTCAGGATTCATTGAGACCATCAGCAATGCCCAATCCTTGGACCAGGTTGGTTTGAATCTGTTTGCCAAGGGTCACCGTTGGACTGTTTTCGTCGGTCTCATTGGCGACGCCTACTTGGTTCCAGGTGAAGAAGAAATTGAAGCCTGGAGAAACATTATCGACTTTTTTTGAACAGTCGTTTTCAGCCTCGTCCAGAGATCTCCGCAACGCCCGTATTCGCTTCGCGGAGAGTTTGGCTGCCAGCTGCATTTTCACTTATTTACTCTTGGTTAAGGATCGTCACAACGGTAACATCATGCTACGCTCTGACGGTACGCGACTGCTCTTGTTCGTTGGTGTTAGGCGTCGTCACCTTGAAATTACATCTCGAAATGCGGTGCGTGTTGGACCAGGTATGCTCGTTCACATTGACTTTGGCTTCATCCTCGGCCATGCACCCGGCGGTCGCTTCAGCCTTGAACGTGCCCCGTTCAAGCTAACGGCCGAAATGGCGAATGTCATGGGCGGAATGAATTCACCACTCTGGGTCCGTTTGAACTTGTTTGCTCACATGTGAGTCGGACTTTATTGTAACCGTCCGTGTGCATGTGTAGACATACTTCGAAGGTCTTGTAATCTCGGGTTTCTGGGCACTTCGACAAGCGCGCGCGGAACTGGAATCTCTACTTATAATCGCCACTGAGAGCGACTTCCCTTGCATGCAAGGAGCGGACAAGAAAGCGATGTTGAGTTCGTTTCGGAGCAGACTTATGGTGGGTGAATCAGCATTAGTCTTTGGTGGCCGTGATGGAATCTTGTCGTGATCAATGTTATTATGTGTGTGCCACCTAACAGGGCGACGAGAGCGTTGCCGAAGTCGTGCATCAAGTCCGGCGCCTGCTCTACAAGTCATGTGACTCAAAATGGAGTTGGTATTATGACGAGTTTCAGCGTGTCAGCAACGGGATCGCACCGTGACAGCAGCGCCTGGACCAGTGCTGATAGATTCGTCTTTCACGGATTCATAACACGATATTTCTTTCATCATCAAACATCCGCCCTCATTTCTCCCAAACATTCCATGCTGCCAGCACTGCTTCAGTCGGCCTCCATGGCCGTCCTCGTGCTGTGTGCGTCGTACGCATGGTGTTACGTTTCG
>ENA-OWNT01002598-OWNT01002598.1-seawater-metagenome-genome-assembly--contig:-NODE-2598-length-18578-cov-3.996108_pt1 | contig 18578 bp, 17 predicted proteins | sample MGYA00238136_ERZ651165 | MGnify/ENA primary metagenome ERZ651165 (study PRJEB26861, sample SAMN08777766) | seawater metagenome | isolation source: coastal seawater | place: USA: Florida | collected...
CTGGACCAGCAGGATATCGCGGCGCAGGATCGCCTCGACCAGCATCTGGCCGATGCCGGGCCATTGGAAAACGCGCTCGATATAGACCGCGCCTGACAGGACGAATCCTGCCTGAATGCCAAGAACGGGGATGATCGAGACCATTGCGGCGCGCAGGGCGTGGCGCCAGATGATGCCGCGTTCGCGCACGCCCTTGGCGCGGGCCGTGCGGATGAAGTCCTGGCGCAGTACCTCCAGCATGGCGGACCGCGACAGGCGCGCGATGACGCCGGTTGCCACAACTGCCAGCGCAAGGGCGGGCATGGTCAGGTGATCAATCAGCGCCCAGATGTCGCGCGTGCCATAGATGGGCCACATGCCAGACACCGGGAACCATCGCAGGTTCACTGCGAAGATCAGGATCATCATCATGCCAAGAAAGAAGGAAGGAATTGAAATCCCTAGCAAAACCGCGAAGGTGATCGCCTTGTCCGCGAAACCGTACTGGTTCGCGGCGGAGATCACGCCGGCGGCGATGCCAAGGAATGAGCACAGAATAAAGGACGTTCCCGCAAGGATCAGCGTGGCGTTGAAGCGTTCCAGAACCTCGTCCAGCACCGGGCGGTTGAGGTTGAAGCTGCGCCCCAGATCGCCCTGCAACAGGTTCCCGGCCCAGATGACATACCGCTGCACCAGGGGCTTATCGAGCCCCAGATCGCGGTTCAGTTCGGCCACGTTTTCCGGCGTCGCGTAGCTGCCCAGAATGGCCGTGGCGGGATCACCGGGGATCATCGCCATGATCACGAACACCACGATCGAGATGCCGATCAGAACCGGGATCGCGGAAATCAGACGGCGCAGAATGTAGCGGCCCATGGCGGGGAAGCTCCGGTCGATGGGGGCGAAAACAGGGGGGTGCCCCCCGTAAACCGGGTGTACACCCCCCGCACACCCCCTGTGCAGACAAAACGTGCCGCGGCGAGGGGGAAGGGTGATCCCCCGCCGCGGCCCTTCGGCTTGATCAGTTCTTCACGACGTCATGCAAGAGCAGGAAGAAGGACGGTTCGAGCGCGAAGTTTTCGACCCGGTCAGATGTGACCGCGTTCTGCACCCAGTTGGCCACGAAGACCCAGGGCGCGTCTTCCTGCACGATCACCTGCATCTGGCGATACAGCTCCGCGCGGCGGTCCTGATCGGTCGAGGTGCGGGCCTCTTCCAGCAGGGCGTCGACCTCGGGGTTGGAGTAGTAGCCCGAGTTGAAGCCACCCTGATCCGGCCAGGCGCCGGTGCGCAGCGCCAGATAGGGCAGGGTGTCGGGGTCGTTGGTCATCCACGCCATTTCGGCCATGTCGGCAGCGCCTTCCAGCCCGGGGTTCACGCGGCCCAGGAAGGTGTTCCATTCATAGGTTTCGATGGTGACGTCAAAGCCCACGGCCTCCAGATCCGCCTGAATGGCGGTGCCCATGGCGACAGGGTCCAGCATGCCCGATCCACCCTCGGTCACGTAGAAGGTGATTTCGGGATTTTCGACACCGGCCTCGGCCAGCAGGGCGCGGGCGCGGTCGGGGTCGTAAGGGTAGGGTTCCAGCGTCTCATTATAGGCCCAGGCAAAGGCGGGCGGGGTCGGGCCTGCCGCGACGGCGGCGGTGCCTTCCAGCACGTCATTTACGATGGCCTCTTTGTTGATCGCGTAGTTTGCGGCCTGACGGACGCGAACATCGGCGAAGGGGCCTTCAAGGGCATTGAGGATCAGGAACCAGACATGCGGGCCAGCCTGTTCGGCGATGGCAAAGCCGTCACCGCCAAATTCGGACAGGGCCACCGGCGGGACCTCGACCATCATGTCGATGCCACCGGCCAGCATTTCGGCGACACGGGTGTTGGCGTCGGTGATCGGGCGGAAGACCACGGCCTCCAACGCGGGGGCGCCGCCCCAGTAATCGGGGTTGCCGGTCACGACCACGGCCTCATTCGCGCGCCATTCTTCAAAGACGAAGGCACCGGTGCCGGACGGGTTGCGGCCAAATTCGGCCCCATGTTCCACCACGGCGGCGGGCGACACGATCAGGCCCGTGGGATAGGCGAGGTTCGACAGGAACGGCGCATAGGGCGCGTTCAGGGTGAACTGGACGGTCATGTCATCCAGCGCCTCGACATCCTCGACCGCGCCGAAGAAGAACGACAGCGGGAAGGGACCGGTGTCATGGTAGGGGTGGTCTTCGTCCAGCATCCGGTCAAAGTTGAACACCACAGCCTCGGCATTGAAGGGAGAGCCGTCATGGAAGCTGACCCCCTCACGCAGGGTGAAGGTGTAGACGGTGCCGTCCTCGGAGATGTCCCAGGACGTGGCAAGCGAAGGTTCGACCTCAAGCGTGCCAGAGGCGTAGCGTACCAGCCCGTCATAGACATTCATCAGAATGCGGAAATCGTTCACGGCGGTGACGGCGTGGGGGTCGAGCGCCTGCGGTTCGGCGATCTGTCCGACGATCAGCACACCCGGCGGCGTTTGCGCCATCGTGGGGGTCGCCCCAATGGCCAGCGCCGAGGCCGCCACCGCCGCGAGCATCGCGCGCCGCGTCATGGTCAACAGTCTCATGGCTTATCCTTCCCTGCGAAATTTATCATGATGAATTGCATTCACGCAAATGATCATGATAAATTCAAGAGAAATATTAGCAGGAGCCCGGCATGACCTTTTCGATCCTTGCCCATGATAAAAAAACAGGCACTTACGCAGCGGCGGCTGCGACAGGCAGCCTGTGTGTGGGTGGATGGGTCATTCGTGGCGATATCGAGCGGGGGCTGTCGGCCTCACAAGGGACCGCCCCCAGCCCCTTTTGGCGCGATGACGCGATTCGGCTGATGGGGCAGGGGGTGACGGCGGGGGATGCTGTTTTCGCTGTGACGCAAGGGGACGCGGGGCGAGGTCATCGGCAGCTGATCACGCTGGACCGCGAAGGGCGTGCCGGTGGGTTTACCGGCGGCAAGAGCGTGCCCGCAGCGGCGCATCGCTGTTTCAGCGGGCTGGCGGTGGCTGGGAATATGCTGAGCTCTGAGGCGGTGCTGGACGCGCTTGTGACCTGCTATCGCGAGGGTGACGGCGAAGACATGGCCGAGCGGCTGCTGGCGAGCCTGCGGGCGGCAGAGGCGGCAGGAGGCGATTCGCGGGGGTTGCTGTCGGCGGCGATGCTGGTGCTGCACCCCGATGCACCGCCACTGGATCTGCGGGTCGACCACAGTGCTGCGCCGTTGGACGATCTGGGCGCGTTGCTGTCTGCGGTACGGACGCCTCCTTACGCGGATTGGCTGGACGAGGTGCCGGTGTTGACGGATAAATCCCGGGCGCCGGGCTGAGAGCGGCGGTGAAAACGCGATTTCGAAATCGCGTTGTCGCGCTGAGTTCAAGCTTTACTCGGCGATAAACCGGCGCATGACCTGCGCCTCCTGCCGCTGCATCAGCGCCTCGGCCCCCAGCATATGGGACCGCATGATCGCCTCGGCCCTTGCCGCGTCGCCTGCTTCCAGCGCCTCGACCAGATCCAGCTGATGGCGCTGACCACGGGCGCGCAGTTCTTCGTTATGAGGTTCGTAGAGGCGGCGGTAGACGGTCAGGTCGGTCAATATCCGGGCCATGAAGGACACCATGAAAGCCAGCAGCGGATTGCGGGAATATTCCGCCAGCTTGGCGTGGAACTTGAGCGAGTCGATATGCTGGTCGCGTTCTTCCTCGGGGCTTTCTGCGGGACGGTCATATTGCTGCACCAGCCCGCGCAGGTCGGCGATCTGATCCGGGGTCAGGACACCCGCAAGCGACGCCGCCAGTTCCGGTTCTACCACTTTGCGCATCTGGTAGATGTCGGACACGGACAGGTCCTGAAAATAAAAATAGTTGGCCAGCAGGGATTTGGCGCGTTCCAGGCTGACCTCGCCTACGAAACTGCCGCCGCCGGGGCCGGTGCGGGTGACGATCAGGCCCTGCGCCTCCAATATCCGCATCGCCTCGCGTACGGTGCCTTTCGACACGCCGAAGAGCGCGATCATCTCGGCCTCATTTGGCAGCTTCGCGCCCTGTTTGAGGTCGCGGTCCACGACCCAATCCTTGATCTGATCGGCCACCTGGACGGGGCGGGATCGGCGGGGCAGGGCGGGTTTGGGATTGGTGTCGGTCATCGGGCTCGGTGCTGATTTATCATGATGAACCTAGACCCGCTGGAGCCGCTTGTGTAGGGAATAATTTATCATGATAAATTGGAGGCCAACATGGATTGGGGGCAAGAGGCCGCGCAGCGCCTGGCGGAGATTGCCGAATGCAGCGAGGCCGGGCCGGGGGTGACACGTTTCCCCTTCAGGGGGGAACATCGTGCGGCGCTGGGTCATATCGAGGGCTGGATGGCGCGCGCCGGGCTGGCGGTGCATCTGGACGCCGCAGGCACGCTTGTGGGGCACCGCGCGGGGCCGGCGGGCGCGCAGGTTCTGCTGATTGGGTCACATCAGGATTCGGTGCGTGACGGCGGGGCCTATGACGGGATCATGGGGATTGTTCTGGCTTGCCTGGCGTTGGAACGCATCGGGGACCGGGACCTGCCTTTTGCCGTCGAAGTGCTGGCCTTTGCCGATGAGGAAGGGGTGCGGTTTCCAACGGCGCTGATGGGGTCGCGGGCGCTGGCCGGGACATTCGATCCAGGCGTGCTGGACCGGGTCGATGCGGCGGGCGTCTCGTTGCGGGATGCGTTGGCGGGTTTCGGTGGCGATCCCGATAGCGTGGCGGGGCTGCGGCGTGATCCGGGCCGTATACGAGGGTATCTGGAGCTTCATATCGAGCAGGGACCCGTGCTGGAACGCGTGGGCCAGCCCGTCGGCGTGGTCACCAGTATCTGTGGGATTGAGCGGAACAGCCTGATATTCCGGGGGGAGACCGGCCATGCGGGGACAGTGCCGATGGCGGCGCGGCGCGATGCGCTGGTGGCGGCGGCAGGGTTGATTGCGAGGCTGCCGGGGCTTGCCACGCAATGGCCGGGACTTCGCGCCACGGTGGGGGAGATGCACCTGCATCCCAATGTAGCCAATGCGATTCCCGAGGAGGTGCGGCTGGTGCTGGAGATCCGTGCGGAACGGGACGCGGACCGCGAGGCTTGCGCCGCCCGCTGCCGGGACATGGCACACGCGACTGCGGTGGGGGCTGGCTGTTCGCTGAGCATTGAGCGCAGTTATTGCCAGAATGCGGTGGCCTGTGATCCAGGGCTGGTGTCGGTGCTGACCCGCGCGGCGGGGAGAGACGTGCCGCAGCTGCCCTCCGGCGCCACCCATGATGCCTCGGCAATGGCAGAGCTCTGCCCGATGGCGATGCTGTTCCTGCGTTGCCGGGGTGGGCTGAGCCACCGGCCTGAGGAATATGCGAGCCCCGAGGATATGGGGATGGCGATAGAGGTTCTGGCGCGGGCGCTTGAGGAGATGTGAGGGGGCGGGCGGTCCTCCTCAAGCCCCCCTTTTCAGGGGAGCCCTCGTCGGCCCGCGTTGACACGGTTGCGTGGTGGGTGGCGGTCTGCCCGAACTGCCGCCGGGGATCGTGGCGGGGGCGGGAGCCTCCGGCGGGGATATTTGGAGGAACAATGAAGGGCGGCGGTCATGCGGGGATCGGGGTCAGGTGGTTGTCCCAGGCCAGCGGGTGGGTGGCCTGTTGCATAAGGGTCAGGGCCTGGGTGGCGTAGAGGGCACCGGTGCCGGAGGTGGCGGTGAAGCCGTCTGGCCCGGGGCCGAGGCCGCAGATATCGGGGGCGGTCAGGCTGCTGAGGAAGGTGCCATCCGTATCAAACTGCTGGATCAGGCCACCCCGAGGCGAAGTGATGGCCACGCGGGTGCCATCGGTGCTGAAGGCGGTGCTGCCGGCATAGCCTTGCAGGCTGCGGTGATCGGGGTCTTGCGCGGTGAGGAGCTGCGGGGGCTGCCCGGTTCGATGCAGGCCGAGAAGGGGTGGATGAGCGGTATTGGACCCTTGCCATTGCATGGCAAAGGCGACGGTGCCGTCAGCGCGGGCCGCGATGTGGCGGATCGAGTTCTGGTGCAGCTCTGGCGGTAAGGTGAGTTGATCGATCAGCGCGCCTTCGGGGGAGAGATAGACGAGGCTGGGCTGCATCGTCGGGATATTCAGCTTGGCGCGGCCGCTGTCGGGGTGGGTTTCGATGCCGCCATTGGCGATGACAAGGGTGTCGCTGCCCGGTAGGCGCAGAAGCTCATGCGGGCCGATGCCGTGGCTGTCCCATTCGCCGATGCGGCGGTAGCCTGCAGCGACGTCCCAGATGCCGATCACGCCCCGCGCGGCGTCATAGTCGTTCTCGGTGGTATAAAGTCGGCTGCCATCGGAAGAGAATGCCCCGTGGCCGTAGAAATGGCGCCCCTCGGGGGCGTCGAGGCGGGCGGTCTGTTCGCCTGTGACGCAGTTCAGGACGAGCGCGAAGGTGCCGGGGCGGCGGGCGAAGGCCAGGGCCTGGGGCAGCGTGGGATGGGCGGCCCCTGCATGGCCGCGACCGGGCAGCGGCAGGCGGAAGAGGATATCGCCAGTGGGCGAGATCCCGGCGAGGATATGAGCGCCATCGGCCCGGCGCGCGGCCGAGAGGAAGGCGGGATTGCCCGCATCGGCCCAGGACAGGCGGGGTAGAATACCGGTGGCGAGGAGCCCGGCCAGAAGGCCGCGTCTGGTGACCATGGCTTAGTCCCCATCCATTGAATTGAACCCCGCCGCGACGCCGAGACTGGGACCGAGATCTTGCGCCACGAGGTTGCGGATATCGGCGATGCGCTGTTGCAGGGCCTCGATGCGGATACGCGTCTGCGGGTCGGCGGTGCCTGCGAATGTGGGGTCGTCGAGGGTATTGGCGCGGGCGATTGTGGCGGCGAAGGCGGCGTTCAGCTGGTCGTGAAGGACGGTGTTGTCGTCCGCGAGGATCAGGGCGAGGTCTTGCAGGCTTCCCAGCGAGAGCGCGACATTGCGCAGGGACCGGCCCGCGCGGCGCATTTCGGCGCGGGTGGGGCGGGGGCGGTCAAAACTGCCCAGGGGGCGGCCAAGGCGGGTGTCGGCGGTGAACTCCAGCCCTGTGGACAGCGCGCTGAACAGGGTGCGCAGGGCCTCATCCTCGGATCGGTAGAGGTCGTTTTGACCGGCGGTCAGCAGCAGGGCGGCATAGCGGGTCTGCCAGTCGTCGGCGATGGCGGCGGTGGTGGCGGCGATGTCGCCACTGACGGTCTGCACGAGGGCGCAGCGATAGGCGGCATTGCCGGTCGCCGTGATCTCGGGGTCATAAAGCAGAAACTCCAGCGCGTAGAAGCCGCGCGCAGCGATGGAGACCTCGGCATAGGCCGCCGGGTCGCGGCCAGCGGGGTCTTGCGCGTCGATCAGGGCCGTCAGGTTGCGGGGGGTCAGCCCGCGCGTGTCGGGCCAGAAGGCCAGCGCAAAGCCCCGGTTCTGGTCCTCGGTGGGGCCGAAGCGCAGATGGCTGACGGCGATCCAGGCATCGGTTGCGGCGTGGAAGGCGGCGCGCAGATCGGGCGCTGTGGGGTGGCAATCGGCCTGGGCCGCGTTCGCGAGCGCCGTTCCGGTTGCGGCCAGTGTCTCCATGCGCGGCAGGATATGAGCCTCCACCGCTTGGGTGACCACGGGCGATTGGGCCAGCGCGGGCAGGGGCAGCAGGGCGAGGGCAAAGATCAGGGCGCGCATGTCAAAGGCTTTCGAGGAAACGGATCAGGGCGGCGCGATCATCCGAGGGCATGGCGATGACGGCATCCCGCTGTGCCTCGGCCTCGCCCCCATGCCACAGCACCGCCTCCAGCAGGGACCGGGCGCGGCCGTCATGCAGAAACTGGGTGTGGCCGGACACGGTTTCGGTCATGCCGATCCCCCATAGTGGCGGTGTGCGCCATTCGGTGCCGGTGGCGCGGGCCTCTGGCCGGTTATCCGCCAGCCCCTCGCCCATGTCATGCAACAGCAGATCTGTATAGGGCCAGATCAGCTGAAAGCTGTGCTCGGGCCGGTCTTCCAGCCGGTGGGTGACGAAACTGGGCACGTGGCAGCCATTGCAGCCGGTGGCGAAGAACATTTCCCGTCCGCGCAAAACCTCCGGGTCATCCACGCCGCGGCGGGCGGGGACGGCGAGGTTCTGGGAATAGAAAGTCACGAGGTCGAGCGCCTCGGCGTCGATCTCAAACCCGCCCTGTTCGTCATCTGCGCCATGGGTGGCGGCCCGGCAATCGGCCTGCGCTTCGGTGCATTCGCCCCATGGGCCGGGGAACAGCGGGTTGGAGATGCCGATATCGCCCGCGAAGGCGGCGGCGGATTGTTCGCGCACCGTAGGCGCGCCCGCCTTCAACCCAAAGCGCCCCAGCATCGGCAGGTCGTATTCCACCGACCAGACGATATTCGGACGGCCAGAGATACCGTCGTTATCGGCGTCGTCGGGATCGGCATGGGCAAGGATATCGGCGGCGGGAATAGCCTCCAGTAACCCCAGACCGATCATCTGCGGGGCGATGCGCGGGGACAGCATGGCATCGGGGTGAGGCGGGCCGTAGGCAAGGTCAGTCAGCGCATAGGTGGGGCGGCGCAGCGAGGCGGTTTCGCCATCAGAGAGCGCGACTTCAACCTCTTCATAGGTGATGTCCATCCGTGCCTCGGGCGCGTGGCCGGGCAGCGAGAAATCCTGGATCTGGGTGCCGTAGTTGGGGTCGGGCAGGGTCGCAAGGAAGCCTTCGATTTCATGAGTCAGATCGGTGTCGGACCCGGGGATCGAAATGCGCAGGAACATGGATGTCGCCAGATCTTCCGGTCCTTCGGGCGGATGACCGCGCCCGTCTTTCAGGTGGCAGCGCTGACACGACCGTGCGTTGTAGAGCGGCCCCAGACCGTCGCTGGCGATGGTCGAGGCGGGGGCAGACACCCAGAGCCTGCGGAAAAGCCCGTTGCCGACGCGGAACTGCAATTCCCGCTCGAAGGACATGTTGTCGGAAGGTTGCGAGAATGCATCGGGCGTTAGCCGTGCACGCACCGTGGCCGCGCCGCCGGAATTGGTCTCGAACGGCCAGGCGGCGCTGAAATCCGTGGGTAGGGCGGTAACCTCGGCCACGCGGGCGGTCTCGGCTTCGGTGCGGGGGATCACCTGAAGATGAGGGTCGGTCAGGTCCTGCGCCATGGCGGGGCTGGCCAGCAGCAGGGCCAAGGCGAGGGGGCGGGATGGGAACGCGGTCATGGTCGTGCCTGTCTAGCCGTTTGAAAAGGATGCGCGCGGGCCGGAGGGGAGTGCCCGCGCGCAACGACGGAGTTACTGGAACACCGCCGTGGGGTTGTCGAGACTGTCAGAGCCTTCGATCGCGACGCCATCGAGGCCAAGGACCGCAACGGCGCGTTCGATGTGCCGGGTCTGGGCGATCAGCCCTTCGACGCCGCCCATCACCAGTGCCTCACCATCGGCATTGCCGCGTTCAAGCATCTGGTCATAGGCAAGTCCCGCTTCGGCAGCTGTCTTGATGCGGCCAAGGGCGTGCATCGTGTCGGACAGCGCGATGCGCAGATCGGTGTCCAGGCCCGCGTCGGATGCGGCCACGAGATCAGAGATCGACGGGCCGGACACGAGCGTGCCATCGACCCGCAGGTATTCGCCCAGATAGACGTTCTGGATGCCGAGCCCGTCATAATAGTGGCTGTTATGGGTGTTGTCCGAGAAGCAGTCATGCTCTTCCTCGGGGTCGTTCAGCATCAGACCAAGGCGCATCCGTTCGCCCGCCTGCTCGCCATAGGACAGGCTGCCCATCCCGGTCAGGATTGCCGCAAGACCTGCGGTTTCATCTTCCATCAGCGTGGCGCGGGCGGCACCGTCGGCGTCCCACTGGTCGACGATCCATTCCAGATCGGTGATCAGCAATTCGGTGGCGGCCTGCAGATATTCGGCCCGCCGGTCGCAATTGCCACCGGTGCAATCCGCACCTTGCACATAATCGGTATAGGGCCGGTCGCCCGCACCAGGGCCGTGGCCGTTCAGATCTTGCCCCCAGAGCAGAAACTCAATGGCGTGATAGCCGGTGGCGACATTGGCTTCGATCCCGTCAGCTTCGTGCAGGGTGTCCTGCAACAGCGCGGGTGTGATGGCGGATGCGTCGATAGCTTGCCCCGACAGCGTGAAGCTGGGGTTCGCGACCACGTTCAGCGCCGCGAATTCGTTTTCATCGGACGGGCCGCCATAGCTGCCGTCCACATAGTCGATCAGGCCCTCATCCAGGGGCCAGGCGTTCACCCGGCCTTCCCAGTCATCGACGATGGCGTTGCCGAAGCGGAAGACCTCGGTCTGCTGATACGGCACACGGGCGGACAGCCAGGCGCTGCGGGCGGCGATCAGGGCCTGAGGCGAGGGCGCCGCGATCAGCGCGTCGATACGGGTCTGCAGGGTGCGGGCGGTTGCCAGGCTGTCTTCATAGCCTGCCTGCGCGATATCGGCATAGCCGTCCAGTACCTCGGCGGCGGTCTGCGACAGGGCGGGGCTGGCCATGCATGTCAGGCAGGCGGTTGTCAGAAGGGCTCGTTTCATCGGTCTGTCCTTTGGTCCTGTTCCGGTGGTTCTGGTGACTCGGCTGCCTATTAACTGACAAAAATAATAAGATAATGCAATAGTCGATTGAAATTGTCAGATAACTGCGATGTGCAAGAAAAAAACCGCCCGGGAGAGGGGCGGTTTTTTCAATATTTCAAAGGGTTGTGGCGTCAACCGATCTTATCGCGCCACAAGGTGGCCTTGGCAGCGGCCTCTCGCCGCATCAGCACCATGTCCACATCGACGGCGATGAATTGGCCGCCGGCTGCGTTCACATCATCCAGCAGCGACGGGTCCAGCGACAGGATACCCGCAGGCAGACCGGCGGCGGTGATGCGTTTGACGGCGTCGATGACGGCGGCCTTGACCTCGGGGTGTGACCCCTGGCCGGGATAGCCCATGGAGGCCGCCAGATCGGCGGGGCCGATGAAGATGCCATCGACGCCTTCAACCGCTGCAATGGCGTCGATATTGCCAAGCGCCTCGGCGGTTTCGACCTGCACCAGCAGGCAGATTTCCTCCTGCGCGCGGGTGGCGTAATCCTTGACCGCGCCATAGCGGGTGGCCCGCGTCGTGCCGGCCATGCCCCTTATGCCCTGCGGCGGATAGCGGGTGGCGGCGACGGCGGCGGCGGCTTCGCGTGCGTTCTGGACGTAGGGAATAAGCAGCGACTGTGCCCCGCAATCCAGCAGTTTCTTGATCTCGACCGCGTCATTCCAGCCGGGCCGCACCACGGTGCTGACTGGATAGGGCGCGGCCGCCTGCATCAACGGCATTGTATCGACCGCGCCCATGGGGGAATGTTCCGTGTCGATCAGCAGCCAGTCATACCCGCAGCCCGCCAGCAGTTCGACCACCCCGCTATTGGGGATTGTCACCCACATGCCGATCTGTTTCTGACCTGCCTTGAGGGCGGCTTTGAAGGCGTTCTTGGGCAGGTCCATGGCGGGGTGTCCTCTGCGGGTTTGCGTTACTTGACATGTTTAGTATCACATGCGGGCGCCGGGAAGGAAAGATGACTTGCGCGCCCTGTCCGGGCTTCTCATCCGGCAAGCGCCGGGCTATTGCGGAGAGATGAGCGAGTTGCCAGATCACACCCCCGGACTGCACCTGATCGTGGATCTGTACGGTGCCCGTCATCTGGATGATCAGGCGGCGCTGGACAGCGCCCTGCGCGGCGCGGCAGCGGCGGCGGGGGCGACGGTGCTGGCCGACCACCTGCATCATTTCGGCGAAGGGCACGGGGTTACGGGCGTGCTGGTGTTGGCGGAATCGCATATCTCGATCCACACTTGGCCGGAAACCGGCTATGCCGCCGTCGATATCTTCCTGTGTGGTCGGTCTGACGCCCATAAGGCCGCCGATCACCTGCAAAAGGTGTTGCAGCCCGAGCGGGTGAAGATCACGGAAATTCCACGCGGGCAGGGTTAGTTACGGGAACCACTGGTCCCAGCCATCCAGGTAATAGCCCACAAGCGCATGGGATTGCAGCGTGTTGGCCTCGGCCTCGATCCGCGAGATATCGGCCCCGAACAACCGCGCCGCCTGCCATTCGTCTTCGTTCAGGTAACGCAGACCCTCGGGCAGGGGCAGGGCGTCTGCCCCATGTTCCAGCGGGGCGGCGATGACGAACCCCCATTCGCCGAAACTGGGCACATAGGTGTGATAGGGCAGCGTCCACAGCCCCGCCGTACCCGGCGTCAGCGGATTGGTCGCGGTTTCGAACGTTTCGACCAGCGACCAGAAGGCCTGCCGCGCAAACAGCGGCGATCCGGCCTGCGTGACGATCAGCCCGTGGGCCGACAGGCGTTCGGCCAGCAGCCCGTAGAAGCTGCGCGAATAGAGCCGCGAGAGGGCGAGGTTCTTGGGGTCGGGTAGGTCGAGGATGATGACGTCATAGAGCGTATCGGCATGTTCGATGAACTCCCACGCATCGCTGTTGATGATGGTTACCCGCGGATCGCTGAAGGCGTGATTGTTGAGCGGCGCAAGATCAGGGTGGTCGCGGAACAGCGTCGTTACCACCGGGTCCAGATCGACCAGCGTGACGTTCTCCACGCCCTCATGGCGCAGCACCTCTCGCGTGGCCATGCCGTCACCGCCGCCAAGGATCAGGATGTTGCGCGCACGGGGGGCAAGGCCCATGGCGGGGTGCACCAGCAGCTCGTGATAGCGGTACTCGTCGATGCTGTCGAACTGGATGGAATGGTCGAGAAACAGCCGCACCCGATCCTGAAAACGGGTCACGGTGATCTGCTGGTAGGGGGTGGCCTGGTCAAGGATGATGCTGTCTTCGTACAGCCCCGCATCGGCGATGGACACCAGCCGTTCCGACATTACCAGCCCGGCCAGAGTGGCGGACAGCGCCAGCGCCCAGAAGGCCACTTGGGCGCGGGTCACAAGATCCCGGAATATCCACAGTGACAGGCCCGCAACGGCAAGGTTCAGCGCGCCGAAGGTCAGGCTTGCCGACATCAGGCCAAGATGCGGAATGATCAGCAGCGGAAAGGCCAGCGAGGCCGCCAGCGCGCCCACGTAATCCACGGTCAGCACGTTTTCGAACCGGAATTCGCTGGCACCTTCGGCCTTCAGGATGCGCACGATCAGCGGAATCTCCATGCCCGATAGCACGCCGACGGCGATGAGCATCCCGTAAAGCGGCAAGCCCACATCACCCAACCAGCCATAGATGATAAAGAGGACCGGCGCCATGAAACCGCCGACCAACCCCAGAAGGATCTGCGCCCAGACAAAGCCCGAAAATGCCTGCCCCACGTAACGCGACAGCCAAGATCCCAGCCCCATGGAGGACAGGAAAATCCCGATCACCAGTGAAAACTGGCGCACGGAATCCCCGAGCAGGTAGCTGGAGACGGTGGCCGCGACCAGTTCGTAGATCAGCCCGGCAATGGCGACCAGAAAGGTCGCCGCCAGCAGCCAGACCTCGCGCAGGCGCGGGGCGTGGGCGGTTGTCATGAAACGATGACGGCCGCGATGATGATGGCGATGGACAGGAACAGCATACCGATCATGACGGCCAATGCGACGTTCTGATCTTCCTCAATCTCTTTGATGATCGGGAAGGGTGAGGCCGCGACGATGATCTTCCACACGATCCACATCAGCACCATGCCGATGCCGGTGTAAACGATGGTGCCGAGGATTTCGGCCAGTTGAAGGTCTGCAAACAATTCCATGATGTCCTCTTTCTTATTTGACGCGTCCGAAGCCGAAGAAGCCAGCGTTGCCGCCGCTGCCGGTCCTTAACGAGACCTGCCGCCCGATGGTGTCCGGGGCCGCGCCCCGATAGGCCACATAAGACACCCCCAGAACGGCGGCGATGGTAATGGCCAGGAATACGGTACGAAACAGATTCATCTCAGTCCTCGCTCGTCCAGTCAGAGCCGCGCCAGCGGTTGTGGTTGAACATCCAGCGCCGGGCGAAGCTGAAGATCACCACGATCACGAAGACAATGGCCAGCCGGTAAAGCCAATAGCCGTTGGAGATATCGCTATAGGTGCGGATGGTGACAGAACCTTCGGTCAGCCGCGGCGGGGTCTGGTTGTTGGCGGTCGGCCCTTCGGTGGCAATGTTCAGCGACAGCAGGTATTGCCCCGATTGGGCGCTGGGGAACATCATCTCCAGATGATTGGTTGTGCCTGCCTGGCGGCCTTCGCGCTGGCCGCCGATATAGACGCGGGCGCGGCTTGGGCCGTTGGGGGCGGCGCTGCCATCTGGCAGCAGCAACTGCATATCGACCCGGCTCCAGCCGTTCGAATTCGGCGCGCCTGCCCATGGGGTCACATGCGGGGTGCCATCCAACGTCAGGCGGACGGGGCCCGGCACATCGGGGATCTCAAGGGGTACGGTCGCGGGTAGCTGCACGGCCTGCACTTCGATGGGGGTGCCGATCTCGCGCCCGGTGCGGGTGTCGAAAAACGCGGCCAGCGCGAAACAGGCGACCAGTGCGATCAGCGCCACGATCCGCATGAAGCGGTCGTTGCCGCCGCCGGTATAGGGCTGCATCGGGTGGGTGCCTTGCGGCACCGGCGCGTTGCTTACCCCGAAGGAGGCCGCGACCGAGCCCGTGTCCAGCAATTCCGAGCGGTAGACCTCTCGTTCCTGGTTGGTTTCCGAAAAGGCCAGCATCGCATTGTCGGCCAGAACCGACACAGCGGTGGTCTTGTCGCCGATCTTGGGGGCCCAGGTGAATTCACCCTCCGCGAAGGTGATTTCGCCTTCGGAGGTTTCGTAATAGCGGTAGCGCGCGTCATCGACGGTCACTGTCGGCGGATAGTTGGCACGTTCGACCTGCGCAGACGAGATCCAGACCGGCCGCCGAAAGCGGCGGGTAAAGACCAGATGCCCGTCCTCGATGGTCAACCAGGCATAGCCATGGGTGGGCGAATACAGTTGATGGTCGATCCAGCGCCAGGTCTGGCCACGATAGCGTTCGGTATATTCCAGCATCCCGATCACGGTGTAATCGACGCCTTTGATTGTGCCGGACATACCGATGCGGAACGGGCTGTCGGGGCGTTGCAGCCCGTCGAACTTGGCGATGACCTTATATTCATCCTGCGCGTCCAGTTCGGCCCCGCAATAGGGGCAGATATGGACCATGACCCGCCCGCCGCCGAGCACATCCAGCCCGGCCCCGCAGGAGGTGCAGTTGACGGTGGTTGCGGTGGCGGCAAGGCTCATGACTGGCTCCTGACCTTGATCTCGAAGGGATCAAACCAGAAACCCAGAAACCAGGATTGGCCGCCTTCCCAGATCTCGCCCGACAAGAGCATCCCGCTGGAGGATTGCGCATTCACGAAGCGGTAGGTTTCCCCCACCTTCAGTTCCTCGTCGAAGCTGCCCCGGACGGCCACGCATTCGGCGCTGTCGACCTCGACCACCTTGAAGCTCTGATCCTGGCAGCGCAGTTCGCGGCCCGGCCGAAACTCCCCCTGCGCGCGTGGCCAGTTGCGCGGCGGCACGGGCTTTTGCACCACGATATCGCCCTCGTCCACGGACACCCACATCGGATCGCCCGATGGCGTTTCGCCCCAGAATTCTTCCCAGAACCCCCGGCCATAGGAAAACCGGGCATGGCCATGCAGGGTAACGGTGGTCTTGCCGCAGATGACGGTGTCGCCGATGTCGAACAGCAGCGGAACCTCGTGCATCACGCCCTGATCGCCGGCCAGCCGCACAGCCTCGGATTCGATCAGGATCGTCGAGTCACAGGAGGGGCAGGTGACCATGCGGGCGCGGGCAATGGTCGGGGTGACGTCATCGCCACAATTGGGGCAGCTGAATGTGCTCATATGCTAATCAATGGTTGGTCAATGGCCCCGGATCGGGGCGGAAAAGCTGTAACGTGGCAAAGCCTAAGCGCGGAAGGTCGCGAAATAAAGTCTGAATTTCCGGAACCGGATCAGTCGCGGCGGCCGTAATCGGTGAAGGCGGCCAGCGCTTCCTCGATCTGGAGCCGGTCAAGCACATGGGGCGTGCCGATGGTGAGGGACAGAATGTAGGCCTGCGCGAGGGTTTCAAGCTCGCCCATGCGCCAGAGCGCTTTGGCAAGCGTTTCGCCCACCACCGTGGCACCGTGATTGGCCATCAGGCAGGCATGGCGGTCGGCCATTGCGGCGGTGACGTTCTGGGCCAGTTCCTCGCCCCCGAACAGCGCATAGCCCGCCAGCGGCACGTCATGGCCGCCAAAGGCCGCCACCATGTAATGCACTGCCGGGATGGCCCTGCGGTTCTGCGCCAGTGCGGTGCAATGGACCGGGTGGGCGTGAACAACCGCATGCATGTCCGGTTTCGCCGCCAGCAGCGCCTGATGAAAGCGCCATTCGGTGGAGGGTTTGAGCGGACCCTGCGGCGCCGGGTCCCCGGTCAGAGGCACAGGCTGGATCATATCAGGGGTCATGGCGTCATAGGGAACGCCCGAGGGGGTGATCAGCATCGCGTCGCCCGCGCGGAGCGAGACATTGCCAGAGGTGCCCTGATTGATGCCGTCTGCGTTCAGTTGCAAGCAGGCGTCGATGATCGCCTGCCGTGTCTCGGGCGTGTCGGCATAGGGCGGTGTCATCGCGCGGCCATGTCCGGGAAGAGACCCGCAAGCCCCGCTTCGGACGCCTCGCAGATGCCCCGTTCGGTGATCAGCCCAGTGACGAGCCTTGCGGGCGTCACGTCGAAGGCGGGGTTGCCGCCGGGCGTGCCCTCGGGCGTGACCTGGACGGAGGCGATGCCTTGCGCGGTGCGGCCCTGCACATGGGTGATTTCACGTTCGGGGCGGTCTTCGATTGGGATCTCGGCGATGCCATCGGACACTGTCCAGTCGATGGTGGGCGAGGGCAGCGCCACGTAGAAGGGCACGCCATTGTCGCGGGCGGCAAGCGCCTTGAGATAAGTGCCGATCTTGTTGCAGACATCGCCCGCCCGCGTGGTGCGGTCGGTGCCGGTGATGACCATGTCGACGGCCCCATGCTGCATCAGGTGGCCGCCCGCATTGTCGGTGATGTAGCTGTGGGAAATGCCATGGCTGCCCAGTTCCCAGGCCGTCAGCGCGCCCTGGTTGCGGGGCCGGGTTTCATCGACCCAGACATGGATCGGGATGCCGGCCTCATGGGCGTGATACATGGGGCTCGTCGCTGTGCCCCAGTCAACGGTCGCGATCCAGCCGGCGTTGCAATGGGTGAGCAGGCGGACCGGTTCGCCCGTCGGTTTCTTTTCCGCGATGGCGCGGATGAGGGCGAGGCCATGGGTGCCGATGCGGCGGTTGATCTCCACATCCTCGTCGGTGATGTCATGGGCCAGTTGCAGCGCGGCCTTTGCACGGTCTGCCGGGGCGAGGGGCTGCATGGCGGCGATGACCCGGTCGAGCGCCCATCTGAGGTTGATCGCCGTGGGTCGGGTGGCGTGGAGCCGGTCATAGGCGGCGGTCATGGCGGTGTCGCTGGCGTCATCGCGCAGGGCGAAGGCCATGCCATAGGCAGCCGTGGCCCCAATGAGCGGCGCGCCGCGTACATGCATGTCGGTGATCGCGGTGCAGTAATCGGCGACGCTGTCCAATTGCTGGATGCGGAAATCGTGTGGCAGCCAGCGCTGGTCGATGATTTGCAACGCTTTGGCGTCATGGTCCCACCACAGGGACCGGAAGGGGGTACCGTTGACTTTCATACGGTATGAATGCGGGGAAGCGGGGGGCCGGTCAAGCGGGTTTCGCCGCGCAATGCGCGCCGACCGGGGAACGCGCCTCGTCACCCCCCGCTTACGCGGGGACCTCCTCGGCGCGTGCTGCCGCGGGGGCTTGGCGGGGTCGGGGGCCAGCCCTCGGGCGGTGACGTCCGTGGCGGCGGTGGGTGCCTCCGGCGGGGATATTTGGGGAACAATGAAGCGGAATGGAAAAGGGCCGCCTCGATATGCGAAGCGGCCCCCGTTTGTGTGTCGCGTGGCTGATCAGTCGATGATGGCGTTCAGCGTGGCAGAGGGGCGCATGACCTGGGCCTTTTTTGCGACCGAGGGGTTGTAATAGCCGCCGATATCGGCAGCGGGGCCCTGAGCTGCCGCCAGTTCCGCGAGGATGGCCGCTTCGCCGTCGGTAAGCGCCTTGGCAATCGGGGCAAAATGGGCGGCGAGGTCCGCATCGTCGGTCTGTGCCGCCAGTGCCTCGGCCCAGTAGCGGGCGAACCAGTAGTGGCTATCGCGGTTGTCGGGTTCGCCCACCTTGCGGGACGGGCTGCGGTTATCGTCGAGGATGCCCTGCGTGGCGGTCTCGGCCGCGCGGCCAAGAACACCGGCCTTGGCATTGCCGCGGCTGTCGGCGAGGAAGTTGAGGCTTTCGCCGAGCGCGCAGAACTCACCCATCGAATCCCAGCGCAGGTGGTTTTCCTCGACAAGTTGCTGCACATGCTTAGGCGCCGAGCCGCCTGCGCCGGTTTCAAAGAGCCCGCCGCCATTCATCAGGCCCACGATAGAGAGCATCTTGGCCGAAGTGCCCAGTTCCAGGATCGGGAACAGGTCGGTCAGGT
>ENA-OWNT01002599-OWNT01002599.1-seawater-metagenome-genome-assembly--contig:-NODE-2599-length-18561-cov-6.613666_pt1 | contig 18561 bp, 13 predicted proteins | sample MGYA00238136_ERZ651165 | MGnify/ENA primary metagenome ERZ651165 (study PRJEB26861, sample SAMN08777766) | seawater metagenome | isolation source: coastal seawater | place: USA: Florida | collected...
TTGCCCAGCAGCACGACGACTGAGGTGTGGCACTCGCACTGGTGGGACACAGGCGTGCAGCCATGCTCGGTGTCTGCCTCGGCCTCGTGCGCCTCTTCGTCCGCGACCTCTTCGTGTTCCGCACTGTGCGGAAGGTGGCCGTCGTGGACCAGGTGCTCCAGCGCCTCCGCCACTTCATGGAGGCCCGGCATGAGGGACACCATGAGGAGGAGTGAGAGCATGCGCTGGAAAAGGCGTCTTCGCATATGAGTCAGTGTAGCCGGTGTCGCGTCCAGGAGATGTGTCATCGGCTGGCACGGGCATCGGAGATGGAAGGTCCTGAAGCCGGGCCTGGCGCCGTCCGCCCCCAATCAAAGACCGGGTGAACGCTCTGTCTGCACGCCAGCCCCAAGTCCAACGACGGACAGGCGAGTCTGCAGCATTCCTGTACACTCCGCGCCCCTCTCCACCGTCTGTCCTCCTTCGTATGCTCCGCCTCGTACACGAATCGGACTCAGACCTGATGCGTCGCCTCCAGCGGGGCGACCGGCGGGCCTACGACGCGCTGTACGAGCGTTGGAGTGCCAAGGTCTTCCAGTTCCCGCTGCGCCGTGCGGGTTCCCGACTCGCCGCCGAAGACGCCATGCAGGAGACCTGGCTGCGGGTGTACCGGTACCGAGACCGCTACAAGCCTGAGCGTCGGTTCTCGGCCTGGCTCTACACCATCGCCGCCCATGCCGGCCACGACGCCCGGGAGCCCGAGCTCGAGGCATTCGACTGGGAGCCTCCCACCAGCGACGACGTACACCTGCGCGACGACATCATCCGGGCCCTCCACACGCTCGACGCCCTCGACCGCCGCGTCATCCTGCTCATCGTCGAGGGCTACACATCTGTGGAGGTGGGCGAGATGCTCCAGATGCGAGCAGGCACCGTGCGGATGCGGCTCAAGCGGGCCAGGGCGACCATGCGCGAGCGCCTGTCGGAGGTCGAATGAACGACGACAAGGTCGATGCACTCATCGATGGCCTCCGGTCGAAGGGACCGATCCCTTCCGCCCCCGTGCTGCCGGATGAGGACCGGCGGCCCGCCCGCTGGAGATGGGCGGTGGGCATGGCGATCGCCGCGGCCATCCTGCTTGCCGTAGGAGCGTGGCAGGTCCGGCCCGATGACCGGGTGGGCGTGCGCGGAGGGGAGGGGACGCCTGCGGTCGACCTCCAGCTTGAAGTGACCGTGCAGCGGGGTGAACAGGTGACCCGGGTGGGTTCAGGCCAGGCGCTCCAGCTCGATGACACGCTGTACTTCAAGGTGCGCGCGCAGCCCGCAACCAGCGTAGGGCTGTGGGTGGAAGATGGCGGCCAGCGCATCGTTCTCGCGGAGGTCGACGCCACCGCCGAAGGCACCGTCGTGCGGTCTGGCGGGGGCCTGCTCGGCTACCGCCCCGATGCTGCCGGCACCTTGCGCATCGGGGCTGTGGGAGCCGACGTGGAGCGCGTGCTCGAGGTGGAGGTCGTCGGTCGTCGGTGAGTTGTTCAGGATGCCTTGTGACGGATGTCGGCTCTGGCCAGTACCCCCCGGTGCAAGGCAGGGGTGCCCCCATGACCGACATCGATGCACTCATCCGCGGGCTGCGGTCCGCCGGACTTCCTCCAGCGGCGCCAGTCCTGCCGTGGTGGACGTTGCGTCGCGTGAGCGGGGGACTGCTTGTGGGCGCAGCTGCCGTCGCTCTGGGGGTTCTCGCTCCTGGGGACTGGCCTGGGATGCAGCGGGTGTCCGAGCGAGGGAAGGCGGCGACGGTGGCCTGGGAAGGAGAGCTGAGGATGCTCGTCGACCGGCAGGGACAGGCGATGCGGCTGGGGGACGGCTCGTGGGTCCACCTCGATGAGCCCGTCTACTTCCGCATGTGCGTGGTTCCCGCCGCGACCCTCACATTGTCGGTGGACGGTCCGCGAGGCCGCGAGCTTCTGACCGAGCAGGCGGCCCCCTCGGGCTGCGTGGACGCCCGCCTCGAGGGCGCTCTGCTCGCCTATACCTTCGACCGACCGGGCCCCCACCGCTTCGTGCTCCTCGATGAGAATACCCGCGAGCTCGATGCCTTGACGCTGGAGGTGAGATGAGCCCCTGGCTGTTGGCGGTGGGCTTGTCGACGGCCCCTACAGCGTGGGCCGGCGCGCGCGGCGTGGTGACAGGCCTGCCCACACCCGACGGCCTCGCCGAGGCCTATGCCCCCCGCCGGGTCGCCCTGGTGGTCGGCATCGACCGCTACGACGATCCCGCGCTCGGCACCCTGCGCTTCGCCGCCAAGGACGCCCACGACGTGGCCCGGGCCCTCGAAGACCCGACTGCCGGCGGCTTCGACGTGGTGTCCCTGCTGTCGTCGGACGTGTCCCGGGCCGCCTTCTGGTCGGCCTTCGAGGCGGTCACCCGCACTCTGCATCGCGACGACACCTTCGTGGTGTACATCGCCGCCCACGGCACCCTCGACCTCCGAGACGGCACCGAGCTGTATGTGATGGGTTCGGATGGCCGCCTCGATGCGGTCGCCCACACCGGCATCGCCCTCGAAAGGCTTGAGGACGCTCTTGCAGCGGTGCCTGCTCGCCGCAGGGTGCTCGTGCTCGACGCCTGCCACACCGGCCAGGGCCGCTCCCGCGTGTCGCCGTCAGACCTTGTGCTCATGGAGGCCTTTCGCGGCCCGGTCCCCCCGCCCACTGCCGCCCGGGTCAGTGCCGCCGAGGTTCGCTTGTACTCGGCGCACCTCAACCAGCCCGCCCTCGAGGACAAACAGCTCCAGAATGGCGTCTACACCCACTTCTTCGTCGAGGCCATCCGCGGGGCTGCCGACCTCCATGGCGACGGACTCGTGGAAGTCCTCGAAGCCCACCACTGGGCCCGCGACCGCACGCTCGACTACACCGGCGGCACCCAGGTGCCCTGGATGGAGTCGAAGCTGGTCGGACGCGAGGCCCTGTACATCGCGGGCGACCCAGCGCAGCGCAAGGCGGCGGAGCGGGCGCTTGTCCTCGGGCTCGAGGCGCTGCCCGCATCTGCGGTCATCACGGTGGACGGTGCGGTGCGCGGGGCTGGAGCGGTGGAGCCGGGCAAGCGGATGGTGCAGGTGGAGGTCGATGGACAGGCCATTGTCGACACCTCGGTGCGGGTGACGGCCGGCGAGCACCTCGACGTGGGACGCATCGCCCGGGCCCGGCACCGCCACCTGCTGGCCACCCTGGATGCCGGTGTGCGACCGCCCTCGGAGTGGGTGGCGCCCGTGTCGGCCGGACTCACGGGGGAGTGGGTGCCGCGTGATGCCGGGGGCGTCCGTCCGGTGCTGGGCCTGACGGCTGGCTACTCCGTCGACGACCTGCCAGCCGGTGTTCTCGCGATGCGAACGGGCATGCTGTGGCCCATGTCCGCCGAGGCGCCCCTCGGCGTGGGACCGGTCGCTGAAGTGGGCCTGCAGTGGCGCGTGGCCCCGATCTACCTCCCAGAAGGCGACGACCCCGGCCTGCTGTCCGCCGACGAAAAGGAGCTCCAGGGCGCCCCATCTGCCCGGCTCGCCATGTCGCTGCGGCACAACCGGGGGGCCTTGGTCTGGGCCGCCGAACCGGGGGCGTCGACCTTTCGCACCGACGAGGGCTGGGCCATCATGCCGGAGCTGCGGCTGTCGACGGGGTGGCTGTGGTGAGAGGCAGCGCACTGGGTATGGGTCTGACAATGGCGTCGTGTGCGCCGTTTTCGTCGCCGGAGGACAGGCCCGGCCGTCCGTTGGAGGCCCGCACGCTCACCGAGGTGGAGGGCGGACGCATCTACGCGCTGTCCACCGAAGGCGCGGTGCAGTGCCGGTTGGACGCTGGATTCGGCCCCGTCTGCACCGACGCTCTGGCGCCGGAGGGCACGCCCCTGCGCCTGGAGCACTGGGACCCCCTGGCCAGCGGGTCGGCCATGGTGGTGGCGACCCAGGAAGACGGCGACCTCCAGCTCTGCGAGCCCCACGGCCTTCGGTGTGCCCGCGTGCCCTTTCTCGACGGTCTCCGCTCGGAGCGCCTGCCGCCCGCCGCACGCGGAGACGTCGACGGCGACGGCCACGACGACCTTGTGTTCGCCCGTCCCCGGTCCCCAGATCAGGCTGTCGTGTCCCCCCACCTCTGCTGGGGTGGCCCGCGGCTCTCCGACCTGTCCTGCACCGCCCTCGACATCGTCGGCGACCACTTCGGGCGCGCCTCCCTCGCCGACATCGACCACGACGCCCACCTCGACCTGCTGCTCGGTGTGTCCGACAACGATGCGTGGACGGCCCCACCCCAGCAGTGTCTCGGTGATGGCGCGGGCGGCTTTTTCTGTGAAGAGACTGCGTTCACGGGCGAGACCGGAACCGACGCCATCGCGGAGGAGCAGCTGTCCGCCGACCTCGACGGCGATGGTCAGCAAGACCGACTGGTGCGCTTCGTGGCCGAGTACCGCCTGCGGCCTGTCTGGTGTCCCGGCTCTGCAGACACGCGCTTCCCCTGCCAACACAACGCCGTACACCCCATTGCGGTGCCCGAACGCTACTACTCCGACGGCGTGTCCTACCCGGTGGGCGTGGAGCACTGGACCCCCATCGACCTCGACGACGACGGAGACCTCGACCTGCTGGGCATCGAAGCGGCGGGTGCGCTTGTGGACTGCCGTTTCGATGGCGGTGCATACGATTGCGGGCCGCTCGTCGACACTCCATGTACCGAGGCCCGCAACCAGACCGAGCTGTCGGTGGTGGACCTCGATGGCGACGGCGATGTCGACGTGGTGACCACCTGCAAGGAGGTGGCCGACCCCATTGTGGTGGTGTGCGTCCAGCAGCGGGGATGGACGTGCGAGGTGATGTTGGACGACGCGACCTGGCTGGGCTCCGTGGCCTGGCCAGCGACCGTCTCGGAGACGGAGGTGTGGGAGTGAGGCACACCTTGACATTGCTGGGAATGCTCTCCTGTTCGCCATTTTCGAAGGCGAAGCAACGTCCTGAGCAGGCGGGGGACTCCGGGGTCATCGTCGACTCCGCAGACACCGCCGAGGAGCCTGTCCCCGACATCCGGTCCTGGCAGGGCACCCGCGCTCTGTCCGACCCCGACGCTGCGCCCGGCGTCCGCTACGGCTACGCACTCGCCGCCCTCGACTCCAACGGCGACGGCAAAGACGAGCTGTTCGTAGACGCCTACAAGTCGTCCTCCCACGGCGAGCAGGCGGGGCAGGTGTGGCGCTACACGGAGCTTCTGGCGGAGGCGAAGCAGGCCATCGACCCGCCCGGTCCCCGCGAGCTGCAGCGCTTCGGACGCCGACTCATCGCGGTCGGCGACGCGGATGGCGACGGCTACGATGACCTCGGCGTCGTTGCCTTGGGGGACGATGCCGAGGGCCACCGGGCGGGCGCGGTCTACCTGCTCTACGGCAGCGCCGATGGCCCGGACCGGGACCGCGATGTCCGTCTCACCAGCTCCGAGCCCGCCCGCGAGCGCGAATAGGGTGCGTCCATCGCTGCACTGGGAGACGTCGACGGGGATGGCGCCACCGAGCTGGCGGTGGGCGACCCGAATGCCGTGTCGGGCACCGGCGCGGTGGATGTGTGGCGCGGCGGGCTGCGTCCCGAGGCGGTGCCGGTCCACGCCCCGGCCGGCGAGGACGACCCGCACTTCGGCTATCAGGTGGGTGGCGGTGACACCGACGGCGACGGACTGGGTGAGCTCTTCGTCGACCCCTACTACGGCACGGGCACCTACGCCTGGCACTACGCAGACGGCGGACTGGGCGGCGCGGACGGGGTGCCGGTGCAGACCGGGCTGCAGGATGTGGAGGCCAGCCCGCCCTTGCTCGGAGCCTTCGGAGACCTCGACGGCGATGGCCGCGACGACCACGCCACGTTGGTGCTGGCGTCGGTGCAGCGCAGTGGGGCGGGGGGACTGCCCGGTGAAGCCCAGCCCCTCGACACAGGCTCGAGCGCCCAGGTGTACCGCGCTGCCATCTTCGACCAGCAAGGGCTGGCGCTGTCCGACGCGACCGTCAGCACGGAGGTCGGCGTGGGCCAGGTGTGGTGGTGGCCGTCCGATGCGTTGGGTGAGCCCGGCCTGCCTGTGGTCCCCCCGCGAAGGCGTGTTCGTGGGTTGTTTTGGCAGCGACTTCGCCCGGGTTGGAGACGTGATGGTGGTGGGCGACTCGTGCAGCGACGAGCAGAAGGGCCAGGTCGTGCTGTTTGACTCGGAGCTGGAATAGCGTCCCCAGCGTTGTTTTCACGAAATGTGAAAGAAAGTCTCAGAATGATGTGACGGAACTCGTTGGCGCCCGGTACCGCCGGTTGAGTCCACTGCGAAGGACTCGTCCAACCACGGCGCTGCCGTCCCGTCCGCCCGATGTTGCGTGTTGCGGCAGTGGCGTGGGGCCTTGCATTGCCATCGACATCCAATGGAACTCTCCATGCGCACCCGCTCTCTGCTCGCCCTCTGTCTTGGGGGCACGGCCCTTGCGGCCTCCGCACCTGCCCAGGCCAACACCTGTACCGACGTCTCGATCAGCAACGCCGGCTTTGAGGACGACCCATCCAACTGTGTCGACGTGGGCATCGTGACCTACTGCCTCGGGGCTCCCACCGGCTGGACGAAGGCCGGCACCGCGAACGTGGGCACCGTGAGCGGCGACGCGTCCTACCTGGAGTCCTACGAGGGAGACAATGCGGCCGCGACCAACGGCAACTACGCCAGCGGCACGACCCTCAGCCGCACGCTCACCAGCGTGACTGCCGGGATGGCCTACGAGGTCTGCATCCAGGTCGGCTACCGGGTCAACCTGTCCTCCGAGCCTCCCTTCTTTCTGAGTCTGGAGGTCGACGGCGTCGAGGTGGACGCCGAGGACACGTCGACCACGACCCTGACCCACGGCGACTGGACCCAGGTGTGCCTCAGCCACACGGCCACGACGGCGGAGGACGGCGCAGACCTCACGATGATTCTCGGTACGGACGTATCGACGGCCGGCTCGCAGACGCTCTGGGACGACCTGACCGCCCAGGCGTGCACCGCCTCCACCGATGGCGACGGCGTCTGCGATGCAACGGACGTGGTCGACACCGATGCCGACGGCTCCGCGGACGACTGCGACTCCCACCCGAACGACTACGACAACGACGGCGTGGACACTGCCTCCGACTGCGACGACGCCGATGTGTCGGTGGGCTCTGCGACCTCGTGGTACGCCGACGCGGATGGCGACGGCCTTGGCGACCCCTCCACAAGCGTGTCCGCCTGCGATGCCCCGACCGGCTACGTCGCCGACAGCTCCGACCTCAGCGACGCAGACTTCGACAACGATGGCTACGACGATGATGTCGACGCCTTCCCCGCCGACTCCTCCGAGTGGCTCGACACCGACTCCGACGGCGTGGGCGACAACAGCGACCTCTTCCCCGCCGACTCCAGCGAGTGGGCCGACACCGATGGCGACGGCGTGGGCGACAACGCCGACCTGTTCCCCACCGACCCCAACGAGACGGGCGATGCCGACGGGGACGGTGTGGGCGACAACTCGGACAGCTGCACCGGCTTCCCCAACACCGACACAGACAGTGATGGGGTGTGCGACGACTCCGATGTCTGTCCCACCGACCCCGACGACCTCGACGACGACAACGACGGCGTGTGCGATGTCGTGGACGTCTGTGTGGGCGTGGACAACGTCGACGCCGATGGCGACCAGATCTGCGACGACCTCGACGTGTGTGAAGGCAACGACGCCTCGGGTGACCAGGATGCCGATGGCTACTGCGACTCCGACGACAACTGCCCCGCCGATGCCAACGCCAGTCAGACCGACACCGATGGCGACGACATCGGCGATGCCTGTGAGGCTGACACCGATGCCGACGGCGTCATCGATGACGACGACAACTGCGTCGACGACGCCAACGCCGACCAGTCCGACCTCGACGAGGACGGCGATGGCGACGTCTGCGATGACGACGACGACAACGACGGCGTGACCGACGCCTCCGACAACTGCCCCTTCTACGCCAACGCCAGCCAGACCGACACCGATGGCGACGGCTACGGCGATGTGTGCGACGGAGACGACGACGGCGACGGTGTGGCCGACGACGCGGACAGCTGCCCCGGCACGCCCCTCGATGCGCCCTTCAACTCGATGGGCTGCTCGGGAGCCCAGGCCGTCGAGCTGAGCTGCGGCGAGCCCGATGACTACGGCTGGTCGCGCCGGTCCCGCTACATCCGCTGTGTCACCCGCGAAGCCCGCTCCGCATGGCGCCAGGGCCTGCTGACCCGTCGGGAGGCCGCCCACATGACCCGCCGCGCCGTGTGGGCTGTGTGGCTTGGCTACTTCAGCAAGCTCCGCCGCTGGTGCTGAGCAAGGAAGACTCTGCCCCTCTCTCCCGGTGAGGGAGGGGCCCCGTCCCGTTCCCCTCCAACGCATGGTCCATCGATGCCTCGCCCATCCGCCCGTCTCGTCTTCCTGGGTCTCGCCGCCGCCGGCCTGTTCGCACTCCTGCCGGGTCTGCTCGCAGACACGGATGGGCCCGTCGCGCGCGAGGCTGTCCCTTCGGCCCGCACACTGGCCACCCGCACCTTGCCCTCCGTCCCCTCCACCAGCCAAGACTCGCGCCGGCGCACCGCCCGGGAGCGACACGCCGACACGTCGCATCCCGTGACGTCCACCCAATCCAACGGTCGGTCCGACGAGGAGCTGGTCGAAGAAGAACGCATGGCGAAGGACAACCGCGCACGCTTGCTCGAAGACAACGTCTTGTCCCTCGAGGAGGCCGCACTGGCCGCTGAGATCGACGGTCGTCACGAACAGGCGGCCCTGATGCGCAAGAGGGCCCGGCGGCTGGAGGCCATCATCGCGCGGGAAGGGTAGAAGCCCGGAGTCTCTGCTGCATCGCGTCTCTGGCCCGCCCGGTCGGCATGGGTGGATGCCAACGCAGCGGAGGTGAACCCGACCATGGGGGGCCGATGCGTGTGGGGATGATGGCGCTGCTCGCGGTGGCCATGGCCAACGAACCCGGGGGACAGCCCTCCTCACCCGCGGGAAGCTGCGGCGGACCGCAACCCTGGTCGCTCTGGGGACAGGGCAGAGTGCCGGTAGCGTGGCGGATGCCGAGCGGGCCGCCTCGGGATGCCGTGCTGCAAGCCTACGGCGAGGGCGAGGTGGCCATGCTCCTGTTGGCGGGCACCACCTCGGACGGCTTCTTTCGACAGAGGGAGGTGGTCCGGGTCGCAGCAGAGCTGGCGGAGCTTCGAGCGGTGGTTGTCGAAGCCGACGGGGTGCGTCCTCTGGTGGACCAGACCCGCACGGTCACCCTCGTGTTGGACGACAGAGCGGCCGAGGCCCTCGTGTTCGATGGAGAGGTCCGCCTGGGCATCGTGGCGGTGCCCCCGCTCGACACGGGGCTGCCCGCGCTCGATGCGCTCAATGCGCGGGTGGGCGTTCGGAACATGCGGGCCCTGGTGGGCTCGAACATGGCTGCCGTCGAGTTCGAAGGCCAGCGTGATGCCGTCGTGCTGGCCCATGCCTATGCCACAGTGCCGGGCGTCGTCGACGCGACGTCGCAGGGCGCGACGGTCGATGGCTCCACTCTGGTCCGGATTCCGCGCGCCGACGCGGTGCACTACGTGGTGCGCCGGAGCTCCGGCGACTGCTTCGCGGGATGCATTCGGCACGAGTACACCTACGCCACCTTCCACCGGGCGACCGGGGAGGTCACCCGCGATGGGCACCTCTCGGATGTCGAGCGGCGTTCGGGTGGGCGAGGCCTCTGGGGACTGCCGTTCAAGCCCGCGCCGGGCACCTATGCCGACCTTCCTGCTCTACTGGTGGAGCTGCGCGCGTCCCAGTGGTGGCCGGCGGAGCAGGCGGCCCGCGCTCTCGGGGAGATGTTGTGCAGGCCCGGACCCGTGGTGGCGCTCGACTCGGCGCTGCGGGAAGCGGTGCGAGGGGAGCCCTCCATGGCCGTCGATGCGCTGCGGGAGGCGGTCTTTCATCCGGAGCCGGAGGTGCGGGAAGCGGCGTTGGATGCGTTGGTGTGGTGGGGCGGCTGGTAGGGGGCCGACCTCGGATGATCTGGCGGCTCCCGACACCGGGTGGCGCCCACAGACAGGGCACTGGCGCGAACCGATAGTGCATGGGCAGCACCGGCGTCCTACCTCTGTGGCAGGCGCTTGTGCCCCGGACAGGAGAACGGCCCCATGCCCGGCTTCGAGATGACCCCACTCCGCATTCTCGGCCTCGTCCTCGCCGGCCTCGGCGCGCTGGCCTCCGCCTTTCCGGGGTGGTTCGAGCCACTGATCGGCGCCCCCACCGAGGATGCCTACCAGGCCATCGAGCGCCGGGTTCGGGGCGGCATGGTCGCCGGGGTGGGCCTCGCCTTCATCGCGCGCACCGAGCTGCGCCCCTGGGGGGACACCATCGCCTACGGCGTCTTCTACCTGCTGTTGGGTGCGCTGCTGTCTCGCCTGCTCGGCATCCTGCTCGAGGGCTCCATTCCCCGCCAGTGGATGCTTGTGGCAGCCGAAGCGGCGCTGATGGCGCTGCCTGCCGTCTGGTTGTGGCGGTCGGGTAGCTGAGGGGTGACGGGTGATCTCGGGCCAGCGCCTGGAACGCATCCTCGACTCGCCCTCCTTCGACCGCTGGCGGTTTGCCAACCCGGTGCCCGCACGGCCGCAGATCGCGCGCGCGGGGTCGCGGACTGCTGGCGGGGCCGCCTCCTGTCCTGAGGTGCGAACAGTCCCGCAGTGATGCCCTCGGGTCGACCGGAAATCTGGCGGTTGGCCCCCTGTTTGGCGCGGGGCTTCCCCCGATCTGGCCGCCAAGGTGGCGCCTTCTGCAAAACGACTTCTGCGAACCCAGGTCAAGGCCACCCCTGTCCTGAGCGATTGAGGGAGAGCAAGCGGAGGCTCGGATGAACGAAGACGGATCCCTTGGCACGACCATCACGGAGTCGGCCCGCATCGAATCACGCAAGGCCTTCGTGGGCCTCGAAGACCACCACGTCAAGCAGCTCGTCGAGATGAAGGACGAGATGGCCGAAGGCCTGCCTGCGGCGGTCGACGGCGTGTACAAGACCCTCAACTCGGTCCCCCACCTCGCGGACAAGCTGGGCAGTGCCGACAACCAGCGCCGGATTCGCGGGCTGTTCGCCAACTACGTCGACCAGCTGTTCGGCGGCGAGTACGGCGTCGACTACCTCCGCACCCGGGTGCGCATCGGCGTTGCCCATGACCGCATCGCCCTCGGACCCAACTGGTTCCTGGGTGCCTATGGCGTGCTCTTCCGCGACCTGATGCTCGACGCGATGCAGAAGCGGGACGGCGACATCGAAGCGCAGAAGTCCGCCGTGGACGCCCTCATGCGCATCATGTTCCTCGACCTCGGCCTCGTGCTCGAGACCTACGAGGACACCGGCAACGCCCGTCGAAAGGCCATGGTCGACCGCTTCGTGGAGAGCCTCGAGGAGACCGCCGAGACCCTCGACGAGACCGGAAACACCCTGGAGAAGGTCGTCACCGACCAGTCCGCCTCCGTGTCCGAACAGGCTGCGGCGGTCGCAGAGGTCACCAGCTCGCTGTCTGAGCTGCGGCAGACCTCCAGCCAGTCGCTGGAGCAGGCCGAAGCAATGCGGGACGCCGCCGACTCCGCGGAAGGCACCGTCCGCAAGGGCAGCACCGCGGTCTCCGAGTCCATCTCGGGCATGCGGGCCATCCGAGAGCGGGTGGAAGCCATCCAGGGCACCATCCAGGGCCTCACCGACCACACAAACCAGATCGGCGACATCATCGCCACGGTCAACGAGATTGCCGAGCAGTCCAAGCTGCTCGCCCTCAACGCCTCGATCGAGGCCGCCCGTGCTGGTGAGTACGGCCGCAGCTTCAGCGTGGTCGCCAACGAGATGCGCGACCTCGCCGAGCAGTCCAAGCAGGCCACCCGCCAGGTGCGTCAGCTGCTGTCCGACATCCGGGATGCCACCGCCTCCGCCGTCGTGGCGACCGAAGAAGGCCTCGCCAACGTGCACGAGGGCCAGAAGCTCGCCTCGGTCGTGGGCGACATCATGGAGACCATCGAAGACGTCATCCAGCAGACCTCCGACGCCAGCAAGCTCATCGCCAACGCCAGTCGCCAGCAGCGCGCCGGGGTGAGCCAGGTGGCCGACGCCATGGTCAACATCGACGAAGCCACCCGCTCGAGTGCATCCGCGATGCACGACGTGGGCGACATCGTGGGCGGCGTCACCGACACCGGACGCACCATCAAGGGCCTGCTGTCCGAGTTCAAGTCGGAGTAGCCGCCGAGCCGGCCTCAGCCGACCCAGGCCCGTGCGTTGCGGAACAGCCGCAGCCACGGGCCTTGTGCGTGGGGCCAGCCCGCCGGCACCCAGGAGTTCGTGAGGCTGCGGAACACGCGCTCGGGGTGGGGCATGAGGATGGTCGCGCGGCCGTCTTCGGTGGTGAAGGCGGTGAGGCCCCCCGGGCTTCCATTGGGGTTGGTGGGGTAGGCCGTGGCCACCCTGCCGTGTCCGTCGACATAGCGCGCCGAAGCGATGGCCAGCCGGGCGTCTTCGTCGGACTGGAACCGCACGCGTCCCTCTCCGTGGGCGACGGCGACGGGGAGCCGGCTGCCGGCCATGCCCTGGAGCAGGATGCTGGGGCTGTCCAACACCTCCACCTGACTCACCCGCGCTTCGAACTGGTCGGAGCGGTTGCGCACGAAGCGGGGCCAGGCCGCCGCACCCGGAATCAGCATCCGGAGCTGCGACAGCATCTGGCAGCCGTTGCACACGCCCAGCGAGAAGGTGTCCTCCCGGTGGAAGAAGGCCTCGAAGGCGGTCCGGGCGCGCGGATGGAAGCGAATGGCGCTGGCCCAGCCCCCGCCGGCACCGAGCACGTCGCCGTAGGAGAAGCCGCCGCAGGCCGCGAGACCCCGGTAGCTGGTCAGGTCATCGAGACCGCTGAGCACATCACTCATGTGGACGTCGACCGCTTCGAAGCCCGCCGCTCGGAAGGCCGCCGCCATCTCCAGCTGCCCGTTGACGCCCTGCTCGCGGAGGATCGCCACGCGGGGCCTGGCGCCGGTGCCGATGAAGGGCGCGGCCACGTCATGGGTGGGCTCGAAGCTGACGTGGGGGACAATGCCCGGGTCGTCGGGATTGGCGATGAGCGCGAAGGCCTCGTCGGCGCAGGCTGGGTCGTCGCGCAGGGCCTGCATCCGGGCGCTGGTCTCGGCCCACCGGCGGTGCAGTGCCGTCCGAGAGGCCTGCCAGAGGAGCTTGCCGGCGGCGGACACACGCACTGCGTCGCCCGGCGAGGCGCTGCCCACCCGACGGACGGGCACGCCGTGGGCCGAAAGTAGCTCCACCACGTCATCCACATCATCAGTACCCACCGCCATCACCCCGCCGGGCTCCTCGGCGAAGAGGCGGGCGATGGGGTCGGCGTGGTCGATGTCGAGATGGACCGCGGCCCGGCTGGCGAAGGCCATCTCCAGGACGGTCGTGAGCAGGCCGCCGTCGCTGATGTCGTGCCAGGAGCGGACCAGCTGGCGGTCCCGGAGGCCGGCCGCCGCGGCGAAGAGGCCCACCAGGCGCTCGGGGGCGTCGAGGTCTGCCGGGATGGCCCCGAGCTGTCCCATCACCTGGGCGGCGATGCTGCCCCCCAGCCGGGCCTGTCCGTCGTTCAGATCGACGTGCAGCAGCACACTGTCGCCATCGGGAAGCACGGGGGTCCAGGTGCGTCGGGTGTCGTCCACCGGTCCGAAGGCCGACACCACGAGCGAAAGCGGGGCCACCACCTCCCGGTCGCCCGTCGCCTCACTCCAGCGGGCCCGCATCGACATGGAGTCCTTGCCGACCGGAATGGTGACGCCCAGGGTGGGGCAGACCTCGAGACCGACGGCCTGCACGGTATCGTAGAGGTTCGCGCCCTCACCGGGGTGACCCGCCGCACACATCCAGTTGGCCGACAGCACCACCCGGTCGAGCGACACATCGGCGGACACCAGGTTGGTGAGCGACTCGGCCACGGCCAGGCGTCCACTCGCGGGTCCGCTGAGCAGCGCGACCGGCGGACGCTCGCCCATTGCCATCGCCTCGCCCGAGGTCCCCTCGAAGCCCGTGACCGTGACCGCGGCATCGGCGACGGGCACCTGCCAACGGCCCACCATCTGGTCGCGGACCACACAGCCGGTGATGCTGCGGTCGCCGATGGTGATGAGGAACTCCTTGGAGGCCACGGCGGGGTGGGTGAGCACCCGGTCCACCAGCTCGCCGAGCTCGGTTCCCAGCGCCGCGGGCGTGCGGGCCGGGCGGCTGCGGGAGTCGGTGCGGTGCATGCGCGGGGGCTTGCCCAGGAGCACCGACAGCGGCAGGTCGATGGGCGTGCTGCCGTGGAGGCGGTCGCCGAGCTTGAGGTGGCCATCTGCCGTGGCGTGACCGACCACCGCGAAGGGGGCGCGCTCCCGCCGGCAGATCTCGACGAATCGGTCGAGCTGGTCGGCCGCGAGCGCGAGGACGTAGCGCTCCTGCGACTCGTTGCACCACAGCTCCAACGGCGACATGCCGGGCTCAGCATTGGGCACGTCGCGCAGCTCGAAGGTGGCGCCCCTGCCGGCATCGTGGACCAGCTCGGGCAGCGCGTTGGACAAGCCGCCCGCGCCCACGTCGTGGATGCTGGTGATGGGGTTGTCGTCGCCGAGTGCGATGCAGCGGTCGATGACCTCCTGGCAGCGCCGCTCCATCTCGGGGTTGGCCCGCTGGACGCTGGCGAAGTCGAGGTCGGAGGCGCCGGTGCCGGTGGCCACACTGCTGGCCGAGCCGCCGCCCAGGCCGATGAGCATGGCGGGGCCGCCGAGTACGACAATGGGGGTGCCCGGGGCGATGTCGTTCTTGAGCACGTGGCCGTCGCGCACATGGCCCATGCCGCCGGCAATCATGATGGGCTTGTGGAAGCCGCGCACCTCGTCGCCCGTGCTGCCTTCGACGGCTTGGGTGAAGGTGCGGAAGTAGCCGGTGAGGTTGGGCCGACCGAACTCGTTGTTGAACGCGGCGCCGCCGATGGGGCCGTCGAGTATGATCTGGAGGGCGGTGGCCATGCGCGGAGAGCCGCCGACCGGTCGCTCCCAGGGGCGGGCGAAGCCGGGGATGTGGAGGTCGGAGACGTGGAAGCCGGAGAGGCCGGCGCGGGGCTTTCCACCCCGACCCGTGGCGCCTTCGTCGCGGATTTCGCCGCCGTTGCCGGTGCCCGCGCCGGGATGCGGGGAGATGCCGGTGGGGTGGTTGTGGGTCTCGACCTTCATGAGAAGGTGCGTGGGCTCGGTGGTCTCGACATAGGTGCGGTCGGACACCCGCGGCAGCAGGCGGGGGGCGTCGTCGCCGGCGATGACGGCGGCGTTGTCGGAGTAGGCCGACAGGGTGCCCTCGGGCCGGTGGGCGTGGGTGTTGCGAATCATCGAGAAGAGCGACTGGCTCTTGTGTTCGCCGTCGAGGGTCCAGGTGGCGTTGAAGATCTTGTGGCGGCAGTGCTCGGAGTTCGCCTGGGCGAACATCATGAGCTCGACGTCGGTGGGGTCGCGCTCGAGGCGGCGGTACGCGGTGACGAGGTAGTCCATCTCCTCGTCGGACAGCGCCAGTCCGAGGGTCTGGTCGGCGCGTTCGAGGGCTGCGCGGCCCTCGATGGACACGGGCACGCTCTTGTAGGTGGGCGCGCTGGCGGTGGTGAAGAGGTCGGTGCAGTCGGTGAGGTCGTCGAACACGGCCTCGGTCATGCGGTCGTGGAGCAGGGCGGCGACGGTGTCCCGGTCGGACGACGACCACACCCCGGCGAAGTGCCAGACCACGACACGCTCGATGCGCTCGATGCTTTCGACTCCGCACACCTTGGCGATTTCGGTGGCTTTGGTGGACCACGGCGACTGGGTGCCGGGACGCGGACCGACCACGAGCGCGACGTGGGGGAGGCCACCTTCGTGGGTGGGGTCGGAGAGCAAGGCGTCGAGGCGCTGCTCGTCGGCGGCCGACAACGTGCCTTCGTGGCGGACGAGGTGGACGACGAGACCGGTGATGTGGAGGATGCCGGGAGCCGCGGCACGCACGGCTTCTTCGACACGGGCCAGAGCACCGGGAGCGAGGGCCGGACCACCCACCCGGGCGGAGAGTCCGGGGGCGACGGACAGGGGAGTGGACATGGGCTTCTCAGCGTTCAGCTGTCAGCGTTCAGCTGTCAGCTTGGTTGGAGAGGAATCGGTTGGACTCGAAGGACACGAGGTGTTGCGGCGGAGGAGGACCTGAGACCGATGCCGCGGACCCGGGCCCTTCCTCGTCAGAGCGGACTGCTGCCCGCTGCCCGCTGCCCGCTGCCCGCTGCCCGCTGACGGCCGACCGCTGACAGCCGACAGCTGACAGCTGACAGCTGACAGCTGACAGCTGACAGCTGACAGCTCTAGTGCTTGAAGTGCCGCGTCCCGGTGAACACCATCGCCAGCCCGAGCTTGTTGGCGGCTTCGATGACCACGTTGTCGCGGATGGAGCCACCGGGCTGGATGACCGCGGTGACGCCGGCTTCGGCTGCAGCTTCGATGCCGTCGGGGAAGGGGAAGAAGGCGTCGGAGGCCATGACCGCACCCTTGGACTTGTCGCCGGCACGCCAGGCGGCGAGCTTGACCGAGTCCACGCGGCTCATCTGGCCGGCGCCGATGCCCACGGTGGCGGTGCCCTGGCCGAAGATGATGGCGTTGCTGCGGGTGTGCTTGGCCGCAATCCAGGCGAAGGCGAGGGCGTCCAGCTCGGCGTCGGTGGGGGCGCGCTCGGTGGCGACGGTCCAGGTGGAGCGGTCGACGCCCACGCTGTCGGCGGTCTGGACCACGAAGCCGTCGTCGAGGTGCCGGACGCGCCAGGGGTGGGGGGCGCCGTAGCGGCGGACCATCACGCGGCAGTTCTTCTTGCGCTTGGCGAGGAGCTCGCGGGCTTCTTCGGTGAAGGCGGGGGCCGCGATGACCTCGACGAACAGCTTGCCGAGGGCCCGCACGAACGCGCCGTCGACGGGGCGGTTGACCGCGATGACCGAGCCGAAGGCCGAGATGGGGTCGGAGGCCAGGGCCTTCTCGAAGGCGCCCACCAGCGTGTCGCTCACTGCGAGGCCGCACGGGTTGTTGTGCTTGATGATGGCCACGCAGGGGGCGTCGAACTCGGCGGGCATGGACCACGCGGAGTCGAGGTCGACGAGGTTGTTGTACGAGATGGCCTTGCCCTGCAGCTTGTCGAAGCGGGGCTTGGTGCCGGGGGCGCGGTAGACGGCGGCCACCTGGTGGGGGTTCTCGCCGTAGCGGAGGGTCTCGGTGCGTTCGCCGACGAGCGTGAGGATGGCCGGCAGGGCGTCGTCTTGGCCGTCGAGGGACCCCATCCAGTTGGCGATGGCGGTGTCGTAGGCGGCGGTGCGGGTGAAGGCCTTGACGGCGAGCTTCTGGCGGAGCGGGGCGTCGATGGTGTCGCCTTCGAGGTGGGCCACGACGCTGTCGTAGTCGCCGGGGTCGCTCACGATGAGGACCCGCTCGAAGTTCTTGGCCGCAGCGCGAAGCAGCGTGACGCCGCCGATGTCGATTTCCTCGACGGCCTGCGGGACGGTGACGCCTTCCTTCGAGACGGTGGCCTCGAAGGGGTAGAGGTTGCACACCACGATGTCGATGGGCGTGATGCCGTTGGCTTCGAGCTCGGCGAGGTGGGCGTCGGTGCCACGGGCGAGCAAGCCCCCGTGCACGGCGGGGTGGAGGGTCTTGACCCGGCCGCCGAGGATTTCGGGGTGGCCGGTGATCTCGGAGACGTCGAGGACGGGGAGGTCGGCCTCGCGCAGCTTGCGGGCGGTGCCGCCAGAGGCGACGAGCTCGAAGCCGAGGGAGTGCAGCTTGGTGCCGAAGTCGACGAGTCCGGTCTTGTCCCAGACGGACAGCAGGGCACGGCGGGTCATGGTGGTCTCCACGGGGGGACGGAGGGTCTTGGCGATGGCGTCCACGAGGAGCGAGTGCTCGGTGGCGTGGACCCGTTCGGTGAGGGAATCGAGGGTGTCGTCGGGCTGGATGGGGACCACCCGGGTGGCGACGACGGGGCCGGCGTCGACCTCGGGCACGACGTGGTGCACCATGACGCCGGTGTGGTCGATGGTGCCGGCCTGTGCGGCCTGCAGCGCGCGCTCGATGGCCCGGGTGCCGGGGAAGGCGCCGGGCAGGGCGGGGTGCAGGTTGAGCACAGGGCAGTCGATGCCTTCGAGGAAGGCGGGCGACAGGATGTGCATCCAGCCGGCCAGCACGATGAGGTCGGGCCGGAAGCGGGCGACGGCTGCGGCCAGTGCGGTGTCGTAGGCGGCGCGGGTCTCGCCGCGCTTCTTGTAGGGCGCGAGGGGGAAGTAGAGGGTGTCGACCCCGGCCCGCTCTGCGCGCACGAGCCCGAAGGCCTTGCGGCGGTTGCTCACCACGCCGACGACCTCGCCGGGCAGGCGGTGGGTGCCGGCGGCGTCGAGGATGGCCTGGAGGTTGCTGCCGTTGCCGCTGACGAAGACGACGATGCGG
>ENA-OWNT01002600-OWNT01002600.1-seawater-metagenome-genome-assembly--contig:-NODE-2600-length-18554-cov-4.875467_pt1 | contig 18554 bp, 3 predicted proteins | sample MGYA00238136_ERZ651165 | MGnify/ENA primary metagenome ERZ651165 (study PRJEB26861, sample SAMN08777766) | seawater metagenome | isolation source: coastal seawater | place: USA: Florida | collected...
AGCACCTGCCCCCGAAGCACGAAAGCCGCCTCGTCCAGCTCCTGCGCCTGCGCCTGCGCCCGTGCCCGCCCGTGCCCCTAGATCCAAACCAGTGCCGCGGTACATGCAACCCAAAGGCGCAGCCTACAAGGCACGATACAAGCCCGGCAGCAACGCAAAACCTGCTCCAAGAGGCCAGAAAAAGGACAAGATTGATCGCTAGTACGTCCTTCGGCATTATTGTGCAGCACCCGACAAGCCCCCAGTAACCGTACTTGATTGTGGCGCAGTATTGAAAAGAACGCCAACCAGCTGGACCGCATTGGTGTCCGCAAGCAGCAAGTTCTCGCAAAGTTGAAGCACTTGGAGGAAGGCAAGAAGGGGCGCCGTGCTTCGATTCAGGGTCGCGGTTATGCGAAACCCAAAGTAAGACTTCGTGGCATGAGAACGTCATGGATGTCTGGAGGGATGCCTTAACTGACTGGATTGCGGCTTTGTGTTCTGTGTAGTCGGCGGCACGTCGGGCCAGAAAGCCCAAGTATGCACAAGGCTATGTATCTCCGTATGCAGAACCAGCAAGACCGTACGTTGTGTTGAACATGGATCGCATCGAGTGTGCTTTTGATCGAGCCGCGGTTCTCTTCGATGTGATTAGGTACTCCCAGCAACGTGGCAACAAGAAGAAAGGCGCAAAGAAAAAGGCCAAAGCACCCAATCTTCCTCGTGGTGTTGCCGCTCGCGGTTCGTTTAGCTTTTTTTGACCAAGCATTTTTGTGCGTCATATCGTCGTTGTTCCTTTACTTTCGCACGGATTCGTGCAGACAATGCAGTGCAAGAGGTTGAGGATCTCGACCAGTGGATCGAATCCAAAATCCAACAAAATAAGGACGCTGAGAAGAATCGAAACATTGCTGCCAATGTCTTTGCGTCACGAAACCGCGCGGACAAGGCCACTCAAGAAGCTGAAGTACGCGATTGCTGTCTTTTGAAGTGCACTGTAATTTGGCTTGTATGTTCATTTATCTTGGCCATGAAAAACAGGCGGCCAAACGAAGAAACGAAGCTGCTGCGGCATTTGTCAAGCGCAACCAAAAAGCGTCATCGCCAGACACCGCAAGTGAAGCTACTGTGGTGGCCCCCAGTCCCTCAATGGAGGAAACGGCGGCACCGTCAGGTTGAACGCTTTTGCGGGTTATCTTGTTTGTCTCTCATCGTTCGTTTTTAACGTTGCAACCATTGTATGCTCACAGCCGCAGCAACGGTGAAGAAGTCCTTGGCAGAAACAAAGGCTGATATCAAGGCAAAACTGTCGCATTCCAGCAGCAGGTGAATGACATAGAACTGGTACCGCTGCAGGTTACCGTCGTCGTCACTGAAATCTGGCTCTGCATTGCTGCGACTGCGATAGCGCCGATCCCAAGTTCGCGCGATTGGAGTCCAAGATAGCGCAGCGTGATTCCCCTCGAGACAACAAAGTGCGAGGACGACGGCCAGTAATTTCAGATCTCGACGATTCGGATTTGCACAAGCCACCAGCAATCCCTCAAGCGACAGGGGACGATCAAAGCCCGGCCGAGGATGCCAACCAAGACGAGGACGAGGACGAGGACGAGGACGATGGTGCTGGAGCATTTTCGTCGTCTGAGGTTCGTTGCTGAATAAATCCCTGTTCGTAAGTAATCACGCTGATCGGTCGTATCACAGGAGGACAGTGACGACGACATGTGGGACAAAGTGGCTGCGGAGGACGAAGAGAAGTTCGAAGCCGAAGAGTTGGACTTGTGCGTATTGTTTTTGTGTGTTCGTTGACGTGTGTCAATGGCGAAACTTTGCTGCTTTTGAAACATTGAATTTGGCAATGTTGATTTGCAGGTACATGGAAGAATACAAAGCACTCACTAACGCCCAACACGAGATTGAAGCGCGGGTTCAAAGTATTGCGAAACTCAAAGAGGCCAAATCTCCCAAAAAAGGTGCCAAGGCAGCTCCAGATGTGCAAACCGCAGCAGATGACTTTGACGAAGACGAAGCCAAGCGTGCGATTGCCGAGCTTCTCGCGAACGACAGCTCGGACAGTGACCAGAGCGTGTATGACGATGACGATATTGAGGGTGTGTCGCCGCACGGGGTGCCGCATTTCTGACGTGGGCCGTTCGTTACGACGCTAACGTGGTTGATGTGTTGCAGGAGACCAATCTTATGACAGTGATCAGTTTCGTCCTTCTGGCGGTGTGGCACTGCCTTCTCAGGGTTCCCTCCTCGGTGGCCTTCAGGTGAGTCTGGGTACTCATTTTCCCCAGTGGGTGTACGGGGCCTAATTGCGTCGATACTGCTGAGCAGGCCAAACGGGACGCGTGCGTTGCTCTCGTCGGGGAAGAGAAGTACAGAAAATTGCATTCGTTGGCTGCATCGGACAACACTGACGATCCCCGTTTCGCGGAGTTGGTTCGTTCACCTGCACGCACTTTTGTACATCTATTCTACATGTTAACGGTGAAATGATACATTCGCAGCTGTCCACGTTGCCCCCGAAAACGGCTACGCAAGTCAGAGCGCAGTTGGATCAAATCTCTTTCATGGAGCAAATGATGTAAGGCCACTGGCGCCACAGACCTGCAGGTCGAACTTCACCAGGATCCAGCTCCGACATGGCACTGAGTCAGTTGCATAGTGTTTGATTTTAGCAATCGGCAATGAACGTTATTTCTTTACGGCAATTCGTCGGTCCATGCTGCTTTTACAACCGGATCAAGACTGTTGAGCTGCCACAGCCGCTTCTCAATGAACTCGACATTGCCTTCCTCCTTCAGTACCACAGCATCAGTATTTGAGTTCCATAAAAAGTTCACGTAGCGAGTCGGGGCATTGTGGGTTGCAAGGATGTACCTGGTCTTTCATGTGAAGTGATGCTCTGAACGGGATCTTCAAAAGAGTGAAGCCGGTTTGAGAAAACAAATTTGGTGACAAAGAATGAGTTTCTCTGCCAGGGTCTTAAAAAAAATCCAAAGTAGCAAACCTCAACAGATGCAACTCGTAGCCGTGTGCGTGCTGCGTAAACGATGGGCACCACCTGCGCGTCATACCTAGGTGCGTGACGACATATGTGAGCACACATCGTGGCGGTCAGAACCGGGTCGCACCTCCGACTCACATTGCTCCATCAAATTTGGTCCACAACTGCACGTGCTTCGCACGGAAGGCAAACGGGCCAAAATGCCAGTCGATTGCAGGAACTTCTGTGTTCGAGGCTCTCAGTGCATCTCTCGCAACGGCGTCCAAATACATATTGCCGTACGTTTCGGAGTGATACTGCTCAATAGGATACCTGGGGCCATCACAGCATACGAAAACAACATGATGGCGGGAAAAAGTTGTGCGTTTACACAGACGTCGTACGTTTCTTGAAAATTCTGATCATCACGATAAGGCACGACAACGTCCGCGTCTGCGGTCTGAGAATTGCGCAAAAGTGCATTTGGCCAGTGCCGAAACATGTCACTTTTCTCAGGTTCCTGCCAACACAGCCAGGTTTGCGGTGTGACTCCTGGCAAGTGTGCAGCAATATCGGCCCCTTCCCTGAGAGCTGCGCCCTTCTTGCCTGCCACGGACTGTTTGTAGACCAATGCACCTGTCGACGCGAGCAAATCACGGATTTGTTGCTGTGGAGAACTGTCAACAACGACAGTGGTGATGCCCCTGCTTCTGAGGTTGGATAAAGTTTCAATGCTCTGGCGACATCGCACGTCGTCAATGTCAGGGTACCTCGTCGCGGTGAACACGACGAGTTCACTTGCAGGTACATTGAAGAAGCGACTGTCAGCTGCTTCATCCCGCAACATTCCATGGTAAAAGAACATAATGAAACAAAATGACGCCAACGTCAAGCCGGCCACACTAACCAATCCTATACGACGGGGGCACCGACACCGAGCGGTTCCTGAGGCGAGGGCCATCTTGCCACGATCAACGGCGTTGAAACTGCTCCAGTCTGAACACCGCGACAACCATAACCTGCATCAGCGGAATTTTCGACACATCTATGAACAAAAAAAGCGAACAGAATTACCCACCACAATAACTCAGTGCGCTCACGAAAGGCACGGTGGCCATACAAGTCATCGTCGACATGCATTGCAATTCGAGCGCGCACATCACACGTGAATGATAACCGAGTGTGCTCGCACAACACCGTGCTGGTCGAGTTCCAAACATTTCTCCGCACGTGTTGGTTTGGGCTGCAGTGTGCAGTGCAACGTGCAACGGCGTGCCGGTGCCTCGGGTCGAACAACAACCTCAAAGGCTGCAGCGCAAAGTTCAAAAGTTCAAAGTTCAAAGTTCAACTTTGTGGCGCTGAGCAACCCAACACGCTGCAGGCTGGAGGCCAATTAGCCCCGGCAGCAGCAGCGTGTCTGGTTGGTTGCGTGGTTGCGGGTATGGTCGGTCGCTCCACTTGAGTCTGCTTTTGTGATGGTTCGTCGACGTGCGCAGTTCGTCGACGTTTCGGTGCTTCTTCCACGCTGCACTGGTGGCTCATCGGTGGATGCGATTGCATGTGGGCGTGCGCATTATTATAGCGGGTGGGCGTTGCGTGGACGCGAAACGGAACACGGCGCAGGATGCTATCTGCGCGTCAAGCAATGCGCGATGAGTGGTGTTCGGCAAGAACGAAACAACGAGCGAACGAACGAAAATGAAACTAAAACTATATCATTATTATGAACGGAAGACAAGATTCTTGATGATCTTGTGTCAACTAATTAATTCGAGAACAACGAGCCTGCTCATGCTGGTACCAAAACTGACACATTACGTCGCTAGTGAGAGCAACAGCGCTGTACCACGTTTCGTCCAGAATGTCGAGTCCTTGTTTCCGCTCTTCAAGTCCACTTCTGTCATGAAACTCGGGCGCTCACGTGTGCCAGTACGAATGGGGTACAGATACAACGGGCACACATACATGCCCTTGCTGCGTTTCTTTCCCTCGATAGGCTTGAAGTGCACAATGGGCATGGGGCTATTGAGCTGCATCGGGTTCGCGTCAGTCAAGCAAGCTGAATCCAAGTCCCATCGTGCTCCTTCGAGGAACATCCCGTGCACGTACGTGCCTTCCTCTGGCGCAGCGGTCAACGCACCGATGTCGCCATGCGGCAGAACCGGGAACTCCCACGAGAGAGTGTCGATGGCAATGCCGTTTTTGCGCGAGCTCGTTTGCAGCAAAGCGGTGAGCATGCCCGTCGGGTAAGTCAAGCCTGACAACCACAGAGAAATAGGGAAACCCTTTTCAATCCAATTCGTCATCTGCTCCGTACGCACGAGGAGCTCATCCACCCATGGCGCCAGAGCTTTCAGAGACGGATAGCAGAAACCCCATGCAGTGGGGACTCGACCAAGCAACAGTGAGGAGAAAATCTCTTCGAGCTCGGCGGTGATCACAACCAAACCCTGCACTCCCAACTCCAAGCTTGTCAAAGTGCGCTTCAATGCCTTCAGTAGCCCGTTGTAACGGTCCACTTCCTGTTTGCACACGGACTTCAACGGAGCTGGGTCTTGAGATGCTGCGATGCCTTTGTTAACAGCAGCAATATCGAACGGCTTAGGGAACTTCTCCAACAAGTCTTGGACTAGCGCCAGTACTTTCTCTTCGTTCGATGGTCCTCCATCGCCCTTGGCAGTCAGAGGTTGCAGGTCAACAATTGTTTGCAGCAACGTGTTGGCGTCATCAATCTGACTGGAAATGTCGGCGTTCGGGTGCTGGCCAAACGCGTCGGGCTTGTCGACATTCGGCAATTCTCCAATGACTTGCTTGTACGAATCCAAGTTCCCGTCAGAGGGAATGAAGTAAGCCGTCAGAGTAGACAGCTGGTACCGCGGGACCTCAATGACCTCGTCACAGTAGAACTCGTTGATGTACACGTTCACGAGTCGTCGATCCCAGAAGTCGGTGACACGACCGCCATAGTTGGCTTCCGCCGTGAGGTATCGAAGCGCTTCCCAAGGCGTCTTGTCTGGGAAGTCATCGAGGTAGAGAGCGAGCAAGTCCTCGCAAATGAGGAAGTCGGAGTCATTGAAATCATACGGGATATTGAAACCAAGAGTCTTGAACTTACGCCGCTCAAGCAAGATGGCATGGAACCAGCACAGCGCGAAACGGAGCTTCTTGAATTTGGACAACTCTTGCGGGGCGCTAAACTTGTCTTCATTCGTGAGGTTGTACAAACGGAGGAGGTTGGCACGAAGACCACGTGGAGGCTCGGTGGTCATCTTGATACCGTTTTGCAGGATGGAAATGGGGAACTTCGGCGTTGGGTTTGAAGACAACCACAGGCGGAAATTGGCATGGGGTGACCTCGTCGGGAGATCCAAAATGATCTTCTCCAGCTCTCCCAGCCACGAGAGCATGAGGTGGCAATTGGCAAGGAACACAAAGTTACCGTCTGCAACTCCGTCATCGATTTGACGAATCGCGTTCGGTGCCTGACCTTGGCCGAGCGCCACAGTGGTGCACTTCACACCGAGCTTCTCACCAAGACCGAACACTTGGGCGGTTGGGTCAACACCCGGCGACAACACAAACACGAGTGGAATTAAGTTGTTGCTTGACTTGTAAATCGCCATCAAATCGAAAGGAGGCGGTTCCACAAACTTGGCCCCGTCCTCCATATTGTTGGACACAAACTTCGAAGCCGCAAAGCCGACTCGATCAATGCGCAAGGAACGCAAAATGCACATCCGTTGGAATTCGTTGAGTTTGTTTTGCCATTCTCCAGGCAACTGCTCCAGCTCCGGGCATTCTTTCAAGTACCATTCTTGCCAATCACGGGGGAACTGGTCAAAGCTGGACGCAATGCCCTGGAAAGCTTCGAGTTTATCAAGAACAGTGACGTTATCCCAGTTGGCTGGCAACAACCATTCCGAGCACGGGTTCTCCTTCTGTTCCTCTCGATCAACATTCAAAGCTCCCTTCAAGAAGAAATCAAATTCTGAAGGCGGGAGTTTGCCCTCGCTCTGCAAAATTTTGGTGCAGATGTTGAAACTCAAAAGCAATTTGTGCTTTTCGAAGAGGCCCAAGCAAGTCTGTTTGTAGACGGCGTAGGTGTGGTAATTGTTCACAGCGGCAATTCGCTTTGCGATGTCCTGGTTACCTCCACCCTTGGACCGAGAGTTCGCAATAGACTGAGAAAACAACTCAGAGTATGCAGAGAGAGAGAACTGGTACATAGGATCGACTCGTGCCAGATCGTTCAAAATAAAGTACAAAATGGCTGCGCGAATCGAAATAGGTTTGTAGCCGGAGCGCGCCTCATCAATCTTTTTCTCCGTTACTTCTGCCACCTTCAACTTCTTCGTGACAGCAGTAGATGTCTCTTTCGATTCCTGAAGAGTTGTGACCAAGTTTTCGTCGTCTAACAGAGAACCTTCGGTTTCCGAAAGCATCTTGAGAATCAGATCCTCAAGCTCAATGATCTTGCGCTTGCCATTGGCGACCTCAACAACCAACTTCGACTTTTGGACCTCCAAAGCGGGCTCCTCCTTCTGCACAACTAGACCCAGCAATTGAGCCTCAAGACCTTCCTCTTTGACGGAGAAGTTCACAATTGTAGTCTTGGTGGAAATTTCCGGAGGGTAATGCGGGTTGGCCAGCTTGGTCGTGAGGTACATGCGGAAGTCCTTGGACCAGTCGAGATCTTTATCACCAAGGCGAATGACTTCGCGGGTGCCGACTTTCAAAAGTGACTTGTTCAACACCGGAGCGATGGAGGGGTCAAGTTCTTCTTCGACGTCTTGCAAGAGGTACGGAGTACCGAACGTAATTGCATTTTCAAGCTGCCTTAAAAAGTCCTTGGCGCTAAAATCAGTGATCTTGAGCTGCTTGCCTTCCATCTTCTTGATCCACTTGTTGGCTTGTGCCTGCGGATCAATCATCAGTGGCCATCGCTCGCACTGAGTGACGATGACACCATTTTCCGTTGAGTATCCATCGACTGGCAGGCCTTGGATGTTCCAATCGCGGACATCGGTGGGGTTGGACAAAAATGCCGCGAAGGTGAAGTCCTTCGAATATGCCACTTGGGCGTCATCGACAGACTTGAACCACATTTTCAGCAATTCGGCGCGATACTGCGTGTCAAATGGACCCAAGTACGATCTTGAGCCAGAGGCAAGCAATGCATCACCGAGAGTGTTTGCAATGCCTTCGCCATATTTACCGACTGACTCCGACCATCGGATTTTTTCACCAGCCAAGCCTTTCACAAGATTATCAGCACGGGTCAATTTTTGCTCAAGCATGACGGCTTCGGCCTTCAGTCGTTCCTTTTCGTCGCTCGACTCTTTGTATTGGTCGTTCAACTTTTGGAGCTGGGCCATGAGCTTCGCCAACTTGGTCTGTGCTTCTTCAAGAGAAGCTTGCTTAATTGCCAAGGCGTTTTGAGCTTTCTTCAGCGCTGCACGTTTCGGCGCAACTTCTTTCGACACGTTGGCATACAAGTTGATTGCATGGACCCAAATACAGAGGGCACCTGCAGCGGCAGAGACCTTGCGCACAGACTCAGCCTGGAACTGTGGGTTACGAATGTACTTTTGCAGTTTCTGCAACACTTTCGGTGGCACATTGTCCTTATCGAACGTCTTGACTTGCACCAAAAAGTTACTTTCACTGATCTTTTTCTTCGCACTGCCCCAATCGGTTTTCGTCAGGAACAAGAGCATTACGGCCTCCATGCAAAGCTGAACCAACGGCGGCGGCGAGGTGTAAGCCTTGACCTCTGAGATCGATCCTTTGTCCAGCTTGTCAACTTCTTGCATCGCAGCCTCGAGCGCTGGTAGTGCAACTGCGAGGTCGCGCTGTGCGTCGTCGGAAATTGCTTTGCACTCAAGGGCTTCTTTGTTGATACGCTGCTCATCGGCTTCGACTTGCTGCTTCTGTTCGTCGGCAACTCGCTTCTCAGACATGATGTCCACGACCATTTTCTCGCATTCCTTCTGTTTTTGATTGACAAATTCTTGCTTTTTGGCGAGATCGACACTCATCGTTTCGACTTGCTCGCGGCCTTCGTCTAACTTTGCGACACCGTCGCTCAGCTTTTTCAGCTGGGCTCCCATCTCGAGGCGCTTGGCGTTCAAAATCCCAGAGTAACCCTTGACAAGTTCCAAATAGTGCGTTGGCGTGACGTAGTTGTGGCGCTTGTGCTCCGCAAGCATTTTGTCAGAGGCGCGCTCGACAGACTGGTGAACAACAGCAAAGATCTTCGCAAGTTTCCCTGCAACCTCAGCACCTCCGAGATCTACTCCTTCCAAGAATTTCAACGCTACCTCTGCCAGCGCTTCCGCGGGCCATCCATGGAACCACAGAATGGTGGTGCAGTTGACAAGTCCTGGGAACATGCGGCACCTGTTTCGGAAGGCATCCCCAACCGGAGACATGCACACAACAACGTGAAGGTTCTTGCGCACTCGTTGGATGAAGAAATCCCACAATTCGGACGGGGTGATGAGACCAATTTTCTTGCCGTCTTCGCGAACACCATCGTAAACAGCGGGAAGGTCTTCTTCGAGGAATAAATTCGGTACTTCGCCTGATGCCAAAATGTTGTTGACATCCTCTAAGAAGGATTCTTCCTTGATTTGCGTATCATTGAACAAGAATGTGGTTGGCTTGTTGTCGACGCCGCAAATGGTAAACAAGCGTTTAATGTCTTCATGGAACTCCGTTGCTGAATAACGCTTCGTAATCTCGATCATGAACACAGAGTATCCAGCTTGGAAGGAGGCCAGCTTTGTCAGGGACTGGCGGCCAGAACCTCCGACACCGACAAGCATGAAGTTTCCTCGCGGTTGAGACAAGACACGAGATATCTTGCAAATGATGCGAATGGCCATTTCGAAGAGCACCAAATCCATGGGGACGTAGCCGGGTTCAACATTGTAGTCATCCAAAATTTCTTCAACGTGGTTCTTCAAATGTTGATAGTCACTTCCAGCAACTTCTTCATAGAAATGTTTTCCGGTGTTGGCATCAGGTTCGGCCATGAAAGAGGTAAAAATCGGACCTTGATCGGGCGTCTTGCAGTCCTGCATAACGTTATCCCAGCTCATTCCAAAGCCTTCCGCCAAGGCACCGTCCACCAGTGCTCGGAAAGCCGTTTGGTCGTCATGAGTTGCCAGACGGTCCGAGAACACACAAAGCAACTCATGGGCCCAGAGTCGGAGGATGGAATCGGACGAGAGGAAACTATGACGATCAGACATTCTGATACCTTGCACAACCTTGGCGATGTCACGCATGTTGAACAGATAATGGCACTTTTTGGGGGTTGGCAAAAACTTTTTGACAACCTTCTTGTACAGATTCAAAGTCGCAGTTGCAATGCCTTTACCCATGGGTTTGATTTCTTCGTCAAAATCGGCGAAATGCAGGGTCAATAGCGTTTCGAAAATACGCACAACCTCTGCATCAGCTGGGAATGTGAAATTGAGCATGTTGAAGCGTGATTGAGTGCGCTCCGAGATTTGAGACCGACCTCCTCCCGGTGGACCCATTGCGGCGACGATTTGCATGTCCAAAATGAGCTGCCAAGTGCATTTTCGACGATCATACCAACCGCCGTAGTCCATCCATTGGCGCAAGAGTTCAAGTGCGCCTTGTGAACCAAAAGTGTCCTTGGTCGGCATGTTCAGGTCGTCGATGAACGTCACAAGCTGCTTGCCTCCAGGGGGGCCAAACTTACCTTTTGCGCGTTTCTCCATGTTGCCCTCGATCACATCTTGTGTGATGCCGGCCGTAGTTGCTGCCGAGAAAAACATGGTCAACGCCGTGCAGTTGTCGGACAGATTCATTAAGCACTGATTGACTATCACACTCTTGCCAGTACCGGTGTTGCCGACGACCAAAGTGGGAATAGTGTTCTGAAGAAGACGGCTGATGATGGTGCTGTTTCGGATTGTGTCGAGCGTGGGGACGATCATGTCAAAAAACTGCGCGTCGCGTGCTGGACGCCAGTTCTTCGGAATGATGTCCGCCCAGTGGCGGAAGTCGCGACTGTCTTCGTCAAAGAAGAAATCGTAAATCGTGTCCGAAGGGGGGAACTGTGCTTCGATTTCGCGCATCTTAAGGTCAAACTTCTTGCGGCCAGATGCAGTCGCCGATGCACCCAGAGACCACACGAGACAAAACGAGAAAATCTTCTCGGCAGTTGAGAAGTACGTTTCTTGTGCGTCTTCCCAGTCCAAGCCGTACTTGGCTGAATTGAAAGTGTTGTAGAGACGGCACAGCGAGTGGACGGCTGAGTTGGGGTTTTGGGGCACCAGCTCGTCAATCGACGTGGCAATAAATTCCAACAAGGTTGGGACGTACTTGTCGAACAAAGATGTGTAGAAATCCACAAGTTCTTTGGTTTCGCCGAAGTTGCGTTGAATCCACGAGAATGTGAACGGCTTCCAACCGAGGTCTTCAACATCAAGGTACACCATACCAGCTCGAGACACGGTGGCCGGAGACGCGACGTCGAGAGTCAAGACTTCGAACAGAAGCGACATTTCGTTGGACATTGAAATGCGCTCACCATTGATGAGGGTAAGGGTTTTGTTGTCGTCCATGACTGTGTTCATAGACTCAATCCACAATGTATCAACAGGACCATCCAGCATGATCCACTTTTCGTCCTTCTTTTCATCCTGCGCACACTTGCGAAAGATTGTGGAGAGGGTACCATCCGACCACTCCATGGTGGCAAGATCGTAAGTGCCATACAATTCGTTCATGGTGATTCCTTTCGGGTTCAAAACGAACACCTGAACATTAACGTAACCGCGCGCTTTGTGCACTTTGCACAGGGTGGTTTTGGCAGCTTGCAGCGTTTTCCACGCCGTACTCTTACCAGCTTGTGTGGACCCGACAAGCATGTTACAATGACGCATACCCTTCGACTCGTACAATTGGATGGTTTTGTTGATGGTAAAAGGCAGCTTCTGCAAACCCGCCTTGTCCAATTCATCTTCGATTGCCTTTTGCAAGATGCCATAGTCAGGCTGTGGCAGTTCCAGTCCAGGAAACAAATCTCCGAGCAACAACAAGAAGAGCTTGTAATCAGCTTTGATGAACTTCGGGACATTCATATCTTTCAATGCTCGCAAGACGATCAAATCCTCGCTCATGTCAGGATCCGCACGCTTCAATGCACCGGCAGCACCCAATACAGCCTTCAGCGACCGCATACCGTAGTCATAATGCGACTGCTTCGACAACTGGTCAATCATGAGAGAGTACAACGTGACAGACTTTTTGCCGAGGACCCGCGCATCGCGGAATCCTTCTGCCATGAGCATGACTTCCGCGATCTGCCCAAGATCGGGCACCATCATAGCAACGGGACGCATCAATGATTTTAGGTTGTCAGGCAACTCTGTACGTCCAGCATAACCAGGATTCATCGTCACAAAAATACCACATGACCACCGGCATCGGATCTTGATGCCTTCGAAAATAAACTCGGTCTTGCGCTGAGCAATGGCGTTCATGATTGACAGAATCTGCGCTGCAACGACACTCAGCACTTCAATCTCGATACGGTTGAACTCATCGAAACAACCCCATCCTCCAGATTGTACGAGACCGGAAAACATACGACCAACAGACTTGAAATCGAGACCATCTGAACAATTGAAGACCACGACGTACTTCGCCAAGTTCTTTCCTAAATCTTTCACGGTCTCTGTCTTGCCGGTACCGGCGGGACCGAGGGGATTTCCACCACGTTGGAGATGCAGAGCTGTTGTCAGAGTCAGAACACAGCGGTCAGTCAAAGGGGTGACCACAAGGCGACCATTGTTGCCTTGGTATTCATATCCGAATTCAAGCTCAGTGGAGGTTTGTTTCACACGGCACCGACCAAAGCCATCGTCGCCTTCGTCTTTCATGAAGTAGAAGCGTTGCTGCGAAAGCCACACGAAGTCATCAGCAGATTTCGCGTTCTGCTTGATCATTCGCTCCATGACATCTCGTGAATGAATCTCCATTGTGATCAGGGCCACCAGTTTCTTACGCTCAACGCGCGTGAGCTTGCCACGCACGAAGTCGGAGAGTTCGGCTAAGTACTTCACCTGTTTTCGCTTCAATTTCTTGATCGCTTTCTTGTTGCCTTTCGCAACACTCTCGCAAGCTCTTGTGCACGACGACGTCCACATGATCTTTCCTGCGAGAATAAGATGCTGCCCAGGCCACTCCTTGATCCAACGCTCTTTTTGGGCGCGGTTGTTCTTGGGATACGCCTTCAAGGTCTCGCGCAGCAGCTTTTGGAGGCATGCAATCATGTGTTTCTCAACTTCAATGAGCCAGAGTTCAACCGCGCCTTGAACGATGACATTGGTATTGAACGAAACCTTCTCTCCGTCAGGAGAGTCCATTCCAGCAGCCTCCATGGTCTTGTTACCCTGCTTTCCTGGAGGAATCATCTGCAAAGCTTTAATTGCTTCAAAACACTTCTTGATGTGCTTCTGCACTTGGCCAGGATCTTTTTGTTGGCCCAGAATTTCGAGCAAGTCGTCGTTGGACAAGAAGTAGAACCGGGGGAACAGTTGCCTCTTGGTTTCCAGGTATTGATCCAAACTCTTCTGGATGCGCTCGAGATCGTCATTCGTCGCGTTAAGAGTGTCAAGAATGCCTTCTTTCTGCGTCGCGGCAACCGCGTTCGGTTGATCGTGGATACCATTCATGATCAAAATCCAGTTTTCGTTCACACGGTCGAACAAAATACTTTCGCCTGGCAACTGCTTGCGAATGTCCTCAGAACCCATGAAAATAGACTCCAGGTACATCCATTGGCGTTGGACTGTGAGGACCATTTCAACAACTTCGGACATGACAGCGAGAGTGCTCTCCCAGTAATCGATTTGTTTCTGGAACGTTTGGTAAAAGCGTGACGCCTTCATTGTCGAAAGTGCCACGGCATTGTCCTCGAGTTGAGAAAACAAATCTTCCGTTGTGACCACCTTGAAATACTTGTCTTTGTACTCCCCAATCTCAATGTCAATACTCTTCCACGCTGTGGCAATGGCCTCCAAATTTTCTTCAATCGCCAGCTCTTTGTTGGCGACACCGGATAGTTCCGAGATGAAATCTCCATGGTGGTGCAGTCCAAGAGTAAACACTTTCTCCAGGGTGAAATCGTCTGACTTGGGATCAATAGACTTCCCGATCTCAGTGCACAGGAGTCCCCAATGCCGCTCGCGCATGGCATCGTTGCGAAGGTTCAGGATCAGAGGAAGAGTGGCGCGGAACTCGTCAATTTTTGCTTTCATGTTCTGCCAACACTTCCACTTCTTCATAGTACGCCCGAGCTTCGACACAGTTTTGAACACAATGGCAGCTTCTCTTTCCAGGAAATCGCAATCCAAGTCTTGGAATTTGCCAGTCTTCCATTGCGTCCACTTGGTGTCCCAAGATTTGGCAATGCTCCAGATGTTGGTTAAGGCTTCAAGATCTTCGTCCACTTGGTCCAGCAAATTGGAGTCAGGCGCGTCCATTTTGAAAATCTCCAAGCCAGGGCCGAGATCCGCAATTTGTTTACGCGCGTCGGCAACCTTGGCTTTGAAGGCGGCGATTTGTTCCAACGCTTTGTCGACTGACTGGTCTTTCCCAAAAGGTAGCCCTGTTCTGGACGCTTCGTGCACACGTGCAGCACGCGTTTCGCATTCCCGATGAGCATCCTCCAAGTCGCGTCGCATCTCTTTCATGCCGGTTTGGAGCATGCGGTCGGCAGCCGAAAGCATCTTCTTGAACTCCAACCAAGCGCCTTGCAGACGGTTGAGCAACTGCTGCTCAACATCAGAGACACGCACCTCGAACTTTTGCAACAGATCGTATTGGGCCTCGATGACAGGGAACGTCGCCTCCGTCTCTTCCAAAGAACCTTGCAGTCGTCGGAGTAGCTGCATGCTCGACGATAAATGGTCGAGATCTTTCGGCTTTTCGCTAAGAATTTGGGTGTTCTGCTTGAACATGTCATGTAGTCCTTGAAGTTCGTTGAAACACCGCTTGTTCAGGAGCTCAGTGTGCTTGTTCTGCCACTGAATGCAGTGGTGCACTAATGCAGATCGTAGTAACGAGCAATCGATCTTGATGAAGTCAATGGTGTGGATGACACCCTCGACTTGAATCAGGCTTTGCTGACCCTTGAATTCAGCAATATCCGCTTCGAACTTTGCGAGTGGATCCTCGGCGACGGCGATGACCTTCGACTCGTAGTTCTGGATAAACTCGTCCTTATCAGTGTGGTAAATGTCCTTGTACTTCAGCCACTCAGTCGTGTACTTTTGCACAAGCGACGCTCCCTTCTGCACACCTTGGTTGATCTGAAGTCGAAGCTTCATGATTTCTTTGTCCTGTGAAATGAGATCGAAGAAAGTTTCCTTCGGCGGCTCCACAACCTGAGTGTCCGCCATGGGGTCGGCGGCGACTACCGCAGTTTCACCATTCTCGCCAGCCGCGGCCGCAGCAGCAGCTGCCGCTTCAGCGGCCTCTTTCGCACGGCGTGCGGCCGCGGCGGACTGCCTGGTCGAGACCTTTTTCTCAGCCTCAATTTTGATAACCTCGATTCCTTGAATGCACAACAAAATATTGTCTGCACAACTTTGGACCAAATGTGCCAACTCAGGCATCGTTGGGTTGTAGACCATCTGCTGCTCCTCTAGCATTAGGTGTACCTGGAACAAAACAACCGGTTCCGTCTTGCTGTCACCGTTAATGGTGCGGCTGAATTCTTTGATCGACCGGAGGACCATCGAATGGAACGCGGCTTGAATGTCGGCGTTGACGCGTTTGGTGTAGTTCGCCCACTGAGCTTGGACAGGCTTCGGGTCCGTTTCGAAAAATTGGTACATGGTTTTCAAACCAGCAATGATACTGGCCATTTCCTCTCGCAAGAATGCGCCCATCTTCGCCAAATGTTGCTTCTGCGCTTCACCAAATTCTTCCGCAGTGTACACTCGGTTTTTCTGCAAATCAAGAAGCAGCGACCGAGAAATCCCTTTGATTTTTGACGAGATGGAAGCCTTGATTTCTTGGAATTTGGACACAATTTTCATGAGATCCTGGCAGTGGCGTCTTGACTCCTTGACAAACCAGTCTGTGACGTCGCGCGCCGTCCAGTTCAGCTTCGAAAATCCAGGAGAAATTCTGCGGTCGAGGCGACGGATGTGCTCCTGGAATAGCTTGCGCTCGTCTTTCTCCAGAACTTCCAAAATTTCGTTGTACTCTCGCACAACTTGCAGCACGTGTTGACGAACCAACTGCAGCTTGTCTTGCTGGTGCGAGATGTCATGGGCAACATATGGGATGACAAAGCGCATGTCGCCTTGGAATTTCTCCCAGTGACGGACTTCGGCGAAGATGCGCACCAGCTTCTCGTCGAAGTTGGATTTCAGTTGGCCCTTTTTGTCCTTGACCAGGAAGTGCTTTGAACTTTGCTCGCCGTCCTGACGGACAAGCAATGGGTTTTCCAGCAGCTTGTGCAAGTCATTGCCAGATGCTCCTTGCATGGAAGACATCCAATCAGCATAGTGCTTGTGGATACTTTCTTCGAGTCCCTTCTTTAATTCTTCGAACTGAGTTTGAGCTTCCTTTGCTTCACGAGACTGCGGCAGGAATGTGGCGGCTTCCAGCGCCAGGTACTGGTGCTCAATCCATTGCAAAAGGCCGTACGTCCACAAGCCGGACCCAGCATAGAGCGGTTCATCGCGCAGTAGCGGAGGATTGCGACGGCGCGCTTCGAACTCGGTCTTCACGTCTTCGACTTGCTTGAGGAAGAGGTCAAAGAGGTAAATCGACTTCTTTTCCACGCAGCGGACAATTGTCTCGCGCTTCGCAAGAGAGTAGAAACTCTCGAGCTCCCGCACACCTTCGATCACCGAGAAAACGTTGTCGAACGTGCTGTTGATCACGTTTTGCATCATGACCTCCAAATCTTTAACCGCAGTTTTGAATTGATTGAAATCGTCATGCCATTTGGTGGCCTTGACGTCGAGAACGTCATAATTCACCGTCTGCAGCTTGGAAAGGTGCACGATAAACGACTTTTCGATGTCGACCAAGTTCTGGATGACATCAGGGCCATTGTGCCCTCCAAAGACCGGGTAGGCTGTGTGGCCGGCTTGGACATCACCATCGGCATTCCGGATAGCGAGGGCACGCTGGGAGAACTGGATCTGTGACTCGCACACCTCCAACAGGTCACGGCACCGCTGCACAAAAGCATCTATCTGGGCAAAAATGTTGGCGTCGTCGAACGTCCAATGCTTGGCAGGGTCGCTTGTATACTTTGCGATCGCGGCCTTTGTGCGCTGGTAGATCTTCTTCCACTCGACGCCGCATAAGATGCTGTCTTCCAACTGACGAATACTGCGGTGGACGTCGCCTTCAAAGATGTCGTACAGGCTGATCACGGCACAGCAACGCCGAATCAATTCGTTGCTGACTTTGCGCAGCAACGACGTGAGACGGTCTTTTGTGTTGTAGTGTTTGGAAATGCTCCAGATCATACGCACGTGAAGCAGCAGTCCCGGCAGGATCAACGGCACGTCTTTTGGCGCCGCCGAAGCAAGCTCCGTGCACGGATCGTGCAGTACTTTGAGAAACTTGAGGTTGTCGTTGGCTTCCGCGCAACCAATCTCAATCTGCTGCGACTCACGCATGAACGGCTCCAGGTAGGAGGACTTGGACGCGGCAAGGACACTCAAGATGCGCTGCACTTCGGGAGTCGACAGCTGCTCGCTGATTCCCGACAAATCCACTGTGCGGAATCTCCAGAACTCAATTTCGTCCAAGGGCCCAGCAGTTTCGGCGTTGCTGACACTGTCGTGGTTGGTAATCACCTCTTTGATTTGGCGAGTCCAGTGAATGACGGTTGATTCCAGCAACTGCACCAAGTCTTTGTCCTTGGCCGCCTGGTCGGGATCCACAATGCGTTCTTGCGGAATGTACAAGATCGTCTTGCCACTGGAGTGGTTGACCGCCTCGGTCAGTGAGGCCATAAACTTGTGCACTGCCCGCGTGAACTCCTTCTTGACAGACGGAGGCCAGTTGGCAGTTTCCATGGTCGATGGAATGTACAACGAACGCATCGTCTGGAACACGGTGTCGACGGTTTGATGGCCGCGGCTGGAGCCAAATTGGATGGATTGCGTGAAGTTTTCAACCGTGAGTTGGATACCTCGTGGTCGAAGAAAGTAGACGAAAGGAACCTTGAATGGGAGGTTGTCCATTGTCAGTTGAAAATTCCAGCCCGTGTCTGCAGTCATGAAAGCGATGAGGCGGCATGCTTCCGGTACTGTGAGGAAGTTGCGGATAGTATCCTTGTTGTCGTCAGACAACACAATGTCACCACCCTCAACATCGACACTCAACGACAGTTGCACATTCTTGCACAACCACTGGCTGATTTCCTCAAAGCTCTGATCGTCCAGCGCATATGTTTTGCTTTCCTCGGTGGACATGGTACCACCAGCCACGGGGTGCGCCCCGTGTGAAACCCTGTTGGCCCTGAGGCTGAAGCTGGTCGAAATAAAGCACCTAAATTAGTATC
>ENA-OWNT01002601-OWNT01002601.1-seawater-metagenome-genome-assembly--contig:-NODE-2601-length-18554-cov-4.274395_pt1 | contig 18554 bp, 17 predicted proteins | sample MGYA00238136_ERZ651165 | MGnify/ENA primary metagenome ERZ651165 (study PRJEB26861, sample SAMN08777766) | seawater metagenome | isolation source: coastal seawater | place: USA: Florida | collected...
TTGTCCTCCAGCTTGTGTGAACGCCGCACACCGCACACCGCACACACGAACCAACAAATTTAGCCCGCTCACGACAGTGGCTGTGGGCAATGGTATCAATACCGCCGACAAACAAGCAACGCAGCATGCAGCAAGCAGCAAGAAGCAAGAAGCAAGCAGACAGAGGTCGATCACGTCCGTGAAGTAGAAGGAAGGATCGAGCAACGAGCAACCAACCAACAAACGAGCCATGCAAAGCAAAGCGAAGCAAAGCAAAGCAACGCAAAGCAACGCAAAGCAACGCAAAGCAACGCAAACGAACAAACGAACGAACGAACGAACGAACGAACGAACGAACGAACGAACGAACGAACGAATAAACGAACGAACACGCCTCACTCACTCACTCACTCACTCACTCACCGCTCGGCCACCTCACCCACCCACTCACTCACTCACTCACTCACGCCGACGGAGCGGCGCAGGCAAATGTACAGTTAGAGTGAGTTCCAGTTAGTGCGCGTGAAGGCGCAGGGCTTTGACTGATTGAGGAACCCTTCGGCGTTCATTCATTCATTCATTCATTCACTGCAACGACGACGACAACGACGACGACGGCGACGGGACGACGGCGAACGGCGACGAGTTTCACAAATCCACATTCTGCGTCATTTTTCACTTTCATGGTGTACCGCTGGACGCTGATACGAAAAGTGAAATTGAGCACAGCAAAGATGAGTGCGTGCGTGGGTGGGGCGAGAGGGGTGAGTGAGCCATTCACGAATTCACAAATCTTTCCATTATTAAGACTTCCACGGTATTCCACTAGTCTAACTGCTACAAAATGCACTCTTATCAAATCAGGATACTTTGTGGCGTGGCTCAGGCAGACAGACAGTTTTCATGTGACGTCGAAGCCGGCTGACGCAGAGTGCCTGTGAGCCAACGACTGACCTGCACACCGCAGCGGTAGTGCAACGTGGCCTTACGCGTTGTGCTACCGCACTCACACCCACACACTGTGAGGAGAAGCAAGAGCGGAGTGACTACTGTGAGTGAGTGAGAGAGGAGAGGAGAGAGGGTCGTTGACTGAGAGTGTGAGTGCACTGTGGCTGTTGGGCTGTGGGTGCTGTGGGCGCTGTGGGCGCTGTGAGTGGACCGACCTGACTGAGTGAGTTGACTATGAAACCCTACTGCGGGAGGTGAGGAGGCTGTGAGTGAGTGAGTGAGTGAGTGAGTGAGTGAGTGAGTGAGTGAGCGAGTGAGTGACACCTCTTCTCCCAGCCAGCCAGTCATCGCTCACTCACCCACTCACTCACTCACGCTCTCAGCTCCCAGCTCCCATCTAGTCATTATTTTGTACAGGTTCAGTCAGTTCCGTTAGTTTCAGTGCCAACCGGTTGTACCACGTCGTAATTCAGTAGATGTTGGAACCTGGTATTCTTGTATGGTACTCTAAGTACGAGATTGTTTCCGTTTTGCGTTCACGGGCGGGCTTGGAAATTGTGGGATTGTCAGTACTTGAGTATTGTGTAAGTACTTTTAGTACAGAAAATCGATTTTGATTTTGAATGCTGCGAGATGTCGGTTGCGCGGGACCGACCATCTCGCTCTGCCTCCTTCATAGAACGCATCATTCAAAGGCAGCTCTTTCACTTTTCAATTTTGAGCACAGGGTTTATTCACTTCACTATTTTCTGAAAAGAGAAATGTATAGATAAAAGTTCGGATGTTGTGAGCGACTCGACGAATTCCAAGACAGAAGACAGAAGAATTCCCCCCGCCAAAGAAAGAGAGAGAGAGAAAGTCGACAAGGCAGACAACAGAGAGAGTTCCACACACACACACACACACACTCACACACGCTGCTTTGAATGAACGAATGAATGAACTCACCGACCGTCAATCAGTCATCAGTCAAACAAACAAACCCCAGTCCCTGTGACTAGTCCCTGTGACTGACTGACTGACTGTCAGTCAGTCACAGTCAGTCAGTCGGTCAGCCAACAACGGCTCTGCCTGCTCACTCACTCACTCATTCACTGGCAAGACAGTTCGGTTCGGTGGTTCGGTGGTTTGGTGGTTCTGGTTCGGTGGTTCGGTTCGGTTCGTTTTGTGGTTCGGTTTTTGTGTTTGGTGTCGTTCGTTGATGGGCGGCGGATCAGTCACGAGTCACGCTGTGCCACACGGTGCTTGTTTGTGCTGTCGTTTGTTCGTGACACAACTTGGCAACACCACAAGTATTTTGTATTTGGTGGTGTGGGTTGTGGCGCTTGTGAGAGGTGATGGGGTGGATGCACGTGACAACGTGCGCGACGCTGAAGGGGCGGGTGTATTTTGGTGAATTGCTGACTGTGACTTAGGACTGTTACGAACCGTCCCGTCATAACAAACTCAGACTGACAAACCATACTTCTGCTGTCTCCCAACGAGTACAGCGAATGAGTTTTAAACACCCAGTCACCTCCACCGCGTGGATGGACACGCCACGACTCAACACAAGGTGTCAACCAACCCGACGGATTGAATGCCAAACTGCGCACCAAGACCAGAATGAGCCGTGCACACTACGTCTCTCCACCACTTTTGCCGGACGTCGAGACCTCAACGCCAAGTGTCATTCGTGTGTTCGGCTTTTTTGTCTTCGTTTTCTTTGGGTGTGCGTTCTCGGAGTGCCAGTGCCAAGAAGCATCTTCCGGTGTTTCTCTTCCCGACCGACGTGGGAGGAGGCCAAGCAACTTGCTCCTTGTGACAAACCGTGACATTTTTTTTCGGTTTTGGTCTTACAACCTGCGTTGAGCATCATGGCGTGAACCCTGTTCGCAAAGAATCCAACGACGGCTGACCCAGGCACTTTTCTCCCCACTGTTAGATCTTCGAGCACAACACTCCAACGAACTCGTGTCGACTTAGAGCAGCACATTTGTCTCCATGAGCAGCACCGTTTCGTCGGGCCTCAAAGCCACCGCGCAAGAATGGCAGCCGACCTCTGTAACCTCGAAAGCTGCTGTCCCGGCCGGGAGCGGTTCACCAAGTAACCAAAACATTGGTTTCAACCAGTTTTATAACTCATTGCAGCAAGCTGGAGCGTATTATCCCCAAAATGGGTCGTTCTACCCGCCAGCCGAAGGTGGCTACGGCTACTTCCCGCAACAGCAGCCGAGTCCATGGGACCTCGCGACAATGGGGCATCAACAACGCAGCCATCCGCCGCGCCACGGCCGACGAGGACGAGGACAAGGGCGCAGCCAGCAACGGCGACACTCACACGATAACTCGAATGGAATCCCGATCAAGACGAAGAAGAGGAAAAAGAAGAAGAAGAAAGGTCCTGCCACGGACAACAACCCTCGCAGTGACACTGTGATGAAGGCCGTTGAGATTGTTCCAAACCGCATTTTAGTGTTCAAAAACTTGCCTTTTTCGTTCACGGTCAAAGCTTTGGAGGACATTATTCAGGCTGAATGCAACACGAAGCCGGACAACACATCGTTCCACCGCGACAAGAATGGCCAATTTAAGGGGTTCTGTTTTGTATATTTCAACACGATTGATGAAGCCGCCCTTGTTCAGGAGCGACTGCACGGGTACGACCTTCAAGGTCGAAAATGGAGCATTGAATTCAAACGCATGACACCCGAAGAGTCGGATAGCTCGAGTGGTACTACACTAGTGCCCACCTCATTGCCGCGAACCGGAAGCCACGATCGCGCATTGAACTCGATGGGCATGGGTGCTCACGGAAAGTTGGCAAGCCGCAGCAAGTTCCGCAGCGTGTCAGAGTCCGATGCCGATATGAACTGGCGTCGCACGAAAGCGGAATCTGACTTCCCTCCCAAGGATGAGGCAGGCCGCAAACTATATCGCAAGCTCCAAGAATACAAAGAAAAGCATGCGGCTCTTGCTCGAGCTTCTCTTGCTGATGGTGCCGCGCAACCGGACAAGAGTCCTGATCCCTTAGAGATCGCGATTGGCCCATCGCAGAAGACGCAACAGCGTCTGCTTCAAGAGTGCCTCAAGCGATTAAACCTCAACCACCGGATCAAGGACGAAGAGGGCGACCAAATCACGTACGAAATCACCCCGCGTCCGGAAACGCACAGCAACATGGGAGGCCTGGGTGGTAACAGCGAGACTACGCAGCAACGCCGCCGTCGAGGCGGCAGTTCGGGCAATTTCGAAACATCCACGCGTGCGTCCGCTCCTCGGCGGACGAGCAACGCGACAGCAAATACCTCAACTGGGCAGAAAATTGTCAAATCGCAAAAGTACGCTCAGCTCACGGTCGTGCAAGCAGCGGAGTTGCAGGCTGCTGCATTAAAGTCGCCAGCGTCGAGCGGCGAGAGATCACCATTTGGGTCACCTGCCGCGCTTGGCGATGGCGATGCTTCCAATGGCATGTCGGCAGTTAATGCCAGCAGTCGCAGCGCCATCCGAAACAAGGATCGAACAGAGTCCCGCGACTTTGGGTCCAGGATCGCCAGCGGCCCTGATGGCAGTCCAGGCTTCCATGCAGGTCCTCGGGGCCGTTTCGGCAGTCCAACATCCACTGGCGCAGCGACCCCTTCTCAGACCTCCCCATAGTATAAGAAACCACCTCAAGACTTAGATTAGTGGATGCATCAAAGTAGCACTCTCAGCAGAAACCAATGAAATGTTAAGCAAGCCGCCGCTGCGGTAGCGCCGCTCAGGTTTCACACGTTCACCAGAGAGCACGAACCCGACAAAACCGCAACAACAACAAAAATAGAAATACAATACCAGAAAACAAAAGCAACAAAGTACAAAACAAATAAAACAAACTAAAAACATAATTTCCGATTGCCAACATATGACTCAACTCCCTGAGGAGACATGGAGATGTTGAGTGCTTTCGAACCAAAATCAAAAGATAAACAGTGTTCGCGCGGGAGGGCATATCTACACTAGCTTTAAAATAGAACAACAGCGATTGCATTAGGGAACGTAGAATTTGTCTGCCGGCAGGTCCCTTAAATAGTACAGCTTCGCGCGCCTAATGCGCTTGCCTTTCTTTCCGACGTAGTTCTTCTTCAGCACCTTGACAGGTCCGAGGAGCGGGGAATACAGCGGGAATGTCATCTGTCACAACGAGAGTGAACACACGTTAACAGTTGAACTGACCACGAAGACCGTGCGCTTCGCACTGGAGTGTACGTACCTCGAATTTTTCGCCATCGTAGGTGTTTAAAATGCGGAACGTAGTGCCAAGGCCTTTGTTCTTTATCGAAATCACCACACCCTTGTATATTGACGGCCTTTTCTGTGACAAATAGTCGAAGGCCTTGACCGCCACTGCGTCGCCAACTTCAAAGCGGTCGTCTTTCGAACGATCAACTTTCTGTCGATGTTCGAGGTCTAACTGAGACATCAAGTGAGCTGCTTGCTTGGTGAGCTTTTTCATTTTGACGTGGTCTTTGTGGGTGGTGGTCCGCGGTGTTGGGGGTGCACCTTCTTTGGCCACGGGTGGACGCACTCCGATACCATGCGACATAGCACAGCGTTGGAAAGTGAACGAGGGACGAGTCCTAGAGACCAGTCCTCGAGTTGCGCGCGCCGCACCGCAAAGATGGCGAGCGAGCATCTTCAACGTTGACAGGTAGAACACCGCACGCGTTCGACAGTCCAAAGCCACGAGAATATTGTTGTAACAAAAGCTGGCGTCTTTCAATCTGGCGAGTGGAGAAAGGCTTGCCTTGCCCAATCTCTCTCATCAACAACGACGCCTTGCCATTTCATAGTTTCGTGCTGCCCATTCCAACGTAGATCCCGTGACAGAGTCTTTCCTCGGCATGAGATAGTGCGTGCAAACATTTCGATCATACCACCGACATTGTCGTGGATAGTTTATCGATGGTGTCTCCGTGCGTTTCGGAACTGCCGTGCTGGTTGTGTTGTTGTGAACTGTATGACCGGAAAGACAGAGAGCGAGAGAGATAAGCGAGGCAATGCAAACAGGAAAAGCAAGTAACCAGGCAGCAAGGCAAGTAAACAAGCAACCAAGCAACCAATCAGTCAACCACACCCCACCGACCCTACCAAACAGTAAACAACAAACAACAACCAACAAACAACAAACAACAAGACGACCAGCAGCAAACAAACATCAATCGAACCAACCAACAACCAAACCAACAAACCAACAAACAACAAACCAACGAACGATCGAACGAACCAACGAACGAACGAACCAACGAACCAACAAACGAACAAACGACGGATGAACGGAGGCCACTCCATTCATTCCACTGCTCACTCACTCACTCACTCACTCACTCACTCATTCCCACTCACACTCTCTGTCACCCACAGTCACTCACAGCTCACTGTCAGCTCACTCACAGCTCACCCACAGCCACTCCGCTCGGTCACTCACTGCACTGCGACGGCCGGCCGCCCACATCCCACACTCTCTCTCTCAAAAGCTACAGCATGCTTCAATCAATCTGTTCTTTCGGTATTGGGTATCACCGCTGACTGAAAATATGAATTTATGCTTCTTCGCCGAATTCGTTCATCGTTCGTTATTGTTCAACCGCTGACAGTGAGTGCGTCGCCCTCACTCTCACACCGTCACCGTCAGCGGGCGAAGAGGTAGATATATCCTCAATTGCGACTTCTATTGAAACACACTTCTCCAACAGCGACGGCATTTCAGAAAAGTCCTGAAAATAGATAACTTTCCAGAACAAGGGCGGCGAGAAGGAAGGAAGGAAGGAAGCACGGCGGCGTCGGCAGATAGATATCCTTAACTACGAATTACGTTGAAACATACGTATCTAAGAACGACATATTCGAGAAAGTCCTGAAAATAGATAATATCGTTGCTGCACAATCAACACTCACACCGGCAGTCACTCACTCACTCACTCACTCACAAACACAGAAACACAGTCGCAGTTGTTCGTTCATTCAGTTCATCATTCGTTCGTTCGTTCATTCGTTCATTTGTTCGTTCATCATTCGTTCACAGTCAGTCAGTCAGCAGTCAGCAGTCAGCACTGTGTGTGAGAGGGCAGGATGGGGGCGGGATAACTCACAGTGAGTGGGAGTGAGTAAGTGAGACGGTGACCGACCGACCATCCATGTGCAACGGAAACAACCAACCACTCACTCACTCACTCACTCACTCACTCACTCACTGGGCGTGGGAGTAGTCGTGAGCTGAGTGACTGACTGACAGTGAGTGAGTGAGTGAGTGGGTGGGTGAGTGGGTGGGTGAGTGAGAAGGAGGGAGGGAGGGAGGGAGGCGGTAAGCCGAGCGAAGAACGAACAACCAACTCCACTCCGACTCTATGATACTCACTCGCGCACTGTCGGTCAGTGCATGTGTGCGTGTGAGTGCGTGTGAGTGAGTGGGTCCTTAGCGAATTCGATCCGCCCGCCCACACTCTCACTCACTCACTCACTCACTCACTCATTCAGTTGATTGCTTGACACAGACAGAGAGGTGATCTGGCGTCGCTCACTCGCCCGCAGTCACGCACTCACGATCACTCACTCTCAGCTGCTGATGGAAGATGATGGATGATGGACGGGCAGATGGACGGACGGACGGACGGACGGACGGACGGCAGCTGGTCGTCGAGCGGAGCGAGCTGACTCGACGACTGACCCACTCACCCCCCACACAGTCACACAGTGCATGCAGTGTTACTTTCCTTCCTTCCTTCTTTCCTTCCTTCCTTCCTTCCTTCCTTACAGTGGTAGTGGACGTCAAGTGCATCGGATCGTTGCTAAAAGAGGCGGGGTTGTGGAATCACAAGGAATGATGCGGGAAGAAGTGCGACAAGAGGAAGATTGTTTGTGATGCGTGATGGCTGAATGAAGCGCAGAGAATAACGTTGGACGGTGGAAGCGGGACGAGTGAGGTTGGACGAAGGAGGCTACTCCCTGTCCGAGTTCGACAGAACAAAGTGACGAACAGTTGCAGAACAGTTTGTTGGAAAGCGGAGGTGGTGGGTGTCGAATGGGAGTATTCGATGTGAGTCTGCGCGACGAGCGACATCAGCGGTGAGGTTGTGCAGAAGTGCCAACAGTTTGACTGGAGCCGAAAGGAGAGCAAGTCACCAATTGATTCATACCGAAAGAAAATCAACTGAAAATAGTCGAATTTGGTCTCTGACTTTTGTTCTAGAAATGATTTGACACCCTCGTCCGGGGATTTCCTGATATGATTCAGTCCCCCGGCGCCCTTGAGGGGCGCAGTCGAAAGCAAAGGTCGACCCACAAGAGTGGGCCCCTGAGTCTCAGAAACGCCGCTCATCGGCACAATAGAACATGGTCCAGTGACGCAAGTTTTGACGCTCCTCCACCAATGGGAAGGTTTGACGAGGCAAAGCAGTCAGCTGCGGGGGACCATTCCTTTGTGGAGGGGAAGATGTCAGAGACTAAAAACTCTCACTACGAGGGCAAGCATTCAGACCATGATTTTGAGGCGAAGCACTCCGAGTCGAAAGTCGTTGACCGCGAAGATAACTACAAAGATGGCTCCATTTTTGTGGATGATCTCGAGAGTGGTTCCGAAGATGACGAATCTGATCGTTCGGACGACGACACCGGGTATGGTAGAACCAGATATGCTGAAGAGGAGGCAGAGTTCACCGACGAAGACTCGACGTTCGATTCTGAAGAAGAAGAAGCTGCTGCAGATGCGCGCCTTGAAGCGGAGGATGACGATGATGAAGAAGAAGAAGAAGACCGTAGTTTAGAGGATGCAGCTGATAGCCAAAGTGACGAAGAAACCCAGGACTCAGACTCGTCATTGTCTTCCAATGAAGTTCTTGACGAGGACTACGACCATTTGAAGCGGTTTGTCGGTTTGGGCGTTGTCGTGTGCTTTGGGGAAGCTTGGTTGCGCGGAACAGTGACAAGGTACCGACCCAACGATGGGCGCTATCCAACCAAAGTTTGTGGAGTTCAAATATCGTACGATAAGGCCGAAAATGAGTGGCTTCGCCACATCGATAGCGACGATGATGTGCAAATCGTGGAACCCGGAGTTAGTTGGGCGCAGAAATTCAACACCACAGAAATCGGCGACTCCGTGATTGGACTGTACAATAGCGATAGCAGCATCTGGTGCCCCGGAATCGTCATTCAGAAGCTCCCAGCACCGACACCCACTATCGAAGGTGGAGAGCCTGAAAGTCCAAGATTCGTGGTGAGGTTTGAAAATGGGCAGTCGGCGCACTGCACCTGCGACGACATTGTTGTCATCCGCACGTCGACGAGGTTCAAAGAAACGCGCCAACAGTCGGTGGACGCGACATCGCCGTCTGGTTCGTGGCCTGGAACAGTGGTGTCGACTGACGAGGAGACCGACAGCGCTACGACATCGTCGTCAGAGGATGACGAAGAGTTTTTGGGACACCGCAGAGCGCGATCGAGGGTCAGCACCCCACTCAAGCGAAAGAATTCTCCGCAGAGTATTGAATTTAGTTGGCAGCAAGACCAACAAACAGAACTTGATCCATTGCATGGCCCGCCCAGAGACTATGACGCTGCTGTGTTTCCACGGCTTCGAAGCGACAGCGGTGGTGGTCTTCTACTGCGTGATACACACAACGGCAGCGGTAAGAATCTCCTGACAGGGACCAGCGGGTCTCGGGAGAATTTGTTGCATGACCCACAGAGACTGCTGGACCTTCCCTTAGAAGAGCTTGTTGAGGGTGGATTCGCCCGCCAGGTGCTGTCCGACTACACTCGTTCACCGCGCATGGACCTCGAACGCATCGGGAAGTGGAGCCACTGCAAGTGTCGTTACGAAGATTCGGCGAAAACTAAGTTCTATTTGTACGAGGAACGCACTGGCGAAGTGCTGCTTGCTGCGAAACGGATCGGGGACGACTTTTACATTTCTCAGTACGCTGAGTTTCCTGACCTCGTCACCGCGAAGAACATTCACCAACACACGCAGAGTGCTTGCGGAGTGCTGCATTTTTGCACGTGCAGAACAAAAAACCCTGCATCACACAAACGCAGAGGACGAGGGCGAAAATCCGGGCGATTGTCTCGCTTCCAACTTTGGAGCACAAGCTGCGACTATTGCGACAATGCACTGGCCAAATACGTGTGTGGTCCTGCGGCAGCTGATGCTAGCGCCCTCGGGAACAGTCGGAACGGGTCACAAACGCCAGCCGAGGCTGAAGTTGCCGCATTGAAACGGCTGGGATGTCGCCAACTTCTCGCCGACTTCACACAGTCAAATGTCGAGGTGCGCATGGGTCCTGCCGTTGCAAAGACAGGACCAGGAGCTTCGGTACCCGCCCCAGGCACTCCTGTCGTGGAAGCGCGTCGTTTGACTATTGCGCTTCCAACTCTTCAAACTGACGCGCGCACAGAGCAAACACATCATGTTGGATGGTGTGACCGTTGTCCACGCCAATTGGAGTCCACGCTCCAGTTGGTTTCAGCTGTTCCGGAATGGAACAACGACGCACAGCGATTGACAATGGCGTTCCAAGAATCACATGTTCGCGAGCATTCCTCCAAGAATTTCCTTGTTCGCGAGGTCCCTGACCCGCTAGGCAAATCGAAGAGCCCAAAGAGCCTGCGGGCACTGCAGCTGTCAGGTCACAGTCCCCGCAGCGTCCGCAAAATGACGGATCCCCATCGAGCTTGCCTACAGTTTGGCAAAACTTCCAAGAAACTTTTCACGTTGTCGTATCGATACCCAATGTCACCCATGCAAGGATTCGGCATTGCGCTCAGTCACTTCAACTGGATGCCTGATCCATGAAACTGTCGACGCGCGCTTTCACTGAGTTGAGAAGAGCTTGTGCTCTCAATTACAGACTTTATTTATAATTGACACCTTTGATACACTCCTCTCTCTTTTTCTTAATTACTGTGCATGTTTCATCCACCGATGGCAACACGGATACTCTCGTCATCGAACTGCACTAGCAACTAGGGTTGCCAGACGCTTGTACTGCTCGATGTCATTATATATGTGCGCCGAAATGCGAACACACAAGCGGCCATTCAAGCATTTGATTGGAACCTGTTTCATGTCGTAGGGGCGCAGTCCGTGGGTGAACATGCAGGGTAGACAACGGAAGGGAAAGCACATCACGCATGTACCTCAATGTTGTGAGCAAATAACCAATCTTGCACGGCTTTCGCCTCTAACGAAGTCGCGGTATTAGACAAACGCGTGTCGATAGTTCCGAGTAACTTTCCGTCAGGCGAATTCAACTCCAAACGGGCATGGGGAAGTTGTACCAGAGTCATTGACCCGGCAAAATTCAGACTTGATCGAGGGTTTGTCAGAAAGCCATGGCCTGCCCCGAACGTCCCGTCGTGCCGGCTACGCACATCAACAGCGTCTCCGATTAGTAGATTCCACCATACAAGTATTGCCGCACAACAAGTAATTCAATCGCACCAGTTATCCAGCTCCCAATGGTCGGAGAGAAGTTCGGCTGCTTGACTACAAAGATTACGACTGTAGCTCAAAATCTCCGACGTCAAATTCTTTGTCCATACCTGTTCCATCACTGTTCGTAGTGCGAGCAGTGGACTGTAATCAGCATTCCCAACCCATGTAAAGCTGCTGTGGAATCCGGTTTCTGTGCCGTGCGATACAATGGGATGAGTTATGATATTCGCCCACGGTTCTCCGTGAAGTCCAGTGTCAGGATTGCACCACAAGAATCCGGTTCCACGTGGTGCCAGGAACCATTTGTGGAAATTACCCACGAAGAAATCCGGAAGCGACATTGGGTCTGTTTGGACGCTGTCCAGAGAGAAGTTGGGTACTTGCCCGAGTGTGTGAGCGCCGTCAATTAACACCTTGACGCCATGACTATGGCACATCGACGTTAACTCGGCGATGGGAAGCTTTAGCGCTGTGTTGGATGTGATGTGGTCAAACACTGCAAGTGATATTCCAGGGTTCGCCATCAGCGCCAGCTCCACCTGGCCAAGGATATATCCGTTAAAAGATGTCGTAAATTCATCTGACCTACCCCCAGTAGCTTCTTCACAGTTCGCACCTGTCAGACCTTCGAGAATTGGCACTTCAACTACACTATTTTGGGTGTTGTCGTGTTTGATCGACCCACCGTAGTGCCGCGCCATTGCTTTGTCAGCTCCGTATCCACAGTCTAGGAAGAGAACTTGGTCGAGGATGTCATGACGACGCATGGAACTGAGCACAGCGTTAATTGCGGTCGTCGCATTGGAGGTAAGCACGACATCCCGTGGCTGTGCGTCCAGCACATTCGTTGCTGCCATTCGCGTCACTCGAACCAATTCAGGCAGAAGTACTCTGTCCATGAATGCTAGAGGCTGTCGTTCAGCCTCCTTCCTCCACCCTTCCGCTGCTTGCAAACCATGCAGAATTGGAGCACCAAACGCGCCGTGGTTCAGAAATGTGCATCCTTCGTTAATCCCAAAGAGTCTTGAGCGAGCCCTTTGGCCAAAATCCTCCTTGACCAAGTCCACGTCCGTGATCAACGGAGATCGGTTGTCGGGGACACATTCATCAAATTCTGTTTGAGTCATGTTGATCATGTCTTCCACCGAGTGATCAACATGAAAGGACCCAAAGCCCACATATCCATTTCGCCCTTTGCTAGCACTCGTTGTCAGTTGGCGAACAATGTGTGTGCCAGTGCGGTAGAAGGAAGTGCAGCCACGATTGATGACCCACATCGCCCCAAATCGTGTTTTCGCGTCACGGTGCCATCTATACTTCGACTAAAACGGGGACAGATACATTTCTTTCGACAACAAAAAATCAGATATTCGTCGTCAGGTAGTGCCTGGTACAACGTTTCAGTAAGGGGTACCCCCTAGTTCCAGAATGAAACAAAGGTGGGGGGAGAGTGGACCCTGAATGACAACTCCGCTACGCCACTACTCCACTACTCCATGGTAACCGAAAAATCCATCGGAATACGAGTCCCACACCATACGTGCCACGACAGCCGATGCGTTGACAAAGACCACTCGTTCGTTGATGCACACCTCCACATCCAAAGGTCACGACCAAGTTGAGGTAATCCACTCGAAAATCGGTATAATAAATGCAACGCGAAACGCGAAGAAGGATCAACACCGAAAGCGAACAACGACGAACGACGACGAACGACGACGACGACGACGACGACGAAGACGACGACGACGACGACGACAAAACATCTTGCCGCGCAAACGAGTCGACGAGTCGTCGGACCGTTGGTGATGTAACTTCCGTCGTTCGTTCGTTCGTCGTCGTTGTCGTTTTGTCGCGCTGACTTTGTGTGAGCTTGTGCCTCCACTCTCACTGCCTAAAGTGAGAAATATAAAAGTGAAAATTTGGATGTTGTGCAGTGCATGATTTCCGAAGTTAGTTCTTGTACATAGTCGTTTAGTGCTCAATTTGACTTAAAAATTGCAACATTTTCGTTGTGTACAGTATGCATATCTAACATTTCAAAATACCATAATTTGAGACAATGACACTGGGAAATAAATAGTGAAGTAGTGAAGTGGTGCCGCCGTCCGTTTCTCTTGTTCGTCGTTGTCGTTGTCGTCGTCGTTGTCGTTGTCGTCGTCGTCGTCGTCGTCGTCGTTGTTGCTTTCTGTTTGCTTGCCTGCCTCGTTCTACGTACTACTTACCTGTTGCGTTGCCTGTGGGTTGTTTCTGGTGTTCAAGGTCACGGGACGCTTACTACAAAGGTGAAAATGTCATTCTCTGGTGTGTCACAACTTCCAGTCTGAATTGTCTTGCTCAATGGCTTGCTTCCGCTGCATGCAGCGTGGAAGTTGTGGAAGATGGCAGAACACCGCAACTACATTCAGTCCACACCGACCGCTTGCGACCACCGTGCTTCCTGAAAGGAAGAAATAACCGAAAAGTCAGTACGACGAATATAAATTGCAGGTCATTTTGTTCTCGCGAGCTCTCTACAGACCACATAATGTTGCCGCGACGCCCATTGCGACACGACTGAGGCGCCGTGCGTTCTCATAGTTGTCAACCATGACATCAAAAATGACGCCGCGGACGCTTGAGCGTCACCGCATCGCTGAACGGTATGTCACACCGTTTTGGGACTGGTTCTGTTTGTGCTTGAATTGATTCGTGCGTACGTCTTGCATGATAGGAATAAAATTTTGGCGAAGAAAGCGAAGCGTGATGCGAGATCCGCCAGGGCTATGGAGGAAAAAAAGCGTGCCCGTGAAGAACTCATCGACAAACTCAAGTGAGCAAAGCAGCAACTGAGACTGTTATCTCAGGCAGCTATCGTTTTGCTGACTAATGTGAATTATGTTGTTTGTAGACCCAAGATTATGCAGCGCCCCCTCTGCTATGACACGCAAATGCAGTTTCCAGTTGGTGGTGGATGGTTGACACCAACGGAATTGATTGTTCAGTTTTTATTTATTTTCGGCTTTGCTGGACTCGTGGTTTGGATAATGTTTGCACCGTTTATCGCGCCCCTTCTTGCCATGTTGCTGGAACGGTATGGTTGAACCCCGGATGACGACACACGTGAATGTTGGCGTCTAGCTATGACAAACTCTCACTCTCTACTTTGCAGCGAAAATACCGACTGTCTCGGAGAACTGAGTGCTCCGACTACTCACGCGAACTTTTTTCAATAATAAGTCGTCGAAGTGCAACAGTTGAATCATTGCCTTTGTTGTAATGAAGAGGATAATAAATAAGTGAAAACATCTTCGTGGTATTCGTTTCGTGCAATCGACAATTACACCTGTTTCTTGTGGTCACGTTGCGGATGACCTCGATTTATTGTGGATGCAGAGTCCCTACGCTCGAGGTAATATTGCAGTGCCTCCCAGTTTTGTTCGAGGTCACCGGGCATGTTGGACACAAAGTCTGGAAGAACCGACGGTCGGCTTGGGTCACTCTCGAGCCCTTCGTTGTCACCATCGTCGCGCAGCGACAAAGCGGCAGGCGCTTGCTCTTTGGCATCACGGGACGTTAGTCCTCTCTCGCTGGCTGATCTGTTGTCGCCGGCTTCATCAACTTGCTGTGACATTTCACCGGTTACTATTTCGGAAGCAGGCAATTCCTCGAGCTGGCTGATCAGCTGCTCCTCATGCTCGATATCACGAGCAGCAAGTGCAGCACGTAGTCGCATGCCCTGAGCTCGCACCCCGAACGATTGTGCTTCGTACTCAGAAAGAGAGAGATTGTCGATTCCGTGACCACCGTCAACAATGTTGACGCCGACGGCGTCTCGATGTGTAGCAGAGTACTTTTGGTTGAAAATTTGCATCCGGGTTGAGAGAACACTGGCCCGATTGAAAAAGTCAATTTGACTCTCCTGTCCCATCCATTGACAATGTGTTGCACGAGTCAGCCCACTTCGTATCATGCACACTGCATCACAAGATCAACTCACCTCAAATTGTCTTAGCTGCTCCACCACAAGTTGCCAAAATTTCCTCGAGTAGTCGTTGACAAGACTTAGCTGTGGGCGTAATGTCAGCAGTCGTAGAGTGCTGTTGACATACAAATTTCCAAGTGAAATATCACTTGTCTCGGCCGGCAAGTTGAGCCATTGCCTCATAAATGCATGAGGGTCGTCATTGTCACACTCGACTTGTCGCTTTGCGAAGTATCGATAGTAGCTCTGGAGAGGGGAAACAGCTTCGATGAGCGCCTTGGCTGCAATGTTCTGGGTATCGGTCTCCGCTGCTTGTACTAACAACCGATCGCACAGCGGTAAAAAGCTGAGATTGTCACTGTCGGTCAGAAGAATCATTTCGGAAACAAAATCCACCAAAGAATCTAAGTACTCGGGCGTTGTATGCGCTGGAATACGGAATCTCAGACTCTGCGGAATGTATCGCAGAAGCCACGCCGATGAGCCTTTCCTGTGCTTCTCTAGCCCTTGGTCACCATCAAATCGCCCAATAAGTGGGACTCGAAGTGTTGCTGTGTGGCGCACACGTTTTCGAATGGCTACAATGCAGCTCACGATCAGACGTGGTCCGTAAATATGAACATGTGTTCACTGATGGGCTTACCTTCGAACGACAAGTACAGTGGCTGAGAATGTGGTCGCTGTGCCTCTAAATCATCAACGAACTCCTGAAGAATTCTCCGAACCAACGGTGATAGAATGCTGTTTTCACGTTGCTTTATTGCACGTCGATATCTGTCATAGATCAGTCGCATATGTGGGGACAACGGTTTAAGTGCATGCAAAAAGCGCCGTAATTCTCAACGCACTGTTTTGATGTCGCGCCCTGAGCCGGCGATAACGGGTTCCACCACAGAGTTGCGGAGTTTTCTTTCGACATGTCCAGCGATATCAGGAGATCATGTCGTTCAAAAAACTTTTGAACACCAACAACGACAACCCCGAGTAGAGACATAGCGATTATGTAACCAGCAATGCTACGCGCAATCGACGCGACGACTTGGCCAGCGTAGAACGAGTACCTGCAACAGTAAAGTGAGGTTAGCACCAAGCTTGCGTTCTTAACAAACTGACACCGACTTACGCATGTTTCCGATCATCGGCTTCGTTCTCAGCAAATCTCCACAATTGTGACGTCACCAGCTGAAGAACCATATCAACCAGCAGTAGGTCTGACCCATACACCAACAGAATCGGAGTTGCTATTGTGAATACTAATAGGTACATTGGACTTAAGGCCAAAAATGCTTGGCGACCCTCTTCCAGCCAAACTCCAGGAATCAAAAACAGAAGCTTTGATCCACTCAGAAACTTCAAGGAATAGATGCCAACCAAGAAAAAAAAGCCGACAAGACGCATGGTGACCACCAACTGGGTTAAGGTGACAGAGTCTTGGAAGTCCAGGAATAAAGAAGAATTCACGGCGGCAACCATCGCGGTGGTCGATACAGAGTTGCGCAACATGACCTCAACGATGGCGGACATTGCGGCCAAGACAGCAACTAGGCATTGAATCGCCAAGAAAAACCACCCAAAATGTCGTGGGCGAATGCCACGGCACAAAAACCAAAACCACCAAATTGAAAACCCGCCGTGGTACACGAACACCAATGTACTAGTGACGGTCCTCGCTGATTCAGCAATGCGCGTAGTGGATAAAAAGTCAATCCCTGAGGTGAATCCACTGCAGCCGGAAGTACCAGAGAGCATGTTGGTGGACGCCGCCACGTCATATTTCGTGGAACATTGCATCGCCTTTGCAGAATTGCGATTGAACAACGGATAAGTAATCACAAGGTTGACGGTGTCGTTGAAGGTATCTCCCCACTGCTGAGCCGTCGCGATCACATCGTCAACAATTAAACTAGCGTTGCGACTCCAAAACCGAATCTGGACACCACACGTGCTGCCACGGCTGCCATGGCGTCGCCACCGATCCCCAGTAACGAGTCCAAAATTCGTTGTGATGGACTCGAATGTGGACCAAGAGTACACTGTCGCACCGTCGTTAAGAAATGTGTCCAATGTGGCGTCCACAACGCCACCGCAGAGCGGAGAGGATGCGGAAATCGATTTTGTGACTGATATGGGGTTCGCCCCACCAATCAGTGCGTAACTGTCAGCGGAGTAATCGGTACCGCCGGAAGCAGTTGCATCCATTAGCGCGACTAGCGCCGCAAACTCGCCAGCGAAAGCATTCCACACCTCAAAGCCGTTCACTGCCTCATCTACGCTTGGCAGTCGAGACATTACCCACGACTGCATGCGTGACCTGTCATCCACGAAGGTGTTCACTTCAATTAATAAGAGAACAAATGTGATGAGGCACAAGGCAGCATGAACCATTCCTTCAGTCCACAATTCAGAACAACGAAGTCGCCTCCGAAGTGTGGGGATACCAGTCTCGATGCAAAAATACCGATTTTTAAACGCTCCGTGACCGACAGGTTCGTACACAGCCCCAAGACTTCGCCCTTTAAGCAGACCATCTGTCGATATGCATGCGTCTGGAGTTTGTGAGTTGTTGGCGTCATCGTCACGAAATTTTGTGCCGGTTTGTTGCGGACCGGAAATGTACGGTACGCGGAGCAAAAAGTCCCGTGTGGCCTTCATCTGTTGGCTGTGAGAGTTGTACTCAATAAGACAGCAGTGCTGGAAAACCGAGCAAAGTGTGTCAAACTCTCGCGGAGATTCTGGTCGAATGAAAATTCTTGTTGGATGGGGCGCTTTCGTCGCTGCACTTTGCAAATCAACAGCTAAGCATTGCTGTCCGGGTTCTATATCACGGACACCCAGATCCTTGAAGTAAGCTGACATTTGTGTGAAGAAATAAATGCGGACTCCTTTGTAAAGAAACGGATACGCAGCGGCAACAATGAAGCGTTTCCGCCTCAGCCGATCAGCTTTGGCTTCGCTGTCGAATATGAGGAAATAATGTCCAGCGAAACCAGTTGCGCCAGTTCTGACAACGGCAACGCGGTGCCGACGGAAAAATGAAGACTCGATGCGCAAAGCGAGCGCACCATAGAACAGGACACGGTCCCGATGAGCATGGGGACGGCTCATTTCCCAAAAACGTTCATGCCATCGCGTGCAAAAATGTGCGGAACGACATGCTTCAAGTGTGTCTCCGGGATCATTTGAGATCCACCAAGCGCTAGGACCCCGTGT
>ENA-OWNT01002604-OWNT01002604.1-seawater-metagenome-genome-assembly--contig:-NODE-2604-length-18533-cov-5.941157_pt1 | contig 18533 bp, 11 predicted proteins | sample MGYA00238136_ERZ651165 | MGnify/ENA primary metagenome ERZ651165 (study PRJEB26861, sample SAMN08777766) | seawater metagenome | isolation source: coastal seawater | place: USA: Florida | collected...
CCACCCGCAGGGGGAGCTTGACCCAGAAGTTGCTGCCGTCCCCCGGCACGCTCTCCACGCCGAGCTCGCCGTCCATCAGCTCGACGAGCCCCATGACGATGGCGAGGCCGAGCCCGCTGCCGACGCCCTCGGCCTTCCCGAACTGGGTGAACGCGTCGAACAGATCGACCTGGTCCTCCGTGGTGATGCCGACGCCGGTGTCCTGCACCTCGATGCGCAGGTCGGTCCAGCCGTCCTCGCCGGCGGCGGCGGCGACCCGCACCGCGACGAAGCCCTCCTCGGTGAACTTCACGGCGTTGCTGATCAGGTTCAGGACGATCCTGCGGATCCGCGGACCGTCTCCGCGCACCCGCGTGGGCACGTCGGCCGCCACGTGCAGCGTCAGGTCCAGCCCCGCCCGGGTGGCGCGCGGAGCGAGGAGCGCGACGCACTCCTCCAGCAGCTCGACCAGGTCCAGCTCGGCGTGGGCGAGGTCGACGTGCGCCACCTCCAGCCGCGAGTAGTCCAGCAGCTGCTCGACGAGGTCCATCAACCCCTCGGCCGAACGCGAGATCACCTCCAGGTGATCGAGCTGCTCGTCGGACAGCGTCGTGTGCCGGAGCAGCCCCGCCACCCCGAGCAGCCCCTGCATCGGCGTGCGGAACGCGTGGCTGACGTTGGCGAGGAAGGTCGTCATCCCCCGGTTGGCGGCGAGCGCGTCGTCCTTCGCCACCGACAGCTCGAGGTTCATGAGCTCCAGCTGCCGGGCGAGGCGCTCGGCCTCCTGGCGCCGACGCTCGGCGATCACCATGAAGACGAGCAGCGCCGACGCGAGCACCAGGGCCGCGCCGACGATCCCGGTGATCGCCGTCCAGCGCTCCCCCAAGGATCGCGAGATGGCGCCGGTCTCGGCCCGCAGGCCGACCGTGAGGGCGTCCAGGTGCTGCTCGAGCGCAGCCAGGCTCTCGGTGCTCCGCGACTCGAGGTGCTGCTCCAGCGCCACGGGCAGGCCCGTCGCGCGGGCGGCGAGCTCCTGGGAGCCGAGGGGCAACACCCCGTCGACGACGTCCCGGGCATGCTCGCGAGCAAGCTCGGCCTCCTCGGCGGCGACCGCGCTCCGGAGGGACTGGATGGTGATGAGGCAGCTCACCCGATCCGTCACGTCCGCCCGCATCGACCGCACCACCAGCACCTGCTGCACCGCGAAGAGCGAGAAGCCGAGGATGAGCACGGCGCCGAACGCGATGTGCGCCGGCAGGCGAGGGAGCGGGTTCGTCAACGGAAGGCGCAGACCGTTCGGCCGAAGACCTTGTCGGCGGCCTGGACCATCTCTTCACTCGGCTTCACGAGGATGTCCTCGGGCAGCTTCATGAGCAGCTCGACCCCGGAGGCCAGCGTCCAGTGGATCCGCGTGGGCGCGTCGCCGGGGTTGGCGAGCAGCACGGTCTTGAGCGCGGCGAGCTTCTCCGGCGTGCCGTCGGCCTCGTCGAGCTGGAAGCGGACCTCCTTCGTCTCGCTCTCGCGGACCTCGGCGAGCACCCGCACGTCGTCGGCGAGGAGCTTGACGGTGCCTTCGTCCGTGACCTCGTCGACCTTCGCCTTGAGCAGCAGCGGCTCGTCCGTCGTCAGCCACTCCTCCGTCTTCGCGAACGTGCGGGGGAAGAAGGTCACCTCCACGGAGCCGACCATGTCCTCGAGCTGGACGAACGCCATGCGCTCGCCCTTCGCCTTCGTCACGACCACCTTCATGGACGCCACGATCCCGGCGACCTTGACCTCGTCCCCCTTGCGGAGCTTGCGGCGCTCCTCGGTCAGCGCCGCCGTGGTGTGCGTCGTGAACCGGTCGATCTCCGCGAGGTAGGAGTTCATGGGGTGGCCGGTGATGTAGAAGCCGAGGGCCTCCTTCTCCACCGCGAGGCGCGCCCGCTCGGGCCACTCCTCCACGGCGTCGATGCGCAGGCTGCCGGCGCCGCCCATCCCGCCGCCGCCGAAGAGCCCCGTCTGACCGGACAGCCGGTCCCGCATCTGGCGCTGGCCGTACTCCACGATCCGGTCCAGGGACTCCAGCAGCGACCGCCGCGTGCGCCCCATGGAGTCGAAGGCGCCGCACTTGATCAGCGCCTCCACCACGCGCTTGTTGACCTTCTTGAGGTCGATGTTGCTGACGAACTCCTCGATGTTCTCGAAGCCGCCCTTGGCCTCGCGGGCCTCGAGGATCGCCTCGATGGCCCCGTCGCCCACGCCCTTGACCGCCGTGAGCCCGAACCGGACCTTGCCGTCCACCACCGTGAACTGGAGCTGCGACTCGTTCACGTCCGGCGGCAGCACCTCGATCTTGTGGCGGCGCGCGTCGTCCAGGTAGAGCAGGACCTTGTCGCTGTTGCCGGACTCGATGGTCAGCAGGGACGCGAAGAACTCCGCCGGGAGGTGATGCTTCACCCAGGCCGTCTGGTAGGCGATGAGGCCGTAGGCGGCGGTGTGCGACTTGTTGAAGCCGTACTTGGCGAACTCGGCCATGAGGTCGAAGACCTCGGTCGCGACCTTCTCGTCCACGCCCTGGTCCATGGCGCCCTTGGTGAAGATCACCCGGTGCTCGGCCATGAGCTCGAGCTTCTTCTTGCCCATGGCGCGGCGGAGGATGTCGGCCTGACCCAGCGTGTACCCGCCCATGACCTGGGCGATCTGCATGACCTGCTCCTGGAAGACGATCACCCCGTAGGTGTCCTGCAGGATCGGCTTGAGCATCTTGTGCGGGTACGTGACCGTCTGGCGCCCGTGCTTGCAGTCCACGAACGTGTGGTGCATGCCCAGGCCCATCGGCCCCGGTCGGTAGAGCGCGGCGACGGCGATGATGTCCTCGAACACCGTCGGCTTCAGGCCCCGCAGCAGCTCCCGCATGCCGCTGGACTCGAGCTGGAAGACGCCGAGCGTGTCGCCCCGGGCGAGCAGCTTGTAGACGTCCGGGTCCTCGAGCGGGACGTACGCGAACTCGCCGAACGTCCACTCCGTCTTGCCCGCGGCCCGCGCCATGTCGAGCGCGTTCTTGATCTGGGTGACCGTCTTGAGTCCCAGGAAGTCGAACTTGATGAGGCCGATCTCCTCGGCCCACTTCATGTCGAACTGGGTGACGGACGGGTCGTCGTCCCCGGACGCCTTGTAGAGCGGCGTGTACTTGCGCAGGTCGTCGTCCGCGATCACCACGCCGGCGGCGTGCACGCCGGCCTGCCGGACCGTGCCCTCGAGCCCGAGCGCCACCTTCACGAGCCGGCCGTAGCGCTGGTCCTCCTGCATCAGGGCCCCCATGCGGGGCTCCTTCTCGAGCGCCTCGGGGAGCTTGATGCCCAGCTGATCGGGGATCAGCTTCGCGATCTTGTCGACCTCGCTGAACGACAGGCCCATGACGCGCCCCACGTCCCGGAGCACGCCCTTCGCGAGCATCTTTCCGTACGTGATGATCTGGGTGACGCGGGTGGCGCCGCCGTACGCCTCGTTGACGTACTGGATGACCTCGCCGCGGCGGTCCTGGCAGAAGTCGACGTCCACATCCGGCATCGACACGCGCTCGGGGTTCAAGAACCGCTCGAACAGCAGCTTGTAGGGCAGCGGGTCGATGTCCGTGATCTCGAGGGCGAACAGCACCAGCGAGCCGGCGCCGGATCCGCGCCCCGGCCCCACCGGGATGTCCTGCTCCTTCGCCCAGCGGATGAAGTCGTAGACGATGAGGAAGTAGGCCGCGAAGCCCATCTGCTCGATGATCCCGAGCTCGGTCTCGAGCCGCTCGTCGTACGGCACGCGGGCGGCGGCCCGCTCATCGTCCGGCGTGTCCTTGAGGGTGACCGCGAGCCGCGCTTCGAGCCCCTTGAGGGAGAGCTCCCGCAGCACCTCCTCCGGCGTGCGGCCGTTCAGGCCCGGGTAGACGGGGAAGTGGTAGTTGCCGAACGTGAACTCGAACTGGCAGCGCTCCGCGATCTTCGCGGTGTTCTCGAGCGCCTTCTCGTCCCCTTCGAAGAGCGCGTACATCTGGTCGCAGCTCTTCATGAAGAACTGGTCGGACGGGAAGCGGAAGCGGAACTCGTCCTGCAGCGTCTGGGTCATGCCCAGGCACATGACGATCTCGTGCTCGAACGAGCGCTCCTGCGACGGGTAGTGGACGTTGTTGCTGACGACCAGGGGGATGCCCGTGGCCTTGCTGATCTTCCTGAGGCCGTCGTTGATCCGGCGCTGATCCGCCTCGCCCCCCATGCCGCCGGCGGAGGCGCCCCAGCCCAGGTCCATGAGCTCGAGATAGAAGTTGTTCCGCTCGACCAGGGCGTCGAAGTCCCGCGCCCACTGCTCCGCCTCGTCGTCCCGGCCCGCGGCCAGCAGCCGGCAGACGGGGCCGCGCAGATCCCCGCTGAGGAAGATGAGCCCGTGGTGCCCCTGTGCCCGAAGCTCCTGGATCAGCGGCAGGTCGATGCGCGGGACGTAGTGGCGTCCCGTGAGGAACCCCTCGGACAGGAGGTGGTTGAGGAAGACGTACCCCGCCTCGTTCTCCACCAGCGCGACCAGGCGCGCGTTGTCCCGCGGCTTGTTCTTCTCCGTCCGCAGCCCCGGCGCGAGGATCAGCTCGGCCCCGACGATGGGGTGGATGCCTTCCTTCTTGCAGTAGGTGCTGAACTCGACGGCACCGAACATCGCCATCTCGTCCGTCAGGGCCAGGGACGTCATCCCCAGCTTCTTCGCCCGCTTGATCAGCTGCTTGGGCGATCCCAGGGCACCCAGCAGGGTGTATTGGGACTTGACGTGGAGGTGGACGAAGGGCCGCTCGGGCTTCGTGATCGCGTTCATGCGTCTCGCTCGATCTGAAGGGGCGCGCGGGAGGCCGCCCGCGCGCGCGGAGCCTAGCAAGCGGTGCGCGCCTGACCAGCACGTTCGAACTCCGCGGAGCCGCGTGTCTCGTCGACGCCGGCGGCGCGTCCTGCCCGGTGGCGAGGACCGAGCCATGGCACGATGCACGGGGAGGACGGGGAGGCATGCGGACCATCGTCGGAATCGTGGGATTGGCTCTGCTCCTGGGGTGCGGGGCTGGAGGCCCGGAGCCGGAGCGCACCGGCACCTGGCAGGAGGAGATGACCCGCGCCAGGCCCGCGTACGAAGCGCTCGCCGCGATCGCCGCGAACTACCCGTCGAACCCGGTCCCGACAGCCTGCGCGAACGACCCGGGGAACTACCTCACGCTCAGCTGGAACAAGCTCATGCACATCACCGGCGGGCCCAAGTCGGATCCCCAGAGCACCGTGGCCGTCGTTGCTCTGTCCACGGACCAGGCGCGCATCGGCCGCCTCACTCCCCCCGGGGAGACCCCGAAGTACCCCCGAGCAGCGACGTATCGAGAGGCCATGGACGAGCTGGAGCGCCGAACCCACATGGGCGTCGTCCGGGTCGAGCATGCTCAGGCGGCGACGCTGCAGGGCGGCCGGTCCTTCCGCGGCGGGCACCTGGTCGGGTGGCTCGTCGTGTTCGAGCTCTCCTCACGCCAGCCGGTGTGCCAGTGGCCGATCGCGGCGACCAGCAGCGAGACGATCCACTACCAGACGAAGGTCGGCGCCTCGAGCCGGGAGCGGGACGCAGAGAAGCGCCAGGCGGTTCAGAAGGACCTCAAGCGCGAGCTCGCGACGTCGATCCGGGAGGCGAGGAAGAAGCTCTGGACCGCGCCGACGGAGTAGCGCACCGCTCCCGGTCCATGAGCGCGCGTTGTTGTTGCCACTGCGAGCAGGGGGCGGAAGAGCGACAGGGCTGGGTGATCCGGACTCAGGCTGGGTTCATGAAGCACGGAATGCTGGAAGCACGGAAGCATCGAGCTGACCGTTCTTGGTGGCCGGGATTTGCGGATTTGGGGATTTGGGGATGGTTCTGTCCGAGAGGGGTTCTTCCGCGCCCTACCAGTCTTCCCCATCGCAGTCGCGATCGCTCCCATCCTGGGTCGCGTCGGGCGCTCCCGGGTAGCGGGAGTCGTCTTCGTCGTCGCAGTCACCCACACATGGGGCGAACCCGTCTCCGTCCGCATCGAACCCCTCGTCGACCTCGCCGTTGCAGTCGTTGTCGACCCCGTCACAGACCTCCAACAGCTTCTTGTGCTGAAGGGACGAGAGCGGCCCGCAATCATCGATGTCCGGGACGCCGTCACAGTCCGCGTCGCCCGGGCAGGTGCGGCCTCCGTAGAGGAATCGGGCCGCGCTGAACCAGGAGGTCACGTCCGAGGACAGGAGCAGATCGGCCGCGCCGTCGCCATCCACGTCGGCGAGCGCGCGGAGGAGACCACTACGGTCCGCCTCCTGTGGCGGGTAGAAGCCGAAGGGCTGCGGAAGGCGGGCGGTCGGCACGGCGCTGAGTCCCTCAGGGCTACCCAGGAAGACCTGGACTCCGGGGTCGAGGAGCGAGGCTGTCCAGAGCACCAGATCCCCGAAGCCGTCTGCATTCACGTCGCCGTGGCGGACCTCCAAGCGGTACCAGTAGGACCCCGGGAGCGAGCGGCTCCAGACCGGGTCGGCGTCGGCGGGATCGTCGTACAGCTCCAGGGGCTGGTTGACGCCGTCGATGGGCTGCCTGACGGCCAGGACCTCTGCGCGCCCATCGCCATCGACGTCGCCAGCCGGCCAGATCCAGTAGGCGTCCGCCAGCCCCGGCGCCTCGCGCACCTGCTCCTCACGCCCGGCCAGCGAGAACCAGTGCCCGCTGGAGGAGGCGAGGTCGGCGGTGCCGTTCCCGTCGAGGTCGCCCACGGGGACGCAGCCGACCGCCGCGTCCAGGGTGTGAAACTCCCCATCCTCGGTGAGCCCTCCAGCGTCGCCGAACCAGACCGACCGCCAGCTGGGCCCGACGTCGTCGTAGCCGTCCCCGTCGACGTCACCGAGACGGTTGAGGTTCATCGCACCCCAGGTCCCCCGCCAGTGCTCCACGGAGCGCGGCTCGGGGCCGCCGTAGATCATCGTCGTGTTCGAGTCCTCGCTGCAGTAGTTCGAGCCGTACTGGGAGCTGGAGTAGTAGACGTCGTCGTAGCCGTCCCCGTCGACGTCTCCGAGCAGGCCGCCCCGCACCTCGGTCGCTGACAACGAGCCGGCGAGCTCAATGGGCTCCAGACCGAGGCCATCCGAGTTGCCCGGGTAGACCAGCATGAACTCCATGTAGCCACCCATTGCGTTCCCAATGCTCGCCGCGAGGAGGTCCGTCACGCCGTCTCCGTTCCAGTCCAGCGGTGTCGTCGACCCGTGGGGCAGCTCGACCTCGGTCGGCGCCTCGAACGCCTCGCCGACGAACGGCCAGGGGTCCGGCGGCTCCGGGGGCGGTGGCTCCTCCGCGGGCGGCCAGCTCGACGGCGGAGACTCCGTCTCGGAGCTCGGCTGCTCCGGCGGCGGCATCCCCAAGAGCTCGGATGAGGACTGCGTCGGCGCGACGCAGCCGGCGATGGCGACGACGGCCAGCGACGCCACGAAGCAGGACGGATTGGTGTTCATGGTTCCTCCATCCCGAAGAGAGGGAGGGACGCACCCATCCGCCACCGAAGTCCCGAGATCGGGCAAGCGCTGGTCAGTGGCGCGCAGCGGACCTTCATTGCCATCGGGGAGGCCTGCATGCACACCAACTCGACCCACGGAGTCCTCGTCGCGATGCTGCTGGCCGGCGGATGCGCGTCCCCGCCGGATCCAAGACCGCTCCCCGCGTGCCTGTCGCCAGACGACACTCTGTGGGGGCAGATCCTCGTCCCGACAGCCTGCCTCGAGCTCTCCGAAGAGCCGGGCGGGGCCCCCACGCCGATCCACACCGAGGTCGGCGACGTGGATGGAGACGGCCACGCCGACGTCGTGGTCGGCGACCACACCCTCCGGTTCGGACCCCTTGGAGCGGCCGCGCCCCGCCAGGTCAGCCTGCCCTTCGACCACCCGCCGTTCCTTCCCCCGCCGACCGTCGTCGGGCTCGGTGACGTCGACGGAGACGGGCGGGCGGAGGTAGGGACCCGGGGGACGGACGACCTCCCCGTTCGGTGGGCGAGCTGGGTGGACGGCGAGCTCGTCGAAGGGCATCACCTGGAGGTGGACGGCCTCCCGCACTCCCTGGGGGACGTCGACGGGGATGGACTCGACGACCTCCTGGTCCACGACGCGACGCCCGACGAGGGGCGAGACGAGCACTGGCTGAGCTTCCACCAGGGGATCTACGACGGGCCGGAGCACTGGGGCGTGGAGGTCATGGACGCCGACAGGCGCTCGGACTCACTCTGCGTCTCCGCCGGAGACGTGAACGGGGACGGGCACGCGGACGTGCTGCTCGGCTGCGGCGCCGGCCCACTGGCGGGGGCCGAGCTCCACCTGGGCGGACCCGCCGGGATCACCTGGGAGAGCAGCTTCCGCACCGATCTGGGGCCGGGTCGCATCGTGCGGGACCTCGACGGGGATGGCCTCGACGACGTCGTGTTGCGGGTCGATGGGGAGGACGCGAGCTGGCTGCTCGTGCTCCAGGGGAGGAGCTGCCCGGGCGACCTCGACTGCGACGGAGAGCCCTCGGTGTCCGACTGCGCGGTCCGAGCCGGGCTGGTGCACCGCGACGCGGTCGAGCTCTGCGACGGTGAGGACAACGACTGCGATGGGCAGATCGACGAAGGGCTCGGGGGGTGGCCCTCCTGCCTTCGCGGATAGTTGGCGAGCCGCGCCCCGCGTCCGCGGCGGCAGAAGCCAGGCCGGTGTTAGGCTCTCGCTCCCCAGCGGCCGGTCGCCGCCAGCTCTCGGAGTCCAGGTGTCGTCTCCACTCCCCCCGGGCGTGCCGCGCGAGGATCGCTACCTCGAGCACCTCGGAAGTCCCAGCTTCACCGAGATCGCCGCGGTCGCGGACCAGTTCCTCGTCGACCACGCAGCCGTCCTTCCGCGCGCCCGGGGCCGCGTCAACGACTCGTTCCGGCAGTGGAGCCGCCAGTGGGAGTACCCGTTCGCGTCCCAACGGCTCATCAGCAGGCTCCGCGACAAGGGCGAGGTGCGGATCCTCGACGCGGGCTGCGGCGTGACGTTCTTCCCCTTCCACCTGATGGAACAGCTGCCCGACGCGCAGATCCACTGCTGCGATCTGTCCCCCGGCGCGGGCCGCATCCTCGATCGGATCCCCGGCCCCGCCGGTCGCACGGTGGAGTTCGCGGCGACGGACCTACGGGCCCTGCCGTACGAGGACGGCTCGTTCGACGCCGTCTACTGCATCTCGGTGCTCGAACACACCGAGGAGTACCCGACGATCATCGACGAGTTCTGGCGGGTCCTGCGCCCCGGCGGGAGCCTGGTGCTGACGTTCGACGTGTCCATCGACGGGACGGTCGACATCGACATCGACGGCGGGACGCGCCTCCTGGAGACCCTGACGCGTCGGTTCGATGCACCGGGCATCTCCCTCGATCTGCGCGCCCAGGTGACCGGCCCCGACGTCTTCACGACGGCCTCCGCGACGCGCATCGACCGGGGGCTGCTCCCCTGGAGCCGGCGGGCCGCCGTCCTCCTGCAGCTCAAGCGGCTGGCGACGGCCCGTCGCCCGGTCTCTTGGCCGCCGCTGATGACGGTGTTCTGCGCGGAGTTCACGCGACCCGAGTGAAGCGGACGCCCAGCGCCGCCGCGCTCCACCGGATTCGTCCGCTGCGGCCCCCGTCGAGGTATCTTCCCCCCATGCCGCGTCGTCTGTTGCTGCTCGTCTCGCTGATCCTGCTGACCGCGACCATCGCCTCCCCCTCCGTGTCCGAGGCGCGGGATCTCCGGGGGCGGCTGGGCATCGGCTTCAACAACAACTTCAGCTCCCTCACGTCCATCTCCGTCAAGTACGGGATCCCCACGAACAAGGAGACCGTGAACCTGCAGGTGCAGGCGCTCGTCGGCTTTGCGTTCCTCAAGGACCAGGACGACCGCTTCTTCGCCGGCGGGCGCGTGCTCATCCCCATCCTCGCGGAGGACAACCTGAACCTGTACGCCGGCGTGGGCGGTGGCTACGTCCGCTTCCACGACAGCAAGCAGGCCGCGCGGATCGGCGCCGTCGTGGGCGTGGAGTTCTTCCTGTTCGGGCTGGAGAACCTCGGCCTGTCGGCGGAGTTCGGGCTGAACCTGGACCTGGGCAACCAGGTGCTGGACGTGCAGACCACGGGCGGAACCGCCGCGGCGGTCGGGGTGCACTACTACTTCTGATGAAGCGCCTCCTGCTGCTCCTGGCGGCGCCGCTGCTGGGCTGCCCGCCGTCCGATCTCTGCCAACCGGAGGCGGACTCCGAGCGCACCTTCTTCGTGCGGCCCGCGCTGGATCCGGGGCCCGACAACCACACCGTCGCGCACACCTTCCACTCCATCCAGGCGGCGCTCGACGCGGCCGGCGGGGACCGGGGCCGTGCCACGATCTGCGTGACCCGCGGGACGTACCGCGAGCAGCTCGTCATCCCACCGGACACCCACCTCATCGCCGATCCGCTGCAGGTGAAGATCCGGCCGCCCCAGACGCGCGCGGGGACCCTGCCCACCGCCGTGGATCGCATCCTCGTGACGGCGGCCACCGGCCCCGAAGGCTCCATCGTCCTGGACGGGATCGACGTCCGGGGCGCGGGCCTCTGCGTCGACGCCACGGGGGGTGGCGCCGTGACGATCCGCGACAGCGTGATCGCGGACTGCGCCGTCGGGCTGCGGGCCCGGGGAGGCGGGACGGTCACGCTCGACACCACGCCCGTGGACGATCACGCCCTGCGCGGCATCGACGCCATGGGGAGCCGGGTCGAGGTCGTCGACGGGACGCTGCTCCGCAACGGGCGCCCTGCCCTGTGGCACGCCCAGGAGGCCGTGCTGGACGCGCCCGCCGAGTCCCTCTGGAGCAAGGACCTGTTGCCCGGCCGCGGCGCCATCGCGGGCCAGGGCGCGGACATCGAGCTCAGCTCCGTCAGCATCGACGAGACCGAGTTCGACGCCGCCGTCGTCCGCCTGTCGGGTGGGACGCTCGTGGCGACGGACCTGCGCATCGGCGCCCAGCGCCCCGCCGCCAACACCGAGGGCTTCCTCACCGGCGACGCCGGCGGCACCGGCCCCGTCTTCTCGTTCGAGGGGACGGGCGCGGTGCTGGATCGCGTGGTCGCGCGCACCGAGGGGCTGGGCCTGGTGGGGTTCACCGGCGGTGACAACGCCCTGTCGGCGACGAACCTGTCCTGGAGCGGGCAGCTCCCCACCACCAGCGACGCCAGCGCGGGCGCGGCCCTGAGCGGCACGGGCAGCGGGATCGTCCGGCTGCTGCACACCACGCTGCTGGGGCCCGAGGCCGCCTGGGGGATCGACCTGGACGGCGGGCCCTGGGACGTGGACATCACCAACGGGATCCTCTGGGGGCAGACGACCGGACGGGGCATCCGACTGCCTTCCGGCGACGCCCCGACCTTGCAGGACGTCCTCGTGGAGGACGACACGTTGAGCGGAACGGGTCTCATCACCGGCCAGGCGCCGGGGCTGGACGATCGGGCCGAGGGCCTGCTCATCCCCGCGGACTCGCCGGCGCGCTGCGCGGGCTCGGATCAGGGGGTCGCCCTGGACCTCAACGGAGATCCGCGGCCGTTCACGGACGGCAAGGCCCCGGACCTCGGCGCCATCGAGCTCCAGCAGGCCTGCCCGTGAGCCGCTGGCCCCTCGCGGCCGCCCTGCTGGTCCTGGCCACCGCGCTGGCCCCGGCCCCCACGGACGCCGCCCGCTGGCACCCCGCCCTGCGCTGGCACACGCTGGACACCGAGCACTTCTCCATCCACTTCCACCAGGGCGGCGAGCAGCTCGCGGAGGAGTTCGGGCTCCTGGCGGAGGAGGTGCACGACATCCTCGCGCCCACCATCGGCTGGACGCCGCGGGGCCGCACCCAGGTCACCCTGGTGGACAACACGGACAGCGCCAACGGCTACGCGCGCACCGTGCCCGGCAACCAGATCGTGCTGTTCATCGTGCAGCCCACGCCGGACACCTCCCTGGAGGGGTACGAGGACTGGTGGTTCGCGCTGTTCGTGCACGAGTACGCCCACATCCTCCAGATCGACATGGCGGAGGACCTGATGCAGCTCCTGCGCTTCGTCGCGGGCCGGCTCATCGTCCCCGGTGGGGTGCTGCCGCGGTGGATGACGGAGGGGTTCGCCACCTGGATCGAGACGGTGACCACCACGGGCGGCCGCGGGCGCAGCACCTACACGGACATGCTGCTGCGGACGGCCGCGCTCGAGGGGCGCTTCCCGCGCATCGACACCGCCGAGGGCTACGGCAGCGCCTTCCCGCGCGGCCAGCTCCGGTACCTGTACGGCGTGCGCTTCCACCTGGAGGTCGCCGGCCGCAGCAGCAACCAGGCGTGGTTCGACTTCCACCACCTGCACTCCCGGGGACTCATCCCCTACCTGCTGCCCGCGAAGAAGGCGTTCGGCGAGCGGCTCGTGCCCATGTGGAAGCGGTGGCGGGAAGAGTCGTCGGCGCGGTACCTCGACCAGGCCCAGGAGCTCCAGGCGGCGGGGATCACATCCACGCGCATCCTGCCCACGCGCACGGGCGAGGCGCTGCGCCCCCGCTACACCGCGGATGGGCTGGCCCTGCTCTACAGCCACCGGTCCCCCACGGAGCGCAGCGCGGTGCGCTCGATCCGGCGGGACGGCACGGGGGACCGGAGGGTCTTCCGCGGCGGCGTCGAAGGCACCGTGGTGACGGGCCCGAATGAAGCGTGGGTCGCCCAGGTGGGCAACACCGGGCGGTTCACGCGGTTCAAGGACCTGTTCACGCTCGACCTGGAGACGGGGAAGACGAAGCGGCGCACGGTGGGGGGTCGGCTGACCTGGCCGGCTCCGCACCCGGAGGGCTGGCTCCTCGCGGTCACCACGAGCATGGGGCAGACCCAGCTCGCCCGCGTGGATCTCCCGACGGAGGACGGGGAGGAGCGCTCCGAGGGCGCTGCGTCTGGCAGCGCGCCCTCCGGCGCCGGCATGGAAGCGCCCACGTCGGGTCCGGAGGAGGGGGAGACCCAGCGCTCGTCCGAGGAAGCCCGGATCACCGTGTTGACGGCCGCGGACGACGGCAGCCAGTTCGCGGGTCCCACCTGGGATCCGGCCGGCGAGCGGCTGGCGGTGTCGGTCTGGAAGCCGGGCGGCTTCCGGGACATCCACGTCTTCGACCGTGACCTCACGCTCATCCGGACGCTGACCTGGGACCGCGCGACGGACGCCGATCCCGTCTGGTCGCCCGACGGCGCGTGGCTGATCTGGGCGTCGGACCGGGACGGGATCTGGAACCTGTACGCGAGCCGAACGTCGGACGGCGCCGTCTTCCGGGTGACCCGCCTCCTCGGCGGCGCGCGGCACCCGGACGTGTCCCCCGACGGGCGCTGGATCGCCTTCCAGGGCTTCAGCGCGATGGGCTGGCGGGTCGAGGAGCTGCCGTTCGATCCGACCACGTGGGAGCCCGTGCTGCTGTCGGCCCGGGTCCTGCCCGGCCCGGACTGGGGTCCGTCCCTGCAGGCGCTCGCCCCCCTGCATCCGCTCGAAGGGACGCCGGGCCCGGCCGCGCCCTGGGGCACAGGGCCGCAGCACGCCATCGCGCGGGACCAGGCCCGACCCGGCTTCACCACCCTCGCGGCCCCGACCTCGGCGCCGGACACCACCGAGCTGACGCCCGCGCAGAAGCGGCGCCAGCGCATCGCCCGCAACGCCGGGGTCGCCACGCCCTTCCAGCCCGACGCCGTCGACATCCCCGCCGCCCTCGGCACCGTGCGTCGCTACAACCCGCTGCGCACGCTGTTCCCACCCCGGTACATCGCTCCCTTCGGCGCGCTGACCGACACCGGCGCCGTGGGCGGCCTCGGCATCGGCGGGTTCGACGCGCTGGAGCAGCACTTCTGGAACGCGTCGATCCAGTACCGCACGGACAGTCGCTACATCGGCTGGGCCGCCGGGTACTCCCTCGCGGCGTTCCGCCCCCGCTTCTCGGTGTCGTTCTCGACCATCTCGCTCGACTACGGGGAGCTCTGGCAGCGCAGCAAGGACCCCACCGGCCCCATCGGCGTCGGCCTGCCCGGCAGCTTCCGCGCCGGCGTCCGCTACTTCGAGCGCCGGGATCGGCTCAACATCGGCATGAGCGTCCCGGTGAAGACGCGGCATGTCCTGTCGGCCTGGTACAAGGCCGAGTTCCGGAGCCCCCTGCGGGACCTGCCCACGGACGTGGACGCGCGGCTGCTCCCCGCCCGCGGCAGCTTCTCGGGCCTCGTGCTGGGCTGGGCCTGGGGCCAGTTCCGCCGCTTCCCCGCCGGCATCTCGCCCGAGGATGACTCCCGGCTGCTGTCGGTCTCGCTCGACCTCGAGAGCAGCTTCCTGGGCGCCTACCGGGTGCAGGAGGACGGCAGCCGGAGCCAGCTGCACCGCGGGATCCTCACGGTGGAGGGCCGCACCTACCAGACCCTCCCCTGGCTGCGGAATCACGTGCTCGCGCTGCGGTTCGCGGCCGGCGCGACCATCGGCACGGTGATCCCCCAGCGCACGTTCCGCATCGGCGGGCCCTACGGCGACTCCCCCTACGTCTCGCTCCCGGATCGCTACTACGGCCTGCGGGGCTACCCCACGTCGTCCATGCGCGGCGACCACGTGTACGTCGGCTCCGTCGAGTACCGCTTCCCGCTGTTGCTCGTGGAGCGAGGGATCCTGACCGCCCCCCTGTGGCTGCGCAGCATCTCCGCCGTCGTGTTCGCGGAAGCCGGCCAGGTGTTCGACACGGCCACGTACGCCGGCTACGGCGGCCGCCCCGAGGGGTTCACGGCCTTCTGGGGCAACACGCGGCCGTCCGTCGGCGCGGAGCTCGTCGGCGACATCGTGCTCGGCTGGGGCGGCGTCTTCACCGGCCGGGTCGGATACGCGTACGGATTCGGCGAAGGCGCGCTCCCGACGGGCGGGTTCTACGCCCAGATCGGCACCTCATTCTGATGGTCCATGCGTGATCGGGCGTGATGGCCCAGGCTTGATCGGGCGCGAATGGACCCTGCCGTCCGGCGCCGATCTTGTAGAAAACGGCAGACCGATGACGCGTCGATCCCACCTGTGCGCACTCGCCCTCACCAGCCTGCTGGGCGGTTGCGCCATGGCCGGCGCCGACATGGTGGCCACCCGGGGCGGGGTCGACCCGGTCCTCGGGCAGACCATCATCTTCGTCGGGACCGACTCGACGACGCTCCAGACCAACATCTACCAGGTCCAGGCCGTCTCCCTCCGGGACGACGTCGCCACCTCGTCCAACGACGGCGCGCCCGCCGCGCTCGATGCGGACGAGTTCGAGGTGACCCCGCTGACCGACTTCCTCGAGAGCCCCGGCTCCCCGGTCCAGGAGGATGGGGACGGGCTGCTCCCCACCTACGCGCCCTTCGCCCTGCCCGACCGTCTGGGGACACGGGTCGCCGTCGTCGCCTCGGGGACGGACGTGGACGACGTGCCGCTGGGGCGTGCCGCGGTGCTCGAGCTGGGGACGCGCGACATGCAGCTGGCGCCCGACGTCCGCGGCCTCATCGGCGTGCGCTTCTCGTGGCTCGGCAACCACCTGCTGTTCGAGTCCGAGGGCGAGGCCGGCCCCGAGCTCGCCTCCATGGCGTTCCCGCTCGACGCGACGCTGCCCCCCACGCCCGTCGCGTATGAAGGGGCCGCCTCCATCGAGTTCGGTGGGCTGGTCCCGGGGGCGGACCACTTCCTGGCGCTGGCCACGGACGCCGCGGGGCTCACCACGGTGCTGTCGGTGGATCCCTCCATCGAGACGGTCACGCCCCTGGTGGCCGCGGCGGCGGGCGCCTTCAGCGACTTCGCGATCACCGACGGGCTGGTGTCAGCCACCCGACGCACGGCGGAGACCGGCCGGCGGGACATCGTCGTCGCCTCCTGGGAGATCGGGCAGACCGCGCCGAGCGTCTGGGCGAACCTCACGGGCGACATGGACGGCTCCTGCTTCGACGCAGCGTGGGCGCCGCCGGTCGAGGAGACGACGGTCCAGCGCCTCGCCTATGTCTGCGAGGACGCGGACAGCGGCCGCCCGGACGTGATGCTCTGGGAAGGCGAGGCCCCTCCCCTGGGAACCAGCGCGCCCGAGATGGACGTGCTCACCGGCGGCGCGCAGACGGCCGTGCCGGACGGCTCCATGGACGGGCTCGTGGTGCGATCGCGACTCCAGTGGGACCCGAGCGGCCGCATTGTCGTGTTCGGCGCGTCCAACGCCGACGACGCATTCAACGCCGACGCGATGACCCTGCTGGCGGTGGACATCGACGACCAGCGCGCCATCCCCGTGTACGACGGCGACAACGGGCTGGCCGACCTGGCGCACTTCAGCTCGGTGGCGCCGGACCCTGTGCTCCTCGTCTGGGATCGCAGCGCGAGCGGCGTGGAGGACACGGCCGGGCGGCACGCCATCCAGCTGGTGGCGGCCGATCCTGCGGGCAACCGCACCGTGCGCGGCGTCAGCCTCGGGCAGAACCTGCTCGTCGCCTACCCGCTCTTCCTGGGCGGCAACTCGCTCTTCTACCCGTAGGGTCGATCAGCGGATCCGCAGGTCGAACGGCAGGCGCGCCTGGATCGGATCCGGGCGCTCGCCCAGCGCGATCCCCAGGACGCGATCCAGCACCCCGAACAGCCGACCCTCCAGGCGCGCGCTGCGTGCACCCATCCCGGTGAGCGGCAGGCGCTGTAGGCGATCGAGCAGACCCGGCCGCGGCGGCTCGGCGTACCAGGTCGCATAGCGCGTCCCGAGCTTCGCCTGGACCGCCGCGCGGCGGATCGCATCGCGCAGCGTCCCGGTCCCGTCGATGAGCTTGCGCTCGGCGGCCTGGGTGCCCGTCCAGATCCGTCCGCGGGCGTGCCGCTCCAGCTGCCCGGGATCCAGTCCCCGACAGTCCGCCGCCTTCTCCACGAACGCGTCGTAGAACGCGCCGATCTGCGTCTCCAGGCGCTCGGCCTCCGCCTCGGTCAGCCCGCGCGTGGGTGAGGCCAGCCCGGAGTTCGCGCCGTAGGACAGCACGTCCTGCGTGACGCCGACCTTGTCCAGCAGGGCCTGCACATCGAACTTGCCCGCCACCACGCCGATGGATCCGGTGATCGTCAGCGGGACCGCGAGCACCTCGTCCGCCGCCATGGCCAGGTAGTACCCGCCGGACGCCGCGACTCCCCCCATGGACGCGATCAGGGGCTTCTTCTTCGCCAGGCGCCGCAGCTCGTGCCAGATCATGTCGGAGGCGAGGCCGCTGCCGCCGGGGGAGTTGACGCGCAGGACCACCGCAGCGACGTCCTCGTCCTTGCGCAGCGCGCGGATCACCGAGACCAGCGGGCGGCGGGCGATGCGGCCGTGCCCCACCTCGCTCGCGTCGGACTCGATGATGCTGCCCTCCGCCACCAGGACCGCCACCTTCGGCACGGGCGCGGCGAGCTGGTCGAGCCGCTGCAGGAGGCGAACTCCGCGCTGCCAGCGGTAGGCCCCGGCGAAGATGTGCCGCTCGGGCTCGTCCTTCTCGGCGCCACCTTCAGGCTCGCCGAGCTCCTCACGGATGGCGGTCTTCCACTGGTCCGGATACAGGACCTCGTCGATCAGGCCCTGCTCCTCGGCCTCCTCGGCGGTCCACGGACCGCGGTCGATCAGGGCCTGGACGGCCTCCGGCGCCAGCTCCCGACTCGCGCTCACCGCGTCCACGAAGGCCTCGTGGATCCCCCGCAGCACGACGTCCAGCGCCTCCCGGTGCTCCGGGCTCATGGCATCGCGGGTGAACACCTCGCTGTAGGACTTGTACTCGCCGGCGGACACGAAGTGGGGCGTGACGCCGAGCTTCTCCAGCGCCCCGCGGAAGAACGTCACCTCCGCCCGCAGCCCGAGCATCTCGAGCGTCGCCATGGGCGCGATGGCGACGTGGTCGGCCGCGGTGGCCACGAAGTACTCGGCGTGCCCGGGCCGGTCGAGGTAGGCGAAGACCCTGCGGCCCTTGCGGCGCAGCTCCAGCAGGGCGGTGCGGATCTCGTCGAGCTGGGCCCAGCCGGCCTGGACGCTCCCGATCCGCAGTGCGACCGCCTGGACGGCCGCGTCCTCACCGGCCCGCTGGATGGCGTCCAGGATCCCCGGGTGCCAGCCCCGGCCTTCCCCGCGGACGGACCCGTGCTCCTCGCTGAGCGCACCCGCGAGGCGCAGCGTGAGCACGGCCTTGCTGCGCCGGCCGCGGCGTTCCAGCCGCCAGGCGAGCAGCTTGCTGGGGAGGAAGAAGAGGAGGGTGCCGAGCACGCGGCGAAGCAGGCGCATCATGGGGCCTAGAATGGCCCTCATGAGCGAACAAGCAAAGGGAACGGCGCTGGCCGAACGGGCAGGTGCACTGCTGCGCGTGGCCGCGCCGGGGCTGGTCCCCGCGGGCGGCGCGCTCGCCCTCGTGGGGCTCGTGCTGGGCAGCTACGGGCTGATCGTGGCCGGGCTGATGACCGCGATCGTGGCGGTCATCGCGGCCACGGAGCCGCCGGAGTAGCCGGAGCTACTCCTCCAGGACCGTGATCTCCACGGTGTACGG
>ENA-OWNT01002606-OWNT01002606.1-seawater-metagenome-genome-assembly--contig:-NODE-2606-length-18521-cov-4.349870_pt1 | contig 18521 bp, 15 predicted proteins | sample MGYA00238136_ERZ651165 | MGnify/ENA primary metagenome ERZ651165 (study PRJEB26861, sample SAMN08777766) | seawater metagenome | isolation source: coastal seawater | place: USA: Florida | collected...
CGCGCGCAGCCTTCGGCCAGAGCCGCCCATCCCTCCGATTCGTTTGACGAAAATTGGACAGCGCCTGAAACCCGGGTGACATTCGAGCCGTTCCGCTCGGCCCGAAAGGAGGCGCGAAATGGCCCGTTCGACCCCCGAAGGCACCGATCCGCGCGTCACCCTGCTGCAGGACCGGCAGGCCTGGACCAACGCCCGCGCCGCGGGCAAGGCGCCCAGCGATCTGTCCGGTTTGAACCTAGTTGGGCTCGATCTGAGCGGCCTGGATCCACGACTAAGGAAGGTGAAGTTCGTCCTTGCCAGCGACGTCGACAACCCGCTGCTCGGAAAGCAGGGTGCAGCAGCGATCTTCGGGCCCCAAAAGGGCGCCGCTCCCAGTGAAGTGGACCTCCTCGACCGCGCGCTGACCCGGCTGGTCGATGTGCTCGAGGAGGAAATTGGCTCACGTGCAGCCGCAGCAGCGAAACAGGCTGGTGCCGGCGCAGCGGGTGGTATCGGGTATGCGGCCATAGCGGTTCTCGCCGCCCGCGTCGAGCCCGGCATCGAGGTTATAGGACGGATGATTAACCTGGACGCCAGGATCCGCGGCGCGGCGCTTGTCATCACCGGAGAGGGAAGCCTGGACGACCAGAGCATGGGCGGTAAGGCACCCATCGGCGTCAGCCAGGCAGCCGCCAGGGCCGGTGTCTCGGTCGTCGCCGTGTGCGGACGGACTACCCTTCCTGACTGGACACTCAGAGCAGCAGGGTTCATCCGAACGTTTGCGCTGGCAGACATCGAACCCGATCTCGCCCGCTGCATGTCAAATGCGGGCGCGCTCCTGGAAACCATAGGCATGACCGTCGCCGCGGAAATGCTGCCGCTGGATCCGCCAGAGGATAGGCGGAACGAAAACCTCAAACCCAACTCTTCGTCGATCTGCCGTCCGACATCGGGATTAACGGCATGAACCCGTCTCCAACAGTCGCACTTGCCAACGGTGTCCAGATGCCGCTGCTGGGTCTCGGCACGTGGCCGATGGACAATGATGCCACAGCCTCAGCGGTGAAAACCGCCGTCTCCAATGGATACAGGCTCTTCGACACCGCTGAGAGCTATGGCAATGAAGCTGGTGTCGGGGAGGGCCTGCGGCGCACCGGAATCCGACGCGACGAGGTCTTCATCACCTCAAAATTCAACAAGGAATGGCATGGCGGGGGCGGCGTGGCACAGGCGTTTGAAGCCAGCGCCAAACGGCTGGGTGTGGAGTACATCGACTTGTTCCTCATTCACTGGCCGGACCCCGCACAGGACCGCTACGTCGAAGCCTTCATTGGACTCGAAGCTCTGCTGCGGGAGGGCAAAGTACGCTCGATCGGCACGTCCAACTTCAAGCCGAAACACTTGCAGCGGCTCTTTGACGCTGGTCTGACGCCTCACGTCAACCAGATCCAACTCGACCCTGAACATGTGCGCTCTGACATCCAGGCTCTCCACAGAACGAAGCGAATCATCACGGGCGCCTATAGCCCTCTGGGCAGGGGCGGAGCATTCCTCAGCCGCCCTGCCGTCTCCGAGGCTGCCGTAAGGCATTCTAAAACCCCCAGCCAAGTCGTCCTGCGATGGCTTACCCAGCAATGCATTGCCGCCGTTTCAAAGTCCGCAGACCCACGACGGCAACTGGAGAACCTCGACATATTCGACTTCGAACTGACCGCCGAAGAAATGCTCCGCATAAGTGCCCTCGACACCGGAGGGCCGGCCCGCCTCGATCCGGATGAATACGCCCACTGATCGACGATGTGAACAAGCTCTTCTCAACCATCGAGGCCGCCAGCGCGGTAGAAGTAGCTGACATCAAGGCAGGGAAGGCCCTCGGCGAGAACGTATGGCTCGTCGTCAACTACCGACATCGAACACGGGACCGTCCCGCAGCAGACCCTTGACCTGATCCGCCGCGGCTGGGCCGTCGTGCGCGGGTAGGTCCCGGCCCAGACCGCCACGAATCACAGGACCGTTCCCTGGAGGCGCTGCAGTCAGCCAACGCCCCCGATGCCCGCAGCGTTGTCCGTGAGCTGGACCAGGCCGACGCACTGGACGAGGTGATGACCCCGGCCGGCGATTTTGTCGCCGAGGAGCTGATCGTTCAAGTCATTCCCCAGACCCAGGATGAATTCACCTGCTATTCCTGCTTTCTGGTCCACCACCGGTCCCAGCTCGCTCGCGAAAAGAATGGCCACTCGTACTGCATCGAATGTGAGTGATAGGGCGATCCCCGCTCCGGGTGCCGGGACGAAACAGCAGCCTCGACAGCGTGACTTGATCCTCCCTATGTGACTCCACTTGTCGTCTTGGCGTTCCTTGACGATACGAGCACTGGAAAGCCCGGCTGGCCGAAGGGAATGCCTCGTAATCCCAAAACTTGAGAGGCACGATGGTAAGTCAACATCGAGACCTCAGCCATCTGGCCTATCGCGGGCCATCCTCGCGGTGGATCAGATGTTCACGCGGATGAAGTGGTCAACAATGCTCAGGATTTCTTCCTTCCAAAACGATGGACCGCCGTGATCAGCGCCCTTTAGTTGGAAGAAAGTAACGGGCTGGCCCGCATTCCTGAGTGCATCGTGCAGGAGGACGCTCTGTCCGAACGGGACCAGCCGGTCCTTGTTGCCGTGGACGATGAGCAGAGGCCGCCGCCGGGGTGTTGGGGAAATGTGGTTCATTGCCACTGTTGGAGCGACGAGATTCGGATGGTCCAGGACGTTGGCGCCGCCGATGAGCATGCCCTCGGGGCTCTCAGGCTCGATGTGGTTCTGGATGGAAGGCTCTTCATTCATGCGCGAGATGTCTGTCGGACCGTAGTAGTCGATGAAACAGCGGATGTTGAGTGGCTCTTCGTCTACTGGTTCGTCGCTGAAAAAGGGGTCACCGTCAGTGAGGCATGTCAGCACTGTCGTGTGGCCGCCCGACGAGTCACCCCAGAGGACAATGCGGTTTGGATCGATGTGGAAGTCGGAGGCCTTCCGGCGCAGAAAGCGGATCGCCGTTCCTGTGTCGCGGATCTGGGCCGGGAAAGGCGCGACGGGGGACGGGCGGTACTCAACGATCGCCACGACATAACCCCTTCTGGCGAAGTGCGCCAGCGGCGGGAGGCTTTGGCCCAGGTCCTGCTCGAACCAAGCCGATCCCTGAACGAAAACGACCAGGGGGAAGACGGCAGTGCTCTCCCGGTCCATGGGCGGGAGCAGGATCTGCAGATGCAGGGGCAGCCCGTCTTTGCGGGCGTACTCCACTCCGAGGATCGCGGTGCCATGCTCGGGTTTCAGGTCTGCGTACAGGACTTGCATGCCTTCGCTTACGAGGGTGCTCGCCGGGAAATCGGCATAGTCGACGTCTCGCGGTTCGATGAACGTCGAAGGAGATGAAACGGGAATCATACCTGCTCCAGGGTTTTGATCTCAGTGTGTGCCACGTGGCGCGATGCGCCGTACCGGAGGCCGGTGAGGAGCGCGACAACGAGGACTGTGACGGCACCGACAATTAGCTGCACTGTCGCGCTTCCGTCGCCGATGAACGATCCAAACGCTTCGAAGTAATAGGGCGTTACAGCTGTTCCGATGGCGGCCCCGGTGAACAATACGGCTGTTGCCATGGCGGAAGTTTCAGGCGTTGCCCTGTTGTTGGTCGTCGTAATGAAGAAGGGCATGAAGGTGCCGAAGCCGAGACCGGCGACGATGGCTGCGGCATACCCGAGCGGTGCGCTGGACGCGTTCGCACAAAGGATGAGCGCAACGGCGACCGTTCCCGCGGCCGCGGCCCCAGTCCAGTTGCGCAGCCGGCGCATGACGAACCCGAAGACGATGCCCGCTGCAATCGATGCGACCCCGAAGGACGTCATGATCAAAGAAACAGCGGGCGGCTCGATGAGGTGTTTCTCAGCCACAAAGGCCAGTGGCATGGCGACGAAGAGCGTCTGGAATCCGATGTTGAAGACGAGCATGAGAATGGCGGCAATCCACACATCGGCCGACAGGCGGTACCATCGCGGAGCTTTAACCAGAGGTGTTTCGGGGGCGTCCGGCAGGGCGTGCTTCGGTGGCTCCGGAACATAGCGGGCGAACAGGACCAGGCTTACAAGTCCAAAGGCGTAGACGAAGAAGGCCGCCTTCCAGTCCCATAGCATGAACGCTCCTACGATGAGGGTCCAGACAACGCTTCCCGCACCTACCGCTGAGCTCTGCCAACCCAGCATGTTCTCGCGGTACCTGCCATGGAAGAAGTCGGCGATAACACTCGAACTAAGCGGTTGAAGAAGACCCATGCCCGCACCCACGACGAGCCTCGAGAACAGCAGGGCGCTGAAATTTCCCATCGGGATGAACACCAACGGACCCATCCCGGCCACAGCGATGAGCGTTATTCCGATAAGGGTGAGCCTTCGCTTGCCGATCTTGCCGGCGAGCCCGCCGGCAAGGAGCGTGCACACAATGATGGCGGCCGCACCGATGGTCATAAAGCTCTGGATAGAGGTCTGGCTTTCCCGGGGGAACGCTTTGGCGAGTTCGGGCAAGGTGGCCGAAACGGCCCCGGCCTCGGACAGCAGCAACGACACCGATAAAAGGGCCGTCTTGAATCTTTTTGAATGGATGTTGATCGACATGGAGCCTCCTCATTGAAGCGCCGCGCGCAGGAATCTGCCGCAGCAGCGTCACCGCAGTGCCGCTATGGGGTCGCCTGTGTCTGCGGAACAGAGCGGCGGATGTGTTGCACAACACTAGGTCGCATTGCATAATTAAGTCAAGCGTTGACTTAATTATGTTTGCTCTGAGCAGGAAGCTGGCCACAAGATGGAGTCCATGACTTCGCCCACCGACTCGGCAGACGTTCGAAGACACAATATGTCCCTCGTGCTGCGCTCACTTGCAGATCGTGAGCCTTGTTCGAGAAGCGAGATCCGCTCCGCGACGAGACTCGTCAGCGGGACAGTAACCACCGTGGTCGAGGAACTCATGGCCCGGGGTCTGGTCGTCGAAACCGGGCACGCGCAGGGAGAGCGGGGGAGGCCGCGGCGACTCCTGCAGACGGCCTCAGAGCGCGTCCGCACTGTCGCCGTCCAGCTCTCGTCCCACGACGTGGTGGGGGAGGTGCGTGACTTCGCTGGGGTCATTCTGTGGGAACACAGCGAGGAACACGGCATCGGCCCGGGACGGCCGAAGGACCTCGTGCGCACGCTCGCCGCGATGACCAACGCTGCAATGGATCAGGCCGCATCCGTGCCTGGTGCCTGGATTACCGATCCTGTCATCCTCCTGCCCGCACTCGTCACAGAGGACTCGACCGTTGCCGCGGCCCTCGGTCTGGGGCTCAGAAGAACTGACTTGTATGGCCCGCTGGCTGAAGCCATGAAGCATTCCTGTACACCTATATTCATGAATTACGGCCGACTCGGCAGTCTCGCCGAGTACGCCGCCACCCCGAGTGATCGTCGTCCCCGCGCCATGGCCTACATCATGGAGGCGGACGGGGTATCGGGAGGCATCATTGTTGACGGAGAGGTATACCGCGGAGCCCACGGCCTGGCGGGCGAATGCGGACACATCACCGTCAACATGAACGGACCGGCGTGCGGCTGTGGAGCCCGCGGCTGCCTTGATCTCTACCTCCGTCTACCCGCCATCATGGCCGGTGCGGGCATCGATCTCGGCAGCGGCCCAAACCAAGTGCTGGCCATGGACGAGCTCGTTGACAAGTTGGAGGCAGGCGACGAGCGTGCCCACACAGCGCTGAGAGATGCCGGAACTGCGCTGGCCGGAGCCATAGCCACCATGAGTAATTTCACCGACCTCGATCTTGTGGTTTTGGGAGGAACCCTGCCCCGGTTGTACCCGTGGCTCGAACCCCACGTCGACGCCCTCATCAGCGCCCGTGCGCAGATGGTCCCGGAATTCAACCCCGAAGTTGTTCTTGCCAAGTACGGCAGCGAGGGACCCCTGCGGGGGGCATGGCTCCAGTCGCGAAACCTCATCCTGGGCAATCCGGCCGACATCTCCCGGCTCTGACCTCCTGACGTGCGTGCAGGTGCGGCGTCCATCACCAATCTGCGCAATAGCGCGAGGCCTACAAGCCCGCGGAGTCTTCAGTACAAGAAGCCCGACATGACAGTTCCGGCCAGCCGTCGTGGAAGCACAGTTGCCATCCAATGCGGCCAGACCGGAAATTACCTAACCGAGGCCCTGGGCCCCTCTCGGCCCCACCGGGAGCGTTCTGGAAATCGGCCCCATGCATCTGGGGTTGGGGGCAAGACCTACTGCTGGTTGAGGACGTCGTCAACCGACGTTTGGCCTGCAGGGAGCGAGGATCTCTGATGCCTGAGGTTACGAGCACTGCGTGGGGCGGATGGCGCAGACACGCTGAACCGGCATGTGAGGGATGACCTCACGCCGCCATGGACCAAGGCAAGCATCGTGAACCGATCGTTGCCCGGGTTACTGGCTACTGGGTAGTCACGGGTCGGATATCTTCTGCGGTGGTCAGTGTCAGTTCCCAAAATGACTCGACTTGCCGAAGATGGCCGACCAGCATCACCGGCGAGAATTTTTCAGCCGACATGAGTGCGCGCGTGAGCGGGTTAACGAAGAGCGCTTCGACTGCGGAGCCAACACCGCGGCCACCGAAGGCCAGGTTCTCGATGGCTCTTTCTTCGATGATGTTTGCGACGTCGGGGCGTATCTGGAGGGTGATGCCGTGGCGTATTTGCACGCGGCGGACGACGGCGGCGAGGTATTTTCGGACGAGCTCGCGGCCGACCGCTTCTGAGATGAAGTCGAAGACGACGATGTTGTCGCCGATTCGGCTGAGCAGCTCGGGGCGCTGGAGTTGTTCGGTGAAGTGTACTTCAATGGCTCGTCTGACTTTTGCTTCCGTGTCGGGGTAGGGGTCTCCCCAGCGGGCAAAGTTATCGGCTGCCTCGGGTCCGGCGGATGAGCGATAAGTGCCGAGATTTGAGGTGAAAACGATGACGGTCTCGCTGAAGTAGACAGTTTCTCCAGAGCCGTCAGTCAGTCGGCCGTCTTCCAGGATCTGCAGGAATTTGTCCAGGATCCGGGGGTGCGCCTTTTCGATTTCATCGAACAGGAGGATTGAGAAGGGCCTGTCGCGGACAGCGTTTGTCAGCTCGCCCCCAGCGGCATGGCCGACGTATCCGGGCGGTGCGCCGATCAGCCGTGCTTCGCTGTGCTCGGCCGAGAATTCACTCATATCGAAGCGAATGTAGGCGTCTTCGGCTCCGAACAGCGTCTCGGCGAGGGCCTTCGCGAGTTCGGTTTTACCCACACCGGTGGGTCCGGCGAAGAACAGGATTCCCTGCGGGCGCCCCGATGCGTTTTCGACGTGCGCGCCGGTTAATCCCATGGCTGACCGCGTCAGCACGGTGAGTGCCTGTTGGATAGCCCGCGGCTGGCCGAGAACGCGCCGGCTGATGCTTTCGGTTCCTCGGCTGAGGCGCTGTAGAAGCAGCGGATCTCCCCACGGGCTTTCCAGAATGCCGAGCCGGTAGCTTCTGAGAGCCTCGTCAATGCGAGGGACGTCGACTCCCTGCTCCATGGCCAGGGTGACGACGCTGTCGATCTCGCGGAGGGTCATCCCTTGTGAGCGATCTGCAAGGACGGTCTCGGCAGCTCTTGCCGCCGCTGCGTCCATCGCTGCCGGGTCCTCCATGCGGCGAAGAAAGAGTCCGGCGCCGGCCTTCCGGAGCCCGAGGGCAGGCAGCGGAATATGCACCAGCCTGACGCCCGACGCGTGCGACAGCCACGTGGGTGCGTCCTGGGCCTCGTCGGCCAGCCAGAAAATCCCGCAGTCGAACCGCCCCGGGTTGAGCGCGAGTTGGTCGACGGCATCAGCGCTGTTGGCAAGCTTCTCGGCGAGGGCAAACAATCCCCGGAGATCCGGACCGGCGTGGGGTTCTTCAGCCCACAGCCGGGACGCATAGGCGATGACCACAGCGACCCGGGGAGCTCCCGGCGTCCGTGTTTTCTTGATCAGGTCGGCCAGTCGGCCCGTTGTCGAGGCCGTTGCACGTCCGAGATGTGTGGAGGAGAAGAATGATTCCGGATCCACGTCAGTGCCATGGTGCTCCAACCGGATGCCATCCACGGGGTCGTACGAGTAGATCAGGTCATAGCGACGGGCAATCAGGAGATCGATGATCACCTGTGCCGTGGTCACTATGCGAGCCGCAGCTTCGGTGGGCTCGCAAATGAGGTGAACGTCCCGAATGTTTCCCGCCACAATGAACTGGGAGGTAACGGGGAACGCAAGGTTAATTTCGCGCACCCACGCCGGCAGGCCAACTTCGTGCCCCGAGGAGTCCATCAGAACCCCAGCCCCGCCCGGGCCATGCGATGTGCCTCGTGGCTCGCTCCATCAAGAGGCGAGCGTGTCCCGACGACGACGTCGACGTGGTCCAGACTTAGGACGGGGATGGCTGTCGAGAAGTAGTTCTCCAGCGGCGCGAGACCGGCGAGAGGGCCGCCGAGGACGACTGCGCTCGAATTCAACAGCGTCACCATGTTCGCGATGGCTACTGCGAGATGGTCCAGCCCTTCACGCGTGGCCGGCGAGAGCTCGAGCCCTAATAGCAACTGCCTGGACGCTTCCAGATCGAGACCATAGGCCCTGGCCGCGTTTCCAAAACCGAGACGCGACAGCGTGCGGGTAAGGTCGTCGCCACCCGGCAACCGCAGATGACCGATTTCACCTGCAAGGCCCCTCGCACCACGCTGGAGATTTCCGCCGAGAAACAGCCCGGCGCCGAGGCCTGCACCCAGATGGACGTAGAGGAAGTCCCCGACGCCCCTCATCGCGCCTACGCGATGTTCGGCCAGGGTGGCCCAGTTGACGTCATTGTCGATCTTGACTTCCGCTGCCTCGATGTTGAGGTCCCGGACCGGATTGAAGTGGCCGGCAGGAAAAACAGAATCGGCCATCGGAATAATCTCGCCCGTGATTCTGTCCACGGGGTCCGCAACAGAGATTGCGGCGGCTAGCAGAGGCGTGGGAGAGGCCTTCTCGACGGCTTCCAGCAGACCGCTGGCGACCGCGATCACGTAGTCGCTGCCGGCATCATGCGGCAGCGGCTCGGTCTTATCGAAGGCGATTGTTCCGTCCAGCCGGACGGAACGAGCCGAGACAAAGGCTGAATCCAAGGCAAGAGCAACCGAGTGACCCCGGGCCGCGTTTATCTCATAAAGCGCCGCGACTCGCCCGCGCCTTCCCTCTCGCATGCCGGTAGCCACGATGACCCCGGAGTCCTCCAGCCGCCGGGCCGCGTCCGAGATAGCCGGCTTGGAAATCCCCGACAGCTGCGCGATATCGGAACGGGACAACGGGGTCTCCGACTCATTCAACAAAGCCAGAAACCGGTTCGCCGTGATCGTAGCGAGCAATCCGGGCCGGGGCGGCACGTCAGTGGAGGACATAAAAAATCTTTTCAGTAAGGAATCTTTACTCAATCATAGAGGTGCGGTACTATCGACACAAGGAACTTTAGTAAAGAACGATTACTGAACGAATATTTCATAGGAGACACCAATGAATGCAACGGAGCAGACAAGCTGGGAGACCCAGCCCGAGGACGTGCCGGCAGCGATCCGCGCGGTGAAGAAAAAACTGCGGGCGCAGATCGGCGATGTAAACAAGCTGTTTGCGACCATCGAAGCCGCCGTCGCGGAAGAAGTAGCTGACATCAAGGCGGCCAAGGCCCGCGGCGAGAACGTATGGCCAGTCGTCAACTACACCGACATTGAAGACGGCACCGTCCCGCAGCAGACCCTTGATCTGATCCGCCGCCGCGGCTGTGCCGTTGTGCGCGGGCAAATCCCGGCGCAGACCGCCACCGACTGGGATCAGTCCTTGGTCGACTACGTAGACAGCAACAACTTCGAACAGAAGTACCGTGGCCCGGCAGATAACTTCTTCGGCAAACTCAAAGCATCAAAACCCGAGATCTACCCCATCTACTGGTCGCCCGCGCAGATGGAGGCGCGCCAGCACGAACACACCGCCAAGGTACAGAGTTTCCTGAATCGACAGTGGAAGAGCGAGTCGCAGGGAGTGACTTGGTTCGACCCTGACCAGGACACGATGTATCCGGACCGGATCCGCCGGCGCCCGCCGGGAGCATCCTCGAGCGGTCTTGGAGCACACACGGACTCGGGCTCGGTCGAGCGCTGGCTCACCCCGGCCTACCAGAAGGTCTTCTCCTCCCTCTTCCACGGCGACTTCGCCTCCTACGATCCTTGGGACGCGGCCTACCGGACGGAGGTCGATGAATACCCGTCATCAACGATGTGCAGCGTCTTCCGCAGCTTCCAGGGCTGGCTTGCGATGTCCCAGATGCAGCATGACCAGGGCGTCCTGCACGTCGTGCCGATTCCTGCGGCCATGGCCTACATGCTCATCAGGCCGCTCCTCGACGACGTCCCGGAAGACTCTCTCTGCGGGGCTGAAGCCGGCATGGCCCTGGCTGCAGACGAAAAGTGGCATCCGCTGCTCATGGAAGCCGTCTCAGGGATCCCCGACGTCGAACCCGGCGACTCGGTCTGGTGGCACTCCGACCTGATCCACAGCGTGGAGCCGGTTGAGAACCAGCAAGGCTGGGGTAACGTGATCTACATCCCGGCCGCGCCGATGTGCGCCAAGAACGCCGCCTATGCCGAGAACGTCGCCGAACGCTTCCGCCTCGGCGAAAGCCCCACCGACTTCCCCAAAGAAGACTACGAAACCGACTGGGACAACCGCTTCAAAGAGGACGACCTCAACGAGATCGGAGCCCGGGGCCTCGGGATCACCCGGCGAGTGAAGCCGGCAGACCGGGCCGCTTCCATCTGACGCGCCCCGGATAGACCCTGCAGTAGACGCTAGGACCGGCACCCGGTCCTAGCGTCTGCCTTTGGCGTGAGACGTCGAGTTGCAGTCCGCGCGGGTCCGCTTTTCCGAAGCCAAGGCCCTTGCATGTCACACCGGCAGGGTGGGGGCCGGCCATGTCCTGAACGATCACTCCGATGAGGGCCGACTCGGATTGACGAGACCCTGGGCTTGGGCATTCGGAATCTAGCCGACGGACTGAGCGTCGTGCCGGACGCGCTCGGCGATGTCTGGGCACGGCGTCCCGGCGGAACCATTGAGGACACACGGAGGACCCCCAATCGGACAATCTCCTGCTCACTTCATCGGCTGCGAATCGGAACCGCGCGGCCACTGGTTGTGCTGGACGTTTCCCGCCGGCGGTTCAGTGCCGGTGATGACGCTTCGCCTGGCGGTGGTCCCATTGGCCCGAGACACCCGCCCCGCCCCACGCGTGGGAGACTCCCTTCCCCTCTTCGATCGGCGGTTTGCGTCACGATTCTGTTCTTAACGGGTCAACTGTCGGCCGTGGAACACCGTCAGTGCCTCAACCACCAGGTCGTGATCCGCTTTCTGTGGGAGGCCGGAAACCGTCGCCGTTGCCACACACCCCGTTCCCTTGACCACAATGGGGAATGCCCCACCGTGGGACGCGTAGCGTGACTGGTCAAACCAGCCATTGTCTTCGATCCTTCCGCCGCCCAGCCGGCCCCGGAGACCGACAAGCAACGACGGCACTTCATATCGCTCCGCTGTTCGGCTCTTACGTTTGATCCAGAGTCCGTTGTCCCGGGTCGCACCTGCTAAGGAGACGTGGAAAAGAACATGCTCGCCACGACGAACGTCGATGGCTATCGGGAGGTTGCGGGAGGTTCCCAGATCGACTAGCAGCGTTCCCAGTGCGAGCGCATCATCGGGACTGAAACGTGGGAACTGCAGCGCCGTCATTTCATTTTCGATCCGGCCAATCAGCGACTGCAGGGCCGCTTCCGGCTGCACGCCTGGATGATCGGGATCGAATTCGTGCTCTGCTTCAGCAGGTGAATCACGTCCGGGCTCTTCGTGGATCATAAGCGCAACTTTCTTGTCTGCCGGAGACTGGTCTCGGGATCACATCCGGGGGCGCCATGTGGCTGTGGACGACCGGATCTTGAGTTGGGGCTGGATGAGGGCCAGTTGGATTGGTATGTCGGCGTTTCCGTCGGCGAGTCGGTTCATCAGCAACTCGGTGCCCTTGGCCCCGACCTGCGGGGGGAAGCCTGCCACCGATGTCATAGGAGGGACCTGGCTGGCTGCGATGCGGGTGTCGTCGAAAGAGGCAACGGCGATGTCGCGGCCGGGTTCGAGCCCGCGCCGGCGCAGCTCATCGTAGACACCTTGGGAGATGATGTCGCTGTAAGCGACAACTGCGTCAGGCAACCTCCCCTGGTCGAGGAGCCGTCCGAGCGCGGCCGCACCGCCTTCAGGGCTGATGGCGCTGCGCAGGTCTTCCGTGCTCCACACTTCGCGCCCTTTGGCCTCTAAGGAGGCGCGAAGACCTTGCTCCCGTTCCACAAGCGACGGCGCGGGCCGGCCGCCGAGGAATGCCACCGTCTTGCAGCCTAAGGCGGCGAGATGGTCTCCAAGCAGCGACGCGCCCTTGACGTTTTCACTCCCCACATAGTCAAATCCCGGAAACCGTCGTGCGAGCAGGACAACTGGGACGTTGGCTGCGTTGACTTGTTTCGCGAGCGTTTCAGGGTCGGTGTCGGGGGCCGGTAGCAGGAGCAGGCCGTCAACCTGGCGCTCAATCATGGAGGAGATGATCTCATGCTGTCGCTCGGCATGGTCCCGGCTGTAGCCGATAAAGATGGTGTATCCGGCGTCGTGGGTGATCTGGTCGACGGCCATGGCCAGCTCGGCGAAGTAGGGGTTGATGATCTCGGTGACGATGAGCCCGATGGTCATGGACCGGCTCTGCCGCAGGTTGGCGGCCTGCCGGTTGTAGACATAACCAAGCGTGTTCATCGCTTCGCGTACCTTGACCGCTGTTGATTCGGGGATGCGGGAGTCGCCGCGTACGACGAGGGAAGCGGTTGAACGCGAGACGCCGGCGGCTTTACTCACGTCTTCGAGGGTGATTCGCGGGGCCATGCTGTATTCCTGCCGATGGATCGATGGGCGGGGAGCTGCGCGCTCCCCGCCTGACGACTTTACCAATGACAACGGCCTAACTATCGTTCCCGTCCTGGTCCGCTGAACGCGTCCGGGCCGGGGCGTTCCCTTCTGCCACGATAGTGTCTGCAACCCGAAGAGCGTTGGCTGCGATGGTCAGGGCAGGATTGAGGGCCGCCGAGGAAGGGAAGAAGGAGCCGTCCACGATCCAGAGGTTGTCCAGGTCGTGGGCACGGCACTCCGGGTTAAGGACGCTGTTGCTCCGGTCGTGGCCGGCAACTGCTGTCCCGCACTGGTGAGAGTTGGTTTCGATTCCCATGCGTTCGGTGAAGATGACGGGATATCCGGCTTTCCTGACGGCCCGGCTGATCCGGCGGACGAGTTCCTTGTGCGGCTCGAGGTTGTTCGGTTCCCACCACACGTGGATTTTGCCGTTGACGACGCTGACGCCATTGCTCCGCCGGGGTAAATCTTCCGTGGTGAGGTAGATGTCGACGCTCCGGTCCGACATCGCCTTCAGGATGGGGCTTGGCACCCAACTGCGGGCCATCTTCAGCATGCTGGCGCGCAGTTTCCCGAGCATCTGCAGGTTGCCCAACGGGTACCGGTTGGTGGGTCCGGCCTCGTACCAGTCGTTCAGTCCCAGGGTCTTCTGCCAGAGAGTCCTGTTGACTTTGAACGGGTTGATGCCGATGAAGAAGGTGCTGTTGTGCACCATATAGTTTCTGCCTACCAGCCCTGAAGAGTTGGCCAGGCCTCGGGGGTGTTCCTTCGTAGCTGAACGCAGCAGTAGCGCTGCCGAGTTCACGGCCCCGGCGGCGAGGACGAACTTGTCGGCTTCGATCCGGATAATCTGGTCATCGCGTTCGGCCAGGGCCGCGATGACGGTGCGCCCATCCGGTCCCGTAATGAGCCGGATGACCTTGGTGTCCGTCATCAGGTCTACCCCTGCCGCCAGCGCCGGGTTAATGGCGATCTTTTCGGCGTCGGCCTTAAGCCCGGCTTCGTTCGGTGCGCCGTCACTGGTGGCGCAGAGGGCGCGCTTTTCGGGGGTGTCGGCATCCAGGCCGTTGGCCATCCGGAACGGGTGCAGCCCTTGCCTGCGGAAGGAGTCGGCGAGCTGCTGGATGGCGGGCTCGTGGTCCAGCGCCGGGTAGGGGTAGGCCTCGGAGTGAACAGGCTCCGTCGGATCCTCGCCGATCTGTCCGCGGACCTGGAACAGCTGCTCGGCGCGCGTGTAGTAGGGTTCGAGGTCGGCATAGCTGAAAGGCCACGCGGGCGATGTCCCGTCCTGGTGGGTTGTCTCCTCGAAGTCGCTCTCGCGGAAGCGCGGCAGGCAGGCACCATAGACCTTGGTGCAGCCTCCTACCCAGTAGTAGACGCCCGGCTTGAACGCCTTACCGCTACGGCCGTTGTACCAGGTGTCGGCGTTCTTGTACCGGCCCTTGAGGTAGACCTCGTCGAGGTCGGAGTTCTGCGGTTCTGCGGGCAGGCGGTGGCCGCGTTCTATGATCAGGACCTTGGCACCGCAGTCTTTCAGCGCGTACGCCATGGTTCCGCCGCCCATGCCGGATCCGATGATAGCGATGTCGGTCCGGATCACCTCGTCCGGAACTGCCACCTCTGCCGGGGCGCCCGGCAGAGGTGCGTCGTCGATGGCTTCCCAGGACATGGCAGTCACCTGCTCCGCTGGGCGTCGTCGGACTGCTGGATCTGGTCCACAGTGTCCAGGAACCAATAGTCGCCCCACATGACGGATTCGTCGACGCCCAGATCCTTGCCTTCGTGGTAGCTCCCGTGCTTGAGCACCCCTTCCCACTCTTCGTCCGGGGCCGCCAGGAAGTCGTCCTCGGTGAGGCGGAGCAGGATCTTGACCGCATAATCCGCGTAGGCTTCGGCCTTGGTCCGGTCCTGGACGAGGCCGGCGAGCTGCCAGAAGCCGCCTGCCGCCGCGGCCGCAGCGGATGTTTCGAAGGGGCGGACGGGGTGGGGTTCTTCCCAGTCGTTGGGAGGAACGAGGCGGTCGCCTGTCTTTTCGATGTAGAAGTCGGCGGCGGCGATGGCTGTTTCGAGGAAGCGCCGTTCGCCGGTGAACCGGTAGACGGTGCCGAAACCATAGAGGGCCCAGGCCTGCCCGCGCGCCCAGGATCCGTCGTCGGCGAATCCCTGCTGGGTGGTCTGCTTCAGGAAGGCTCCGGTGTCCAGGTCGAACATGCCCTCATGGGAGGCTGAACCGTCACCGCGCATGAGGAAGCGGCGTGTGGTCAGGCAATGGTCCACTGCCTTGCGGGCCATGTCCTGGTCCCCGGTCTGCTGCGCGGCGTACAGGGCCATGTGGATGTTCATCATGATGTCGATGAACAGGCTGTCGGGCTGGCGGAAGCTGGGCATGTACCGGCCGGATTCCCGGTAACGGCTGGCCGTGGTGCGTCCGGCCTCGACGACGACGTCACGCTTGGTGGTGTCGCCGGTGGCTTCGAACCAGCGCCGGTACGTGGACCAGAACAGGAAGCCCAGGTCATGCACCGTGTCGTCGCTTTTTCGTTCTTCGATGAGCTCGGAGTAGTGCTCTGCCGCGCTCCGGAAGCGGGCGCGGTCGGCTTCGTCGGACCGGCGGGACAGCATCCAGAGCTGGCCGCCGAGGAACCCTTCGCACCAGTTGGTCCAGGCTTCGCCGTCGACCACCCACTTGCCGTCCTCGGTGTAGAGGGGGAAACGGTCAGGGTGACTGGTGATCAGTCCAGTGAGTTTTGCGGACGCGGTCTTCCAGGCTTTGGCGGCGGCGTCGGCGAACTCCGCCGGGACGTCGTAGCCCGTCGGGAGTGTGAGCGGCAGCATGGCGGGCAGCACGGCGGCCGCGTGTGCCGGTGCGGTGGTTGCGGTGGGAGTCATGTTCAATTCCTTTGGATGGTGCTCTGGTTCAGAAGGTTCAGAAGATTCAGGTGGACCACAGGGGTCAGGGGCGGGGTGCGTCCGGGGCGTCGACCCAGCGGTTTTCGCGGATCCCGACCTGGAGCTGGATGGTCTTCAGCTCGCTGAATTCGGCCAGGGCCTGGCGCCCAAGCTCGCGGCCGATGCCGCTGTGTCCGTAGCCGCCGAACGGCACTTCGGGGTACCCGTCCATCCAGCGGTTGACCCAGACGGTCCCGGCGCGCAGGTCCCGTGCCGCGGTCAGGGCTTCGTTGATGTCGTTGCTCCAGATCCCGGCGGACAGGCCGAAGGAGGTGGAGTTGGCGATTCCGATGGCCTCCTCAAGGGTGTCGTAGGGCAGCACGGACAGAACGGGTCCGAAGATTTCGTCGGTGGCGATGGACATCTGGGCGGTGACATCGGTAAAGACCGTGGGCTGGAAGAAACGGCCGTTGAGTCCGGTATCGAGCCGGTCTCCGCCGGTGAGGAGGTGGGCCCCGGCCTCTCTCCCTTCGGCCACGTAGCGTTCAACGACGGCCATCTGGGCGTCATTGACAAGGGAGCCGACAAGGGTGTCCGATTTGAGCGGGTCACCGACGCGCATGTGCTTGGCCCGCTCAACGACGGCGGCTGCGAATTCGTCGGCGATGGAGCGGTGCACGATGAGGCGGCTGCCGGAGTTGCAGCACTGGCCGACGTTGAAGTATCCGCCGAAGACACCGGCGTCGACCGCGGCGGTGAAGTCGGCGTTGGCCGTGATGATCTGTGGGTTCTTCCCGCCGAGCTCAAGTTCGACTTTCTTCAGATCCCGGCCGGCGGCGGAGGCGATGCCCTTGCCGACGCCGGTGGAGCCGGTGAAGCTGATCATGTCGATTCCGGGGTGCTCCGCGATGGCCGCGCCGACGACCCTGTCACCGGTGACAATATTGACGACGCCCGCCGGGAAGCCCGCTTCGCGGATGAGCTGTCCCAGCATCACCGTCGTCGCAGAGGTGCTTTCGCTGGGCTTGACCACGGCCGTGTTGCCGGCTGCCAGAGCGAACGGCAGCTTCTGGCTGACGATCAGCAGCGGGAAGTTCCAAGGCGTGATCATACCGACCACACCAATGGGTTCGTGGACGACCATGGCCAGCGTGTCGCGTCCGAGGGCATTGTGGGCGTCGCCCTGGGTGTTGCGGGCGAGACTGGCCGCGTATTCCCACAACTCGGCGGTGCCGGCGACTTCGTTGCGCGACTGGGTAATCGGTTTGCCGGTCTCAAGGGTCTCGGCCAGCGCCAGTGCTTCGGCGTCGCGGCGGACGAGGTCGGCGACTTTGAGCAGCAGCTTGGATCGCTGGGAGCCGCTGGATTGGCGCCAGCCGCGGTCCAGGGCTTTTCGGGCGGCGGTGACGGCACGGTCAACGTCTTCTTTCCCGCCGTGCGGGAAGGAGGTGACCTCAACTTCATGGGCCGGGCTCAGCCGGGTGAAAGTTTCACCGCTTTGTGCCTGGGTGTCTTCCCCGTCGATGATCATCCGGCGGTATGTAGGCTCGACATCGTCGAGCGTGTAGCTCTTGGTTTCCATGGCAGGTGTCCTTAGAAGAAGTTGTGTGAGTCCGCTGGGCGGTATCAGTTGTCCGTGAAGTGCGCGGTGCGTTTTTCCCGGAAGGCCGCGACGCCCTCGGCAAGGTCGTCCGTGGCGGCAGCGAGACCGCCGGCCAGGGCTTCCAGCACGCGGGAGGGGGCGCCATCTGCGGCGGCGTCGATCAGCTGCTTCCCCAGCTGCACGGCCAGGGGTGCTCCGGCCAGCAGGTCGGCGCTGAGCCGGTCCACCGCGTCTTCCAGGCTGTCTTTGGGTGCGACGGCGGTGGCCAGCCCCCAGGCGAGGGCTTCCTCGCCGGTGAGCTGTCGGCGGGTCAGGACGAGTTCCTTGGCCCGGGCCCGGCCGGCAAGTTCGGTGGCCCGTTCGGTGCCGCCCCAGCCGGGTACCGTCCCGAGTCCGGTCTCGGGCAGGGCTATGCGTGCCTCGGCGGCGATGACGCGGAAGTCGCAGGCCAGGGCGAGTTCGAGCCCTCCGCCGAATGCGAGACCGTCGATGACGGCGATGCTCGGCTGCCGCAGTCCGGCGAGGGCGTCGAACGCCCGGTGGCCCGTGGTGATCCAGTCCCGCCACATCCCTGCCGCGGACAGGTCGGCGAAATGGTTGATGTCCGCTCCAACACAGAAGACCTTCTCGCCGCCGGTGCGCACGATGACCAGCCGCGCGGCCGAGGCGGACACTTCGCGCGCCGCCGAGGCCAGTCCTTCGAGAAGTCCTAGCGTGAGGGCGTTCAGTTTGGAGGCCCTGTCGACCAGGATGGTGGCGGTGTGGCCGTCCGCGGAGTAGCCGACGGTGACCTGCCCGGTGACAGGCGTCGTTTCCGTGCTCATGGCTGGTCCTTTCGCTGGCCGCCGAGCTCGCCGGCGAGGTGTTCGGCTGCGCGCATGACGATGGCCCAGATGGTCAGGGTGGGGTTGATCCCGGGGCAGCTGGGGAACGCGGCGCCGGAGTACATGTAGAGGTTGCGGGTGTCGTGGACGGCGAGGTGTTCGTCCAGGAC
>ENA-OWNT01002607-OWNT01002607.1-seawater-metagenome-genome-assembly--contig:-NODE-2607-length-18521-cov-4.146498_pt1 | contig 18521 bp, 23 predicted proteins | sample MGYA00238136_ERZ651165 | MGnify/ENA primary metagenome ERZ651165 (study PRJEB26861, sample SAMN08777766) | seawater metagenome | isolation source: coastal seawater | place: USA: Florida | collected...
AGTGAGTGAGTGAACTGCACGACGCGCCACAGCCACCGAATTCGAAAGCAATTCATGCGTCAGCGCTTCGTCAGCGGCGTTCGATTGTGTTCGTTTTTTTCGATGGGCGTTGCGGTCGCTCGTTTGCGAGGTCGTGTCGCGGTTGTTGTCGCCGGTGCACTGGTTCGCTGGCTAGCTGGTTCGTCGTCTGTTGCGTGATGACCTGTTGCGTACTGTCAGCGAGCGCGTTGCCTGAAGCTCCGTCACTGCCATGCTGGTGCAGATAGTGACGAGAACGGGCGACCAAGTGAAGCCTTGCAAATGGCGGTTAGCTCTTGAAGTTAGGGCAGGCCTGAGCACTTTCAGGATGGTGTTCCCTATGGTGCTCGAGGGTGTTGAGAATCAGCGCACGGGGTGGCACGACTTGTTGCAAACCTGTCTGTGGCAAGATTTCGGGAAAACGCCAAAACGTGACCGTTATTTGAGAGGATCAGTTTTGAAATTCCGATTTTTGTTGTTGTTGTTGCTATTTTGTCTTGAATTGCGACCAGGTGTTGTCTCGCGGAAACCGTCTCGCGGCTCTTCGGTCTTCCGACATGCACGTGACAATTGCCACTGACAACCGGAATCCGTCCGTGTTGCCTCTCTCGTCCGATTTGGATGTGGGGTCGTTGATCGCAGTGTTGGAGGTCGACACCGCAATTCCGGCGCAGCACATGAGAGTGTTGTTCAATGGGCGAGATATACAAGACAATCCCGCAAGTACGCTTGGGTCCCTCGGCGTTACTGACGGCTCACTTCTGTATGTGACCCGTCGACCAAATCGTCCTGCCAATCTCCCACGACAGCAACTGGCGCAGCAGCAACAACCTGCATCAACGCAACAAATTTCGCCTCGAAATTTTGTTGGAATGACGTTTGAAGATGTTCCCAGCGACTGCGACCCGCGCATCCTGAGGGAAATCATTCGCGTGAATCCTCCCATGATGCGGCAGCTCGAACACGGTAACCCTCAGCTGGCAGCAGCGGCAGCTTCGGAAAATCCAGGTGATTTCCTTCGCGTCCTCGGAAACCAACGACAAGCTCAGATGGATGTGAAGCGACGCCAGCAAGCTGAATTAGCTGCTCTCCGCAGACGCATTGAACAAAATCCATTTGATGTCGAAGCCCAGCGAAGAGTGGAGGAGCTGATCCGGGCAAAGAATGTGGAATCTAATCATAGACTTGCACAGGAGCATCTCCCCGAAGCCTTCACACGCGTGTGCATGCTGTACATTAATTGTGAGGTCAACGGTGTGCCGTTGAAGGCTTTTGTGGACTCAGGAGCCCAAAATACTATTATGACTCAGTCTTGTGCTGAGCGAGCCGGGATCATGCGCTTAATAGACACCCGCTACGCTGGCCAGGCCGTTGGCGTTGGAACTTGCAAAATTCTCGGCAAAGTGCACATGGCGCCATTGAAAATTGGGGGTCAACATTTCAACTGTAGTTTCACCGTTCTTGAGAACTCTGGTGGCGGCCGCGGGCAAAGTGTTGAGTTCCTCTTCGGACTGGATATGTTGAAACGGCATCAAGCCAATATCAACTTGAAAAAGAACCAACTTGAAATCGAGGGTGGATCTGGCACGATTTCGGTTCCGTTTTTAAGTGAGGCAGAAATTCCGAATAAAGACTTCAATCCCGGCCATAGTAGTAGTTCAGATGCTCGTAGCAGCGCCGGCGGTGCTGCTCGTGAACACGAGAGCACAGCAGCGTCCAATTCCGGCTCACAGTCGCGTCCGCAGTCGAGCATAGACAGAGAGGCAGCAGACTTGGCGAGAGAATTGGTGGCATCGCTCGAAGGTGGTGCGACCAACGCGCCCCACAGCGGATCTAGTACTGCTGACACCGCTGACCAAAAGCGCCAGAAGCTTCAGGCTGAAGGAACTGCAGCCACGGGAGGCCAAGCGCCAGCTGCTGCATCCGCCGCTCCGCCGGTACCCGCGCGAGGACCCGCACCCGCACCCGCACCCGCACCCGCACGCGCACCCGCACCTGCCCCAGCTCCAGCCCCAGCCGTTGCACAGGGCGACCGCGAGCCGTCGATCGAGGAGCTGGCGGCGTCATTAGCTGCAGACTTCGAGGATGGCACGTTCAATGGAAGTTGAAGTGTTTGCGTGGATGGAAACTTAAATGGAAGTTCACATCCATTTGTAAAATATTGAGTTAAAGTATTGAGTTCACTATTCAAGAGTTATTGTCAATTAGGCTGTCGCGTAATGCTGCTAAACCCCATTCAAGTCGCGTTCAAATCTAGGATGGCTTGATTTTCGTCGTCTTGTCTGCGAAATTGGATTTGTCCCAAAATATAAGCCTACGTAGCACCGAGCGAGTCGTTAAACTCAACCTCCTAATTGAGGCATGCACCGTGAATGTCCTACCTGTTCTTCTCGGAACTTTAGGACCGCTTTATGTGCTGCTTCGACATCGCTGGTGATATCTCGTGCAAGGACATTTACCTGAACCGTCAATACGCCACCGCAGCAGGAGTCGTGCGTGAGCTTTATTGCACACGAACGCACACAATCTGCTACTACTGCAGCATACCAGTTCTTCAGTTTTGAGAGCGAGATTTTGCGACGCAGTACGAATCTCTTCCTCGTGGACCACCTTTTCAAGAATGTGGCTGACGTTGGCATTCTGGCGGCGTTTCTATTTCACGCAGTTGTGATATTGAGTGCAATGCGACATCACGCGTAAAATCGATTCATGGCCACGCACTAGTGTGAGCTTCATTTCGTCTTTAGCTTTCCTCATGTCAGCATCAAAAGTTTGGCGTAGTGCCAAATGTGAGCGATGTTGCGCTTGCTGAACTGCGAGGGCGACATCTCCCTGTTGCTGAGCTTGGTTTTGGATCAAGGACTGCCATTCGCACACAATTGGAGTTAGACACAAACAATGTCAGATACACAACCGTCGAGTACTTCCTAACCTGTACGTGTTTCCCTATTTGCTGATGCCGCAACTCACTACATTGTCGTCGGAGCAAATGTTGCTCTTCGGTGTTGGATTGTTTGACGAGGGCATCATGGTCTGATGCCACGCGAAGAGCGTTCCAGAACGTAGACGTTAGGGATCCATGCACTGAGTCCTGCTCCAGAAGCCCCGCGGGAGCGCAATCACTTTGGCAATCCTCGATCTCAGAAAATTGCTGCTGCTGCTTTTCTAATTGGCGTTGAATACTGAGAATTTCATTTTCAAGATCCTGGTTTGCTTTTTGCAGGCGCGAGACCCGAATTTGCTGCTCAGTAGTTCCCAACCCCTCATCGACGTCTTTTCGAATGGGTAACTGCATGTGGAGAGGGTAGCTTCCCATGAAACTCTGCAGATACGATGAAGAAGCTTTGTCCACAGAGGGTGATTTAAAATCGTACTGCTGTATAGATTGTAGTTCCATTTCTTGAAGTTTGTCCCGAGTTGCAGCTTCAGCACATAGTTGATGCCCGCGGTGTCGCTCGGCGCGGTCAAGTTCTTGCTGAAGAAGCTTCATTCTTTCACGACTCCCGTCGACAACAGTTGCTATTTGATCGAGTCCACTTGCGGCCCATTGGCGTATTCTCTCGGGTGGTATTGCCATTTTCTGGACAACCTCAGTGAGTGGCCACCTCAAGTAAATACTTTCATTTTTATACCAGTACAACGTTGTCACACCTACTCGCGCACCGCAAAACGCGACGAGATCCGTCACGACTTTTTGGTTGCGTGCATCAAAACGCGTCGGATCCACCGTTCGCACGGCGACCTCAAGCACTGTGCTCTTCTTATTTGCATCCTGCATCGATCGTGGTGCGCAACGCTCCACCCTCACAGCACCACGTGGACTTGGTTCACCCATCCGCCTCGCTGCTCACTCATCGCACGCTGCCCTACACTTAATTTCTTCATCTCTTCCCCACATCTTCGGACTGCCGGCGTCTTCCGTCCAACGAACAGCCGCGTCCCGCGATGTCCGCCAGTGTATTGTGCACGTTGCCGGTTGCGGGTTGCAACGTGCACCACAACAGACGGACAACTGCCACAACACTGCAACTGTCAGTCAGAAACAACGAAACAACAAGAAGAGCCAAACAATAAGAAGAATCAGCCTGTAGGCACTGAACAATCGTGCCGCGCATGTTTCGCGTTTTCCCTCTTTAGTTAGAATTGGAAAATTGAAAATTGGATTTTATGGATTGAGTGTGGACGCCAATTCAAACATTGTAAATAAGTAACGCACATCGTCATTACTCATTACATCATCGCACGCCGGCCCGTGGCGAGCTTTTTTGAGCCCATCTCTGCAACATGTATCTACAATAGCGATTTTACGGTTTTCAAGTATACTTTGTGCCGCGATATGGTGAAATACCAAATAAAGATACCACGGCATCATCTCGGTTTTCTTCAACGTCGTCGTTGTTGCTTCGTTCGTTTGTTGCGTTTCGTTCGTTCGTTCGTTCGTTCGCTTGCGGCCACAAACTTCGGCCAACCCCACCCCAACACGTGGTTCACGTCTGAAAAGTTGGCGAGACGACAATCTCGCACGCCACCGAGGACGCAGCTGCACTTCATGCGGGCTGTAGGGCGCTCATGCACGTGTAATAATACTGCCGAAAGTGTCTTGTTATGTTGTATCTTGCACCTCCATGCGTGTGTCGAGTCGCGATTTATGCGCAATGTCAGAGTCGCTGAGGCAGACGACGAAGACGTGCTCCAAGGACGAAGACCAAGGGAAGCGATCACGTTTTCCACCCTGGTTGCTCGTGTGGTGACGGCCCTGGGGCAGGTAATTTACTGTTGACGCAAATGTATGACAGAAACGTACTCTTTTTCTGTTGTTTTTGTTTAGACAATCTCGAACATGGGTCCCCGTTTGTCCAGCTGAAACTTAGTGTGCCGTTAGTGTGCCACCGTCACACGATGGCAAGCATTGTACCGTCCCTGGGACGACGACTCACCACACAGGGTGTTCGACGGCAATGCAGCCGCAAAAATGTGTTTCCCAGCTCTGCAATCAAGAGTTGTAGGAGAGAGTCGACTTCCGCTGCAGCCAAGCGCGAGCCGCCGCCTGAACCAACCGGTTTTCGGCAGAAGAAAGGTTCTGTGCCACAGTACTTGTCCGAGTATCAAGCTGACAAGGCTGCGGATACAGGCAACGGTTTGCTGTTTTCTGACTCTGTGTTGAATGGACCCGTGAAATACGCAATCTATACAGTATCTATTGGGCTAGGGCTGTATGCGTTGCTGGAGATGCCGGTACGACTGCACGTGTTCACAGTTAACGTTGCTCTCTGCGAATGACCGCTTCTATCGTTTGTGCCACAGGTTCCTCGAAATTCGCACGACCACGTCTTTAGCGACATCAGGAAATATTACCTAGAGCAAAAGTATCAGTTTTTCGGCGTAAAAGTGCCAAACTCAGAGTCTACCAACAAGGTGGCTGTGAAGAGAACAGCAGATGAGGGTGGAGATTAGGACATGGCAACGGTGCTGTATTTATTCCCTGCTGCGAACGCTGCCGTTCCTCAATCCATTGAATGTGCCATGTGTTGAAACTAACCTGATCTCAATACCAAACAACTCCATTGGAAGATAGCTCGAAAATGCTCTGCCCTTGCTCGCCGAGCCAACAGTCTGCTCGTTCGGCCTCCATCTGCTCTGCTGGTTGCCCGCGGCGACCGATTGACAAAATGTTCACAGTACGCAGCTACGTGGTTTCTGCAGGTGCACCGTATGGTGCTACAGTGACCGAGGGTCCGGTGATGGCGAGTGGTGCAAACACTCTTTAGATGCATGCTTTTGTGTCGACGTTGGCAGTGCGCATCATACAATGCAAGATACCGCCGCTTTTAGAGTGAGGTGGCCATAATTACTTGCTGTCCACTGCATGGATACCCACCAGCAGCTCTCTGCGTTCACACGAACTTGCATCGGCGTGGCGGTTGCCTGCCGGTATGACGAAGTAGCTTGCAGAGAGCGGAGAGCAACGAGTTTTGCAGCAAAGCAGCATCACAAATCAGCATCGCATCGCAGCATCGCATCACTACACTGCACTGCACTGCATCGCATCGCGGCAGCTTCGCATCCTTGGCAGCTTCACAATTTTCGCAGGTTCACAATTCTGGGCAGCTTTACAGTTTCGCAATCTTGGCAGCTTCGACCTCTTGAAAGCTTCGCAGATTTGCAATGTTTGCAACTTTGCATTGCAACATTGACAGCTTCGCAGAGTCGCAACTTGGCTACGTTGGCAGCTTTGCAGCTTTGCAGTACCGACAATGCAGTTTTGCAGTAACAACGCAGTTTGCAAGTTTGCAGCTTCGCCGTTTTGCATTTTTGCAGTTTTGCAGCTTGGCAGTTTTGCAGTTTTGCAGCTTCGCAGCGTTTGAATTGTTCGCATTGTTCACAGTGTTCGCATCGTTTGCATGGTTCACAGTTAGCTTGCTGTGCTCCATCAGTCAAGAATGAGTTCCCTGGTAGGTCCATATCTTAGTTCAGCTTTGGTTTTGCAGTTTCGCCAGTTTTGCCCTTCACTCTTGTGCGTGGTGGTGACGGTGACAGTCACGCGTCAGTCAGTCACGCGTCAGTCACGCGTCACACGTCACCACCAGTCAGTCAGTCAGTCAAGCAGTCAGTCAAGCAGTCAGTCACCAATCTAATCATTCACTCTTGTGGTCACCAGTCACCACCACGTTCCTTCATTCATAATTCGTTCGTTCCTGGTGAGTGAGTGGTGTGGTGTGGTGAGTGAGTGGTGACTGACAAAGTAAGTGACGAAGTGAGTAGTGACGAATGATGACAGTCGTTGCGTGTTGCGCGGTATCTATCTATCCATCCATCATCCATCATCCGACGATGAAACTTCGTTTGGATCGATCGCGTCCGCGGAAAACGAAGGCTTGCGGGTGTTCCGTCGCGGTGTTGCGGTTGCGGGTTGCGGGTTGCGGAGTTATACCACACTCGAGTATGATACGGAGTTGCGGGCGTGTGTTGAGTTGTGTGTAACCTTGTGGTGGCGTGGACGAGGGGTGGAGTGTGGAGTGTGGAACGTGTGGTGTTGGTTGGTTTGTTGGTTGTTCGTTCGCGGCTGCGGTATTTTTATATGAACCGCGGGGCTGTGGCGCTGATATGGATTGCGCAGCTGTCCCCTGCGGCATGGCGAGGTTCAGCAACGCGTCGGTGAGGACGACGTGCTTCGCCTGTGCAATGCCGGCCAGGCGTGGATGTCGGCGAAGGCCTCCACGACCATTATACACTGTCGGTGTGTGCTGATTGTCCGCGGGATCCGGACAAGACGCACAAACATCGTCACAACCTACGGTTAGCCAAGACAAAAAGGCGCGGCAGAACTTTGAAATATTTTCCTCTTACTTTCTGTTCAACTTTCTTAGACGCAGACTGAAACAAAAGGACTAGTTCTTGGCAAATATGAAGTTCGCAACCGCATCTGTCCTTGCAACAATGGCCGCGGCTGTGTCTGCTGCGCCAACGGAAACCGACCGCCGAGTCGGTGCCATTGTCGGCGCATTTGTCGCTGATGCTGCTGTCATGCCACTTCATTGGATTTACGACACTGCCGAGATCGCACGGCTTGTAGGAGACACCGAACCGGAGTTCCACAACCCTCCCAGCTGCCCGTTTTACAATTACTCTCTTGGAGAGAACACGCAGTACGGCCAACAAGGCCGGACGTACCTGCAATCGATTGCTGAGAATGGATGGGACCCGAAAACGCAACAGAGTGCATACTTCGATTTCTACGGTGCTAAGGACGCACCGTGCGCACTTCACGCGACAGAGGAGGTACCATGCCCGCCAGCGCAGCCTAATGTCACTTGCTGCTACTGGGATTTCAGTACCATCGTCTTCGTCGACAATGTGCGGACCAACAAAACGTGCTTGGAAGACCTCAGCTGTGGTGCCGACGACACGCAAGCCAATGCTTTGGCTCACATGATTATTCCCGCTGCGCGTGGTGGGGACAACATCACCGCCATTCTGCAAGACACCAATGACCTTGTGCGCATCACTCAAAACGAGGATGATGCAGTCGCCTTCGCGACTGCTGGTGCCCGCATTCTGAACAATGCGATTCACGGACAGTCGGTGAGAACTCATTGCGCACTGCTCCAGCTGCATTGCTTGGTCGCAATTTGTGGTGGCTTCTTTTCCTCTTGAATGTCTTGCCTCATGTTTTGTTTTTCTTCCCTTCCCAGGCGTCGGACAGTGTTCGATCTGCGATCAACGATCTGCTCCAAGTGGACCGCGTACCGAAGCAGCAGGAAGACTTTGTTCTTGCTGCCGGTCTTCACCTTGTGTTGGAAGAAATTGACATGCCGAACATCAATGTGACCATGCAAGTCGAGCAAAGCTGCGATTACCCGAACAATTTGTTTTCCGGAGCTCACATTCTGAACCAAGTGATGGCACCCGGAACCGCTGGTTACGACAATGCAACCGAGGCGTACATCAACGCTACCCGACAGCTGATCATGGTTTGTTAAATCCCAATCGGATCATGCGCAAAGTCCGGCATCTATTATCAGCACTGAATGGGTCTGTGTTTGCTTAGGCCGGGGGTGACCAAGCGTCTAGGAGCATGTTTGTCGGATCAGTGCTTGGCGCCATCGCTGGGGAAAGTGGAATCCCTGAGTCCTGGAAGAGGTCAGTGCCGTCCGATCCGCTCATCGGTCTTGTTGTTGTCCACTCTGATGGGGTCCATTGTCGTTTGTTCATGCAGACGATACAATCATTATGACGACGTTCTTGCTTGGGCGAAGAAAATTGTCGCCAAGTAAGCGGTCACACAATGCACATAACGGTGCGGGCGTTGCATTTCCCGCCCCCAGCAGTGATTTGTTGCACAATAACAATAACTTTACTTTGATTACATTGCGACGCGGATTCAGTCTTCGATATACTGCCTGCAGTCACCGATAAATCTGCGCACTGATCCTAGGCATACGAACGCAACATCAACACCTCGATTTACACGCGGAATTTCCCTATCTCAGGTAGTACGTACGAGCGAAGGAAAAATAATCTTCGTGTCTTGGCAAACTGGCGTGCAAAGCGGCCTTCGCAAAAAAAGCAAATCACACAGCGTTAAGACGTGCAGATGAGAATGGTCGATTTCACTTGCACATGTTCGCACCACTGCGGATTGACTTTGTTGCTTTGGCTCCTTGAATGTCAGTTGTCGTAGGTACCTGTGATAATTTATTTCGTGCAATGACGCAATGATCACCCCGTCGTGTGCAACGTCACACATGTCACTCACTGTGGCATGTAGTGCTCGTAAAACTTCTGTCGATGAGCTTCGTTGGCAGGACCTGCGATGCGTACGTGCAAGTGAGTGGCGATTCTATGGGGTGTGCTGACAAAAATGGAGCTCAAACCGCTGGCAGCGAATAGCAATTTCAGCAAATCCTGCTCCAGCAATGCGGCCCGTCCCTACGCAGAAGAACAGCATGTTCAGAGATCCTTCTTGCAGCCACGCGGCATCAAGGAGACGTACCTCCACTAAAATCTCGAACAATGCCGCCACCAAAACGTTCAAGACGGTTCCTTGAAGCGACTCCATGGACAAAATATTGTTGCGATCTTGGCACGAACAACAGCAACTGTTCAGCAATGCGAGAACAATCGTTTTGCCACACAGAGTGACTCTTACCATGTGCTGAAATTAGGGCTCGAAGAGCATTTTGCATCACATCCGGCGGCGAGCGGCGGTTGGCAACCACAGAAATTAAAGTTTGAACTGACTTCACAACAATGCCTTGACCTTTGGACAACTTGTTCTGCATCAAATTCATCTCGTACTTGGGTTTGCGCTGTATCAGGGAGCGTAAATGGTCACACAAGAGTGTTCGGAACAAGTCACACAAAGCTGATACTAATTCTGGAACATCCGCGTAACAGGCTTGAAGCAGGGGCCACAGTACAGTTTGAATGTGAACGACAATATCCAGGGAGTGCTTGGGAAATCCGGGGCGCTTGTGGCGTGCAAACCACACGTTCACAATTTCCAGATATTGTTTCACAATGAACCAAAGGTTTGGCTTGCTGATGAGAGTACGCAGCGCTGGAGGCGACAACAGCAACTTGCCCAAAGGCACAACCACAACCTCAGTCCCAGATTTTCCTTTCGTAGATCGGCCTTTCTCGGCAGTGAAAAGGGCGCTGGTGAATGTTGTGAAGGCCTTGAGCACGGCCCGTAGAGTTGAAGAAAGATTTTTTGAAAATCGGAAGCTCGCACCACCGGCAGCTCGTGGCTGCACACCAATACCGCCTGCCTGCGCAACGGGGGCCGCGGGAGCAGAATCTTGACACTGACACAACATAGCAAGATAACGTGGCACAAATTTGGCCAGAACCTGTACCGCAGCCTCGAAGGTCGTCGTCTGCAAAATGGTCACACCACAACAGACGTTACGAATTACAAACGCCGGCTTCGAATGACACCAGAGGCATTACGAACCACCGCCATTGCAAGAGCCGCATTGTTCCTTTCTGAACAGGCGGCGAAAAGTGAATGCATCATCGATGCTTGCGACTGAACAGAGGAAAGCATGTAGTTTTGCAGCAGAGCTGTGTCCAATTTTTGCTGGGTTGGGGAAGGACTGGCGATGTCAAATCCTCCAAACTCTTTCATCAAAGTCCCGAAGAATTGGTTGCACAATAGTTGAAAACGTTGAACGCGGCCCGTCCTGCACAAATGACATATTTAAATTGCAAGAAGTGACACCTAGCACTTTTGGAACAACGACTAACCACTCGGGATCGGCTTTTCTACCTATCGGTGGGGCAGTGCCGAGGACCAGAAACGTGACTGCAACGAAAAACAGTGGGCGAGAGCTAATAGGCAACATCTGAGCGCATTGGTGGCGAGATTAGCTGGGACAAGAAGTTGCCGCGACGGCGCAGTGAAACGTGTACATACCCGTGATTGCTTCAAGGCTTGCTCGCAGAGCAATTTTAGTTTCGGTGCGAGCACTAACAACGGAATCTTTGACATCGTGGTGGCTGCGACTCTCAGAAGCTGCAATGCCGCGTCAACAATGATTGCTGGAGGAGGAACCATTGAACAATCTATTGAGCCAACGATGATATCAGCAAGTCGTTGAACGAATGTTGATAGCTAAGGTACGAAAATAGGGTTTAACGTCAGCACGCGAACACAGAAAGCAATTCAAAGTGATGAACAAGACCTGCTTCTCTGATAGCGCAACAGTATTAGGGCCATCACCGCGCAGCCTTGCCGCGTAGGCGTTCAGCCAAGAGCAATTGTTCTGCAAAGCAACCAGCACCGCTCGTTGTACCTAGTACAGGAAATGAAGCACAATTCATCTCAGCACATTTGGTGTCAGCACGTAAAACAAAACAAACCCGTCGGTAGCCTATTCCTTGACTATAGATTCGTTGTGCCTTCAATATCGCAGTATTGCAAGAATGGTCGTGAGAAGCTCCGTGTTCACAATTCAGCATCATGGGAAACTACAACAGATGACGTACTGTGCAAAATTGTGCTAAATCAAGTAGCACTGACAACACTGGGGCTGCAGTTGCAAAATAGCGCTCAAATTGATGCAAAAAGTGGGCGCTAGCCGAGCACAATAGTCCTAGGACCGTGGAGACGTCGTGGAGAACACGCTTCACATCTGCTGGATTCAACTTTGATCGATTGCGAAAGTTATCGAGAGCTGTCTTCAGCTGAGGTCCAATGACTGAGAGAAGAACGTCGCCCAGTTCGCTCAATTGAGCAAACTTTGACACTAATTTTGTGACTTTGGCTGTGAAATTGTCCAGCTCCGATTGTGCGCCAAGGCCGACGTCCCCATTCTTCACACCACTAACTTTCGGCTCGACATTTTCAGACGGTGCATCATCCAGTCCGGACAACTGAGCAAGGTTGAATTGAAAAAAGATGCGACGAAGAACGACTGGGGCAAGCTGCTTGAACGCTCCGAGAAGCAGTGGGCACATCTGTTTCCTTGCTTGAGTCGCCGTCTGAATGGTCGCAGAAGATGACTCCGATCCGGCAGCAACCTCTGACGAAATGTCACTGTACTCCTCGAGGAAGAATGACCAGACTTCGAGGCACATTTCGAAAACATCAGTGTCAATTTTGTCACTGCATGTCAGCTTGACAAGTAGCGACACGAAGCTGGCCATCGGGAATTGAGTGTCCCCTTGGCCACTTGCGATGCAAACGCGGTGGTAATGATGACGCAAAAAGACCAGAACGAAGTCAACGAATTGGACTAAAAACTGCGTGTCAATGGCCGCGAGGGCATCCGGAGACGATATATACCCGTTCAATACTCCAAACACCTAACATCACGAAACAGAATGGGATTCGGTAAGATGATAACCGCGCGGACAACCTTCTACGTAGCGGGTGCATCAAGGACCGCACCTGCTTCGCCACGTTGACGGCGAATCCATGTTCATGCGCGCTGGAAAGACATTGCTTGCGGAGAAGGGATGACAAAACTTGGATGGCCACCGGAGCGTATGCAGACAGACCCAAACTACCATCTGGGCCCGGTTTTGGTGACAAGTACGCGAAAAGTAGTTGTAGCAACTTCGTGGACCCGGCAATCCCAGCAGCTACAGACATGGGCGCTGCGTCACAAATAATTTCTAATGCTTTCAGTGCGTCCTCTCCTGCTCGCGCTTCCTTTGCTGCATGTTCCAACACATCTTGCAAGATCGGGACAAAGCCACCGATTTGCTTCTGCATAAACGTTGTCAATTCATCAATGCGACGGGAGCTGAGCCCTCGAGCGGTTCTCCCAAGTGGACGACTGTGGACTGCAGCCAATGGAAATTCCTCCAATGTGAAGCGAACTAGTCTGACTCCAACCCCTAAGGTGGGCTCATTTCGAACAAGCTTCTGAACGTCGCTAAAGTACTCCGGGTAGCGGTGCGGGAAATCGTGCATTGCGACTGCACATACAACGGCAAGGACCTTCTCCGCCACCATCGTTGGCCACACCTTAGGAGGCTCCGAATTGGCTACCAACGCGCTAAGTGCGTTGGTTCTTATGGTCTTTGCAGTCACATCGTCAATAGAAGACCACTTTTCGAGAACAACTTCGTTCAATAGTGATGCCGAGAACCAAAGTACATATTGGTGCTGACTCTGTTGCAGAAAATGCTGCGCGGCTTCGACTGCTACGGGTTGTTGGCGAAAAGCTTTCAACTGTGCCTCGCATGACAACCTGACTTGGTGTTGTACACCTTCTTCCCCGAACAACTTATCCAAGGTCTGCACAAGTTGCTGATGAATGGAGGCCAGACTTTGAGCGTCCATTGCTGCTTACGTGAAGTACACCGCGGCACCACGGCGATCAAGCAACCTGTCCGTTAGTTAATCAGTCAGAAACATAACCTCATCAACTCGATGGATGTAAGCGTCTCAGCTTACAGACGGCGTCCCTAATCGCCCCTAATAAAGAGCCGCCAATTCATCGACGATATTTTTCGAGCACTACGTTGCAGGGAACTGTTTTCAGCCAAACCGTTTCACAACAAATGCTTGCGACCACGCAACTGTCTTGGCAGCTGCGTTGCCCACCATGGTGATGTCCTGTCGTTTTATCAGCAGACCAGCGCGTTTGGTAGACTACTCGTACATGTGCACAATTTCGATCACTGTCTCTGCAAACAGTAATACACCAAGATTTCGCCGTCGCCGTCGTCATCACTTTTGGTCTGCGTCGTCGTGGTATGTCCGCGACATCGCAACAGCGATAATCAACTTCATCCCTCCTTCCTTCATCAATACAACTACCACCGCCATCAATGTCATCGTCACATTGCAATAGTCCTCCTGCTCTTGCTGGCAATGGTACGACACGACCTCCTTCCCTCTCCTCCTTCCGTCGTCGTCCTTTGTGTGGTCTGTAGCCATCAACAACAACGCCATCAAAGGACGGACAGACTGCAACCGACCACAGACCACAGACAGCGGTTTGAAATCGGTGACGAGGTCGATGAGTTGTGACGGGGCGTGTGAGACGCGTGAGCGTGTGGGCGTGTGGGCGTGTGGGCGTGTGTGGGTGGCCGGCATGTCGGCAACAACGAACGGCCGAGGGAGTCAGTCGGAAAGTTGAAAGTGTCGAGTTGCCGTGTCGCACTGTGCGCACTGTGCACTGTGGAATCAATCAAGGTCGACCCCTTGGATCAATCGTGGATGTTCGTCGGTTGGTCGGTTGGTTGGTTGGTCGGTCGATTGGTTAGTTGCTCTTGTGGTTTCCGTGTTGACACTGTGAGCAGGCCACTCAGAATCGAGTCTCTGGTTTCACGCGAACTGTTAGCTGTTGAAGCCTGACCCTGCTCTTTTTCTCTGTTTCTTCGAGCGGTCGTCGTTGGTTAAATCGTTGGTTGATGGCGGTGGATTGACGTGGTGCATGATGTGGGTGTGATATCTTTGGCTTAGATGAGTGGACGTCGCTGAGTCTGGTTGTAGGGTTTTGGTAGAGGCCCGCCCGCTCAACCCACTCACAAGAGGTTGATGGCAATATTTGTGCCGGGTCAGTTGCGCTCGGTTCACTGTGTGCTGAAGACTTTGAGCACTACTGTCTTCAACAACTAATTTTTACACTGGCAGTGTTGCATGGCGGTGTGTTTCAATTCATTTTTCGAATTGATGGCTAAACGAGGGTTCCCGTTGTGAAATGTGGAAAGTGGGGCCATGAACGCAGACGGACGCACCAAGCGCGGTGCATCTTGTGAAAACCCGGCGCAGAAACAACAAAAGTCACGAACCTTGGATTGTTGTCGAACTTTTGTGCTGATATGTTTCTTCTACATCTGTGGACTAGGCATCATCGGATTCATTGCCCTCGTGTGTTGGTTATTCGGTGCGACCCAAATATCTCACCCCCCACAACCGCACCATTGAGGTGATAGACTTGAAGATGTCAGGCGCCAGTGGCGCACAAGATCACGAGGTGGAAGATGAGCAAGATAATCGAACTCGCGACGTTGTCACCGCCGAAACTTTGCAGTACAATTTCGACAACTTGTTTCTGTCACCAACGCTAGTGGCTGGTCTGAAAGTGGCGGGGTTCCATCGGCCCAGCCCGGTCCAATTGCATGCCATTCCGGTGGCAAAATTTGGAACTGACTTGATCGTCCAAGCCAAAGCAGGGACTGGGAAGACGCTTGTGTTTACGATTGTGATTCTTGAGAGTATTCAGTTCAAGCCGTCGGTGGCAGCAGCACCAGTACTGCAAGCCGTCATTGTGGCTCCCACAAGGGAGATTACGCTACAAATTGCTGAGGTTATGCGGACTGTTGGCAGCGGTTTCCCGGAGTTACGCGTTGGCGCGTTCATTGGGGGTGTTTCTCAAAAGGAAGACAAGGCAGAAATCAAAGCTGGTTGCCAAGTGGCTGCCGGCTCTCCAGGGCGGCTCTACCATCTGATTCGAGATGGAGTCTTAGATGTTTCAAATGTTAGTATTGCCGTGTTGGATGAAGCGGACAAAGTCACCGAAGGGGTGTTCTACCAGACTGTTAGTCACATACTTGCGAAGTTTCCAGAAAGAAAACAAGTCATGGCACTTTCTGCCACTTACTCGTCGAGGCTGAATAAACTGTTGGGCAGCGTCACCAAGAACCCTCATGTGATCCGCGTGGATGACCAAGGGCGTGTGTCCAACAAAATTGTGGCCGTCAGTAACAACACAAGGCGAAGTGCGCAATCCTCAGACGAAGTGTTCGCAGCGCTACATGGTGTCAAGCAGCTGGTATTTATTCTTCCAACTCCATCGCAACCGGAAGTAGTGCAAACTCCTTTGAAAAGCGACGGCGACGCAGTTCTCGCAAGGATGACGGATGTTTTGCTGTTGGCGTTGGAGAATTGGGATTTTCGGCAATGCATGGTATTTTGCAACGATCGTAGAGATACAGAAGTTGTGTGCGATAGTTTGTTGTCCGCTTCTTTCCCAGCAACGTTCATAAGCGCACACATCACGCAGGTTTGTTCCGATCGTTAGTCGCTTGCTCGTCATTAGTCAACCGTGACCCCTGTGCTGGTGTCATGTAGACTGAGCGCATCGCAGCATTGACAAAGTTTCGCAACGGTTCTGTGCGTGTTTTGGTGACTAGTGACTTGACAGCGAGAGGCATCGACGTCGCGACTGTGAACCTTGTGGTAAATCTTGGTTTGCCACGAGACACAGCAACTTACATGCACCGTATTGGACGAGCAGGCCGATTCGGGTCATTCGGTTTGTATCTGCAATTGCAACTGCCACGCGTTTGGCCAACCTGACTGTTTACGGTTCTGGTAGGACGGGCGCTTTCAATAATTCTTCCGCACGATCGAGCGCGAATGAGAGCCCTCGAACACATCCAAGGTTTAAAATTTCTGCCTGCGTCCTTCGGCTCTGACGTTGGATCTGAGGGCGTGACGGATGACTCCACACCACCTGCCAGCCTGCGTGGTGGAGGCAGCGCCAGTCCACGCCACGTGCCTGACACGGTCACAGCAGCAGTAGAACAGAACAGACGTACAGTCAGTGGTGCTATGGATGCAAGCGTTCATGCCACTGCCGAACCGCGTCAATACCCTGTGTCCAAGAACACGACAACAGCAAGCCCAACCGACAGCGAAGAGGACACCAGTACGCTCGTCAGCATACCGATACCATCTCCGTCTACAGTGCGCACAAGTTCGCATTGTCTCCAGACTGAGGATGAGATTTTCGCTCGATGGCTGCAACAATGGACCCAATAGCGCACTCGACATGATTTTGTCACAAAAAATTTGACCACAGCCATCAATAATCCTGGTACCACACGTGAGAGCCATGGATGGCATAGGGCTGTGCGCAGTTAGGCTAGGCGTGCAGCATGGATCTTTGCTTCGAATACCACAGTCTAAGAGCTACGGTACCCATGCGTACACCACACATCAATTGCAATTCGATTTTGATCGACATGACATCGTCTCCCCATTTTAATCCTCGATAGATCAACGGGTATTTGCTGTCCGACCAGTCGCATAATCATACAATCACACCCCTTGGATTGATGTCACAGCGGCACGAATTCCTCCCTGTCAGGTCTTGCCGCGCACATTTATTTCAGCGCACAGTGCCACAGCGCGCACAAAAAGCAGCCACAACTTTGCATGATTTGTATGGCATTTCAGTGACTGACTGAAATGTATGGCTTTAACGGGAACGATTGAGGGCTAAAACTCTTTCGTCCGTTCGTTGGCCGAAATCTGTTTGAAAAGTGCATCATTTGTCATGTTTATCATTTTGCTTATTTCTATTTTCAAAAAACATAATCGTACACTCAATACAATTTTAATTGTCTATTGATATCCATGAATAAGAGGACATACACTATCTTTATCCATGTATACACTACTCAAAAGATAAAATCACAAAATCAAATATAGAGATGTACAACATCAAAGTTCAAAGTTCAAAGTTTCGAGTTGCATGTCAAGGAAGGAAGGAAGGAAAGAAGGAGCCAGTCGCTGAGTGCAGATCGACCTCCCAACTCGCGATGGATCGTCGGATAGTCCGCTGACAACTTGACAGTGAACGACAGTGAAAGGACTGCTGCAGGAACACTCACTGACCACTCACTCACTCACTCACTCACTCACTCACTCCTTCAGTGAGTGAGTGAGTGACGGGTGGGGTGTGATGACAGGTGACAGGTGAGTGAAAGAAGGGCGACGACAAGCAGCGCCATTGTGCCATTGTTCTTCCGCGCAATATTCGATTTCCAGTTTCAAATTTCAGTTTTCATGTCGCAGTGTTTCAGTGTTTGTTACTGCTTTTTTTTCTCACAATTACGTATTGTGGCGAAGTGAAGACCCGAACTCGAAATCCAAGGTCCTTGGGCTTGAGGGCGCGGACAGTATCTACATTTGACATTCAACATAATAGCTGCAGTGGATGCACTGTAAAACCACAAAATTGTGGTTGTAGATATGTACACTGCGTCCTGCGCCGTTCCCTGTTATTGTCTGTCCCCACCCAGCTCACTCACAGCTCGCAGTCAGTGTGTCCACGTGGCCGCTCCACTCATAGTACACTCAGCTTCTGCAGTCTCACTGTCAGTCAGTCAGTCACCTTTCTCCGCACTTTCCCACTTTCTCTGCTTTTGGCCATTTTGAGTTTTTTGAGTTTTTGAGTTTTTGAGTTTTTGAGTTTTTGAGTTTGATTGTGTTGACTCCACGCTTCACGTTTTCACGTTTTCACGTTTCCGCTCATTTGCTCATTTGTCTCATTGTGCACTTTATCGCTGACTTAGTTCGTTGTGCGCGCTATCGCTGATTTAGTCGTAGAGTTGGTGTTTGGGCGTTTTGGCGTTTTATGACACACTGTTCTCTGTTCTCCATTTCTCAATTTCGAAAGTCCGCAATTTCTCTAAAATTCACAAAGTTCAATTTCCCTAAATTTCACAAATTTCAAATTTCCAAAATTTCAAATTTCAAATTTGTTTGTTCAATAAATCAAAATTCAAACTTCATTCACAGCAGCTGTCAGCCA
>ENA-OWNT01002608-OWNT01002608.1-seawater-metagenome-genome-assembly--contig:-NODE-2608-length-18520-cov-4.509245_pt1 | contig 18520 bp, 22 predicted proteins | sample MGYA00238136_ERZ651165 | MGnify/ENA primary metagenome ERZ651165 (study PRJEB26861, sample SAMN08777766) | seawater metagenome | isolation source: coastal seawater | place: USA: Florida | collected...
CTTGTCAGTATTGCCGACACGAGCGCTGACCCTGATTTGTGTTCGTGGTTCGGTGTTCCTGCAGCTTCATTTCTTCGATCGAGGTCCTGAGTTCAAGAAGAAAGGCGCTCTGGGGACGTACTTAAACAAGTTTTTGCCTGTGAGCAAAGACAAGGCACGTAGCAGTGCATCGCACCGTGAAGGTGGCGGTCGTTTCATGGTAAGCTTCTGGTCCCTGTAGGCTGTGGTGAGTTTCGCAGGAGAAACAACACCATCCTATATTCTGGGCACGCACACGCCAGACCGCATCAAAACGGTAAGATTCAACAGTTGTCATCGCGTGACATGGTTGGAGTGCCTGCTTTTAACGCTATGTCGTGCACACATGGACGTTGCCCAGACGCTGCCGAACGCCAAATTCATTCTTTCACTACGAAATCCAATCGACCGCGCGTACTCTGAATATCAAATGGAACTGCGCCGCATATCGACTCAGGATACCTTCATGCGTAGTCTGCAAGATATGCTGCCACAAATTGCGGACTGCACCAGGCAGCGCGTGAGCGACTTGAGCGTGCGTACTGTGCACATCTGCATGGTTCTGAGCGATTGCTGCTTCATGATGACCTGACTTTTGTTGCTTTACAGACGTACGATGCATCAAAGTCCAAGGCAAAGTCGTGCGCCAAGTGCGAGTGCAACGGGTGCGTCGAACCTCCTCCAAGACCCCAATGACCTTGTGCGTCTCTTAACCTCAATTGACATTGTGCAGGTGCCAATACCAAGGGACTTGCAGAGATATACCCTCATTCAGGGCAACAGAGGACTCGTGCGGTCAGAATGGCGGGACGTGGTGCTCCTGTGCGTCGCAATTGCCAGGTGCGGGAAATGTGATGTCTCGTGTTTCGTATCAGTCGCCGGAAGGTCACCTCACGCACGGCCTGGTCTGGTGCATCAGAAAAATGCATCCCGCAGGACCTGCCAGCTCAGTGTGCAACCTGTCATCAGATCATGAAAGTAGGTCACGTTGACGGCGAGGAAGCAACCCTCGCCACTCGTTTAATCACGAGCTTGCACTTTTGCAGGAGATCAAACAAGATGCTTCACTCGTTGTCCTGATGGACGAATGCGTTAAGACCGTTGAAAAAGACGGGTCCAACGCACAGCTTTCGCCTATTTTCGCAAAACGAGTGTCCCACTCGCACCCAACTCCCGGATTTGAAGCAATGAGCTCATTTCGAGATTCAATGCCCATTGATAAGTGCATTCCTTCGACGGTATGTTCAACGGCGATTCGAGTTGTTTTTACTCCCACCTCAGTTGCCCGTCAACACTTACATGCGGCGTTCAAATCGAAGGTGTTCATGGAGACACTGGCCTCTGTAGAAGAAACGTTCGCTGGGCAAATGCAGAATATCGAAAGCTGTTTGGAACGTGGTGACGATGGAGAAATGCTTCTGCGGACGGATGAAATGGGGTGAGAGCGTTGCCGGTTGCTGATATCGGCAATAGCACACACAGAGTAATTCGTGAACTCTCGTCCACTGATTTCACGCAGGTGCTTCAATCAAGAAGTTGGATCAGCCATCATGTTTGATCACTTGTACCGAAGTTTGTATTTCCACCAAATCCGGAATTGGCTAGATGTGTTCCCGAGGGAGCAACTGCTCGTATACACAAACGAAGAGTTCCGTGACAACCCACAGGTGAGAAGGCGATGGCAGGCGACGGCTTCCTTTCTGCTAGCTTGACTCGATGGTTGATTTGTTTTGCGCAGGTCGTCATGGACCGCATTCATGATTTCCTTGGCCTCGACAAGAAACAGTACAACTTGAACTCTGAAGAGTTAGAAGCAATTCTCGACGAAACATACCCTCAATTTGAGGAGTCCTCTGGATGGAGCATGCAGGGCGACTATTCGTTCGTGATTTGTAACAGTGCTGCATACACGCCAGCGCTCACCAGGGTATTAACTTGCGCTTTGCTGTCATGTCTTCATCCCAGCGCAATGACCCCTGAGTTGAGGCAAAAGCTCGCAAAATTCTTCCAAGAGCCCGTTCGTGAACTTGATAAGGTATTGTGCTCGTGAGGCTGTTGCGACGCCCCCACCGTGCGTTCTCTTACTCAAGTGCCGCATGTAGATTTTGGGGCAACCCGTGTCCCAATTCTGGGGGCCAGAGTTCAAATAGCTTACCATACGTCAATGACCACACCGCAAATGTCTGGCCATCGAAGTGAACAAGGGTCTGGTTGTCGGTCACTTGCTAGGAATCGAATTACTTTATATATATTTTCTGCGCAATTGGGATTTTTACTACGCTATTATGACCCATGCTGCTTCGTTTTCTTACCGACCGCGTCGCAAATAGCTGTGACCAACAATGCACATCCTCTCAGGCCAGTGAATGTGTATACAGGAGCGCGTGGCCAGGGAGAGCTGCGCCAGTTGTGTAGGGACGCATACTCGAACAAGAGCAGGAACAGCACTCCCCACAGCCCGACAAATATGACTCGGTCCCAATGCTGGTTGGCGCCGGTGAAAATCACTCTTGTGGTTAGAGACCGCAAACCAAGAACGAAGAGCACAACTCCGCAAGGGTTCAAACAATTGTGCAGCGCTCTTCGCACACCTGCGCACAAACACAGTTGAGTGAGAGCCCGTCAAGCAGGCAGTCAGTTGTGTGCAAACGCGGACCTGGATCGGCAAGATCGTAGTGAAGAAACTCTCCTTCCAAGAGAGCCACCACAAACGCCATTTGGAGCGACGTTGCAAGAACTAAAAAGGAAAACTCAGCGGGCACGTGTTCTCCGGCCTTCAACCGTCGCTGGCGAGGAATGTCATTGTTCAAAAACCACACTGTTGCGCGCTTGGCACAGTCGTACAAACCGAACGCCAGTATCTACGAGGACAGTCAATGGCAGCGCCGCACGAGCTGTCAGCGAAGGCGAGGGAGCATTGAATACAACGTGATAGTTTGGACAAACCATTCCTCCTGATGTGCACAGTGACCCATACACTCCTTCGACCAAAGCTGATTCGTTCTGGATCGCTACCACAGTCTCTAAGTAGACGCCGATGTAGGAAGTTGCCGCCCCCACAGCGATCAAGAAAATGGACAGAGAATACGGCAGGAAGGATGGCCCCCTTGAGTTGGTTGGGGTTCGACAGCATGTCGCAACACCACTGCGCAAGGCGAGAGCGACGAGAGCGCTGCCTCCCCACGCCAGCAGCATAAAGCATGCAACCCATAAGTCGGTTGGATGCTCACGCTCGAGGCTTGCCCAACCCTTCCGACGCAGCACCGCGGCGAGCGTCGCAGCGGCTATTCCGCCACTGAACAAGGCAGCGACGGATATCCGTGTCCCCATCCCAATGACGTGCTATCAACTCGTTCTAGAAAACATGTTGCTGGAACGACAAAAAAGCAAAACAAAGAGTTTGCCACGGAGGATATTTGCGCGTCCAGCAATTGTCACACTGAGAGTCATTGCAGCGCACCACACAATGCATGCGCCATTTGAATGCAGATAGTCACCATTCGTCGAGCGCAACTCGATCTTCCTGCTACAACAGCCGACGCACGGTGGCCCCATGCGCATTACAAGTCTCGCGACGCTTTCATGCATCGTTCGTAGCCGCCGTCGCCGTCGCCGTCACTGTCGCTGTCGCTGCCGTCGTTCGTCGTCGTTCGTCGTTTGTTGTCGTTGCGTCGTTTCGTCGTTCGTCGTTCGTCGTTCGAAGTCACCACTAGCACATTGTTATTGACCCACTAGCACTGCGGAGGCCACCTCGCCGCCGACGAACCACCGCCGAGTTGGTGAACGGCGAAGAAACGGTGAATGAACGCTCTTCTGTTCGTTCGTTGGTCCTTCGTTCGTTGGTTCGTTTGTGCTTTCGTTCGTTCGTTCGTTCGTTCGTTCGTTTTCGTTCGTGGTTCGTTCGTTCGTTGTTCATCGGTTGTGCAGTCAGTGGAGTGCCGTTGAGTCAGTTGTTTGTTCACGCTTTCGTTCGTTGCCCGTGAATTGTTGTTGAGTATGTTGCTATTCGTGCGTTGTTGTGGTGTTAGGGTCCCATTGTCATTCGTTCATTGTCGTCGTTCGGTTGTCCGTTGTTGTTTGCTCGCTGCTGTTGAGTCAGTTGTTTGGGTGTGAGCCGGGACGTTAGTTGTGATCGCGGGTGGGCGGGGGGGCGTTTGTCGTCGTTTCTGTGATTGTCCGGTGGCGTTCGCGCGTGCTTGAGAAGTGTGGTGGTCCGTGGCGTGTTTAAGGGAGGGAGATTTAGTGAGCATGGTCGAAGTGTTTGGTGGCATGAAGATTCGAACACAACGTATCAACAGCAAAAAGGCTTTTCAAGGAAATTATCCTGTGACCCAATTTCATTGAAGAATGAAGTCTATGATCGTGGCTGCGGCTGCTGCTGCGGTGGTTGTAGCAGGAACCCCGACTGGGCCATCTGTCCCAATCGCCCCTGGCGTCGATCTCCCCTACGTGTCGCTCGGCACTGGCAGTGGTCAGAAGGGCGATGTTGCCAAAGCTACCTTCCTCTGGCTGCATGCTGGGGGCATTGGCATCGACACGGCATACGACTACTTTGACGAAGACGAAGTTGCTCAAGGAATGGCCGCTGCTAATGCAACCTCCGACGATGTGTAAGGATCTTCGATTGTCATCTGGCCTTGAATACGCGCTTGCAACACGCATCTTATCCCTTTACGCGGTGGTGGTGTATCGTCAGGTTTATCACGACGAAAATTCCATGCACGACTTATGAAAAAGCGAAGGTTGGTCTTCGTGTTCGCATTGGCAACAGTACCTGCGATCGCGACCGTGCACTGGTTCACGCTCGTGGTGATGCTTGCTTAGGAACACATCGACTCCAACCTCAAGCAGCTCAACGTCGAGCATGTCGATCTTATGCTGATACACATGAATCAATGTAGCTTCGGTGGTTCCATTGATGCCACGTGGAAAGCCCTGAAAGAAGCACGAGACGGCGGGAAGACCAAAACCATCGGCGTGTCTCACTTCACCATTGAAAATCTGGAGGCAATGGACGAAAAGCCCAGCGTCAATCAATGCTCTCTCAGCGTCCGATTTCACGATGACGAAACCATCGAGTACTGCCGAAAGAATGGAATTACGTACATGTCGTTTTCTCCCCTCTGCGGTGGGTCAAATGGGAGTTCTTGCCCGTACGGGAGTGTGCTCACGATCCCAGAAGTGATCGACATTGCCGCCTCACACAAGGTGTCCCCTGCCCAAGTGGGATTGAAGTGGGTCGCCCAACAAGGTTTGCCTCTGACCACTGCTGTCTGGAACTCCACTTACATGGCTGAGGACCTTGATTTGTGGTCTTGGGGCAATCTCACTGACGATGAGATGAGCACTTTGAACTCAATCCAAAACACCACTTCACATGAAGAAAATTAATTAATCAACCTGTCGCTACCGTCCGAAAAATCTTGTCGTGCGCGAGTCTTCTCAAACATTCAGTTGCGTTGTCAACATCAATGCCTGGATCGCATCTAAACACTGTCAAGCGAAGCGGTGGCCGAAGTCGCTTCGAGGCGTTGTATGTCGGGTCTTTGCTCCACCCAACCGCTGCGAATGATTGCGCGATGTTCTTCAACAATTTGTGCGTAAGAGGCGTTGTCTGCGAGGTTTACTTGATCGAAGCTGATTTCGGGGGGCGTCGTTCGATAACACACAAATTCAGAGAAAGACAAGAGCGTAAGACATTACGATCGCACATTCATCGGCGATCACCGTGCACAGACACGTAAATGCACCTGTTGAAGTCGTCGCCTGCGTCAGTCGTGTGGTCATATAGCTCCATTGCCACGGTTGCGTTCATGATCGGACGCAGAGCTGTCGCATTGAACTCGAACCATTCAGTGAACCTGAAACTGTCTGTTCTGACGGAGTAGCCCATAACTGCAACACATCCCAATAAATCAGAATTGTCCACGAGATTCGATGCAGCACTTGACGCGGGAGAGCATACCTTGAATCTTCTCCCTTGACTGCCCTGAGCATCGGGTGTAGTAGCCCGTGGCGTCGCTCTTGTTGCAGCGAGCGTACTGCGAAAACACGGCCTTCTTCCATGGTTGTGACGGGTTATCCAGCAAAGGGGTGTTGTCGCTTCCTTCGACGCACGTTCCGTTGAAACCCCCAGGATACTTGGTTGCGTTGTCGCAATCCCTACGGTGTTCAGAGGCGATAGGGCAAAATTATCATGGACGTCGAGTGATCCGTGCCAATTGCACGGCAAAAGCACGTACATTGGTGGTGCTGGAAGTCCAGCTGCGACCGCCAATGTTGGGTACATGTCTACATTCTCAACAAGAGCGGTGGTTACGACTCCATGAGATTGTGGCTTCCACGGAACACTGAGCATCATCTGATGGACGGAGGCAAGCAATACATCACGAGCAATATTTAGGGTCACCCAATGGCCAGCACTTTCAAAACACCATGAAATTCACACCGGCACTCGAGCGCTTAGCTCCCAGTTTGTGTACTTTTCCCACATTGAGTGTTCCCCTAATTGGTACCCGTGGTCAGACTACACACAACAACGTTTCGTCATGAACGATTTTGTGTCACAACTGTTGAGCTCGAGCTGCTGCGTACCATTAGAGCCACGATGGTGTTGTTGGTGAATCCAAGCTCGTCCAGAGTGTTCAGCACCTGTGGTGGTAAACAGTCGTAGCTCAGCTCCATACTAATGTGAATGACAAAGCATAGGCACAATAAACATACCCGGCCCACATTATGATCCATGTACGAAACAGCGGCATAGTATCCGCGCCTCCACGTCGCAGCCACGGCGTCGGGAACGGGATCAGTCGGACTGGAATGGTAGTCAGGTCCTTCATCGTGTGACAGCCACACGTGTATGAAGGACTCATCGGACATGGTCATAGTTCGCGACATGACTCAGCTTACCGAGATCACCCGTTTTCTTGTCGATGTACCCACCATCTACCCATGCTACCTTCGGGGCCTGTTCCAGCGCACGTAGCGTAGTGAAACATTGAAAACGTTCTTCGGCACAGAACCACGAAAAATATTGACGGATAGACGATGTACCGTTTCTGGGGCTGTCTTGTGGACAGCGATATCACTACCGCATTCATCTTCAGGGTAGTGCTCCCAATACTCGGGAGGTGACGACCAATCCACGTGAGGTCGTACGAATCCAACGGCAACAAACCACGGCGCTGCAGCAATGTGCACCGCAAGCAACCATGATCAACATACACAAAGCATTCCACTGAATTGCAACATTCTGACTGCACGCTTACCGATGTTGTTGTCCTTGTGTGACTGAAGGACTTCAATGGTGCGGTTCGCGTATCCGTCGTCACTGAAGTACTGTGGATCAGTGATGTTGCAAGCGCAATGGTCTCCACAGAAGCCAAGACCTTGGTTGTATGGGGCGTACGGCATGGACCAGGAACGCGGTTCGTCGAAGTTGGGAGGGTGTCCCATGTGGTATGTCTTACCAGCTCCGCTGGTGTTGTACCCATGGTCTTTGAAGTACTCTGGAAGCGCAATCCAGTCCTCGCCACCGGGCGCTGAACGGAACGAGTCCTTGAAATTCCAAGTGAGAGTGCTGTCGGGACGGCGACCCGACAAGAAGCTGTTGCGGGAAGGCGAACACACTGAATACTGGTTGTACGCATTGCGGAAGACCAGCGATCTTGCTGCAAGGGAGTCGATGTTCGGAGTGTACATGGAACCGCCATTGCACACGGACACGTTGTAACAATTCAGCTGAGGTCGCAGGTCGTCCACCACAATCAATAGCACATTCTTGGCGTCAGTTGGGGCAGCGGGCGCAGGGGCCGCCGAGGGCGCGCGTCCAGGAATCTGCCCAGATGAGCACGGGGCGTCGTCTTCCGGGTCATGGAACGATCCATGGAGATGGCAGACTTTAGAATCTGTTCTAAGTGTCCACGAAACGCATTCCTTGTCACTGACGCATGCATCGCAACACTCGTCGACGCTTGAATTTCTTATAACGTGAAGCACGGGCTCAACATGTGGTAGGCAAGTACGCTGAAGAATCTCTGGGCACTGATCAAACTGCGGAGTCTCCTCAACGGTGGCCAAGGCGGCTCCTGCAGCGCCTACACATGCAGCAAAGAGAAACACGCGCATCCTGCGCGACGATTGCTTTGAAGATCAAGTGCGCGAACACAGCAAGAGAAAATGCGACGAAAGAACAGCTATGCAAAAAGAAGGCGACACTGTCACCCTTGACAACTTCACTCAAATAATCCAACCCACCACTCGTCCCCAGCACAATGCCGAACACCGCTCATACTAAACCACGCCAACTCAAGCTCATACGTTCGCACCACGCACGCACGCACGCACGCATGCATGCATGCATGCATGGATATGCAAGCAAGCACGTTTGTCGGCTGTTGCTGCCGAAGACCGTCTTGCGCGCTTCGCTGCGACATCCATCGAAAGTCATCGTCGCCTCCATGGATCACAACAACATCACAGTCACCGCCACTGCCACTCACTGCCACTGCTATGACATGCCACGCCATCACAAGATTTCAACGACACCGCCAACAACATCGATCACAGCGACAATGTCAACGTCGTCGTCGTCGTCGTCATCGTCGTCGTTGTCGTCGTCGTCGTCGTCATCGTCGTCATCGTCGTCGTCGTCGTTGTTGTCGTCGTTGTTGTCGTTTCGATTTGTTTCCGTGATTGAGCAGCTGACTCAGATTCACTGTGAGTGACGGTGACTGTGACTGACGGACAGATAGATGGTGGCGTGTCGGCGATCGAAGATATTCATATCTTCGGCATCGCAGGCAGTTCATTCCGCCGCTTACAATGGACGATGCAAGCACAAATGCTGCTGCTCTTCTTGCAGCAAAGACAACTTCACAAACAAACAAGTCTGCAGGGGGCGTGCCGCTGCCGCCGCCGCCGCCGCCGCTGCTGCTGGTGGTGGTGGAGGAGGTGGTGGAGGTGGAGGTGGAGGTGGACGAGTGTGGGAGGAGCAGACGGACCCTTGCGACATTTGACAGGCACTGCTACAATGGTTGTGCAATGCCAAGCTGATTCAAGTTAATTAATCGTAACGTTTCAGTCGCTTTTCATAAACTGTCACTTGCGCTGGATCCCACACGCAGATCTCCTCCTGCCCTGTGCCGATGTGCGTGTTCTTGGCGGGAATCCAAGCTGTGTCGTAACCTTCTTTGTTCCACGACGTTTGAAGACCTCCTTTGTGCGTGATGCGTTTAATTTTGTGCATGCGAACTCGAACTTGCACCGAAGACCCGCCGTGCAACACAGCCTGTTCTTTGTGCCGAAATAGATACACCCCTCGACCCAGCGTCCCGGTCTGCACGTTCGAAGGGCCAAACCCTTTCGCGCGAATACGCTCAGCCAACTCCTCCGTTGTACCATAGTGTAATACCAAGATCTTGCAACCCGGAGATGGCTGCGGTTGAATGCCGTGGTTGAAATCACGCCAGTGGTCTGGATCAACGTGGTAGCAGCATGGCGCGTGTTTACACTTCTGTTGTTGTACTTTGATAATTTCAACCCCGGCGGCTTCCGGAAGTGCCGGTGCGTCTGATGCGCTTGGAGCAGCCTCGTCATCGACTGATGGGACAATTGGTGGTGGAACTCCTTGCAGCTGCGTTCTACGAGTCAGGTATTCGGCACCAGAGTTCTCCCAACGAACAACGGGATTGGTTGGATCGATTCGCACAATGGTACCCACATCACCAGCCGCGTGATGGCCTTCCTCTGAGGCTGTTGTCGCAACAACTTTCATCCCCACAGCAGCTGTCATGCCATCCGCTAGTTCAAAGTGATGTGAAGCGCGCAATTTCGAGCGGTCGGTCTGTGCCACAGCACCACTTGAATCCCAACGGATGATAGGATCACTGGCGTTGATCTGAACAACGGTACCAGTGTCGCCCGAATGATAACTGCCGAAACTGCTGTCTTCCAACGCCACAACTCTAAGACCTACCACTGCGATCTCGCCGTCAACGAGCACAACGTCGGAAACGCCTTTTAGTTCCGCGGGCTTGGCAGGTGCGACTTTGCCATCCTTGTCCCACCGAACAGCGACTTCATCTGGACCAACCTTAATCACCACCCCTGTGGCACCGGCGTTGTCATTTCGAATTGCAACGACTCTCAGTCCAACCGCAGCGGCTTGTCCGTCAGACAAAGAAACGCAATCGAAACCTCGGATTTGGATTCGAGGCGTCTTTTGTTCTTGCCCCGTCCGGTTCCATCGCACAATGGGGTCCACCTGGGTCAAACGGGTGATGGTGCCTTCATCTCCTTCCCGATAATGACCATAAATGCTCGTGGCCGTGGCAACAACACGAAGTCCGACAACCGGAATTTGACCGTCGCTAAGAACTATGTTCGGCATGCGCTTCACCTTGGAGCGGCTCGTCTGGTATTCTTCGCCGTTCTTGTCCCACAAAATGACTGGGTCACCAACGTTCAGTTTTACAATCGTGCCCACATCGCCAGGGCTGTACCGACGCCCATGACTGCTGGCACCAACGGCGATCACGCGCAGCCCAATTGCAGCAGCGCTACCGTCGGCCAACAACAGGTTCCGAGCTTTGATGTTGCGACGGTGCGTCAATCCTGAGCGACCGCTCTTATCCCATCTGACAATTGGCCCATCTGGCGAAACTTCGACGACGGTGCCATGGTCGCCTTCCGTGTAGTTGCCGTGGTTGCTCGCAGCAATGGCCTCGACACGTAGATTGACAGACGCGGCTTTGCCATCAGCCAGCACAATTACTGGCTGCTCACTCATTGAAACACTTAGCCGCAGACACTTTGCTTGCGGCAACTCAATCAATGCGAACCCGAGACAAATTTCTGGAGAAACAGTCCAAGTCTGTTTTGATTTCACGGAGAAACATACAACGCACACCTGACAAGTTTACTCGACACAAATAAAATTCATGCAACCCTACTCAGCACAGCGAAACAACGAAACATATTGCACAGCACAGCACAGCGCAGCGTAGCGCAGCACAACGACGCGAACGCAACACTGCTGTCACACCGGCAGGTTCAATGCAATGCACAATGCAACATAACAACAGGACGACACGAGGCCACAACGACATAACAACAGGACGACACGACGACACGCTGGCGCAACGATGCAACGACACAACGACGGACACAAAACAGATTGCAACGTTGCGACAACGCCAGCAACACGACGACGCGACGACGCGGCGACGCGACGATGGACCTCGGCACCAGTGCGCCAGTGCGCCAGTGCAGCGCACAGCAACAACGCACCAGTGAACGAACGAACGAACGAACGAACGAACTGTTGTCAGTCGTCGTCACGACGGTGAACCAAACCGCTCGCCGACCGACCGATCATTCATTCTGCGTGGCGCAGAAAGTTCACGTTGGTTGTGCCCAACTCGAAACTTTGTTTTATGTACTGTATTCTGTCATCATGTATTTTTTATTTTTTGCCATTTGCACTGAATTACAATATATTACAAAATTAGTGAAATTGATTATTATCACCGTACAGTACTAATTATACCAGCGATGTCTGGATACGGATACAGAACATAAGCCTGTATACTGGATCTTGGCATGTTGGGTGTTTTGGGCTTTGGCGGCTGCGCAAGGTTGGGCTACGTACGGCTAACGATGGTACGACGCGCGATGACCTATAGATATAGAAATCAATGCGGCAGGGTCGTCGAACGCTTTTGCTATTGATGCTGAAGGCATGCGGCACACTCTCCTCGTCCGAAGGGTTGTGAGGGTATGTCTCTGCGGGATGCCATACCGCGGGCGGAGCTGGCTGTAGGTAGTCAATGACGTTTCACACGCAATTAAATTATGTCCACTGAGCAACAGCCTCCGCGAGATGCGGGTATGCTTTGATAAGAGCAGCGTTGTGTGGGGCGTAAAACGCCTTCAGCCGCGCGATGCATTCTGGTGACACCGTGTCCTGCATCTTTGGGTAATGACGTCTGCAGGTCACCACCATATGCAAGTTACAATGATGGCACAATTCATCAGAGCAAACAGAGGACGTACTTGTTCTTGACGCTTGGGTCTGCGACAATGAAGTCATCGTCAACCCCAAGAAAACGAAACGCCTTCGCCATAGTGTTGTCGAGTTTTGAACCAAACAAATCACTGAGTTCGAGAACAAGAAGCCCGTCGCCGTCCCCACCAAAAGACCGATCCCACTGGCTGATTTGTGCAAAGTAAAGTCCACGCCCTACAATGGAATGTCCTCCGTGCCCTTCGGGTCGCGACGGCAAGTATCTGGAGAACATGGATTCACCCATGTATGAAGCACACCGTTAATTTCTGCGCAAATTGTTGTGCATGTTGCACAAAGAACACTGGCAAGAGCGCTTGTCGCGCAAGTGCAATCACTTACTTCGAATGAAAGCCATTGCAGTCAATAGTCACACTCTTGCCGGTCACGCCGCACTTGGCCAAGTCCGCAAGGTCTTTGTCGACCGCTTCCTCGAATGTGAGATCCTTCATCGCTTGGCGACTGGCGTCACGGGCAACCGGCCTTTGGCGATCGACCATCATTCGATAATGCGAATAACAACGTTTGATCGGGTCTCGCACAATGAAAAATAGCTTTGCCTGCGGGTCGCATCGAACGATGCATCGAAGTCAGCACATAGTTGCCAGCACTTGTTACAGATCAATCTTGCGACCCACTCGATTGGAGCACACGAACTCACATTTGGAATCAATGCCTTCATTCTACCTCGCATTACCGCATCTCCCAAGCAGTAACTTGGGGTCGCCTAGGCATCCGAACAAACAGCCATTGCCAGAGTCACGGGACAAAGCGTGCGAGCACAGTGCCGAGTTAGGAACCAAACCTCAACACACACTGCGTTTTGATCCCGCATCAAATTTGCGCAATTAAATAGACGGGCATACTTCTCGAGCTTGTTCACTGGTTTCTTGGCAGTTTTCGTTGCCGGTCTCGCCCGATATGCTTTTGCCTCGAAGGCGTTGGCGAAAAATTCTATTCCAGCTTCGTTGGCGTCCCCAGAGCCTGCCGACTTGGAGTATCGCTTGCGCCAGTTCCAGTCAAAAAAATGAGTTTCCTTCATGATCGCGCCTTCTATTTGGGGATGCTGCTGCAGGTAGTCGAACAAAGATGACGTGCCCGCCTTCATGGCTCCAATGATAACACACGCCGGAAATTCCGAGCTCGTCCTGCGCACAGGAGGCTTGAAGAAACGCTTCAAGCGCAGTGTCCGCCTCGTTTGCACGAACGCGTCGGTCGTCTGTAGTTGTATGACGCGTGGGAATGGCGACAACCCGCCTGGGGGTGCATCTGCGTAATCCATCATGAGGTGTACTCGGTCGCTTGGGCCAAGATTCTCAACTTTGTGCTTCGCGGCATTGTTGAGCTCCACTGCACATCCCACGGGAAGCTGGTATTTGTGCATTTGGTCCACGGAGTGCCCGGCATAGAAGAACACTTGGGAGTTGGTGATGACTGGGCAATGGATGCGATGAGCCACTTGAACCCATCGGCCCGTATCGTGGTGCACTGGGATCGTAACGCCAGCTGGCAGCCGGGCCATGACGCAGCGCAGCAATTGTGCAGGGTTGATGTTGAGCTTCCGGAAGATCGGCTCCAGTTCTTTCCTCCAGTCGTGATACCAGGGGAAATGGTACACGTTCCGAACAGCATCGTCGCAGAAAATAAACGGGATGTTGAATATTCCCAAGTTGTCGTGGTATGGTCGCATGATCGTCACATTTTCTGCCTGGCCCTCGCGGGTCCAAGCACTTGCGGGAAGCGCGGCGACTCTCTTCACCAAAGGCGCCATGGCGTCAGCCATGTCGTTGTCCAGCATAGACATTCCCACGATTCCATCTCTGTGCTCTGGAGCGAGAAAGTCAGACGGATGTACTTTTTGCGAGAGACTGATGCTCCCCAACTCGTCGGGGAGCTGCTTCACCTCCGTCGCACCGATAGGCATGACCGGCGCTGAGAACACCGCTGTGTCAGTCGAAAACAAATCCGGTCTTGTTCGATAATTTTTCGTCTAATAGAAATGACAACAATGCTTTGCAGCAAAAGCCCGTTTTCCGACGTGTCCACTGCCACCCTGCCGCTCCCTGTTTTTTCAACAGCTCGCCGCAAAACAACGCACGGGACTCCACCTTTGGCGAACAGCACTAATTGTGCTTCCAAATACCGCAAGCCTTGCGTTGCTCCACGCTTCAACGATGATAATCTCGACAAGTAATCTGACGAATAATCAGACACCGGCAAAGCAAGACGGCACGACAGCGATACGATACGGCGACCCACGGCGAACACGACCACCCACGACCACCCACGACCCACGACGACCCACGACGACCCACGACGACCACGACGACCACGACGAACAACGACCACAGCAACCACAACGACGACAACATGAAAAGCGGCGACAAAGCAGTTGCGACATTGTTTGTCGGTTTGTGGCCACATTCATTCCTCCGTTCGTTCGTCGTTGGCGTTCGGTGTTCGGCGTTCGGCCAGCGCGAAACTGTGACCTGGTTCTATACAGTTCTACTATGTACTTAATCCATTCAGTACTGATTTACTCGGCTTTTAAGTATCTCACCTGGTTAGGCGATGTACACTGTGAAGATACAAGATTTCATCGTTGCTTTTTCACGAATACTACGTACTAGTACTATTTCGTTTGTGTTGTTCGGTGTGTGGTGGTGCAGTGCAGTGGCCGGCAGGAAGTTCGTCGATGTTCGTTCGTTCGTTCGGTGCGACGTCACAACGGTGCGGTGTGTGTGTTGGTGTGTTGGTGTGTTGGTGTGTTGGTGTGTTGGTGTGTTGGTGTGTTGGTGTGTTGGTGTGTTCGTCTTTTCGGAGGTTGGTGTGTTGGTGTGTTCGTCTTTTCGGAGGTTGGTGTGTTGGTGTATTGGTGTGTTCGTCGGTTGATGCGTTCGTCGGTGTTGTTGGTGTGTTCGTTGGTGTGTTGGTGTGTTGGTGCGTTGGTGTGTTGGTGTGTTGGTGTTGTGATTTTCTGGTTGGCTGGTTTGTTGGTTCGTTGGTGTGTCGGTTTGTTGGTTTGTTCGTCTGTTCGTCTGTTCGTCTGTTTGTTGCTGCGCTTCGACGGCGAGTGAGCGCAGCGAGCGTTGGCGATGTGGTAAGACCAAAACGAAAAAGATAAATACCCAGTCGATGAAATAAAACACAAACAGTGACAACACACGCCGTCGTGTGCACACCCAATCGCACTCAGGCGACCAACGATGTCGTGTTGACCGTGCGGAACACCTGCCGTCATTATTTTCCGGATGCCGTCGAATTGGTTTCGCGCCAGAGCAATGTGAGCAACTGCTAAGGCGGCCAGCAGAGGATGGGAGACCAAGCAAACGACGTTGTGCAAAGTGTTGCCGCGTCGTCTACAGCTAAGCTGGGCAGCACACAGGCAGCCATTCCGTCTGCTAGCTTGGCTGATGTTAACGAATCGTGTTCTTTGTTGCGTGAGCATATGGAAGCTGTTCCAGGGCTAGCCGCATCGTGCGCAAAGATCCTGGACCGTTCAGAGAGCACGGAGTCAAACTCCATCCTCTCCGCTGTGTCCGCGCGTGCTCGATTCCTGCGCTACGAACGATCAACTCGGGTTGGAATGGGCTCAACGGGTCTACCTCAGCCATCGGATGCTGCGGCTGGTGCTGATGGTGCACCAACAAAGTGGACTGATTCGTCTGGCACTGGTGAAAAGTCGCGTTGTTCGGCATCGCCGCGCATCGCTTCCCTCGGGAGCGTCGACGGTTCGCCATCGTTCTTCAATTCTAGTCTCTTCCAGTTCCAAGAATGCCATTCAGTTTTTGTGAAAAGTCTAATGTCAAAAACATCGGTCGTTGAAAATCCGGCAGCACTTCATCGCTTATTATATGAGCTGAAAGTGGACGATTTATTTGGTTATGGTGAGGCCACCTTCGGGGCATACGACACTATGTCTTGTCGGCAGTTACCGCGGAAGCCGCAAAATGGAAGCGCCTCCAACGGCGGCAACGCAGTGCCATTCTTGGACCATTCCGACTTGAAAACAATGCAAAACAGACAGTGGGCCATCGCAGAAGTCAAGCGCGGTGTACGCTTCAACGACGAGCGCGCATTCAAGGTAAATTCCCCCATCCCAAGAAATGCAACTTGGTTGCCTTCATTTGTGCTTTGCATCGTTCGATGCATGACTACGCGCTCTGCTTGCGTGCGCTAGAGTGCAATTCGGTGCTACGATAGAGCTATTCAGCTGGACCCTGCTTGTGCTGATGCCTTCGTGGGACGTGGGGCAGCACGTGTAAATTTGCGGTAAGCACCATCACTTTCACCGTTTCATACGCTCTGAGCACTTGCCTCTGCGCTACTGCGTTGCTTGTGTTGTCTGAAATGAATTGGTCGCTTGCGTTTGACTTCGCGAACGTTGTGTACCACAGACAATTTGGCCGTGCCGCTGAGGATTTTGAGCAGGCACTGACGTTTCAGCCAGATCACAAAAACGCCAAAAAATACTTGGTCATTGCGCGCCAAAAGTTGGGACTGCCTTCGATTGAAGGGCGTCAACAAAAATCAGGCTCTAATGACAGCACCAGTGCCGCCACATCGAAAGCAGAGTCAAAAACAAGCACACAGCCTTCACGTGTTGACCCAACGTCTAACCGAGGCGTTGTCGGTTTGGCAGGTGTCAAGACACCGTCTTCGGAAGATGCTTCGTCTCGGGCCCAGAGTCTTTCTTCGGCCAGTCGAAAGCGGAGGGTAGGCGCAACAAAGTCACATCACAGCAGCCCCGACAGTTATTCAGATAGTTCATCGGTGGACAGCTCCGACGAGGAGGCAACGAAAGCTAAAATCATGCGCCTGTTGGTTCAAGAACGACTGAAGGGAGGAAGTTTGGTCCGTTTTGTCTTTTGTTTGATTCTATGTCCACACTAATGGGATACTCACACATCGTTAAACTTGGTGGCGAACAGTTAGGATCGCGAAGCGCCATGCTGAAGGCTCAAGAGCTCAAAACGAGGTTGCAAAAACTCGGAAAAGACTCCAAGAAGAAGAAAAAGAAAAAGAAGAAAAAGAAAGACAAATCGAAGAAGCGGAGCAAAAGTAGTCGAAAGAAGAAACGCAGTAGACACCGCAGCCGGCACTCGGATTCGTCGGAGACGTGACGATGAATTGGGAAGGCATGTGCTGACGGATGCATAAATGATAAATAATTGAAGCAAGCGAACCCCTCGTTTGTGACGTGTTTCAGGACATGGTACTTCTCCGATTAGACCCTTGTGATGGTGGCTTATACGTGTAGTTCCGCGTGAGTTGAATGTAGTCAAGCCACTGTTCCACGTCGTACCTATGCAAGCAACACTGCTGTCAGATGGCAGATGAGCGATGAACGACGTCAATGCAACTCTTCTCAACTTACACAGCGCGATTTTCTGTATCAAGAAAAATCCTGGCGGCATGAAACTGCGACTCTGACTGCGGCATCGGCAACTGCAACAAACGACAGAAGTGACCACCAAGAAAGGCTGGCACGGAAACAAGAGAGCGCGCACACACACACACCTGCATTTTTGCTAGCGTCTCCAAAAACCTAATTCGCTCCTCCTCATCATTGCTCCCAAGCCACTTCCTTTCGCCGGCGCCGCCCCCGACTAGCCCAGACAGCCGACGCACCAAATCATCTCCTTTCACCGGAGTCGCCACCATCGATTTGGAACGCGGCGTGGAGGCACTACGAGGACCTTTCAGATGCTTCAGGAAGGATTTCCCAAAGAATTTCGAGCCCTTTGATGGCGCAGACGTAGGGTTTGCTTGGTCTTTTCGCGGCGCCTGTACTGGTGTCGACGTTGCTTCCGATGTAGACCCGATGCCTCCGGCTGGAAGACGCCCAGGGTTCATGTAGGTGGTGTGACCCTCTGACGCAATCACCCACCGGACCTCGCTGCTGTCCTTGCTGTCTGAGAATGAAATCCAGGTTTGGCGACGCCGAAACAACGTCGCCAGTTCTGCCTTTTCTATTTCAACTATTTCCTCTCCAGGGCACATTTGCCTTGTCACGTACGACGACCAACCGCGAGGCTTGTTTCGCACGCCCGTCTCTACGACACAGTGCCAAAACGTGCGGGTGTCCTTCTCAACCATTTCCTGCTCAGTTGGTTGGCACTCTTTGACGTGCTCCACCAAAACGTCCATGGACAAGACTTCCAGGTGGCAGTTAGGACAAAGGAATCCTTGGGTAATCTCGGACGACAAGCGTCGGCGTCTGTAGGGACTTTCGCTGCCGTCGCTGTGGTTCGCCGCCGCCGCCGCCCAAGCTTTCTCCTGGCGCTCCAACAAATCTTCGGACATTCTACGCCACACCTTTTGACCTTGCAAGTGCGTGTAGAGTCGGTGGACCGCCGTGTACACCGTCTTTCCCACGGCTGGTTCGGGCGCGGCGAGCTCTTCGAAGTATTCTAGCGAGGCATGCTTGGCTAACGC
>ENA-OWNT01002609-OWNT01002609.1-seawater-metagenome-genome-assembly--contig:-NODE-2609-length-18518-cov-2.994035_pt1 | contig 18518 bp, 14 predicted proteins | sample MGYA00238136_ERZ651165 | MGnify/ENA primary metagenome ERZ651165 (study PRJEB26861, sample SAMN08777766) | seawater metagenome | isolation source: coastal seawater | place: USA: Florida | collected...
TCGAAGTCCTCGGGCGACCGCGCCTTGAAGTCGATCAGGTCGACCGGATGTCCGGCGTAGGCAAAGACGATGGCGATGCCCCGCCCCATCCGCCCCGCGCCAAGGCAGGCGACGGGCGTCGTCATGCCATGACCTTTCCGGCGGCGATCGACTTCAGCTCTTCGGCGGTCTTGCCGCCAAGGCCCAGCTTGGCCAGCGGGCGCCCGGTCTCGAGGAAGTCCTCGCCATTGATCGCACCGCCGAGCGTCATCAGCGACCGCGCCACATGCACGTCGATCCCCGCCGCATCGGCCATCGAGACCAGCAGCGACAGGCCCAGCTTGGTGTCTTCCATCATGTAGCGGTGGGCGGTCAGGTCGATCTTTTCGCGCCAGTCGCCGGAGTCCTTCAGGTTCGCCCGGCTCTTGCGGTCATACATCCACATCTCGCCGTCGCGGTAGTGGTCCGCCAGCGGGAAGTGCGGCGCGCCATAGCCAAAGGCCTCGCGCACGGCAACCCGCTCGGCGTCAAGCTGGTCGGTGGTGCGGCGGACCGAGGCCTGCGTGCCCTCGTTGTGGATGTCCCAGGCTTCGAAATGCTCCAGCGGGCCCGCGTTCATGATGATCAGCGGAGGGTGGATGATCGGCCCGGCGTTCATCAGCGCAGCCGACAGCACGTCGCCGCAATCCTCGATCACGCCCGGGAAGGCCGCGTCGATGGTCTTGAGCGCCGCATCCTTCAGCGACAGCGGGTAGACGCCGGTCGGCAGGCGCACGGCGCGGGTCGAAACCACCACCTCCGAGAAGCCGTGCTTGCGCACCAGCCACGGCAGCGTGCCGGTCTCGGCAAAGGCCACGCCCACGGCGGTGCCCGCCTTCTCGGCGGCAAAGGCGAAGATCAGGCTGCCGAGCGTGCCGGGCGGCAGGTAGATCACCTGCCCCGGCTCGAAGAAGGGCGCGATCTTGGGCGCGAGGTCTTCATGCGCATGGGCCGGGATCGGGCAGAGGATCAGCTCCGCCCCCTTCATCGCCTCGGCGAGGTCGGAGGTCACCAGGGCCATCTCGCCCGTGCGGGTGCCCTCGGCATCGCGCACCGTGATGGTGTTGCCGGTCTTGGCATGTTCGGCCACGTCGCCCTCGCTCCGGCGCCACAGGCGGACGTCATGCCCCGCCAGCGCAAAATCACCGGCCGCTGCCAGCGAGCCGTTTCCGCCGCCGAGTACCGCAATCTTCATGATGAACCTCTCCTGTAGAATTCGTGTCCAGCCCGTCCGGCGGGCAACCTGAGGCGAGCCTAGAAGAGCCCGAAACGCTGCGTCAACACATTTTATAAAACAATCTGAAATTTCGTAATTTTTGGATGAAACCGCTCCAATGCTGAGCAAAAACATGATTTAACAAGTCAATTCATATGCTTACCCATCTCCCCACCCCTCCCTGCGCATTGATCAGCATTCGGGTCGCCCGACCACGTCCGTCCATGCGACCAAGGCGCAGATCACTGAAGGAGAGCGAAAAATGCCCACTTACCGAGGAATGCCGGTCGCCCAGGCCGAAGCCTATCGCGCCGGGTCTGCAGACGCCTACGGCAACCCGCCCGAGCGCAAACTCAGCGAAGGCGGCGCGCCCTGCCGCTGCTGCCTCGAGATGATTCCCGAGGGAGAAGAGATGCTGGTGCTGGCCTACCGGCCCTTCGACGGCCTCCAGCCCTACGCGGAAACCGGGCCGATCTTTCTCTGCGCCGAGAGCTGCGCGCCCAAGGGCACCGGCCTGCCCGATGTCGTGGTCTCGCCGGACTACCTGCTCAAGGCCTACTCGGCCGACCAGCGCATCATCTACGGCTCCGGCCGCATCACCCCGCGAGACGAGATCGACGCCTACGCCGGCTCCCTCCTCGACCGCGAGGATGTCGCCTTCGTCGACCTGCGCTCGGCGCGGAACAACTGCTGGCAGGTCCGCATCACCCGGACCTGAGCGCAACGAAAAGGGGCGCAACCCGCAGGCTGCGCCCCTCTCTGCCCGGCCCGCTCGGACCGGCAGGCTTCAGAACGTCTTGGTCACCGACAGGCTGACCTCGCGGCCCGAGCCGTAGGAACAGACATAGGCGGTCTGGCACCCGGTGACATACTGCTCGTCGGCGAGGTTGGTCACCGCCAGTTGCCCGCTCAGCCCATTGCGGAAGTCATAGCGCGCCGACACGTCGTAGACCGTCGAACTCGGCACCGAGAGCGTGTTTGCCGCATCGGCAAAGCTCTCGCCGCGATGACGGATGCCCAGCGCAACCTGCAGCCCGTCCAACGCGCCGGTAAAGTCATAGCTGCCCCGCACGGCGACCTCGACATCCGGCACCAGCGTCGGCGACTTGCCCCGCAGTGTCACATCGCTGTCGGCGGTGATCTCCGGGTCCAGCAGGGTCAGCGCGCCGGCCAGCTTGAACCCATTGCCGAAGTCATAGCGCCCCTCCAGTTCAAAGCCGCGCATGCGCACCTCGCCCAGCTGGTTGTAGGCCCCGAAGGTCCCGGCAACCACGTTGTTCTGGTCGATCCGGAACAGCGCGCCGGACAGGGCAAAGTTGCCCGCCTCGGGTGCCCACTTGAAGCCCAGTTCCAACTGCTTGCCGAACTCCGGCTCGGTCACCCCGTCCGAGGGCGAGACGATCAGCGGATTGAAGAAGCTCGAATAGGTCAGGTAGGGCGTGACCCCGTTCCCCAGCTCCTTCGCCAGCGCCAGCCGCCACGAGGTCTCGCTGTCGTCGCGGTCAAAGCTCGTCGTGCCTTCCTGCTCGGTATGCACCCAGTCGTGACGCAGGTTGCCGGTCGCGATCCAGCCGTCGCCCCAGCGGATCTGGTCCTGCACGTAGAGGCCGGTCTGCTGCTGCCGCGTGATCGCGTCCTTGTAGGTGAACAGCGTCCCCGGATCGCCCGGCGCGGTGGTGCCGACGACGGTGTTGGTCCCGCCGCCCGAAGCCTGCGTCTCGTCAATCTTGTAGGTCCGTGCATCGAGGCCGAACAGCAGGTTGTGCGCCAGCGCCCCGGTATGGACGGTGCCGTAGTAACGCAGGTCGGTCTGAGCCGTGCGGACCAGCGTGTCATGCTCGAAGGCGACAAGGCTCAGCGTGCCGACGCTGTCGGAGGGCTCCAACGCATAGCCCGCGTAACCGTATGGATAGTAATAGCTTTCCTCGATGCTCGCGACGCCGACGCGCCCCACCCCGGTGAACGTGAACCCGTTGTCGAACTCGTGCTCGACCACGGCCGAGAGCGTCGCCTGCCTGCGGCTGTAGCTGTCCCAGTCGGGGTCCGAGAAGTTGGCGTCGGGGTCGATGTACCCGAACTCCTCGGTCGGAACGACGGTGCCATAGTACGGCAGGAAGGTGCTGCCGTTGTGCTTTTCGTCCGCGATGTGCACGTTCGCCAGCAGGGTGACCTCGGTGCCGTTCTGTGTCGTGAACTTGTAGGACGGCGCCAGCGTGCCCCGGAACCCGGTGTTCAGGTCGTCGTACTTGTCACCGCCCTCGACCCGGCCCGTGAACCGGTAGGCGTTGCCGTTGGCGAGGTCTTCGCCCATGTCGAACTCGACCCAGCCCGAACCCGCGTCGTTGGCCCCGAGGGTGATTTCGCCGACGTGCCCGCCCGGCCGCTTGGAGACATAGTTGATGATCCCGCCCGGGTTCGACCCGCCATAGAGCGCAGAGGACGGCCCGCGCAGCACTTCGATCCGCTCGATCGTATAGGGGTCGATGAAGAACGAGCCGAAGGCAAAGGCAAGGTTCTGGGCGTTGTCGAGGTAGACCCCGGTCTGGTCAGCCTGGAAACCCCGCACCCGCAGCCAGTCGTAATCCTCGTCGTCGCCAAAGACATCCGTCGTCACGCCCGCCGTGTACCGCAGCGCCTCGCTCGCCCGCTTGGCGTCGAACACCTCGATATCGTCGCGCCCCAGAACCGAGACCGACTGCGGGATCTCGCTGACCCGCAGCGGCACCTTCGAGCCGGTGACGGTCGGCGGGTTCGGGTCGGTCCCCACCGGCCCGGTGGCGTCTTCCTGCACCCGGATCTGGATGGGTTCGAGCTCGACCACGTCGTCGGACGTCTGCGCCATCGCCGCGCCGGATGCGCTGAGCAGAAGGATGGCGTGCAGCGGCAGGCGCAGCGCGAGGCGGCGGCTGCGAATGTCTCCAATCATGTTCTTATCCTTGTATACGGCAGCCACACCCCCCTTGGCGGGCCGCAGATCAGGGTAGTTGATAAAAACAGTCAGGTAGGATTGTCTTGAAGATTCCGCCCATCCCGGGCCGCTCCCGGCGGCAGGGCGCCGCTTCCGCCCCACCGCCCCGGCGTGACTCCCGTCGCCGACTTGAAGACGCGGGTGAAATGGGCCTGGTCGGAAAAGCCGGTCAGCCCGGCGATCTCGGCCAGCGGCATGCCCTGCGCCAGCCGGTCCTTGGCCGCGTCGATGCGCAGCGCCATCACCCACTGGTAGGGCGACTGCCCCGTCGCACGGCGGAACAGGCGGTTGAAATGGGTCCGCGACAGCTCGGCCACATCGGCCAGCGCCTCGGCCGAGACGCCCCGGTTCAGGTTGCCCTGCACGTGGGTCCGCAGCCGGTCCAGCGTCGCCGCGGTGATCCCCGGAACGCGCGCCGTATCGTATTGTTCGTGAAACAGCTGCCGGATCAGTTCCGCGGCCAGCGCCTCCGCCTCGGCACTGCCCGGCCCCGGCGCACAGGCTTCGGCCAGCCGCGCCGCCACCGCACGCAGCGGCTGGGCATCCTCTAGGAACACGGGCCGGTCCAGCGGGGTGCCCGGTGCCACGATCCCCCGGAGGCGGCGCAGCGGCAGGTGAATGTCCACGTGGCGCAACGCACCGGGCCGTTCCGACTGCCCCCAGAGCTCGACCCCCGCAGGAACGAAACAGGCGCCACAGGGCCGCCCCGGCCCGACCTTGTCACAGGAGAGCACCAGCCGCGCGCCATCGAGTATGGTGACAAAGCGGGGATGCATCGAGACATAGCGCCCGCTGGTCCGCGCCGCGCCCTGCACCGTCCAGACGTCGATCATCATCTCGCTCAGCGCAAGATGCCTCGGCTGGCCGAGCACATCGTACCCCTTGATATCGGCGTACATTCTGGGATGAAAAGACAAGGGCGTCCCCGTTGTTGGCTGGCTGAGGACACTCTCTTGCTGGAGCCCTTATAGATAAGGGCTCCGAATAGTCAATCTGCCCGGCTCGGGGCCATGCCTCAGCCGCGCATTCTCGCGCCCGAAGGGTCATACATCGGGCGCAGCGACGCCTCGGCCGCCACCCGAACGCCCGCGATCTCGATCTCGTAGCGGGAGGCCAGCAGCGCAGCGGCATCCTCGCCCGTGCAGGGAACGTACCCCAGCCCGACCGCCGCGCCGAGCGTATGCCCGTAGTTGCCCGACGAGAGATAGCCCACGATCTGCCCGTCCCGCAGGATCGGCTCGGCATGGTAGAGCAGCGGCTCGGGATCGGTCAGGCGGAACTGCACCATCCGGTGAGTCAGCCCCTCCTCGCGCCGGCGCAGCACCGCATCACGCCCGATGAACGCCGGCTTCTCGGTCTTCACCGCAAAACCTAGCCCCGCCTCCAGCACGTGATCCTCCTCGGTGATGTCATGGCCGAAGTGGCGGAACCCCTTCTCGATCCGGCAGGAATCCATCGCGTGCAACCCGCAGAGGGTCAGCCCGTGCCCCTCGCCTGCCGCCATCAGCGTCTCGAACACATGCGCCGCCTGATCGGTCGGAGCGTAGATCTCCCACCCCAGTTCCCCCACGTAGGACACGCGATGCGCCCGCGCCTGCCCCAGCCCGATGTCGATGGACTGCGCGGACCCAAAGGGATGTGCCTCGTTCGACCAGTCATGCCAGGGCGCGGCGGCGCTCAGAACCTCGCGCGCCTTCGGCCCCATCACCGCAATCACGCCCTCGCCCGCCGTCACGTCGACCAGCGCGACCGCGTGGTCGCCCCGACGCCGTTCCAGCCAGCTCATCTCGCGGATCACCGTCGCGGCAGGCGTGACGACAAGATACCGCGTCTCGCTCAACCGCGTCACGGTCACATCCGCCTCAATCCCCCCCCGCTCGTTCAGGAACTGGGTATAGACGATGCGCCCCAGCGGCACCGACATCTGCGCGCCGCAGACGTGGTTCAGGAAGGTCTCGGCATCGCGCCCGTCGACGATGATCTTGCCAAAAGAGGTCATGTCGTAGAGGCCCACACCCTCGCGGATCGCGCGGTGTTCGGCGGCGGAGTTCCCGAACCAGTTCTGCCGCTTCCAGGAATAGGCGTATTCCGCCTTTTGCCCCTCGGCGGCGAACCAGTTGGCCCGCTCCCACCCTGCCGTCTCGCCCATCACCGCCCCGCGCGCCAGCAGCGCCTCGTGCAGGGGCGAGCGGCGGACGCCGCGCGCGGTGGCCTTCTGCCGGTAAGGGTAGTGGTCGGCATAGAGCAGGCCCAGCGTCTCCTTGGCCCGTTCGACAAGGAAGGTGCGGTTGCCCGTGAAGGGCTGCATCCGGCGGATATCGACGTCCGAGAGGTCGAAGGGCGGATAGCCATGCTCCATCCAGTGCGCGAGCGCCATGCCTGCCCCGCCGGAGGACTGGATGCCGACCGAGTTGAACCCGGCGGCGACGTAATAGCCCCGCACCTCGGGCACCTCGCCCAGATGATAGGCGTCGTCGGGGGTAAAGCTCTCGGGGCCGTTGAAGAAGGTATGGATCCCCGCGCTCTCCAGCAGCGGCACGCGGCTGATCGCCTTCTCGAGGATCGGCTCGAAATGCTCGAAATCCTCGGGCAGCTGGTCGAAACAGAAATCTTCGGGGATGCCGTGCATGGCCCAGGGTTTCGAAACGGGCTCGAAGGCGCCCAGCAGGATCTTCCCCGCATCTTCCTTGTAATAGGCACATTCGTCCGGCACCCGCAGCACCGGCAGGCGGGCCAGGTCGGGGATGTTCTCGGTCACGATGTAGAAGTGCTCGCAGGCCTGCAGCGGGACGTTCACCCCGTTCCTGCGCCCCAGTTCCGCAGCCCACATGCCGCCGCAGTTCACCACGAAATCGGTCGCGATGAACCCGCTCTCGCCGGTCTGTTCCGCCACCCACGAGACGCCGGAAACCGCGCGCTGCCCGCCCTTCATGGTCTCGTGGACCTCGGTGACCTTCACATGCTCCTGCACCGTCGCGCCGCGCATCCGCGCGCCCTTGGCCAGCGCCAGCGCGATGTTGGCCGGGTCGCCCTGCCCGTCCTTCGGCAGATAGACCGCGCCCGCGAACCCCTCGGTGTTCAGGTGCGGGTAAAGCCCCTTGAGCTCGCCCTCGCCCAGCGCCTCCACCTCGACGCCAAAGGCACGCGCCATCGAGGCCTGCCGCAGGATCTCCTCCCGCCGCTCCCCCGTCAGCGCCATGGTGATCGACCCGTTGCGGCGGAACCCGGTGGCAACGCCCGTCTCGGCCTCCAACTCGCCATAGAGTTCCTGCGAGTACTTGCTGAGCCGGGTCATGTTCTTGGTCGCGCGCAGCTGCGCGATCAGCCCGGCGGCGTGCCAGGTGGTGCCGCTGGTCAGCTGCTTGCGCTCCAGCAGGACAACATCGGTCCAGCCGAGCTTGGCCAGGTGATAGGCGACCGAGCAGCCGGCGATACCGCCGCCGATGATCACGGCACTGGCCTGCGATGGAATGGGTTTCGTCATGGGTCTTGTCTCCTTCCCATCGCGGGGCGGGATTGGGTTCTGTCTGTTCTAGCGGATTGGCAGGGTGTCGGCGATGGTCACCCCGAGGGCGCGCCCTGCACCAGTGCATTCCGGGCAGCCGCCACCTCGGCGTCCTGCGCCCTATGGCAGGCCACCGCGTGGTTGCCCCCCGTCGCGGTCAGCACCGGCGCCACCTTGCGGCAGTGGTCCGTCGCAAAGGTGCAGCGCCCAGCAAAGCGGCAGCCCGGCGGCGGAGCGATCGGGCTGGGCGGATCACCCTGCAACCTGATGCGCTCGCTCCCGGCCAGCCCGGTCTCCGGCGATGGCACGGCCGAGATCAGCGCCATGGTGTAGGGGTGCAAGGGGCTGGTGAAAATCTCGCGTCGCGACCCGGTCTCGACGATCTGGCCAAGGTACATCACCGCGATCCGGTCGCAGAGGTGTTGCACCACCGCTAGGTCGTGGCTGATGAAGAGATAGGAGAGCCCCATCTCGGCCTTGAGCCGCGCCAACAGGTTCAGGATCTGCGCCTGGATCGCCACGTCCAGCGCCGAGACCGGCTCGTCGCAGACGATCAGCTTGGGGTGCGTCGCCAGCGCGCGCGCAATGCCGATGCGCTGCCGCTGCCCGCCCGAGAACTGGTGCGGGAACAGCGCCTTCTGGTCCGGGCGCAACCCGACCGTCGCGAACAGCTCGTCCACCCGCGCCTCACGCTCGGCGGGGGTGCCGACCTTCATCAGGTCCAGCGGGCGGCGCACGATGGCCCCCACCCGCTCGCGCGGGTTGAGCGAGGCGTAGGGGTCCTGGAACACCACCTGGATATCGCGCCGGGCCCGCCGCATGGCATCCCCCGCCAGCGTGGTGATGTCCGTCTCGCCCAGCCGCACCTCGCCCGCCGTCGCCTCCACCAGCCGCGCGCAGGCAAGCGCCGCCGTGGTCTTGCCCGACCCGCTCTCGCCGACCAGACCAAAGGCCGTGCCCTCGGGAATGTCGAAGCTGACCCCGTCGACGGCGTGCACGACCTTGCCCTTGCCGGCAGGGAAATGAACCTTCAGGTCACGAACCGAAAGAGCCGTCATGCCGCCACCTCCTCTTCCAGCCAGCAGGCCACGGCACGGCCCTCCCCGATGCGCGACAGCGCCGGGTCCTGCACCCGGCAACGCTGCATCGCGTGCGGGCAGCGCGGCGCAAAGGCGCAGCCCGGCGCGCCAAGCTCGCGCGGCGCGGGCACCACGCCCGGGATCTCGAACAGCGGATCGGGCATGTCCGAGGGCGACATGCTGAGGCGCGGAATGCACGAGATCAGCCCGCGCGTGTAGGGATGGCGCGGGTCGCGGATGAACCCGGAAACCGGGCCCTCCTCGATCTTGCGGCCCGCGTACATCACCATGACGCGGTTGGTCATCTGCGCCACCACGCCGATGTCGTGAGTGATCAGGATGATCGCCGCACCGATCTTGTCCTGCAGCTCGCGGAACAGGTCAAAGATCTGTGCTTGCACCGTCACGTCCAGCGCCGTGGTCGGCTCGTCCGCGATCAGGATCTTCGGCTCGCAGACCAGTGCGATGGCGATCATCACCCGCTGACGCATCCCGCCCGACAATTGGTGCGGAAAGTTGTGCGCGCGCTGCTCCGGCGAGGGGATGCCGACCAGCTTGAGCATCTCGATCGCCCGGTCCCACGCCTCCGCCCGCGAACTGCCGAAATGCACCCGCGCGGTCTCGGCGATCTGTTCGCCCACCGTATAGACCGGGTTCAGCGAGGTCATGGGTTCCTGAAACACCATCGAGATCTCGTTGCCCCGGATGCGGTTCAGCTGCTCCTCGGAGGCGCCGACAAGGTCCTGACCCTGAAACAGGATCTGCCCGGCCGACACCCGCCCCGGCGGGTTCGGCACCAGCCCCAGCAGCGACAGCGCGGTGATGCTCTTGCCGCAGCCGGATTCACCCACGATGCCCAGCGTCTCGCCCTCGCCGAGGTCGAACGAAAGGTCGCGCACCACTGCGGTTTCCTCGGTCCCCAGCCTGAACGAGATCTCGAGGTCGCGAACGGAAAGAAGGGGGGCGCTCATTGCCGCTGCCTCAGTTTCGGGTTGATGGCGTCGTTCAGGCCGTCGCCGACGAGGCTGATGGCCAGAACGGTGAGGAAGATGGCGAGGCCGGGAAAGGTCACGCCCCACGAACTGTCAAGAATGTAGGGCCGGTTGTCGCCGATCATCCGACCCCAGCTCATGGCGTTGGGGTCGCTGAGCCCGAGGAACGAAAGCCCCGCCTCGAACAGGATCGCCGAGCCGATGGAGAGCGCGGCCACCACGATCAGCGGCGGCGCGGCATTCGGCAGGATCACCTTCCAGATCAGCCGCGCATTGCCCGCCCCGATCGAACGTTCGGCCTTGACGTAGTCCATCTCGCGGATGCGCAGGAACTCGGCCCGGGTCAGCCGCGCGGTCGAGGTCCAGGACACGATGCCGATGGCCACCGAGATGTTCACCAGCGTCGGCCCGAAGAGCATGACGACGACCATGGCGAACAGCAGGTTCGGCAGCACCTGAAAGAACTCGGTCACCCGCATCAGCAGGTTGTCGACCCGCCCGCCGAAGAACCCCGCCATCGCCCCTACGGTCACGCCGATCAGCACGGTCAGCACGGCGGCGAAAACGCCGATGGTGATGGTCACCCGCCCGCCGTTGATCAGCCCGGCCAGCAGGTCGCGCCCGAGGTAGTCGGTGCCGAGCACGTATTCGGACTGGCCCGGCGGGGTCAGCGGCATCCACACCATCTCGCGCGGATTGACCGTGTAGAGCGAGGGGCCGACCAGCGAGATCAGGATGATCGCCAGCAGGATGAACAGCCCCGCCATTGCCGAATGGTTGCTGCGGAACATCTGCCAGACCTGCCGGCCCGGCGACACGGCCTTGGGGGGCGGCGGCGCGGTCCGCGCGCGGGAGGGTTCGACCAGTGTCATGCGGTTTTGATCCTCGGGTCGATGCGGCGATAGACGATGTCGGTGAGGATGTTCATCACCACCACCATCAGCGCCGAGAAGAACAGGATGCCAAGCAGCGTGGTGGTGTCGCGGCGCAGGATCGAGTCGAAGGCCAGCGTGCCGAGGCCCGGCCAGGCGAACACCGTTTCGACCAGCACCGCGCCCGAGATCACCTGCCCGAACTGGAGCCCGGCAAAGGTGACGACCGGCAGCACCGCGTTCCTGAGCGCGTGCTTGTAGATGACCATCCGCCGCGGCAGCCCCTTGGCCCGCGCGGTGCGCACATAGTCGGTCTGCAGCACCTCGATCATGCTGGCCCGCGACAGGCGGCTGTAGAAGGCAAGATAGATCAGCCCCAGCGTCAGCGCCGGCAGGACAAGGTGGTGTGCCACATCGAGGATGTACCAGAAGGTGCCCTCCGGCACTTCCGAGCTGGTCATCCCCGAGATCGGCAGGATCGGGATGGCGACGGAAAGCAGCAGGATCAGCATGATGCCGATCCAGAACACTGGCGCCGAGAACCCGGCCAGCGACAGCACCGTGACAAGGTGGCTCAACAGCGAGTTCCGCCGCTGGGCCGAGAAGACGCCAAGCACGGTACCGATCACGATGGCCGAGAACAGCGACGTGGTCACCAGCAGCAGCGTCGGCCCGATCCGGTCGAGGATCAGCGAAGTCACCGGCTGGTCGTAGTAATAGGAATAGCCAAGGTCGCCCTGTGCCACGTTCCAGAGGTACTTGCCGATCTGCACGTAGAGCGGCTGGTCCAGTCCGAACTGCGCACGCAGCTCGGCGATCTGCTCGGTTGTGGCCCCGCCCATCTCGCCCACCAGCGCCTCCACCGGGTCGCCCGGTGCGACGTGGATCATCGCGAAGTTCAGGACGAGAACGGCGATCAGCAGGATCACCGTGTTCGCCGTCTTGCCCAGAGTGCCCTTGATCAAGGTCCCTGCTCCCGTTTGCCGTGTTGGAGAGCGGCCGCGCCGGCCGCTCCCTTGGGTCGCGTTACTTGTCGAGGTAGGTGTCGTACATCGGCGCCAGCGCACCGAAGGGCGTGTCCGGCATGTTGCCGACCGCGTCGCTGTAGACCGTCGCAGAGAAATCCTGCGGCATGTAGATGAACACCAGGTCCTGCTGGATGGTCTTCTGCAGCTCGGCATAGAGCGCCTTGCGCTTGTCAAAGTCCACCTCGACAGCCGCCGCATCCAGCAGCTTGTCGACCTCCGGGTTGCAGTAACCCTCGGTGTTCGCCCAGATCACGTTCTTGATGTTGTCGCAGTCAAAGTGACGGTGCACGCCGATGGTCGGGTCCGGGTAGTTGAACGACCCGTTCATGGTCGCCTCGTAATCCCAGCTGCTGATCCGCTGGACCCAGGTGCCGAAATCGGGCGCCTTGCGCAGTTCGACCTTGATGTTCAGCTTTTCCAGCTGCGCCTGGATGTATTCGGCCATCGGGACATGCGCCTGCGGCGCCCAGCTCGGCACGTCGAGCACGAAGGAAAAGCGCACGCCGTCCTTCACCGGGTAGCCAGCAGCGTCAAGCATCGCGGCGGCCTTGTCCATGTCCGGCTCGTACATCGGCACGTCGGCAGAGTAGAACGGGTTGCCGGTGTGCAGCGGTCCGGTGCCCGGCACGGCCTTGCCCCCGAAGATCACCTTCGACAAGAACCCGGTGTCGATGGCATGGGCGAGCGCCTCGCGGACGTCGCGGTTGCTGAAGGGTTCGTTGCGCAGGTTCATCTCGAAGTAGTGGACATAGCCGATGGCGTCATAGCCGTCGGTGGTCAGGTTCACGCCCTCGGCCCGCTCGATCCGCGCCACGTCGGTCGGACGGATCCCCGAGAAGGGCGCAAAGTCGATCTCGCCCTTTTCCAGCATCAGCACCCGCGTCAGCGGATCCTTGACCATCGGGTAGACGATCTTGTCGAGATAGGGCCGCCCCTCGATGAAGAAGTCCTCGTTCTTGACCAGCACGAGGCGCTCCGCCGGATTGTTCTCCTCGACCTTGAAGGGGCCCGAACCCACCACGTTCTCCATGTTGCGCGGGTGGGTCTTCATGTCCTGCCCGTCGCCATAGACGTGCTTGGGCAGGATCGGCATCAGCAGCGGCTGCATCGACAGCAGCAGGCCCGGAACCGGCTGGTTCAGGTGAATGACCACCGTCTCGGGCGAAGGAACGTCGATCTCGCCGACATTGCCGAACATCGCGGCGCCAAAGGGATGGTTGGCCTTCACCGTTTCCAGCGAGAATTTCACGTCCTCGCCGGTGATCGGCGCGCCGTCATGGAACTTGGCCCCGGAGACGAGGTTGAAGGTCACCGTCAGCTGATCGGCAGAGACCTCCCAGTCTTTCGCCAGGTAGGGCTGGATCTTGTAGTCCTGCCCGACCGTCACCAGCCCCGCGAAAATCTGCGAGCCCGGACTGCCGGTTGAAGCACCAGACTGCACAGCCGGATTCAGCGTCCGGTAGCCCGAGGTAAAGGTGGTCAGGGTTCCGCCCGCCTTCGGTTCGGCATGGGCGACGGGCGCAGCCCCCACCGACAGCGCGAGGGCGACAGGCAAAGCGCCTAGGAACGTTCTGGAAAGTCTCTGGAACATGGGTTTTCCCTTGCTGGATGTGGTGAGGACTATCGTTGTCTGAAAATTTGCCCTCTGATTTTCACGACTCTTGCCGTGAGCTTGAAAAAATGCAACAAATTTTTCACAGCAGCGGAAATCATCTGAAAAACAGGGCAAAACATGAAATCAGCCGTGGAAAAGAAGAGCTTTGCCGCCGGGTTCGAAAAGAGCCCGAGCGAGCCGGTAGGGCGCCAGATTCGCGAGTTGCGCCGCTCGCGCGGGCTGACTCTCACCGAACTGGCCAATGCCATCGGCCGCTCCGTCGGGCACCTCAGCGAGCTGGAGCGCGGCGTCAGCCCGATCACGCTCGACACGCTGGACAAGATCGCCCGCCGCCTCGACGTCTCGATCAGCTGGTTCTTTTCCGCCCCTTCCCCCGAGGACTCCCCCGAGGCCGATTTCGTGGTCCGCCGGGGCAACCGGCGCGAGATCAACCTCTCCCAGTCGGGCGTGCGCGAGGAGCTTCTTTCTCCCCACCTGACCGGCGGTCTCGAGATGGTGCTGACCACCTTCGCCCCCGGGGCAGGCACCGGCGAGGAAGGCCGCGAGCGCAAGGGCGAGGAAGGCGGGATAGTCATGTCCGGCCAACTCGAACTCAGGATCGACGGGCAGACCATCCTGCTGGAGGCCGGGGACAGCTTCCAGCTGCCCGGCAAGGGCCGTCACTGGTGCCACAACCCCGGCACCGTCGACGCGATCATCGCCTGGTCCTTCAGCAACGCCAACTACTGACCATCCTCCGACAGGGAACCGCGCGATGTCCGAGATCACCGTCTTTACCGCGAAAAAGATCATCACCATGAACGCGCCCATGCCGGAGGCCACCGCGGTCGCCGTGCGGGACGGGCGCATCGTCGAGGTCGGCACGCTCGACACGCTGAAACCCTGGCTCGACGCCCATCCCCACAGCATCGACAACCGCTTTGCCGGGCACGTCCTGATGCCCGGCTTCATCGACCCGCACCTGCACCCGACACTGGGCGCGACCCTCCTGCCCTGTCACTTCATCACCGCGATGGAATGGGTCCTGCCCGACCGCACCTGCGCGCACGTCACCAGCCACGAAGCCTACCTCGCGCGGCTCGCCGAGGTGGTGGCGAACGAGGGTGCCGAGGAAGAGATCGTGGTGACATGGGGCTTTCACCGCATCTGGCACGGCAACGTCGACCGCGAGGCGCTGAACGCCATATCCGCCACCAAGCCGATCTTCGTCTGGCAGCGGTCCTTCCACGAGATCATCGCCAACGACGCCGCCATCGCCTGGATGGGCACCGCCCGCGAGGACCTGGAACGTCACCCGCAGATCGACCTCCCCTCGGGGCGCTTCTTCGAGACCGGGCTGGCCGTCGCAGTGCAGGCGATGAACAAGGTCCTGCTGGCGCCGCAGCGCTACATGAAGGGTCTGGAGCTGGTTAAGCGCACCGTCCACCTCGGCGGGCATACCACCATCGGCGAACTGGCCTATCCGCTGATGAACGACCAGCTGGAATGGCAGGTGCTCAGCATGACGATGGGCGCCAAGGATACCCCCTTCCGCACCAAGATGGTGCCCCGCGCCCTGCAGCGCGGCAACTTCGAGGGCTCGCCCGAGGAAGACGTGCGGCGCGTCGCGGAATATGCCAAGCGTAGCACCGAGAAGATGTTCTTCGGCAACAATATCAAGCTCTTCACTGACGGCGGATTCTTCGCCGAACTGATGCAGATGCGCGGGCCGGGCTTCATCGACGGGCACCACGGCGAATGGCTGATGGCGCCCGAAGCCTTCGAGACCTACGCCCGCGCCTTCTGGCTGGCGGGCAAGCAGATCCATGTCCACTGCACCGGCGACATGGGACTGGAACTGGCGCTGGACGTGTTGCAAAAGCTGCAGGACGAAAAGCCGCGCTTCAACCACCGTTTCACCATCGAGCATTTCGGCGTGTCGAACCCCGAGCAGGTCCAGCGCATCAAGGATCTCGGCGCCATCGTCTCGGCCAACGTCTACTACGTGCACGAACTGGGCGAGGCCTACTGGCAGAAATCCATCGGGTACGAGCGCGCCAGCCAGATGGCCCGGCTCGGCTCGCTGGAACGCGCGGGTGTCAAGTTCGCCCTGCATTCGGATTTCACGATGGCCCCGGCCATGCCCCTGAACTCCGCATGGGTCGCGGTGAACCGCATCGCCGAGAGCGGCGCGGTCCTTTGCCCCGAGGAGTGCATCTCGGTCGAGGCCGCCATGCGCGCCATCACCATCGACGCCGCCTATATTCTCGGCATGGAGGACGAGGTCGGCTCGATCCGGGCGGGCAAGAAGGCCGACTTCACCGTGCTGGAACAGGATCCCTTCGAGGTGGACCCGACTGCCCTGCGCGACATCCCGATCTGGGGCACCGTGTTCGAAGGCACCCCCTTCCCCATCGCGTCATGACCCCGCGCATCCCGGTCACGGTCCTCTCGGGCTACCTCGGCTCCGGCAAGACCACCATCGTCAACCGGCGGCTGGCCGAGCCCGGCCCGCTGCGCCTCGCCGTTCTGGTGAACGACTTCGGCGCGGTGAACGTCGACGCCCGGCTGATCGAAGCCGCCGACTCGCCCGTGGTCGAACTCGCCAACGGCTGCGTCTGCTGCTCCATCGGCGATGACCTCGGGGCCGCGCTGGACGCGGTCGCCGCCCTGCCGCAGCCACCCGACCATGTCCTGCTCGAGGCCAGCGGCGTCGCCGATCCCGCCCGCATCGCCATGACGGTGGGCTACTGGCCCGGCTTCCGGCTGGACGCCATCGTGGTCGCCGCCGATGCCGAAACGGTCCGCAAGCGCGCGCAGGACAAATACGTGGGGACTCTCGTCCGTCAGCAACTGGCGAGCGCCGACCTCATCGCGCTGACCAAGACCGACCTGCTCTACGAGCATCAGGCCGACGACCTGCAGGCATGGCTGGCGCTGGTCGCGCCGCGCGCCCGGCTGGTCGAAACCCAGTTCGGCAATATCCCGAACGCCCTGCTGATCGGTCAGGCGTCCCCGTCGCCGACTGCCCCCGGGCACCACGGCAGCCACGCCGACATCTTCGTGACGGCGACCCTGCACCCGGAAACGCCGGTGAACCTGCCGCGCCTTAGGGCAGCGCTGGCCGCGCTGCCCGAGACGGTGCACCGCGTGAAGGGCCTCGTCCAAGACGCCGAGAGTGGTGAAACGGTGCTCGTCCAGTCCGTCGGCGCCCGGCACGAGATCACCCCTGCGCCGGGGCTTGTGCCCACCGGCCTCGTCCTCATCGCGCCGCGCCCCACCGCCTCGCTCGACGCGGCAGTGGAATCCCTCAGCCGCGCCTGCGCCGAACCGGCGGACTGAGCGCGGCGGTCAACCGTTCCACAGGAACTCCACCGCGCGCGCGAGGAAGGGCGCGATGGCCTGCCCGTGTCCGGCCTCCGGTATCTCGACAAAGCGCGCGCCCAGCACCTCGGACATGCGATGGGCGCGCCCCCACATGTCGCGGTCGCGCAGGCGCTCCACCCGGTCGGCATCTGCACCGGCAGCCTCTGCCGCGTCCCCCGCCTCGTATTCGCCCACGGCAATCAGCGTCGCGGGCCCGTCCGGCGCCGCCGTGGCAAAGAATCCCTCAGGATCGGTCCAGATCGACGGGCTGCCCGCCGCGATGTGGCTGAAGAGCCCCGGCTGCTGCGCCCGCGCGCGCAGGGCAAAGGCCCCGCCAAAGCTGTGACCGGCCAACATCCGGTGCGACGGGTCCAGCGGCAAGGCATTGGCGACGCGCGGCAGGATCTCCTCCGCGACCACCCGCAGGGTCGCCGCAGACCCCGGCCCCTCCCCGGCCTCGCCGACAAGGTCGGGACCCCGCCGCTCGAAATCACCCAGCGTGTCGGTCGGCCAGCCCACGCCCACGATCACCGTGGGCCGGCTGGCATCACCTCGCCCCGCCCCCAGCAGCCCCGCGACATCGCGCAGGGTGCCAAAGGTCCAGGCGGCGTCCATCGCCACGATCAACCCGTACCCCTCGGGCGGGGCTGGCGCCGCCGGAGCGGCGACAAGTACGCGGAAGGGAGCATCCTCCGGGCCAACGTCGAAGGTCGTGACCCCGGCAGGCGCCCACCCGGTTCCAAGCCCCCCGGCAGTTGAAGACGTGAAACCGGCGGCGTCTCCGCCACCGGTTCCGGTTCCTGTTACGGCTGTGGCATCCGCCATGGCTCTGATCTTTCCGCTGTCTTCAGAACGCCTTGCTGAAGGCGACCTCGAAGGTGCGCGGCGCGCCACGGAAGTTGAAGACCGAGGTGCTGCCGACGCGGGCATAGTAGTCCTTGTCGAACAGGTTGGAGACACCGAGGCGCACCAGCGCGCCGTTGCCCAGCGACTTCTTGGTCATCAGGTCGACCACGCCATAGCCCGGCGCCTCGATCCCCCGGGACGAGAAGGACGACATGACGGTCACCCGCCCCCCGACGCTCCAGCCCGCCAGCGCACCCTGCTGGATGTCGTACATGGTCTGCAGCTTGAGCATGTGATCCGGCGTGTAGGTCGAGAAGATCTCGCCCTCGCTGGTGCCGTTCAGATACTCGGTGTCGGTGTAGGTATAGCCCGCCGCGACATGCAGCCCCTCGAGCAGTTCGCCCGAGGCTTCCGCCTCGAACCCGCGCGAACGGACTTCCTCGCCCGCCACGTAGTAGCTCTCGCCATCCACCGCCACCGGGCGGTTGACCTCGGTCAGATCGAACAGCGCCGCCGAGACGTTGACCGCGTTCCAGACCCGCGCCTTGACGCCGATCTCGTACTGCTGGCCTTCGACCGGATCGAGCAGGCTGCCACCGGAATCCACCTCGGACTGCGGGATGAAGATCTCCGAGTAGCTCGCGTAAAGCGTCGTCGAGGGCGACAGGTCATAGGTCATGCCCGCGAAGGGCGTGACATGGCCAGACACGTCGTAATTGTCCTCGCTGGTGGTGCCGGTGATGGTGCCCGAGCTCACGCTGTAGGCGGTCGAAGTGCCTTCATACCAGCTGACCCGCGCGCCGCCGATCAGCGTCAGGGCATCGTTCGGCTTCAGGCGAAGCTGCGAATAGATGCCCTTCGAGGTCGTCTCGGTATCGGTCCGCGAGGTGTAGGAAACGTCCGGGCGCGCCACGTCGGACACGTCCCAGTCGTCCAGATCCCACGAGCCCGAGATCACGCCCGAAGCCTGGTAGGCCGTGCTGCTGACCTTCTGCCAGTCTGCACCGACGATGGCGTTGGCTTCCCAGCCGCCG
>ENA-OWNT01002610-OWNT01002610.1-seawater-metagenome-genome-assembly--contig:-NODE-2610-length-18517-cov-3.978633_pt1 | contig 18517 bp, 17 predicted proteins | sample MGYA00238136_ERZ651165 | MGnify/ENA primary metagenome ERZ651165 (study PRJEB26861, sample SAMN08777766) | seawater metagenome | isolation source: coastal seawater | place: USA: Florida | collected...
CCTGCGCGCCGGATCTGGCGGCATAGGGAGACCGAATGATGACGAACGTGGAATTGGCTTCCGGATGGACCGGCGCGCTCGCCGGCGAACCCGAGATCGGCGCGACCGCAAGCCGGACGCGGCGCACGTCCATGGACGATGTCGTACGCTTCACGGAGATGACCGGCGACCGCAATCCGATCCACTACGACGCGGCCGCCGCCGCGGCCACGCCGCTTGGGGGCCTTGTCGTGCAGGGTGGCGTGACGACGGGACTTCTCAACGCCGTCGTCGCGGAAGATCTGCCGGGTCCTGGCACAGTCTTCCTTGAGACCAACTGGAAATTCAAGAAGGCCGTGAAAGTCGGCGAGGAGATCACCGCGACGGTCAAGGTGATTCACGTCCGCCGCGACAAGCCGATCTGCAAGCTAGAGACGACCGTCTCCGACTCGAGCGGCGCGGTCTGCGTGGAAGGCGAAGCCGTCACCTACACAATGCCGCTCAAATGACGGCCGCGAACTGCGCCCGGCGGTTAGTCGCAGTTGCGGATGGCGCCGGGTGCAGGATTCGAACCCGCGACCTTCGGTTTACAAAACCGCTGCACTACCGCTGTGCTAACCCGGCCCATGGCGGCGGCCCGCTAGGGGGTCGCCGACAAGTCTAGATGGACTAGGCGTCGTCCATCTTCAAGGCGGCGATGAAGGCGCTCTGGGGAATCTCGACCTGGCCGAAGGCGCGCATGCGCTTCTTGCCTTCCTTCTGCTTCTCAAGGAGCTTCTTCTTGCGGGTGATGTCGCCGCCGTAGCACTTCGCCGTCACGTCCTTGCGCATGGCCGAAACGGTTTCGCGCGCGATGACGCGGCCGCCGATGGCGGCCTGGATGGCGATTTTGAAGAGCTGGCGGGGGATCAGGTCCTTCAGGCGGGTGCAGAGCGCCCGCCCCCGGCTCTCCGCCTGGCTCCGGTGGACGATGGCGGCAAGCGCCTCGACCGGCTCCTGGTTGACCAGGATCGACATCTTGACGAGGTCGCCTTCCTCATAGCCGTCGATCTGGTAGTCGAAGGAGGCGTAGCCGCGGCTGATCGACTTCAGGCGGTCGTAGAAGTCGAACACCACCTCGTTCAGCGGCAGGTCGTAGACCACCAGCGGGCGGGTGCCGGCATAGGTCAGTTCCAGCTGGATGCCGCGGCGGTCCTGGCAGAGCTTGAGCACGTCGCCGAGGTATTCGTCGGGCACCATGATGGTGGCCTTGATCCGGGGTTCCTCGATGTGGTCGACGTAGGTCAGGTCGGGCATGTCGGCGGGGTTGTGCAGATCCTGCACCGTGCCGTCCTTCATATGGACATGGTAGACCACAGAGGGCGCGGTGGTGATCAGGTCGATATCATATTCGCGTTCGATGCGGTCGCGGATGACCTCCAGATGCAGCAGGCCGAGGAAGCCGCAGCGAAAGCCAAAGCCGAGGGCGGCGGAGGTTTCCATCTCGAAGCTGAAGGAGGCGTCGTTCAGGGCCAGTTTCTCAATCGCGTCACGCAGATCCTCGAACAGGGCACTATCGACGGGGAAGAGACCGCAGAAGACCACGGGCTGGGACGGTTTAAAGCCCGGCAGCGCGGTATCGGTGCCGCCCTTTTCATGGGTGATCGTGTCGCCCACGCGGGTGTCGCGGACCTGTTTGATCGAAGCGGTGAGGAAGCCGATCTCACCCGGCCCCAGTTCGGGAATATCCTGCATCTTGGGGCGGAAGACGCCGAGCCGGTCGACGGGGTAGCGCCCGCCGGTCTTCATCATCTTGATGCGGTCGCCCTTGCGGATCACCCCGTCGATGACGCGGATGATGACGACAACGCCGAGGTAGCTGTCGTAATAGCTGTCGACCAGCATCGCCTTTAGCGGCGCATCGCGGTCGCCCGCAGGCGCAGGCAGGCGGGTGACGATGGCCTCCAGCACATCGGGGATGCCGACGCCGGTCTTGGCAGAAATCAGGACCGCGTCAGAGGCGTCGATGCCGATCACGTCCTCGATCTGTTCGGCCACGCGGTCGGGTTCGGCGGCGGGCAGATCGACCTTGTTCAGCACCGGCACAATCTCATGATCCGCGTCGATGGCCTGGTAGACATTGGCAAGCGTCTGCGCCTCGACCCCCTGAGAGGCATCGACAACCAGCAAAGAGCCCTCGACCGCGCGCATGGACCGGCTGACCTCATAGGCGAAGTCCACATGGCCGGGCGTGTCGATCAGGTTCAGGACATAGGTCTTGCCGTCCTTGGCCGGGTATTCGATGCGGACGGTGTTGGCCTTGATGGTGATCCCACGTTCGCGTTCGATATCCATGCTGTCCAACAGCTGCGCCTGCATATCGCGTTCGGCCACCGTCCCGGTCAGCTGGATCAGCCGGTCGGCAAGGGTGGATTTACCGTGGTCGATATGCGCCACGATGGAGAAATTGCGGATAAGATCAAGGTCGGTCATAGACAGGGATATGCGGCGGAATCCGACCAAAGGCAATGGGGTCCGTGATCGGGTTAGCCCTGCTTATTCGCCTTGGAGCATGGGATTGAATGCTATGACGGCGACAGCGGCGCCGCTTTCATCTAAACTGACGTCATCAGCATCAACTGGGAGGCTACGATGCGACTATTCCTGTCCCTTGCCCTGGCTTGGGCGCTGTGTGCCCTGCCCGCCGCCGCAGATGGCCATGATGATGGCGGGTATGACGAGGATGACGGCTACGAGGACCCCGACGATTACGATGATGACGAATATGAAGATTGGTCCGATGACGGCCCTGTGTACGACGACTCGCAGGTCGGGGCGGTGCAGGGCTATGAGTGTGAACAGGCGGGACAAGGCAGTTGCTCGCCTGCTGACACGCCGGGCCAAGGCATCCGCAAATAGCCGCTAATCCGCTGTGAACAACCTTGCTCACGAAGTCGCCTGAACTGGACCCGCCGATGCCCCCGATCCTGACCTTTCCGATCCACGATATCTACGTTCCCGCGAAGCGGGCGAAAACATTGGACCCAGAGAAGGTCGAGGCGCTGGCCGAAGATATTCTGGAGAACGGCCAGAAGGTTCCAATTCGCCTGCGCGAGGGCAAGGGGCGCTATGTGTTGCAGGAAGGGCTGCACCGACTGGAGGCCTTGAAGGCACTGGGCGAGGAGACCATCGAGGGGTATTTGGCCCGCGCCCGGCTGCATTAGCGCTGCATACTCCGATCCACCCTAGCCCGCCCCCCGTTTTCGCGGCAAGCAGTTAAAGGGGGATTAGCGCGGCGGCCGGTCCCAATCCGCCTGCGCCCTCGCGCAAAAGCGGCCCCTGTGGTCGCCGCCCCTGCCCTGCGTTCGCAACAGCAAGCCCGACCCGCCATTTTCCGCCCATTTCCCCCCTTGGCACCGTGAATATTGCGCCAACGGGGTGTTTTCGGCAGATTACATCGCATATGAGGGGATCAACCCCTTGCATGGGGAAAACAAGGCAGTGGAATGAGCAAGACATTCTCGGCATTTCTGATCATGTTTCTGGTGGCGGGTGCGCCCCTGAACGCCAATCCGGTGGAACGCGCCTGCATGGGGTCGAACCGCAGCGCCGCCAACCCGTCGCTCTGTGCCTGTATCGGCAGCGCGGCGCGCCAGACGCTGAATTTCGGCGAACAGCGGCGGGCAGCCCGGTTGTTTGACGACCCGGACGAAGCGGAAGATCTGCGCATGTCCGACAACCACCGGGACGAAGCATTCTGGGATCGGTATCGGGCCTTCGGTCAGGCAGCCGAACAGATGTGCGGCTAAGCCCTTAGCCAAGCCGTGTGGCCCAGGCCTGCGCGGCCTGTTCGATCAGCACCAGCACCCCGTCGAAGTCGCGGGTATAGTAGGGATCGGGCACATCCGTCGGGGCGTTATCCAGCGGGTCGAGATAGAGTGACAGCTCTGCCCTGGCATCTGAGGGCCGGATCGCCTGCAGGTCTGTCAGGTTGCTGCTGTCCATCGCCAGGATCACATCGAAGCGGTGGAAATCCTCTGGCGTGACCTGCCGGGCGCGTTGCGTGGACAGGTCATAGCCCCGCGCCCGCGCCGCCGTCTGCATCGGACCATAGGGCGTATCGCCCACATGCCAGTTCGACGTGCCTGCACTGTCCACCCGCGCCTGTGGCAGGGCCGCCTGCAAAACCGCTTCGCCCGTGGGGGACCGGCAGATATTGCCCAGACAGACACAAAGGATAGAAAGGGGCATGGGGTCTCCTGCTTGGGTGCCCCTTGATGCCATGGCGGGGGATGAAATGGAACGGATCGTTATCCTGACCGGCGCGGGCGTGTCAGCCGAAAGCGGGCTTGGCACCTTTCGCGACAAGGACGGGCTGTGGACCCGCTATGACCTGGCCGAGGTAGCGACGCCCGAGGGGTTTGCCCGCAACCCCCGATTGGTGCATGATTTCTACAACGCCCGCCGCGCCAATGCGCTGGATGCGATACCCAATGCCGCGCACACCGCGCTGGCGCGGCTGGAACGGGATTGGCCGGGAGAGGTGCTGATCGTCACCCAGAATGTCGATGATCTGCATGAACGCGCGGGCAGCCGCAATGTGCTGCATATGCACGGGGCGCTGGCGGGGGCGCTGTGTGCGGCCTGCGACCATCGCTGGCCTGCGCCGCGGGTGATGGACGCGAATGCCCCCTGCCCCGCCTGTTCGGCCCCGCGCACGCGGCCCGATATCGTTTGGTTCGGAGAGATCCCCTATCACATGGATCAGATCGCCGAGGCGCTGTGGCAGGCGGATCTGTTCGTGTCGATCGGCACGTCGGGCGAGGTCTATCCGGCGGCCGGTTTCGTGCAGGAAGCGCAGGAGGCCGGGGCCGAGACGCTGGAGATCAACCTGGAACCGTCACGGATGCCGGGCCTCTTTGATCGGGTGATCGCGGGACCAGCTACGCACACCGTGCCCGGGTGGGTCGCAGAGTTGCTGGATTAGGACGGCGCGCCGGATGGAACGTGCAGCGCGCCGCCAAGGGCCGTTACGGCAGGGACAGTTCCGACACGGCCCTGTTCCGGGGGCTTAGTTGGACGCCGCGTTGCCCATGTTGCCGTGGGTCATCTGCCCGTGGCCCTGCATCTGCTGACGCATCGGGTTGCGTTCCAGATCGACGGGCACGGTGATGGTGACCTCGCCCGCCTGTTCGAACACCAGCGTCAGTTCCAGCTCGTCACCATGGGCCAGTTCGCGGGTCAGGCCCAGGAACATGACATGATCGCCACCGCGGCCCATTTCGTGGGTTCCGCCTGCGGGAATGGCAAAGCCTTCTTCCACATGGATCATCCGCATGACGCCATTGGCATCTTCCTGGTGGGTATGCAGTTCGACCCGTTCGGCCACATCGGACCGGGCGTCGATCAGGCGATCATCGGTATCGGTCTGGTTCATGATCTCCATGAAGGCCGCGCCCGATTGCGACATAGAGGCCGAGGCCCGGGCATAGGGATCATGCACCATGATACCATCGGCAAAGGCGGGAAGGGCGAAAGACAGGGCAGCAACGCCCGCGAGAAGGCTGGTCTTGAACGACATCGGTCGTCTCCTTGATCTGATTTGAAGGGGTCTTCGGGATCAGATCAGGGATGGGGGGCCGCGCGCCTGGCCGCCCTGCACGGTTGTTTCATGGACATGCAGCGCAAAGGGTCGCGCATAAAGCCGCACCATGCGCCATTCGGGCAGGTCCAGCGGCTGCGGCTCGGTCAGCGCCAAGGCCCCCATCGTGCAATCGGGGCAGGCATGGGTAACATCCATCGGCTCGCCATCTGGGCCGATGGCCACCACCTGCTGATCGGCATCGATGCAGAGAATCATCGACCCCGTCATCGACATGCCCCCGCGCGCCACGGCCATGCTGACCGAGGTCATGGCAAGCACCAGACCAAGCAGCAATGCGGTCGCGGGATTCAGCAGACGGTTCATGGGGCCTAGATAGGCACGGGGCACGACGCTTGCAAAGCGCAAAAAGGACGCGGCCCCCGAGCAAATGCCGGAGGCCGCGAAAATTTGCCGAAAGGATATTGGAAGATCAGGCTTCTGCCTGAACCTTCGCGATATCTTTCTTGATTTTCAGCGCTTTGGGCGACAGCTCTTCGTCTTTCGCCTTGGCCAGGAATGCATCCAAGCCACCACGATGATCGACAGAGCGCAGCGCGGACGCCGAAATGCGCAGCTTGAAGCTGCGGTCAAGCGCCTCGGACCCGAGGGTCACGTCGTTCAGGTTCGGAAGGAACCGACGCTTGGTCTTGTTGTTAGCATGGCTGACATTGTTGCCAGACATAGGACCTTTACCGGTCAGTTCGCAGACGCGCGACATGGGCTTATCCTCGGTCTCAGAAACGGACAAGGGCGCTGAGCCGGTCAGCGCCCCTACAAATCTGGCGGGTGGATACGGCGCTGTCATGGAAGTGTCAAGCGATTCATCCCCGCCCGGGATGACTTTCCCTGTTTCCCGTCATAGCCTGCTGCCATGGTGAAGGAAACCGATCTATACGCGCCGGTAAAGGCCTTTCTGCAAGGCCAGGGCTATGAGGTGAAATCCGAGGTGGGTGCCGCCGACGTCGTCGCCCTGCGCGATGGCGAAGACCCGGTCATCGTGGAAATGAAGACGCGGTTTTCGCTGGCGCTGTTCCATCAGGGCGTGGCGCGACTGGCGCTGGCAGACCTGGTTTACCTGGCGGTGCCGCGTGGCGCCGGGCGCGGATTTCACAAGGCGCTTAAGGAAAACGTGGCGCTCTGCCGCCGGTTGGGGCTTGGCCTGCTGACGGTGCGGCTGCGCGATGGCTTCGTCGAGGCGCATTGCGATCCCGGGCCCTACGCGCCGCGCATTTCCAAACCGAAACGCCAGCGGCTGCTGCGAGAGTTTTCGCGCCGGGTGGGCGACCCCAATACCGGCGGCGCAACGCGGGTTAGGCTGGTCACCGCCTACCGGCAGGATGCCCTGCGCTGCGCCGCACATCTGGCCGAACAGGGACCGTCACGGGGCCGGGACGTCAAGGCGGCGACAGGCGTGGACCGCGCCACGACCCTGATGCGGGACGACCACTATGGCTGGTTCGAAAAGGTGGAAAAAGGCGTCTACGCGCTGACCCCCAAGGGGGTGGAAGGGCTGGCAGGCTATGGCGGCGTGCCTGGCGAAACACCGACCGGACCCGATCTTTAAAAGGGCAACTCGCACAATTCGAAGGGCTCGCGATAGCTTCTGCGCTGCGACACGAAGGGGGACGTTTCCACAAGGCGGCGCATGTCATCGCCAAAACGTGCCGCGGCCCGGTAGATCTCGGTTGAAACAGCCCATTCAGCCGGGCTGTAGGTGTAAAGATACAAAGGATCGGGCGTCACGAAGCTGGCGACCATCATGCAGGTCCGGGCACGACCGGGGCACGACACATCACACATATTCAGGAAAGATTCGAGCATCGGCATCTGGGCCAGGAAACCTCCATGATCGGCCGGCAGTTCCCCAAACCGTGAATCCCACCCCGGCGAACCGGAGATCAGAAAACGCCAGTTGAGTTCCTCATCCCTGGGAAAAGTCCCCGTCCGATTCAGTGCCTGCAACAATGCCGGATACCGGTCGGCATCCCACGGCAGTTCACCGGGTGATCGCATCTGCCTTGCCATCCCACGGAAGACGCCCAACCCAAGCCAACGACCTTCCTGCACGATCAGAGGATGCAGCGACAGGGCAACCACGTCAGGGAAAATCGAAAAGTAGTCAGGCCCGTCCCCATTGCGCAACCGCAACACCCCCCAGAGGGCTTGTCTCGGCTGGCCAAGTTCAAGGGCTACGGCGGTCGCTTCCAACCGCGACCCTGTGCCTCGCATGTCCAATAGCGTACTGGCAAACGCGATGTCTTGCTGTGCCTCGGCAAGCCAGCTTCGACCGGACAGGCCACCCGGGCTCCGCAACAGTGCGATCCTGTCACGCCGGTCCATGTCGGCGGTCAAATTGGAATGAAGGTAGGTCAGCGGCTCAATCTGCCCCAGAAACACCTGCGCGGCCCTGTTGTCCTGCTGCGCAAGCTCCGACAGGGCCGGCAGGGCGGTGGTGTCATCGCCTTCCAGCCAGTGGCCAAGTGCGGCGACGAAGCCGTCATCGCTTTGTCCCGGAATGATCAGCGATGATTGAGCGGCAGCCACGACGGGCGATAGCAGCAACAGGCAAATGAGTGGCAGGGTTCTGAACATGGGGTAAGTGTGCGCTGTCCATTCGGGGCGGGCAAGGATTTTCAAAAATCCTTGGACCGCCCGTGGCGGCGGGTTCGCCCATATCAGCGCCGCGACTGCGTTAACCTGTCAGGCCCGCCAGAATCTCGGCCGCGGCGGCATCGGGCGAGGTGTCCCCCTTCGCGACCGCCGCCCCCAGATCGGCCATGCGCGCGCGCATCGCGGGATCGCCCGTCAGCCGCGCCAGAAGGCCCGAGCGGACCTCTTCCTCGAACCAATGGCGGGCCTGATCGGCGCGGCGCGCGTCCCATACACCGTGATCCCTGCGCCACGCCGCCAGGGCCTGCATTTCATCCCAGGCCCGCACCAGCCCGTCGCCTTCGACCGCTGACACGGTCAGCGCCTTGGGAAAATCCTGCGGGTCCCGCGCGCGTTTACGCAGTAGCCGCAGCGCCCCGGCATAGTCGGCACAGGTCCGCGTCGCGGTGGCCTTGAGGTCGCCATCGGCCTTGTTGACCAGAATAAGATCGGCAATTTCCATGATGCCGCGCTTGACGCCCTGCAACTCGTCCCCGCCCGCTGGCGCCAGCAGCAGAACGAACAGGTCGCACATCTCGGCCACCATGGTTTCGGACTGGCCGACGCCAACGGTTTCAATGATGACCACATCGAACCCCGCCGCCTCGCACAGCGCCACCGCTTCGCGTGTCCGGCGCGATACCCCGCCCAGATGCGACAACGAGGGCGAGGGCCGGATAAAAGCATTCTTCTGGCGGCTGAGTTGTTCCATCCGGGTCTTGTCCCCCAGAATGGAACCGCCAGATCGGGTCGAACTGGGATCAACCGCCAGCACCGCGACCTTCAGACCCTGATCCACCAGCATCATGCCGAAGCTTTCGGTGAAGGTGGATTTGCCCACCCCGGGCGTACCCGACAGCCCGATGCGCAGCGCCTGCCGTCCGTGGCCCTGCAAGGTTTCCAGAAGCTGTGTTGCCTCTGCCCGGTGATCTGGCCGGGTGCTTTCCACCAGCGTTACAGCCCGGGCCAGCGCACGGCGTTCCCCGGCAAGGATGCGGGCGGGCAGATCGGCGGGCAGGCGCGGGTCAGTCATGAAACCATCGTCGTTTTCGAATATTGTCCGTCTGGCGCCCCCATCTGGCGGGCGCGTGACGCTGTTTGCCCCGTCTGGTGCGGCCTTGTCCACCCGGCGCGGCGTTATGACGTTGGGAAGGGGCCCCGTGCTGCGGCTGGTTCTGATTGCATGTCTGATGCCCGCAAGCGCCCTGGCGCAAGAGGATATCATTGCCCGTTATCAGGTGCGCTTCGGTCCGTTGCGCGTGGCCGACGTCATGTTTCAGGCAACCGAGACGGACAGCGCCTATGCCGCAGCGGGACGGGTGACAAGCGCCGGTCTGGCAGGTGCGTTTCGTGACATCAGGTTCGCCCTGTCCAGCCAGGGGTGGCGGGACGGCACCGGGCCCGTGCCACATTTTTACCGAGAAGACGTGGATACCGGCCGCCGGGTCAGCGAGGTCGAGATCAGCTATCTCTCGGGCATCCCCTCGGTTCAGCGGATCATGCCGGACCCGCCCCCGGCCGCCTGGGACCTGTCGCCCGAAGATCAGGCGGGCACGCTAGACCCGATGAGCGCGCTTTACATCCTTGCCCGGCCACGGCCTTTGGCCCGGCTGTGCGATTGGTCCGTTGCGGTGTTCGATGGACGGCGGCGATCGGTGTTGCGCCTCGATCCCGCAGAAACGGACGGACAGGACGCCACCTGTGAAGGCGCCTACCAGCGGGTTGCGGGCTTCCCGCCCGAAGATATGGCCGAACGCCGGGTGTTTCCGTTCCAGGCGACCTTCACGGCAATGGCAAACGGGGACTGGCGGTTGACGCGGGTGGAAACTCAGACCCTTTATGGCCGGGTGCGCATTTTGCTACTGGTCTGACCCCGCGACGTGACCCGCCTGCCGATCGACCCCATCCTGCCCGAGCTTGTGGATGCGCTACGGGACCACGGCCGCGCCGTGCTGCAGGCGCCGCCGGGCGCGGGCAAGACCACCCGTGTGCCGCTGGCATTGCTCAAGGCCGGGATCGCGCCGGGGCGCATCCTGATGCTGGAGCCCCGCCGCCTGGCCGCCCGCGCCGCCGCCGAACGCATGGCCGAGACCTTGGGCGAAGCACCGGGCCAGACCGTGGGCTACCGGGTTCGGGGCGACAGCAAGCTGGGGCGTGACACCCGGATCGAGGTGGTGACCGAGGGCATCCTGACCCGGATGCTACAGGACGACCCCGAACTGCCCGGCGTGGGGGCGGTGATCTTTGACGAATTTCACGAACGGTCCCTGAATGCGGATCTGGGGCTGGCCCTGACATGGGAGGTCCGGGGCGCCCTGCGCGAGGATCTGCTGGTGCTGGTCATGTCTGCAACGCTGGATGCGGGCCCGGTGGCCGCCATGCTGGATGACGCGCCGGTGGTCACATCCGCTGGCCGGGCCTTCCCGGTCGAAACCCGCTGGCGCGATGCCCCGCCGCGCAAGGAAGACCGCTTTGAACACAGTATGGCGGGCCTGATCCGGCAGGCATTGATGGACACCAGTGGCGGCGTGCTGGCATTTCTGCCGGGCGAGGGTGAGATCCGCCGCACCGCCGCGCTGTTGGGGGACCTGCCCGGCAACGTGGTGCTGCACCAGTTGTTCGGCGCCATGCCCCTGGCGGCGCAACGCGCGGCGCTGCACCCTGAACCCAAAGGGATGCGCAAACTGGTGTTGGCGACGTCGATCGCGGAAACCTCGCTGACCATCCCCGATATTCGCGTCGTGGTGGACGGGGGGCGGGCCCGCCGGGCGCGGTTCGACCCGTCCTCGGGCATGTCCCGGCTGGTGACAGAGGCGGTCAGCCGCGCCGAGGCCGATCAGCGTCGGGGCCGCGCGGGCCGGGTGGCCGAGGGTGTGTGTTACCGCAACTGGACCAAGGGCGGCGAAGGCGCGCTTCCCGCCTTTCCCCCGGCCGAGATCGAGGCCGCCGACCTGGCCGCACTGGCGCTGGATCTGGCGCTGTGGGGGGCGGGCGACGGATCGGGGCTCGCGTTTCTCACCCCGCCCCCCGCGGGTGCGCTGGCCGAGGCGCAGGCGCTGTTGCGCGGGCTTGGCGCGCTTGCGGATGACGGCACCGTCACCGCGCATGGCCGGTCGCTGGCCGCAACGCCGCTGCACCCGCGCCTGGCACATATGCTGGCGCTTGGCGGAAAGGGGGCGGACCGCCTGGCCGCCCTGCTGGCCGAGCGCGATCCGCTGCGCAACCTGGGCTGCGACCTGACCCTGCGAATGCGGGCGCTGGACGATCCCGGCGGCATGAACGCCGACCGGGGCGCGGTGGCGCGCATCAAAGATGACGCCCGGCGGCTGGCCCGCTTTGCCAGGGGCCCGCGCCACAGCCTCGCCGAACAGGCAGCGCTGGCCTATCCCGACCGGATCGGGCTGCGCCGCCCCGGCGAGGCACCGCGTTTCGTTCTGTCAGGCGGCAAGGGCGCCGTGATGCCCGAGGGCGACGCGCTGGCCGGTCAGCGGCTGATCGTGGCCACCGATCTGGATGGCAACCCGCGCGAGGCCCGTATCCGGCAGGCAGTGGCCCTGTCCGAGGCTGAACTGCGTGGGCTTTATGCAGACCGCATCCGATGGGTGCAACGCTGTGACTGGTCGCGCCGCGACCGGCGCGTGATAGCCCGAGAGGAGGAACGCTTCGGTGCTCTCGTCCTCAAGGACCGGGTTTGGAAGGATGCCCCGCCCGAGGCCATGACCGCCGCGTTGCTGGCTGGCATCCGTGATCTTGGCTTGGACACTCTGAACTGGTCCAGACCCGCCCGCCTGCTACGCGCCCGGCTGCGCGCCTCGGGCCTGGTGGAGGTGTCGGACCCGGCGCTGCTGGACCGGCTGGAAGGCTGGCTTGCCCCGTTCCTCACCACCCAGACCAGCGCCGCCGATCTCAAACGCCTTGACCCGGCAGAGGCGCTGAAGACCCTGATCGACTGGGACCAGCAGCAAGAGCTCAACCGCCTCGCCCCCGCCCACTGGACCACCCCCATGGGACGCAGGGCCGCCATCGACTATTCCGGCGACACGCCCGAGGTCGCCCTGCGCCTGCAAGAGGTGTTCGGCACCACCACCCACCCGACGATCGGCAAAACCCGTCAGCCGCTGCGCATGACGCTGCTGTCCCCGGCCGGCCGCCCGGTGCAAACCACCACCGACCTGCCCGGCTTCTGGGCAGGCAGCTATGCCGATGTGCGCAAGGACATGCGCGCGCGCTATCCAAGACACCCATGGCCCGAAGACCCGGCCCGGGCCGACCCGACCCTGCGCGCAACCCGCCGCAAACCCTGATCCCTTCATTGTTCTACAAATATCCCGGGGGGCCACAGGGGGGCAGCGCCCCCCTCACGGCCGGGCGAAGGCCCCCGAAGGGGGTCTGAGACCGGCCGTTCCCGGATCGACGCCGAAGGCGGCGAAACGGATCACCCCACCCGCAATCCGCCATCGGACATCACCACCACCCCCGCCCGCCGGGCCGCGGCCACCGCGCTGCTATGGACCCGCTCGGACCGGTCCAGCCCGATCCGTCGCCGGTACCGCACGAAAAAAAGCCAGCTCCAGCCCCGCATGGTCCCCACAGATGGCGCACCTGGATCCGTCAGGTATCGGCTGCGCCAATGCGGCGGCAGCGGCAGGCCATGTGTTTCGGCCTCGCCCAGCATCCACACCAGCGGGATATTCGCCAGTGGCCGTGCCGCGTTCCAATCCCCCAACTGCCCGCCAACATCCCCATGGGTGCCGCGAAACCACATCTGCACAACGTCCCCCTCGCGCCCCTCGGGCAGTGTCCACAGGACCGGGGCATAGACATGCCGGGTTTCATCCATCGCCAGCGCCTGGCGCCCGTGGCGGGTGGATTGCCCCAGGTCATGGCTGTGAAAATCATGCGCCTGCGGATCACGCCGCCACAGAAACGGCCAGCGCAGGCCCAGCGCCCGAACCGTGTCATAGACACCCACCATCTCGATCCGCACCCGGTCATGGCAGCGCGCCGTTCGAAAGGCATGGGCCTCGGCGCTATCCGGCGCGTCCTGATAGAGCCGATAGAGCCGCGCCAGCGTGGCCTCATTGACCTGCGCCGCCCGTAACAGGCCCAGCTTGTCAATCAACCCCGCAAGCGAGCGCACCGCGAAGGCGCCGCGCGAATAACCCATCAGGAAGATACGGTCGCCAGGGCGATAGTTACGGGCCAGAAACAGGTAGGCCCGTTGGATCTTGCGGTTGATGCCGATCCCGGCCAGCACCTCGACAGACCGTTTGACGCCGCGCCACTGGATGCCGGGTTCGTAATACAGCATCACATGGGCAGATGGGTTCAGTTCCGACAGCAGCCGGTAGGTCAGGCCGATATTGGTCTCACACCCCCGGCGCAGGGTGGACATGGTGCCGTCGAGCAGCACCACATGGGTGCAGGCGGGCCGGACCTCCGGCAGGCGCGGTTCGGGATTGCGAAAGCCGCGCCAGAAAGACCATTTACCCCTGATCGGTGCCACCGCTGCCTTTCGCCTCCTCGATCATCTGCCAGACACGATGCGGCGTGAAGGGCATATCCGCAACCGTGACACCCACAGGCCACAGCGCATCCTGCGCCGCGTTGGCCACCGCCGCCATCGCACCGATGGTCCCCGCCTCGCCGCACCCTTTCATGCCAAGCATGTTGGTGTCCGTTTCAGTCGGTTCCGAGTGGAAATCGAAGAACGGCAAATCTTCGGCGCGCGGCACACCATAATCCATGAACGTGGCGGTCAGAAGCTGGCCGTCTTCGTCAAACACAACCCGTTCATTCATCGCTTGTCCTGCCCCTTGCGCAATACCACCATGGATCTGCCCCGCGACCAGCATCGGGTTCATCAGGTTGCCCAAATCGTCGGTCACAGTGTAGCGCTCGATGGTTAACAAGCCGGTTTCGGGGTCGATCTCCACCTCGGCGATATGGCAGCCATTGGGGAAGGAACGCCCCGCATTGCGGATCTCCTTTTCCGCCACCAGCAGGTTGGCGCGCCCCTCTGCCTCGGCCCGCTCGGCCAGTTCCATCAGCCCCACGACCGTGTTGGACCCCGGCGCGCGGAACACGGCCTCCTCTGGGTCGAACCGCGCGCCTTCCGCGCCGATCACCTCTTCCGCAAACGGCAGAAGCCCGTCCAGCAGCGCGTCCGATGTCGCATAAATCGCCGACCCCTGCACGGTCACCGACCTTGATCCGCCGGTGCCGCCGCCCTTGGCGATCTGGTCACTATCGCCCTGCACAATCTCGATCTGGTCGAGCGCCAGCCCCAGCCTATCGCGCAGCAGCTGCTTATAGACCGTTTCATGCCCTTGCCCGGCCGATTGGGTGCCGACATAGACCTTGACCCCCGTTCCGGTCAGCGCGACCTTCGCGGTTTCCATCGGCTGGCCCAGAATGGCCTCGATGTAATAGCACAGCCCCTGCCCCCGCAGCTTGCCCTTTGCGGCGCTGGCATCGCGCCGTGCAGCAAAGCCCGCGACATCTGCCTCGCGCGCCGCGCGGTCCATGGCACGCGCGAAATCACCGGAATCGTAGAGCTCACCCGCTGCCGTCTTGTAGGGCATCTGGCCGGACTTGATGAACGCACGGCGGCGCAGCTCCATCGGGTTCACATCCAGCACCCGCGCGGCGTGATCCATAGCCCGTTCCAGCACATAGATCGCCTCAGGCCGCCCGGCCCCGCGATAGGCATCGACCTGCGTGGTGTTGGTGAACACCGCCTTGTTGTTCATATAGGCCGCCTGCACGTCATAAACGCCGGGGAAAACATGGGAAAACAGGCGGCTCTGGATGATCTGCGCGAACCCCGAAACGTAAGCCCCGATATTCGAGACCGTGTGCAGCCGGTATCCCGTCATCTTGTAGTCGGCGTCAAAGGCCAGTTCCGCGGTGCAGGTCAGGTCGCGCCCGCCATTGTCCGACAACATCGATTCCGTTCGGTCCGCCATCCAGCGCACCGGCTGACGCAGCGCGCGCGCCGCGAAGGACAGCAGGAAATGTTCCGGGTAGCGCATGGTCTTCATGCCGAAAGCGCCGCCCACATCGGGTGTGGTCACCAGTACATCTTCCGGATCCATCCCCAACCACGCGGATATTTCGGCCTTCTTGGTCCAGACGCCTTGCCCGTTCTCACAGACATGCAGCCGGTCACCCTGCATTTCGGCATAGATCGCGCGCGGCTCCATGCTGGCGCACATGATGCGGTTGTCCTCGACCGTGACCGTGACCACATGCGCGGCCTCGGTCAGCGCCTTGTCTGCTGCGTCCTTGTCGCCCGCGCCCCAAGAATAGCACAGGTTCCCCGGCGCTTCCGGGTGGATTTCCGGCCCGCCAATCGCCACGTCCAGCTTTGGTTCCAACTCGTCGAAGTCCAGAACCACAAGTTCCGCCGCATCGCGCGCGGCGGCCATGGTTTCGGCCACGATGAAGACTACGGGTTCACCCACGAACCGCATCCGGCCATCGGCCAGGATCGGGCGGCGCGGGGCGGCGGCCTTGCCGCCGTCTTCGGTGTCGATGACCGTGAAGGGAATGGAATTGGCCAGACCCGCCGCCATCAGATCGGCAGCCGTGACCACCAGATGCACCCCCGGCACGTCCCGCGCGTCGGACACATCCAGTTCGGTGATCTCCGCATGGGCCACCGGGCTGCGCAGCAGGTAGCAATGCAGCGCGCCTTCGGGCGCGATATCATCCACGTATTGCCCCTGTCCGGTCAGGAACCGCTGATCCTCTTCCCGGGTGACCGACTGGCTGCTTCCGAATTTCATAGCCTGCTCCGCATTGCCTCATCCCCATAGGTAACAACCCCATGGCCACTGTCCAGCCTGCGCGAATTCACCCCAATTCCCGTTTCCGTGCCCTTGGCCTTTCACCCGTTAGAGGATAAGTCACCTTCAACTTAAGAACATGGGACATGCAGGCGATGGAAAAGACCTTTAACGCCGCCGAGGCCGAACCGCGGATTTCCGCGAAATGGGAAGAGACGAACGCGTTCGCCGCTGGTGCCAATGCCAGCCGGGACGACACGTTCTGCATCATGATCCCGCCCCCCAATGTGACCGGCAGCCTGCATATGGGCCATGCCTTTAACAACACGCTTCAGGATATCCTGGTGCGCTGGCACCGGATGCGCGGGTTTGACACGCTGTGGCAGCCCGGCACCGACCATGCAGGCATCGCCACGCAGATGGTGACCGAACGTGAAATGGCCGCGAATGGTGAGCCGTCGCGGCGCGAGATGGGACGGGACAAGTTCCTCGAACGGGTCTGGCAGCAAAAGGTCAAATCGCGCGGCACCATCATCGGGCAGCTCAAGCGCCTCGGTGCCTCCTGCGACTGGTCACGAGAGGCCTTCACCATGGGTGGGGCCGAGGGTGACCCGGATCGCGGCAACCACGCCAATTTCCACGATGCCGTCATCAAGGTTTTCGTGGAGATGTATAACAAGGGCTTCATCTATCGCGGCAAGCGGCTGGTGAACTGGGACCCGCATTTCGAGACGGCAATTTCCGATCTGGAGGTCGAGCAGGTCGAGGTGAACGGCAAGATGTGGCGCCTGCGCTACAAGCTGGATGGCGGCGAAACCTATGAACACCCGATTGAGTTCGACGAGGAAGGCAACCCGACCGACTGGGAAACCCGCGATTACCTGACCGTCGCCACGACGCGGCCTGAAACGATGCTGGGCGATACCGGCGTGGCCGTGCACCCCGAGGACCGGCGCTATGCGCACCTCATTGGCAAAACCGTGACGTTGCCGATCTGTGGCCGCTCGATCCCGATCGTGGCCGATGAATATGCCGACCCCGACAAGGGCACCGGCGCGGTCAAGATCACGCCTGCCCATGACTTCAACGATATGGAAGTCGGCAAGCGCACCGGCCTCAGCGCCATCAACGTCATGACCACCCGCGCGGCGATGTTCCTGCGCGGCAATGACGACTTCGCCGAAGGCTGCCCGGCGGAGATGATCGGCGCGTCCATCGAACGTTATGACGGCATGGACCGCTACGAAGCGCGGGACGCCATCGTGACCGAGGCGCGCGACAATGGCTGGCTCGACGGGATCGACGAAGACAAGCACATGGTCCCCCATGGCGACCGGTCCAAGGTCGCGATTGAGCCCTACCTGACCGACCAGTGGTTCGTGGATGCCAAAAAGATCGTCGGCCCCGCTTTGGACGCCGTGCGCAAGGGCATGGCCGCGCAGGAAGCTGGGGACTTCGACGAGACCGCAGGCTATACGCGGATTTTGCCCGAACGCGACGCCAAGACCTATTATCATTGGCTGGAAAACATCGAGCCCTGGTGTATCAGCCGCCAGCTCTGGTGGGGTCACCAGATTCCGGTTTGGTATGATGAGGACGGCAACGAATACTGCGCCGCGACTGAGGATGAGGCTGTCGTCATGTCAGGCGGCAAGGCGCTCACTCGTGACGAGGACGTCCTCGACACATGGTTCTCCTCCGGTCTCTGGCCCATCGGCACGCTCGGCTGGCCCGAGGAGACCGACGCCTATGCCAAGTATTTCCCGACCTCGACGCTCATCACAGGTTTCGACATCATCTTCTTCTGGGTCGCCCGGATGATGATGATGCAGCTGGCCGTGGTCGATCAGGTGCCGTTCCACACGGTCTATGTCCATGCCCTCGTGAGGGACGAGAAGGGCAAGAAGATGTCCAAGTCTTTGGGCAATGTGCTCGACCCGCTGGAGCTCATTGACGAATACGGCGCCGATGCGGTGCGCTTCACGCTCGCCTCCATGGCCGCCATGGGCCGCGACCTGAAGCTGTCCACCAGCCGCATCGCGGGCTATCGCAACTTTGCCACCAAGATCTGGAACGCCGCCCGCTTTGCCGAGATGAACGAGTGCAAACCGGTGCCGGGCTTCGACCCGGCGGGCGTCACCCAGACCGTCAACCGCTGGATCGTGGGCGAGATTGCCCGCGCCCGTGTCGCCCATGACGCGGCGCTGGATGCCTATCGCTTCAACGATGCGGCGAACGGACTTTATGCCTCTGTCTGGGGGCAGGTCTGCGATTGGTATCTGGAATTTGCCAAGCCGCTCTTTGCCTCGGGCGACGAGGCGGTCATCGCGGAAACCCGTGCCACCATGGCCTGGGTCATCGACCAGTGCATGATCCTGCTGCACCCCACCATGCCCTTCGTCACCGAAGAACTGTGGGGCCAGATCGCCGACCGCGAGAAGATGCTGGTCCATACTGATTGGCCAACCTATGGCGA
>ENA-OWNT01002611-OWNT01002611.1-seawater-metagenome-genome-assembly--contig:-NODE-2611-length-18513-cov-3.884465_pt1 | contig 18513 bp, 18 predicted proteins | sample MGYA00238136_ERZ651165 | MGnify/ENA primary metagenome ERZ651165 (study PRJEB26861, sample SAMN08777766) | seawater metagenome | isolation source: coastal seawater | place: USA: Florida | collected...
GCTGCCCGCAGATATCATCATGGCGCGGATGTCGGCCAACCTTGAAAATCCGACTTTTCGGTCAAAACGCCGAAAGCCGACTTCTAATAATTTCTTGACAATACGGTCAATGGGGAGCTTAATCGCGGAATAGCGGGGGTGGAGGATAGTGTGCTAGACCATCCTCCACGGTCATCTTTGACTACCGTTTTCTACTATCATCGGGGCCGTTACGATAAATCGTAACGGCCTCTTTGATTTTCTCTACGCTATGAGAGGCGTAGTAGAAAGAAACGGCCGCAAAGATGACCGCCAACCCCACTGCTTTGATAAGCATAGCTCTGTTCCTTGTGAGCTGGTGGAATTAGCGGTTACCCGCGAATCAGAGTCTCAGTCGAATCAGAGATTCTTTCAAGCACTTTTTTGCAAATGGTTAATCGTTAATTAAACAGCAAATTTTGACGCCCTTTTATTTAATTTTTAGCGTAACAATGAACTCTCTAGCTACAAATAGCCGACATCGCAATCAGCCTAACTGGACCCATAGGCGCTGACGGGGAACAGACCACGGCAACCACAAAAATCTCATTGCCTGCTACCGTTCCACAACATGAGATTGCGCCTGTGCGTTTGACAAGTTAGGCGTAGGGCATCACACTTTCAAAATGTTAGAAGACATTGCCATCCAGTATGTCAATCAAACTGAAGAAAGCCTACGCTTATTATCCTATGGTATCACCATCATAGGGGCGATTGCTGCAGGCATATTTCACAAAAACAAAACAGAATTGCTGCGCGCGCCCTATTTTGCATATTCAGGCCTGCTCTTCCTCGTTTCAGCTGCCTCCCAACTCGTATGGTTTGGCTCCGTTCAAGCCATAATCGATGGCTTCCTATGGGTCTTCATGCTTGTGGATGTGGTTGTTGGGCTGGCTGTTGGGTATGCATTTGGCATCATCGCAATGGCGCGCTCTCGGGATGCATTCGGCCATGCTCGAATGGCATTTCTCGCGTTCATTCCGATAGCGAATTTATGGCTTCTCCTGAAACTATCAAAAAACGAAACCTCCGCGAACCGCACGCCAACCATTCCGCTACTGACAGCTGGCACGGGTGTCCTAACTGGTTTTGTTTTATTTATAGCCGGCGTTGCGCTCTCCACTTTCATTGAAGTCGAAACATCGCGAATGGCTAAGAAAAACGCGAATGACCCTGCCATGCAGCGTGCAAGCGTTAAAATGATGGTACGGGGCAAAGGGCTAGAAGATACACTCAGGCAAATTGCGTCAGAAGTCCCAAGTCAACAAATAGATGAGACGACAACACTACAGCGCGTAGAAAGCGATGGGACGATATTACGCTACATCTACGATGTCTCGATTGATATCGACATGCTGCCAGCTTCAACCCGCAAGGGCCTTGTGCGACAAAATTGTGGCCATGATTTCCTGCAAAATTTAATAGAAGCAGGCACTATAATTGAGCACGTCTATCGGCAACGCGACGGCAAAAATATCGGTGTTGTAACTGTCTCAAAACAAATTTGTGGGCTCTGACGAGACTTAGTTGCACAAGACCCTAGTGTATTCATCTATATAGAGATTTTTCCGATATCTATCCAAATATTCAGCTTATCTCAGTTCTGAGGTGTATGAAGTTGTTTTTCCTCGGAATGGAACTTCAAGATCGTTACCAACCACCTGATTGGTGCCGAGGGTATTCACTGGCTGATTACCGATTATCCTGCCGACAACCTGCCCTTTAAGGGTTAGTTGGCCGTAATTGATGACATTACGGGAAACTTGTCCGTGAATATAAGCCTCTCCACCTTCATCAATAATTAGCCCGTCCGCTAACTGACCACGAACAATTAGGTTACCTCCATCGCGAACGTATGTGGTGCCAGTAACTTGACCATCTAAGACCATTTCTCCTGTTACGATAAGGTCGCCTATATGCTGGGTCATTGTTTGGGGCCTCTCATCTCGTACCAGCCAACCACTCATGCATGAGGCTATCGCCTTGGCTGGAATCCGTTGTTATCTCGCTCAGCCTTGCCTACCGAAACACTCACGCCAGCGCGCTTGCCCCATACGACACCTTGATCACCGTGGCGTTCGACCAGCTCACGTAAATAGAAATGGTCCACATACTCAGGCTCGGTCGCTTTCAGGACATATTTTGCCAGGCCTTTTTCAGTCCCGGGTTTGATGTCCTGTACATCAATATCAAATGGGCCGACTTCACCTTGAACTTTGGCCACCCACTTGATCAACTTGCTTCTAAATTCGGCTTGTAGTGCTTCTGGAATGTACAAAATCCAGTTCACATGATGATGTCCGTTCGGGTTCTCAATAGTGAACGTGTAGCGTGGACGTAGCTTCTTACCGCATTTTTTGGACTTGTACGCCAACCAATCACGGTACTTATGGCAAATACGACTAAAGGCCGTTGCCGCGCTCTGCTGGTCTGTGTCGCGTAAGTTGATTACCGCGTACATGTTGAAGGTATCACCAGAAGCTATTGCATAGTCGAAAGCCCGAAAAATGTTCTGGGTAACCTTGCGCAAGATATGAGGCGACTGTCGTGCCTTTCTATACGACATTTTGGGCATGTTTGAGCCACCTATACTAAATATAGATCAGCCTCCCTACCGCCTATGAGTAAGGCGCAAGGAACAAAAAGGCAACAAACCGCAAGGGTTCATCCCCAGAGAATTAGGGATTATGAATCTGGATTGACCCAATGCACAGGTTTGGAAAGCTCGTTGCCTTCTGGCATTGTCAACGGATTCGGAAACTGAGCAGCTTGTAGATGGCTCGGCCGGATACGTTTCACAAACGAGGACGCAGCCTCTAGTTCCGGGTTCGGGCTTTTTACCGGAGACAGTAAACCGACCGGCTTGCCAACCTCCTGAGTGACCAAGCGGATAGGTTCTACTAGGTCACTATCATTCGAAATAACCGCTGCCACATCGTAGTGGTCACGAAATGCATCAAACAGCAGGTGACTGGCCAAGTTCACGTCACTGCCTTTTTCTTCAGTTTTGAGGATGCGCACCACGTCTGGCCACGGCTCATCAAAGTCTCGTACTGGTCGAAACTCAGGCGGATATACCAACGGGGCAAACTTCTCTGAAGTGAGGAACATACCCATATGAACAGACACTTCCGGTACTGTTGAAAGGGCATCTAAATAGATTTGTTGGTGAGCTGGCGATTCAGCTTTTAAACGAGAGGAAACACGGGCTGTATAGTATTTAACAGCAATAACTTGGTTTTTATCACTGAGAATATTGTCTGCTAATGTTTTAATATTCAGCCATCGCAAATGCGGCCGTTTCTTTAATAGGCGGAAATACAGGTTAAACCCGTCTACATAAACAATTGTTCTCATAAAAAACTTGTATCACAAAAAGCAAAGGCCGCTAAGATTTCTCTTAGACGACCCTTGTACTTGCAGCACGCTGCAAGCCTGTTGCCTTATTATATGTCATCATTCGTTAAAAAAATCAAACCAAAACTGACGTGGCCGCCATTGTAGTGTGGTGTATTTGCACTCTCATTTGGCAATAACAAGTGAACTTCTTGCATCCCTACCAAATAGCAAACTCGTAGGGCAGCGCACCCAGTCTTCCGAGTTACTCCCTTAGCAGGGGAGTACCTCATAAATCAGCTAAAAAAACCCGGCGCGAAGCCGGGTTAAGTGCCTTATGTGCAGTGGCCCCATCGACCACGGACAAACGGTAGCATAATGGATAAAAATGTCGTGCCTTTTCTGTGAGCACTTCACTTTTTGTCAAGGACGAATTGTCGCAGAGGACCGGCTATCGAAAACCGAATGAGCGCTGTCTTACAAACGGACAGCGCTCTGCTCGATGGGGACACGCAAGTTTTACAACCCTCATACACTACCATGATTCAGAGATTGTATTCAGATATTTACACAACCATAACTCCCTCTGCAGAGGCTGCAGGTCACAGATATTTTCCTGTTTCACCACATATGTTTTCTTTCAGTTAAGAAAATCGAGCTGAAAGCACCGCTATATGCGAATAAAATTACGCAAAGACGTGTCGGAAGAACACCTTAAAACCTCTAGTTCTAGTATTTAAACCAAAAATAAACCTTCCACGTAAACATAAATTTTAAAGGTCATTGATTAAAAGGTTTCTGTATTCACAAATTTCAAAGGGGGTGGAGTGTGTCAATTTCTACTCCAGTAATAATTGCCCATCAGAGTGACGCATTTGCGGTTCAGTTGATGCGGGACATAATCGTCCCAACATTCGTGTTGGATGCAACGGGGCGTGTAATTATCTGGAATAACGCTCTGGCAAAATTGACAGGTGTTACCGCAGATGAAGTTACGGGTACAGCGAATCATTGGCGTGGTTTCTATCGCGATAAGCGCCCGTGTGCCGCCGACCTTTTGATAGCCGGTGATGAGCATTTTGAAGAATTATACGAAGATGTTGTGTCGTATTCTCAATCCGACCGCCGAATTTCTGTAGAAAATTGGTGTCATTTCCCCAAAGCGAAAGAACCGCGTTATTTAGCGATTGATGCCGGGCCTATTTATTCTGAATACGGCGATTTAATTGCTGTGGTAGAAACCCTTCGCGATATTACAGATCAAAAAAATGCCGAAACAGAGTTACTTCGGCTTGCATCTGTTGATGGCCTTACGGGAATAGCCAACCGGCGGTCATTTGATCAATTCATTGAAGATCATTGGCAAAGCGCAACGGTTCAACATAAAGAGCTTAGCTTGCTATTGGTCGATATCGACAATTTCAAGAAGTACAATGACCGGTACGGGCATCAGGCTGGCGATGATTGCATTCGCAATATAAGCAATCTTATTGCGGAAACCTTGAAATACTCAGACGGCCAAGTTGCCCGCTATGGCGGAGAGGAATTTGCCATCACCTTGCCAGATGTAGGGCTAGAAGGGGCGGTCGAACTGGCAAAACGTATTTTGAAGGAGGTTGCCGAGCTTGCAATACCTCATCCGCTTCCCGACGGACCTAATCATGTTTCAGTAAGTATCGGCGTCGCTAAGCTTAATCACGGAATGCGCTCTTCTGCGGACCTAATCGCCACCGCCGATGCGGCCCTCTATGACGCAAAACACAAAGGCCGCAACAGAATGGCCATACTTTGATAAAGTCAATATCTCACTTCTTACCTACCGGCTTAAAAAACGGCGGCAAAATAAAGTCGTTCTGACCAAGGCTCCCGTTTGGATGCTCTGGGGCATTGGCGGGAAAGGGGACGCTTTCAGCAAAGCTAAAGCACCTGTCATGCGCCAAAACACTCTGGCGAATGTTCGGCCATACCCGCTCTGCTAAAAAGGCTTGGTCAACACCCTTGGCAATCCGTCCCGGCTTCTGGCGTAGGTATTCCTCGGCCAGCTGAGGCAAGTCTGGCAACACGCCGGCCACTCCGCCCCATAGTCCGGCCAATATCAGCTCACAATGATAGAAGTCATCCCGCATCACGTGAAAAAGCCGGTTGCTTTGAAGCCATGCAGAGACGGCCACGGCTTCCCGCCCATGCACAACGCTGTCCACGTCCCGAACAAGGCAGAAGTCTATGGCAGGGTCATTCATGGCGTAGAACCGCCAGAAATACCCCATACAGGACAGGGGACTGGCTGGCATAGGGACAAGCTGGCATCCACGTTGCTCTAGCTCCTGCAGGACACTGACAGGCACGTCATGGCCAACATAAAAACGGGGTGTCCATGCCGGATAAATCCGGGCGCATTCACGGACGTTTATAAACGCCATTTCCGTATAGCGGGGGGCGGTTCCGAACAGGGAAAACGCAATGATGTTTTTGGCCCTGTCGGTGGTAAAGGCCGGTTTGGGGCGGAGTGGCTGGCACACTGGCTTTGCAGCCACCTGTTCAGCCAGAATGTCCAAAGCCTTTTGGCCGTATTGGCGGGCCTCATCGTCAAAACCGAACCCGGCCAGCCCTTGGCAGAAATGCTTGTTTAGGTGGACGCTGTCGGCATAGGGCGGGTATTCTGCTCGGATAAAATCGACCGCATAAAATTGCTCATCGCAGTGTATGGCGTAGTGGCAGATATTGCCCAAGGTCAGGGCTGTTGGGAACAGCTTGTAAGAGTGCAGGGAATAGGACAGGGCCTTTTCATAATCGCCCATAACATCCGCGCAAAATACGCCGTAGTGCTGTGCCAGAAAGGACGCTATGCCGTCATATTCCGCTTCAAAGATAAGCGCCGGAACATCGGCACTATGCATGTGGGCCAGCCAATCGCCTGTATTGGCCAGTTCATGGGCAAAGGCACGGGCATTGGCGGCAGTCATGCAGTGCTGTGTGGCCGGTTATGATTGAGGCCCTTTGGCCATGGCACTTAACAGCGCTGAATTGAGTTTTTCATCGCCGTATTCTTCGCGGTATATCTCGATAGAGGCGTATAAAATCCCGGCCATGAAGGCTCTTTTGCTTGTCTCTGTCTCTGCGTTGTTTTTTGCCGCTTCTGCGAATTGTTTAAATTGAAGGCCGTATTTGGCCATTTCTTCAAAAAATTCTTTGTCGAATTCGTCTGCTAAGTATTCCAATTATAAATTCTCAATTTATTACTGTGTGTTATTGTTTCCTTGTGGCGCGGTTCTTCACGCCTAATAAAGAAAGTAAAATAATGAAGAACCAAACCATAATGGTTATGGTTGTCATCGCCAAAGTAAGAATAACCTTCTTACTGATGATAACAAAAACATAGCCAACAAAAAACCCCCACTTCTTTTGCGAGCCGTGGGGGTTTTTTTACTGCCTAATAACAGAAAGTACGCATTACATAACGCAAATATTTATAAATGTCAACAATATTACTTGTGCATACTATCTTTCTATGCGTTATCATCTCCGGCAGGTTTATTAAATCTAAAGGGCTTCCTACCCCTCGATGCATTCGACCTATGGTCGGATGCCACTATTCGTAAGAACGTGGGCCTTTGCATTGCAGGGTAGGAACATCCGACCGCCTATATTGTTCGGCTGGCCGGGAGTTGAACAAATAAGGTATTTCTTATGCAATTAGGTATGTCTGCCCTCGCGCTTGATGACGTGGTGGGGTTTAACCTCCACATAATGCGGGTAAAACGCAGGGTTTCCCTAGACAATCTCGCACTGCACCTTGGCCTGACACCTGCTGAATTAGCCAGTATCGAAGAAGGCAAAAAGCGCATGTCTTCAGCCATGCTTTGCAAGGCTTGTGTGTATTTGGGTACTGAACCTGCTGACCTGTTCCGGGATGATTTTGGTGTTCCAGACCAGCCACACAAGGATATTCAGTAGACCTTGCGGGCCACCTGCCCGCAGGTGTCCCTTCATTCTGTTCTATGCCCCTTAATTCGCCATGGAGAGCTGTCAAGCAGTCCCGCAGCCCAAGGGGCGAGGACAATGCTTTACTGGTCGCAGTGGTGAATTATTTTATGAGAACAGAATAAGACCACACCCACCAAACAAGAAAACCCTGCCATGCAGGGTTCCTTATCAGTGGTGTTTATTGAGGTGAGCGGGGCTTGACCCGGCGGATAACCAGCTGCAGCTGGGAGGGGTCAACCGGCAGATAGTTGATTGACAGGTTGAGGCCCAAACCGTCCTCATGTCCCCATGCAACGCCGATTTTGTCCCACCGGCTTTTGCTGTCGGGCGTGCCGTTGATGACGTTAAAGATTTCATGTGTGGGTGTGTTACCAGACATATCAGAGTTCCTTGTAAATGTGAAAGTGCCCAATATGTATTGGCTCGATTTTCACAGATACAAGTCAATGTAGTTTTTATATTTTACACATGATATACTTAAAGACTGGAATTTAACACAGACGAAGCGCACGCAATCATCAAAGCAGATGTAGACGCATTACTAGAAAAATACAATAATCAGTGGCCGGAAATTCGAGAGATAATCGCTATTTTAATGATGGCGGCAGCATCCACAGAAGCGGTTAAGCGGTTCGGCAAAGCGGAACTTATCGCCGCCATAGACAACTTGGCTTTTGACCTTGGGCCTCTTGACCTGTTCAAGGAACACCTAGAGGGAAACTAGCTTAAATCCACTGCTTGCATCAGGCCGTCTTGAAAGCTGGTTTGAGTGGTGTTGACCTTCAACATGTCCTGCAGGGGCATGGCCACACAGGTCTGGCCGCGTATTTCGCTGGTAGGCTCTCGCAGCAGCCAATCATTCTGAAACAGATAACAGCACTCCGGCTCATCGTTGGAATAACAGGCCAGCCAAACGGACGACATAAAAAACCGTTCGAAGTTGGCGAGGTTCAAATACTCGTATTCATCGAAAATCAGTGCGTCCTTGTAGATGGTCTTGGCCTTCACATCGCAGCTGATGTTGCCAACTGACGGCACGCCGATGATGTAGTCAGGCCGCTTGATATGGCCGCGCAGCTTTTCCGGGACGGTGACAGGGGTTTGCTCCACGTAGAGGTACGGCAAGCCGGAACGGTCTAGCCAGTCCTGAAAGCGCCGCTCTGCAGCTGCACCTTTGCGCTTTAGGCTGGGGTCTATGGATAAACTCATCTGGCCATGCTTCCACGCAGCCAGACAAGCGCCAAGGGCGCGCCAGCGAATAATGCAGGGCGGTGTGGCCGCCCTACCGCATGCCGGCGTAGCGCAGATATCTGCGCCGGCTTTTTTGCAGCCGGCAGGCTTCATGCCTGTTGGCCGGAGCGCGCGCCCCATAACGCTGGCGCGGAGGACAACAGGCAAGGGCGTAAGCCCTATCCAAAACAGCCCCAAAGGCTGCTTTTGCAGGCGCAGCGCGCCTTGGCTTGGGGTGAGGGGAGCGCCAGCGTCCCCCGTGGCCGTAAGCTGCAGCTGCAGCTTTATGGACACATTGGCGGCAGAGGGAGCCGCCGTCACTGTTGGATTTTCCAACAGTGACGGCGGACGGGCCACCCCTGTCAGCTTCGCTTTTTCACGCGATTACATAAATGACCGCACCATGATGGGGGTGCCACTTCCCCCCTGAAGTGGTGGCAACATAGCACCGCGAGACGGTCGAACATTTAAACTGAAAAGGACAGACAAATGCACAGATACGGAGATGTGCGAGGGCAAAACCCCGCGAATTTGAGGACAACGCAGCGGGATAACCCCAAGCGGATGCAAAACGACCACCGGCACCGAGGCACCGCGCCCTAAGAGGCAAACAGGAAAAGGATTTTAGCAGTAAGCAACCCAAAGGAGACCGAATAAACGGGCGGCTTCCACGGGCCGCTAAAACTGCCTGTATAGGCACACGAGAAAGGATGAAAGACGTAATTAATCTAGTAATCCGGCCTTAGCCGCTGACCCTTCGGGGAAAGCGGGCGTGACCACTGCTCCGGCAACTCATGCGGCCTTTAACACTAACCAACGAAAGCACACTGCTATGACCGCGCTAGGCGCAGACTTTTACAAAATGTGTGAGGCGAACCGGGACGGCTCGTATGCCACACAGGCGGGGCGATTGACGACCCTCAACCAGATTGCAGACATTTTTCATGCTGCAGGGTTGAAAGTCAGAAGCGCGCGCGGTCTTAAGCAGCGCCATACGGACAAGCTGATATCTGCCATTCAGCACCTAGCACCGGCCACACAAAAGAACATCATGGCGCACTACCGGTGGGCGCTGAAAAAGGCCGGTAAAGACGGGATGCTACCTGACCGCAACGCGGATTTAGGCATACCAGACCGACACAGCAGCGGCGAAAACAAGGCCATTACGCTTGATATGGAAGCCGTGGAGCGCATGACATGCGACCACGCCAAAATGAGTGTGCGTTTAATGGCGGCCTTTGGCTTGCGCCGGGAAGAGGCCATAAAAATTCGCCCTAACATGGCCGACCAAGGCGACCACCTGACCTTGCACGGGCCGTGGACGAAAGGCGGCAAGGCACGGGAGATACCGATTGTTTCAGAACGCCAGCGGGCTTTGCTCGATGAGGCAAAGGCGCTTGTCGGCAATGGGGCGCTGATACCTGATGACAAGAATTACAAAAAGCAGCGGGAACGGCTGGAAGACCAAACCCGCCGCCATGCCGGAATGAAGGGCAAGCACGGCCTCCGGCACAAATACGCACAGGTGCGTTATCACATGCTGACCGGCTGGAAATGCCCGAAGGACGGCGGGCCGGTCAAACTCACGCCAGCGCAGCAACGCCTTGACGCACAGGTGCGGCAAGAGCTGTCGCGCGAGTTGGGCCATGAACGGCCTGAAATTACGAAAGACTACCTTGGATGAGCGATTTCACCCCCAAAACCGACACGCTGCAAAACGCCATCGAGGCGCGGGAAGCCTACGCCAAAAAAGAGGTATTTAATTACGAGAAGGTACACGCGGCCATACAGGAGGCCGTCACCAACGGCCAATTTTACCTGCGCCTGACGCAAGAGCGCCCGCTTGACCTGAAAAACACCGATGCCGCCGCCAACCTGATTACCAAATTGCAAGAGGCTGGATACCCAAAACCAAGCTGGGAACCCATGCGGATACGAGAGAAAAGCGGCGGCATCGAAACGGGGTTTTTTATTGAATACCCGGAGCTGTGCATTGAATGGGGGCCGGTCAAGCGGGTTGCCGGGCCGGTGGTAGAGCAAGCCGAATAGAGTTTAATACCATTCCGGCAATCAAGGCCGCCCATTTGCGCATTTGCCATTATGAACAATCTTCGCGCCATGGGTTTCAGCCATACAGCGATTTGAGAATGTCTGCTTTTGGCCATTCAGAACTCCGCAAACAGGTTTGTAAATCCGGCTGCATTTACGGGCAGGAGAGAGGGGGGGCTTTTGTGAAACTGACGTCGTTGGAACCTGCCCCATAGAGTGCGCGGTACCCATTGAAAGCAGTGTGCTCAAGAGAAGAACACAAGACCCGAATATTTCTCGATTTTTTCGCATCCAACAGTTTCCTCCGGGCCGGTTAAGCCTCTTAAAATGCTTAAAAAAACGGGGAGCCAAGGCCCCCCGCTTCAATCGTCCATCAAGCTTTAAGCTCAGAAGATGAAGTCTTCGCTGGTGAAATCGGACACTTGCGCATTCCAGAAGGTAACGGTTGCCTGACCCGTGTTCATCTCAACAGCATTGCCGTTTTGCGTGAATGTCAAATCGCCAATGCCGCTTAAACCGAGCGCGGAAAGATCCAGGGTATCGTCACCATTGCTGTCAAAACCACCAATCGTGTCAGCACCGTGATTGAGGCCCAGGACGATAACGTCGTTTCCAGGTCCCCCGTATACGATGTCATCACCTTCGCCGCCGTTGACGGTATCATCACCCGGGGAGGCATAAATGATGTCAGTACCGGCGCCGCCGTTGACAATGTCACCGCCCGCACCGCCATAGACTTCGTCGTCACCATCACCGCCATTGACAGTATCGGCACCATCGCCGCCGCCAACCGTGTCATTGCCCGCGCCGCCAAAGACCGAGTCTTCACCATCGCCGCCATAGGTGGTGTCAGAACCATCACCGCCAAAGACCGTGTCGTCGCCGCCACCGGCATAGACTTCATCATCACCGGCGCCGCCGCCAGCCTGGTCATTGCCGTCGCCACCGCTCACAAAGTCGGACGCACCACTGCCGAAGATAACGTCATCATCGCCTTCGCCCTTGACGGTATCGTCACCGTTGCCGCCATAGGCCGTATCATTTCCGGAGCCGCCGGCTACATTGTCACCGCCGCCGCCGCCGAACATGCTATCAGCACCATTGCCGCCGCCAACGCTGTCGCCGCCATCGCCGCCGCCAATGGTGTCATCACCATCGCCGCCGTTGACGGTGTCATTACCGGTTCCAGCCCATTGTTCGTCGTTACCAGAACCGCCATCCATGATGTCGTTGCCGCCACCGCCGGACATGGTGTCGTTGCCGTCACCACCTTCGAACTGTTCATTCTGGTTGGTGCCAGTTGCCTCATTGTCCACGACCGGAACATCAAGGAACGTACCCCCAGACGATGAATTTGCCGGCCGCAGGTTGGCGGCAAAGATACCGGAATCGTAGACTGAATCCCCGGTATCAGCGACGGCAATCTTGATCGTATTGCTGCCAGATGTAACAGGGGCAGTAATCGTCAGTTTGGAACTGATGCCGTCATATTCGATCGGTAGACCGCCACCGCTGTTGTCGATGAAGTTACCTGCACTGAGATTGCCATCGATGATGCTGAGCGGTTGCGACGGATTATTGTTGAAGAGGCCGTAGTTGACCCCATTCACCAACACAGCACCGACATCCACAAAACTGGAATCCGAATACTCCGGATATTCGTCCGAGCCGAACAGAATATCGAGGGAAACAGCACTGACCCCGGCCGCAACCGTGAAATTAATGGTCAGTATTGAGGCGTCATTCGTTGATCCAGCATCTTCAAATGCCGCTTGCGCGATGGCTGTCAGGGTTGCATCGCCAGCTGTACCATTGCTCTGCCCATAGCTGCTGGACGTGTTGGAGGTTGGCGGAGTGCCGTCTCCAGACGTCAACAGAATGCCGCAATCGTCCAACTTGGCATTGCTGCCAAAGTCCACCGCGTGGAAGAAGGAAACCGCCGATGTGGACCCTGTCAGGGAAACATCTGTGACGGTGATCTGGCTGTTATCCGGCAGGATTGCACTGGCAAGATCCGACTCTTCATTTTCAGCGTCATAAGCTTTGAAAACATTGACGTTATCTGCCTCGATATCGTCCATTTGGTCGTTGATCCAGGTGATGTAGTCCGATACCCGGGTATCACCGAAGATCTCACCGAAAGAGGTGTTGTTTCCTGGAACAACATCGGTGCCTACTGACGGCTCCAGGCCGTAGGAAGCTACACCAGCCACTACACCATCAATAAAGGCCGGACCGCCGGAATCACCACCGGACGTGCCAATTTCCCTGGCCAGCCCGAGGTCTGAGTCAGCAACATAACCATCCTGTTCAAGCGAGTTGCTCGCTTCGGTGCCATTGTCGAAGTCGAACAGAAGATGGGTTGCGTCTGTCGCCTCAAAGACGTTATCGCCGTAGCGCAGGAGAGTATCATCCCCAGGTGCTGCCTCACCGAGGTTGCCTGTTCCCGAAGTACCATATCCAACTCGGGTGAAGGTTTCGCCCAGTTCATCCGTATCGGAATAAAGCTCGTAACGGTCCCCGTTTACCGGGGCGGGGCGATCCAAAACGACCAAGGCGATGTCATGCTCAAGAGTGCCGTTGTCGTAATCCTCATGTATCCGGATAGCGGACACTTCATATTCGACTTCGATGTCATCTCCGCCTTCCGGATTGGGAATCCGGAAAGTCACGCGCAAGTTTTCAGCCGTCTCTCCTTCCACCACATGAGCAGCAGTAAGCACGACACATTGGTGAATCAGCGAACCCGTGCCGAAAATCGACCCCACGTTGCCAATGCCAACAACACCATCAAATTTACCATTGCCAACGACAAAATCAGGATCGTCCGGATCATTCGTCGGAACGGACACTCTTGGATTAATATTCATAATGCGCTCCCTTGGTAAACAATAGTAATAATGGCGAATTTAACAGCGAATAAGCAACAATAATTCAGTTTAAGCGGAGTCTATAATTATGGATTACATAAATAAAAATAATAATCACGGTCTGAATATTATTTTGTTATATAAAATCCCCGCTGTTGCTTAGCGCGAATCCACCCCCTTACAGCACCTAACGGCTGCCTTGTGACAGTTTAACAAATCATTTCCCATTATTTCTAGATCTGGCTGCAAAGAGTTTCTTTGCGGAAAATCAATGATTTTCGAATATTTGCACACTCCAGAAAGCATCCGGATAAAGCCATTTCGCCAGGCAGCTCAACGGAGCGGATTGCGCTGATGACGCTTGCGGCAAAAACCGACAAAAGCTGCGTCAGGATTATGCGGCATCGGCATATCCTGCATGTCCAGCCACTCCCGCCAGTCCGCTTCAAGCGCATAGACATCATAGCCAGGCGCTGCAATTTTGGCCTGGTCATAGGTTTCCTGCCGCAAGCGAATGTCGGCAAGCGGGGAAGGAGCTGCGGCCGGCCCTTGAGAACTTAAGTGCTTCTTTTCACTGCGCCGGTTGATAAATTCCATATTGTCTTCGGACATGGTCACCCGGTAGTCAGGAAAGTGGCCGTATCTCTCGTCCTGTCGGACAATGGTCTTCACCAGCCGGCGGAACTCCTTGGCAGTTGAATTTGATCCGCACTTCTTTTGCAAAAGTTCCAGGGAGATGGACCAGCGCGACTGTTGTCCGCAGTGCTTGCGCGCTAATTCATACATGCGCCGCTCCAAAGGCTTGCGCAGGCGGAAATAGTCCCGGTTCAAGGTCAAAACTTCCCGGGCCCGGATGGCGTTGAACACCCAGTCGGAGAGGGTGATTTCAACTTCCTGCATCCGACCATCCCGGGTTTCCCGGACGATCTTGAAACTTTCAATCAGCCCGAAGCCGTCCAGCTCTTCCCGTTTGCCGGTGGTGATGTTGGTGACAATCGTGGTGCCGCGTAGCCGCTCCAGAGCGGCCTTCAGGCCTTCATATCCCCGCCCGTCCGTTACCCGGTTAGTGGCCACTAGAAGATCGAAGGCCTTCAAGCGGACATTTTTGGAAACAGCCTTGGAGTCGTTCAAAGCCGAGATGATCTGACTAATACAGTAAATCAGTACATCCCGGTCATGCACCGTCGCCAGCCCTTTGACAGAAGGTGTGATTTCGATCCAGGCCGGACCGTTTTCATAACGGCGGATACGGGTATCTGGTTTGGTAGACAAGGAAAAGATTGGATGCTCCATCGAGGCCATATCGCCCTTGGGCGCGGCGTTGAAGATGTCGCAAACAAAAAGATCTCCCGTGGCATGCCGGTCAGGCAACAATGGGGACCGATTTACATCCTCCATCTCGCCAACTTTCGTGATTTCACCCACCATATCCGGCATTTTGATCTGCTTTCGTGATTTCACCCACCAATGGGGTTCTATCGTGATTTCACCCACCCAGCAAATATTTCGTGATTTCACCCACCAAGATTCGTGATTTCACCCACCCTCTATCGTGATTTCACCCACCAGCCCACAAAAAAAAACCTTTTTTTATTTAGGCTTACAGACCTTTTTCCACAGCGTAACACATATTCTTAACACTAATTAACACTAAAGGATCTCGAACACATGTACTGCCCATTCCTTTTCCCACGGATATAAACAAACTAAAAAATCCCATAACAGCCAATATCTTGGCGCAGCACATCACTGTTTCAACGCTGATATTTAGGCAAACTTCCCATACTGCTCTAATTTTTCCCTGCCAATCAAACAAAGAATATAAAAAGAAAACATTAAATACATAAAACGCCATTTTCAAATATAATTCTTTATTTTACTGCAATTAAAATATATGTATTTGTCTTAATAATAACTTTAATACTAATAATATACGAATATTTCAGAAATTTACTAGAACGGCGTTCAATTTGAAAATCATAAATCCATTTACCTTGGCTAGAACTTGAGTCTTCCATTGATAAACAGCCTATTGAAATTTTGAAAAACATGCTCTAGGTCAGGAAGGCGTGCGGAGCTCCGGCTTCGGCATGGAGCCATGAGAATAGGATGCGGGAGGTGTGCCGGACCTCCCGCATTTTATTTTGTCAAAGACAACCCTGTTTTTGATCTAAATTCTGATGAACTCTGCATACGTTCAAAACAGCCTGGCACTCAAAAACGACTGAATTTCAATGCGTATTTTGTTCGTCCATAACAATTTTCCTGGTCAATATCAGCGCATTGTCCGGCATCTCAAAACCAAACCAGGTTTTGATCTTTTATCTGCTTCGCTTGCTTCGAATGCACAGCCGGCTCCAATAAAAAGAGTTGGCTACACAGAGCATCGCCCGCCTCGAAAAGAGATTCACCCGGCTATCCACTATACGGAAAAATGTGTGATCCGGGCTCAGGCGGCTTACAAGGCCCTGATGCCGATAAAACAAAAAGGATGGAAGCCAGATATCATCCTCGCACATTCCGGTTTTGGCGATGGCATCTTCATGAAAGATCTTTGGCCGGATTCAAAATACCTTCCCTATTTTGAATGGTTCTATCATGCATACGGATCTGACGCTTCCTACCTGGATCATGGAGCTCCCAAAACACCGGATGCTGAATTTAAGATCCGAATGAAAAATACGGCCATCCTGCAAGATCTGGCAGCTATGGATTGGGGGCAGTGTCCAACGGATTATCAAAAATCCCAATTTCCGGAAGTGTTTCGTTCAAAAATTTCGACGCTCCATGATGGAGTAGATACCGATTATTTTGCCCCTGATCCTGATGCCGCTTTCACTGTGGGAGATCACACCTTTCATAAAGGCGACCCGGTGATCAGTTACATCGCTCGCGGCATGGAACCGTACCGCGGCTTTCCTCAGTTCATCGAAGCACTGTCTATTCTGCAAAAGCAAAACAAGTCAGCCCATGCCATCATCATAGGTGAGGATAGAGTTGCCTATGGTGCGAGACGGAAAGACGGTAAAACCCATAAAGAGTGGGCACTTGAGCAATTTCCCATTGATCCTTCAAGAACACACTTTCTTGGCCGTCAACCCCTAAAAGTTCTAAAGAAAGTCCAACAAATCACGGCAGCTCACGTCTACCTGACGGTTCCTTTTGTGCTTTCCTGGTCAATGATGGAAGCCATGAGCACCGGTTCGTTGATTGTTGGTTCAGATACCGAACCTGTCAGAGAAATGATCAAAGACGGCGAAAATGGTCTTCTTGTGCCATTCTGGGAGCCTGACAAGTTGGCTGTCCGGCTTGCAGATGTGCTTGCAGACCCGTCCGCTTATGATTTGCAACGTAATGCTGCCCGGGAATTCATTCTTGAACGTTACCGGATGGACGAACTAACACTGCGCTACCAGGGTTTGATTGAAGATGTAGCAAATGGCCAAACCCCTACTGTGAATGGCTCTTCACCCCACACAGCATAGATATGCTGTTTTAGAGCAAACCGGTAAAATCAACCTCATTTTCATAAATGGTAGCAAGCTTGCGAATGTAATCACGATCCTCCTGCGGGATGTTTTCACCGCGGCCGGATACTCCCTTGTTCAATCGCGCCATGCTTTGCCTTTTTTTGTCCTTCAAATCAAAAGCTTCATGGAATGCTTCTATTGGAAGGGACTGAAGCCCCAAAAATTCCCTTAGTTTGGAAGCGGTCTTCTCATCAAAGCCCAGAACATCGTCTTCATAATTGAGACGCAGGTGATCCAGCTTGGTGCGAGACCAGGACACGATGAAATCAATGTACCAGGGACCAACATATCGGCAGAGAAAGGACAGGCGTTCCTGTTCGGAGGTCTCAAAATAGGATTTCGGCAACCGGATCATCGGAAAACCCTCGACGTCCTGAGCCATCAGCATGTCATCCATGCTAACAATACAATCAAAAATGTTTCGGACCGTAAGGATTGGCCTGATGTTATGGGCTTCAAACATTCTCTCGGTATAAAGGCAAGACTTGGTGTGCATGTGTGACACCCAGTTACCGCCCTGCATCTCGAGGATCATCAGAGCCAGCTCATCAATTTCATGCTCCCGCGTTAGCGAACCGACGAAACTTGGATTGCCATAGGGGGTTTGAAGATAAGCAATTTTGAATTTCTCGCCTTCAAGACGGGCCAGGGAAGACAGAAAATAGGTCGAGCCGGATTTTGGCATACAGCAGATTGCGACTTTCGTGCCCTTTCCCTGCCGGTATAACCGCGCCATGTTCAGATGAAATAAATCTACGGGCGTTATGTATTTCTGATAAATGGACCTTATTCTATCCTGCATGCCTTTCTTTTCAAAGGAAATAGGATATACATGATACAATGTGTTCAGTACTGCTTTGTAATTTTTTTCATTTATCTTTGATAAATATTCCCTTGTTTCTCGATACTTCTTCCTAAATTTCCTATTTCGGAACATTGAATGCTCAATCATCTTCCAAACACCATATTTTATGATAATTCTTGCCAAACATACTTTCCTCAAGGGCCGAAAGAAGTGGCAAAATCAAGTCAGGCAGCCTAATGTCGCAAAATTGCCGCTTCGTCCAGTTTTTCACGCTGGCAATCTTGTGACATTTTTCACGCGCTTGGGAACAGGCAGGCGGTTTTACGAAAACCTGCGGCCTTCACAGTTGACACTGTTGTGAAAATCCCGCTAAGGGATTGTGGTGCTGCTCTGTCGGCACATCCGGCTTTATATTAGAATTCTCGTTTGGGAGAAAATCTCATGGCTATTACGAACGGCTCCCTTGGTGCCGATATCCTCAACGGCACGAACGACGCCGACTCCATTTACGGTTTCGGTAGCAACGCTGGCGTAAGCACCGGTGACACCATCAACGGTGCAGACGGTAACGATTACATCGAAGCGACCAACACCGGCGCTGCGGCTGACGACTCCATTTACGGTGGTCTTGGCGATGACACCATCGTTGGCTACGACAGTGTGGGCGCAGCAGGCGATATCATCGACGGCG
>ENA-OWNT01002612-OWNT01002612.1-seawater-metagenome-genome-assembly--contig:-NODE-2612-length-18505-cov-4.474495_pt1 | contig 18505 bp, 15 predicted proteins | sample MGYA00238136_ERZ651165 | MGnify/ENA primary metagenome ERZ651165 (study PRJEB26861, sample SAMN08777766) | seawater metagenome | isolation source: coastal seawater | place: USA: Florida | collected...
TGTTGTGTTGTGTTGTGTTGTGTTGTGTTGTGTTGTGTTGTGTTGTGTTGTGTTGTGTTGTGTTGTGTTGTGTTGTGCTGTGTTGTGTTGACGTCAAAGTCAACGTCAACGTCAACGTCAACGTCAACGTCAACGTCAACGTCAACGTCAACGTCAACGTTGACGCTGTCAGCTGTTGCTCGTTGACTGTGTCAACGGTTGCTTGTTGATGTTGACCCCGCACTAAATTGCAGAATACGCCCGAAGTGTACAAAGGGAACGTTGTGTTGCAACGAGTAGCCACTCTTGCCAAGCAATGTGGTTTTGAATTTTCTTTTCCTGTGCCGGAATTACAGTTGTCTGGCTTTTTCGTTGCCTCGTGGTTGGTGGAAGCGACGTTGCTCTCCAGACCGCAAACCCTTGCACCCCGGCGGCGCGTCGACCATTGCAGGCCCTGCCGCAGCGTGCGGCGAGCATGAATTCGCGGATACAGTCGCTCACCGCGCGTAGCACATTTGACGGAGTTATTTTCGCGGATCATGATGGTGAGCCACCGATTCGAGTTGTGAGCGTCGACCCCGGCAGCGAGGCCTTCAGTAAAGGCGTTCGCGATGGCGACACAGTCGTGTCCATGGATGGGCAAGATATGCGGCGTAGGCGCCACGCAGACATCAGTGACACACTCGACGATGAGACTGTCGTAAAAGTATTAGCCTTCGAGCGCCGTCACCACGAATCAGACGCCAACGACAGCACAAGGAGTGAGACGGACAAGTATCGTGCTGCACTGGACAAAGCCATTCATCCGATTCACGTGTATGTGCCCTCAACGGAGTCAATTGGAATTATATTTGAAGGAGGTGATTCTTTCGACCACAATAAGAAGAAATTCACAAGTGTACTGATCGGTGATTTCGAGGAAGATTCTACCGCTCCGAGCAAAGGCCTGCGTGTTGGCGATGTTCTCATTGCTGTCAACGAGAAGGCCGTCGAAGGGGCGTCACTCAACGAAATTCTCACGGGCATATGGCAGTGCCGCTCTTTGGAAACGTTGCACTTGACCTTTGATCGCATTGTTCCGGCCGGCGTTGCGCAGGGTGACGCTACGCACAAAATGATGACAGCTCAGTTCAAGGCCCGTGCCTCTGCAACCTATGCCATCAAAATAGTAGAAGACGACAATTTAGACGACCTAATCCTGGCGGGCGGAAAGGAGATATATCCGAATGCAGTCCAATACAGTCCCATTCGCATCGCCAGCATTGCATTCGGATCATCGCTGCATTCGCGTGGCTTTCGTACTGGGGACACCATTGTTGCGGTCGACGGCGTCTCAGTTCAGAATCGCAGCATGTCGTATCTACTTCGCCGATTTCGAATTCTCTGGTCCAATCATGATCGCGACCCATTGGCGCCCTCAAAAGTAATTTTAGTGGATCGTGTCGCAGTCTCTGAGCGCGGTCAAGACACCAGTCCAGAACAGGTCCGTTGCTTCAAACTTCCCACGTAGCATCAAGAGCACACTTTCTCGCTAATGCCCCCTGTTTTTGTTGCAACAGCACGACGGAGAACAACAGGGACCGTCCACTCCAAAAAATTTCAGCCAAATTGCCGAACTTCTTGATCAAAGCACGGACTCGGAATCGGTCATGCACAACCTGAAAGTAGCGTCCATGGCAATGTTGCAAAAATTGCAGCAAGAAAACGATTCGCGCGGCACTCATCAGCGCCGGGTGTCACCAGACGGCGACGACAACAATCGGTTTGTCTGCCACCCCTTCGTGTATTGGCATCGTGGACTGTGTTGGACCACCTTATCCCTGTCGATGTTGCATGTTCAGTTCGGCAGGATTCCTGAGTGCATCAACTTGGATGAAAAAGATGGAAATGATGCTCAGTCGGCACCAGTCATTGACACAGCGCATGTTTGGTGACTTGACCCGTCAGGTTGAAGAGCTCAAAGAAGAAAACTTGAGGCTGAGGCTACTTCAGGGCAGGGACGAAGTGGGCCGCGTGGATGATCTGCTCGAAGAAGGTGATGCAAACATTACAAGCGACAATGTTGCCAGTCGTGAGCTTGTGCTTGCCAATGAGTCGGCACAACACTTGCACGCATCTGGCCCAGCTGCGTCCACTTGCAACTGCAGCGGGAATGTCATTGGACAGGATTTGGAAAACACATGGACTGAGCACATTGACCCCATCACGAACCGAACATTTTGGCACAACACGTACAAAAATTCGTGCTCGTGGAAAAGGTACATGTTGCTCTTCCGGGCTCAGTGCCGGTGATGATGAAATGATCACGTTGTTACTCGTTTCTGCTTCTGTGTCAATTTCTCTGCAGACCGCTCACCGTCCAGGAACAGTGCAAGTGGGTGCAACAAGAGTCCCGGACGTTTGGTAAAAAGTTCTGGTACAACACTAGCACTGGCGAAACAACGTGGCAACGGCCCAGCGACTACATTGACCCGCCAAAAAAGGTTACTCAACGCCTCGGCTCGCAGTCGCCACGCCCACATGCGGGGGCACATTCCCCAATGACTCCATCGCGATCAAGCCCAAGAGTTGGGTGGGGTTTCAGTCCGAATCTGGAGAGTCCAAAGAAGTCTTCGCATGTTCGAGATGTGTTGCCTTAATCAAGGGGCACCGTGAACCCACCCTGTTTTGCTCCGCCTGCTATGACACTTCAAGCGAGCAAAGAGCTGAGCAGATAGTACTCAAACGATTCTCAAATGTACATTATGCTTTATAAAATTTCGAGCGATGATAGTTGAAAGGAGATGTATTATCTTGCTTCACAGCACGCACCCCTCACCGGGAGCTTGCAGCGTTCGGGCGGCCGTGAGCTCTCAAAAACTGCGCTCCAACTCCACCAGGAACACGATTACTGCCGCCTCGACCGCCTTGGTTTCCACCTTGGTTTCCACCTTGGTTTCCGCCAAGACCTTGGCCTTGACCGCGACCAGCACCGCCCTTCATTCCCTGACCAAGACCTCCGAGGCCACCTCCTTGGCCGTTGCCGCCACGCTGCATACCTTGTCCGGCGCTTGCGGAGCCGGGCCCGTCGCCTTGCGCAGCGCCTTGCATGCCCGGTCCGCCTCGCATACGTTGTCCACCGCCTTGCAGTCCACCATTCATGCCCAATTCACCACCTTGAGTACCTTGTCCTCCAGCAGCGCCTTGCAAACCTCCCTGCATGCCTCCCTGCATGCCTAGACCTCCGCCTTGTCTGCCCTGTGCGCCTCCTTGCATACCTGGACCACCGCCTTGCCTGCCCTGGGTGCCTCCCTGGAGCCCCTGCGCGCCTCCTTGCATTCCCTGGGCGCCTCCCTGAAGCCCCGGGGGACCTCCTTGCATTCCCTGAGCACCTCCTTGCATTCCCTGAGCACCTCCTTGCATTCCCTGAGCACCTCCCTGCATTCCCTGTCCGCCTCCTTGCATTCCCTGTCCGCCTCCTTGCATGCCCTGTCCGCCTCCTTGCATGCCAAGACCTCCACCTTGCATTCCCGGCGCACCGCCTTGCATGCCCCCTTGCATTCCTTGTTTGCCTTGACCATCAAACTGTCCCGCACTGAATTCGTTGTGCTGAAAGCCTTGCATGTTGCCGCCAGGAATTTGGGGGCCGGCAGCATCCTCGACAACGACACCAAAGCGCATCATCTGCCCGAGATATGACTTGCACAACAGAGCAACCGCAAGAGTTGACATGATCATTGGGAATGACCACTTGATGCGAGTTTTCTTAGTCTGCTCGTCCTGGTGCGTTGGCACTGAGCACACAACTTGAATAGCGAACGTGAAGACCAGAGCTGCGATGACAGGGGCAATGGACCCGATCACCGGCAGTCCGCTCGCAACTTCTTTGCACAATCGGCGGAATGGATCGGCGAGGAAGAAAATTCCGTAGAGATGGACCAGCAAACACACAAACGAACGCTGTCCCAAGTCAGAGAAGAACGTTGGTTTGGCCGGCGAGATGATCAAAACGAGCAACACCGAAACAGCGCCGAGAATCATGTGCGTCGCGTCTTCAACAAACGAACTGATCGTCCAGTGCGCCTGGGGGCATTGGGATGCCTTCTTTGTCTCGCAACCGTATGGAAAGTTAGCCATCATTGATGTGTCCAGGTTGAAGTAGGCCATCGACCAAAGGAAGCTCGCGAAGAGCAGCACGCCGCACGTGGCCTTGATCATCGGGCGATTCAATCGCTCACTGACGGCCAGTTTTTTGCTGATCAACAACGGCGCAGCCCAGTAATACGGCAAGTAAACGGAGAGTCTCGGACAATTCAAGGCTTGAGGCAAAAACCCAACGGGTCGGTTTGACCTGGTGAATGGGCTGGGGCAGTATCCAAGCCCAAAGCACCCGAAGTGAAGAACCAAGCTGAGAATGGCGCGTCCAACAGGAGGAATCTTGAGCTTCGCAGCAATGAAATTCAAAAGGCGGGCATACGTCATGAAGAGAAAGACCCACGGGAAAGACTTGTGCCCGCCGCCGTAGCCGTAGCCGGGGTGCAGAAACGTTGCCCCGACCCATGGAAGGACGAATTTGCAGATCAAGTAGAGCAGGAATGGTAGGCCGACCTGCTTGCGGAACTCCGCCATACCCAAAGTAGAGGGTTTGCCTTTCGCGACGCTGAACTTGCTCGAGTCGCCAATTCCCATTAGGATAAGGAAAGTCGGTAGCGCGAAGAGCTGAAAGCCGCGCGGCAACCCGGCCAGCCACCCAGGCGACATGTCAGTGCTGGCGAGGAACGCTGCGTACTGCGAGCTACCACCGATGTTGGAAAGATGGATGAGGACGATCCCAAACAACGCGAAAAAGTAAGCGTGGAACTGCTTCAGCAAGAAAGGATCCGACGTGGCGTTTTTGGAGGCTGTGAGTGACAAAGAGTCCCACTCCTCTTCGTTGAGGGCGTCGACGGTGTCCGCACTCAGACAGTCCACAAGCAGAGTGGCTAACGCAGGGTCACAAGTGCCTTCACCCTCCAGGAGTTGGCCCTTGAAAATTTTCTCGGTCTTGTTCCGCTGCACATTGCCCTTGGCCGTTGTCGGCAGGGCAGGGTGGCCCTTGCTGAGGTCGAGGAGCAGCACAGCCTGGTGCGAAACTGCGGAGTACGAGGGCTGGAGGTCGTTAGCCTTTTGGATTGCCTCCCAAATGCGACGGCCTACTTCCGGAGTGGCGTGAGTTCCTTGCTCCAGCTCGACGGCAAAGATAGATGCGCTGCGGCCTTGACCAAACATGCACACGTTCTTGATGATATCGGAGCACTCCATGAGCACCTTTTGTTCTGTGGGGATTGGGTGCGTCATTTCGCCAGTCTTGTGCACAATAAGGTCATCGTTACGGCAGCAATAGACAAGCAGAGGCTCCCCGTTCAGCGGGCACGGAATTTCGCGGAAAACATCCGACGTGAAGTATCCTTCGTGTGGGGTCATGGTGGGCGGGCAAAGGGCTCGCGCATTGCTTCCTGGAAGATACGCAAGCGTGGCAGACTGGTTGTTGTACAACACCAACTCGCCTTGTCGCCGGTCTGGCGGACACGGATCACCTTCGTCATCAATGAGCTCGTAGTCGACGCCAGGGAAAAGCTTCATTCCCAGCAAGGAGCCACCTTTCTTCGTGAACATGATGGCGGCGGCAAGCTCGGTCTGCCCATATGACATCATAACTTTGAGCCCGTGCTTCTCCAGGATCGGTACACAATAGTCGGGCAGAGCTGCGCCACCGTAGGAAAAGTAGTCCACACAACTCAGCGCGTCAACGGAAGAGTCGCCACTTTGCAACTTCGAGCAGAAAGCCTCAACGATCCACGGCACAGTGTTGATGACGCTGGGCTGCAACTCGCTGCACGCGCGCAGCATCAAGTTTGCCGTGATCTTTTCAGTGGCAGTCTCTCGATGAATCACGGCGAACATGCCAGCGTAGAGGTTGTACAGCATGTTGTGAACGTAACCCATGACGTGGAAGAATGGAAACAGACACAGTGACCCCGCGCCATCGCGTACAGAGCCTCCGTCCAGCACCTGCAGGTACTTCTCGCACAGCCACAGTAGCTCGCCGTGCGTGTGCGGAACACCTTTCGGCGTCTTCGTGCTGCCTGATGTGAAAAAGACACACGCCATGTCGTCGACTGCAGGTTCATGTTGCTTGAAGTCTGGCAGGTTGCTCGTGTCGGCATGCGCAAGGTTGGCGAGGAAGAAAGTATTGGACTCCTTCTCATTCTCTTCGGCCACGTACAGGCCCTCGCTCCGGTACAGCTCGGAACACAGCAAGAACTCGCAGTTGGCGAGCCGGAAGCAGCCTGCCAGAATGTCCTTCGGTTGCCTCCAGTTCAGGTTGACTGGGATTGCGCCAAGGAGCATGCAGCCGAAAGAGAACTTCAGGTACTCCACTGAATTTTCGCCGTAAAACGCGACGCGGGTGTCGCGCTGAATGCCGCGGCTGGCCAGAATTTTCGCAGCGTCGCGTGCGCTCTGGTAGAACTCTTTGAACGACACCGTTTCTAGCGGCAAACTCTCGCTCGACCACAGCTTCAAGAACGTACGATGCGGCATTTTGCGCGCTTGCTTCCGCAAAAGTGCGGGCAGACTGGGCGCAGAGACTGCGGTTTCCCCAACCATTGTCTTGCCACCGGTGGACCTCTTACTCTCAGCGGCGGCGCTGCGGCGCTTCGACTTTGCCGTCTTGGTGTCGGAGGCGTCGTCGAACTCCTCATCGAAGAAGTTCGGCATGGCTGACGGGCGGATCTCGTGACCTCGCGCGGCGCCGAAAAGCTACCTCAGAGGTGGACACGCACAGCCGCTGAAGCGGCAGACGAGAATGCGCGGGCTGCGAGTCCACTGCGAGCAGGACGTCGACAAAACGCGGAGGAACTGCCAGTGCGGCAATAAAACAGCGCAGAACAAAAATCTAGCAGATAAAACACGTGAGCGGCGGCGGGGCGGCTTGGCAACCACAAGAGTCAAACACGCAGTGTCGACAATGTCTACCCCATCCGCCGTCTGCAGGTCGACGACTACCACACGGGCACTCACGACCTGTACCAACACGACGGCTACCAGCAGCACCCAACAAAGCCAACCGACAAGCCACACTGATGTCGACGACGAGCAAGAACACCACTGAACAACGACGATACAACAACTACTGTAAGTGGGTGCGCAAGGGGTATGGAGTCAATTAGGTGCTTCACAGCGACACAGCGACACAACGACACAACGACACAGCGACACAACGACACAACGACACAACGACACAACGACACAACGACACAACGACACAACGACAAAACGACACAACGACACAACGACACAACGACACAACGACACAACGACACAACGACACAACAACGAAGGACGAAGGACGAAGGACGAAGGACGAAGGACGAAGGACGAAGGACGAAGGACGAAGGACGAAGGACGAACGACCGACGACCGACGAACGACGAACGACTCAACGACGAACGAACGACGAACGACAACGCTGATTGTGATTGTCTGTCTGCCGTCTCGACGACATTTGTCAATTTTAGCTACTGTATACATTACATTCCATTCTTTTCCAAAACTGCCACTCACTGAATTCTCACACATCAACGAAATTAGTTCACCTACTGAGGCAAGTCGACAGTACACCGGAATTACAGTGCACGCCGGCGCGTTACGTTCGCTTCGTGTGATTCGTTCGCTTCGTCCAAACGAACAACGAACCGAACCTCGACACACCTTGCCTCCCAGCCTCACAGAAAAGAAGCCCCGACCGCACCGAAAAACCGCCTCGAAAACACGCGAAAAACATTCCAACTCACATGAGGTTCTTGAACCACCCAATACCTCCCCAACCACCACCGCAACCCTCACTGGGTCCTGAAACACCCACACGCCGCGCCAACAAACCACAGCCCAGCCGCCGGAATTCGGAATTCGGGACGCTCGCCGAGTCGACTGATTTGTGGGCACTGACCGCCATCGAGTGGCTGATTTGACTGATTTGTACGGTGTGGGAGGGAACGCGTGGTCGCCGACACGCGGGGGGCGCGTGTTGGTAAAGTCTGGGCGTGAGAGTGTGAGAGAGTGAGTGAGTGAGTGAGTGAGTGAGTGAGTGAGTGAACGCGGGTGGGAGGGAGGTCGAGTTGAGTCGAGCTCCAACTAACCAACGGGCACGGCGCGTGGTCTGAGTGGCATAATTCCTATTAAAGGATACATCACGAGCACTGTATCCTTCGGTGTGATATATCTACAAATAGGAATTACACGGAAATGAAACAATGAAACTCCACGCGGTGATTACTTACTGCACCACTCACTTACTCACAGAGTGGCTGACAGTGAGGGACGGCGGCGGCGACAACGACGTGGTGTCGTCTTTCTTTCTCGTGCCGTCGCCGCCGTGCCCTGCCGCGTGCATTCGTTGTGGGCGGCGGAACACGCGCGCACTGGCGGGTGAAATCACTTCGTTCTTGCGTTCGTTCGTTGCGTTCGTTCACTGCGTTCGTTCGTTCGTTGCGTTCGTTGCGTTCGTTGCGTTGTCGTTGGTGAGCAGAGGAGCGGCGTCCGTGCGTTTGTTTTTGTTGTTAGGTTGGTGTTGTGTTGGTGTCGCGTTGGCTGGTGAGTTGGTTGGTTGTTGTATTGTGTGTAGGTCGTTGTGTGCGTGTGCGTGTGCGTGTGCGTGTGCGTGTGCGTGTGCGTGTGCGGTGCGTGCATTGGTGCGTTAGTTCGTTGGTGAGTTGGTGAGTTGGTGTGTGTGTGTGTGTGTGTGTGTTCCTGTGTTGGGTTGGTTGCTGTGTTGGACATGCCTCCGAGCACATATCCGCCCAAACGTACGACCTCGACACACAGAATAACAGCCGCATCGATGGGAACTGTCCCCTCGACAACGGGCCCATGAGCTGTGGTGCAGGCAGGTAGTGACATGAATGCAGCTGGGCGGCATGGGGGAGGACAAAATGTCGGGTGACCTTCTCGTGGGGAGAGCACAACGCGATGCTGATTTGTTGGACACTCGCAACTGGCGACAATGGCGTTCCCCACCCTCGACAAAACGCAGCAACCAACGGCGGCCGTCGTTCATTCCATGGGGTGAAGGGAGAGTAGCTAAATCGTGCTTCGGAACTGAGTTTTATGGGTGTTGTGTTTTGCGTGGAAGTTCTGAACCAGTTCTTCATATTTTTTGGTCATTTGGGCGAGGCCCCCCCCGAATATCTTGCAAAGATTGCGTTGCAAGGCAGGAACAAGATCTGCTCTGGCGTACAACTTGACTTCAATTGCGACCATTTTATCTCAACACAACCCAAAACAACCAGCCAAGACTCACATTCAAAGCGACAATACTACCGGAGCGCCACAAACTGCAACAAGTGACTATTTCTGCAGAACCACACAACTGCAGTTTTGTCGAAAACAACAACAACAACAAAAGCGAAAAACACTGAGCAGCCATGCTCCGCGGTCGCCAACTTGCGAAACTTGTCGCTCTGGTGCCGGTTGGCTCGACTCGTGTCGTGACCCAATCGTCAGGTGAAAACTATCGCAGTTCGAAGCAAACAGAGCCCAGTGTCTTGACGTCAGCAATAGTGTCAGCATCTCATGCTGCCTCCACAGCCTCAGCATTTTCATCCGAAACCATCGGAATCTACGCCGCCCGTTGCGCTGCCGCGTGCTCATCATTCTGCGTCCGTGCCGAAAAACCGTCGACTTCTTCGGATGATTCCGTAGAGCAGGCCGCGGAGCGGCCTGCCGCGATCCAGTACCTTCCCGGAGCACTGACGACCACGTCGACTGATACTTTGCTCACTGCAATCGACGAGTTAATGGCCGACACCATGCGTGGAACCACGGCTGAAAATAGTCCCAGCAAAATGGCAGTAAATCGCAAGCACAGAGTGTCGATCCGCAAGCTTGACCAGTGCACCAATCAAGTTTTCCAATTGGGAGATGTGGCGATCTTCAAGCCTCAACTCAGCGTCCTCACACAACCAGCTCAGCATCTTGTGCAATCTAGACCAGACCCTCCTGCACTCACACAGGACGCCAACCACGCCAAAGGCGAGGATTGCCTCCATCACACGCACGGTAACTTGATAGAATCTGGCTCTCCACGGCGCCACCCCCAGCGGGAGGGCCTTCTTGCAAACGAGGAACCGTCGCGGGAAATGGCGGCTTATGCCATCGACTGTCAGAATCCCGTCCTCAGGTGCGGTGTGCCACCTACCACGACTGTCGGCATTTGCTTCAAAAAGAGTGTTTTCAAAAAAGTACAGAGTCGATTTGCCCAGCTACATGGTACAGAATCGTCTGATGCGCAAAGCTTAATGTCCATCGGACGATTCTCGTCGACATCCAGCGCCACAGAGTGCTCAGCGATACTGCAAGGAACGGTGCAAGCATTCCAGCCGAACCAAGGAGCAGCAGAGGACTATGGGGATTCCACATTTGACCCAACGGATGTGCAGCGCGTTGCTTTGCTGGATATCCGGCTATTCAACACAGACCGCCATGGCGGTAACTTGTTGGTCTCGCCGCAACGGAAGCTGGTGCCAATTGACCACGGCCTGTGCCTTCCAGACATCCGAGCTGTTGCACGCGGCTCGGTTGGTGCGGAGTTCGTCTGGGCGTGGTGGCGCCACGCTAGAACAGCCATGGCACCTGAGCTGCTGACGGCGGTTCAAAACATCGACATCAACGCCGATGCCCACGTTCTTCGGCAACTTGGAGTTCGCGAGAGCTGCGTCGCAACAGGTATGGCTGCCACCGCGTTGCTGAAGTGGTCGTTGAAGCCACGAATTCTTGGAAAAGATGGAAAATTGCAGGAGTCTCAGCCATGGACATTGCACGACATTGCTGTGTTCATGCAAGCCCCGCTCCCCGATTGGTCCACGACAACGCCATCGGAGACAGACACGAAGCGCTCCGGATTTGCAGAGTTGATTGGCAAAACGATGGAAGAACTTGTTCGACTACATCCAGGCCAAGCAGATGTATACCTGCCTTGCGCAGTGCACCGCGGTGACAGCGAATTGATTGAAGCAGCCGATGTGGACCAAGAGCCAACGCCTGTGATGACCTCTCTCTTCCTTCAAGAGTTCCAGAGGCAGCTTTTGGCCGGAACAGCCGCGACCATCCTTGCCCAGTCGCAGTCTCAGTAGATAATAGACTGACTGTCACAGCGTTCATTCAATTCTCTCTTATTTATTCTATGCAGCTAGAGTATCTACTCGAGTAGATTGCTCATGCCATTGGCATAATATTTATTTTTCCATGACATTTTCAAACGTTGATGCTTCATTGTCGCTCAAAACAAAGTTGTGCGAATGTCACTACAAACTAACCTTCGCTGTTGCTGGTGGCGATGGATGGTTATCTTACAGTGTCGATCAAGGTCACCGCCGACAACCATGCATACCGCCACCATGGCGTCGTCACCAACATCGCCATGCAACCACACCACAGCGTTCAAACACCCACACAAATACCCAAAACCACTGCTCCGTCCCGCACGGACTCATTACTGTCGCCACACAAGAAAGAGTGTTGTCACATCGACATCGTCACATCCAACCAGACAACATGGCATGGCATGGCATCAGAGACCTACTTTCCTTCCATCATGGAGACACAACAGCAGATAGCATGCCATGCAATCACTGCCACGATCCTGTCAGTCAAGTAAGCCACGAGATTGACATCGAAGGGTAGCATTACTCGACCCACGTAGGTATGCCATAGATAGCATTGCATCGAACATCAAACATCGAACATTCGAGCAGACGTAGCGGTGACTTGTTAGTCCCACTCCCACTCCCACTCCCACTCCCACTCCCACAGCTGTTCGGCTGCTCAACAGTCGTCGGCGTGTCAGCTGCCGGCGTGTCAGCTGCCTTCGCGTCGCAGATCGCAGAGTCGGCAGTCAGCAGTGACGTCGTTCGTCCATCTGTGTGTTGGGTGTTGGGTGTTGTTGTCTGGTCGACGTCGCGTGGTTTGTTTGGGATTCGCTCAGTTCGCGTCGTTGATGGCTTGCCGGCTTGCCGGCTTGCTGTTGGTACGGCAGGCATACTGTGGCGGTTCTCTGTATGCATTCGGGTGGCCAGATGGTGGTGTAGTACAATCCAATCGATTCAATACTTTTGGATACATGGCATCTTTGCCTGCGTGTACACGGTGGGTCTTTGGTTCGAGTGACTTACGTGAGCACACAACGATGAACAGTGCAGGTTCGTAGTCAAAGTCTGTCGTTCTTCGTGGCACGGAAGTTGTGGTGTTGATGCTGCCTCGCGGAACGTGCCCACGAGCACAAGACAAAGTAATGTGCTGAAGAAAAACCCGCACAAGATATTCCCAGCATATTTTGTGGGGGGATGGTGACGCCTTGAATCATGCGTGCTCAAGTGCACGACGCCTCTTCCAGGTCATCGTACGAGCGTGAAGAGCCGACAGTTGCCCGTGTGTAAGGTGCCGCCGTATGCTTACCTTTTCTTGACTGAAGCCTGCGCTTGTACGGCGATGGTCCTTTCTGTTGGCACCACTTCAGCAGTGAGGATCCTTCTCCTCGTCCTGTGCCAGTTGATGCTCACGTGTCTGGCTGGCATCGGTAGCCTCCGAAACAAACAGTCGCCTTTGGGGCCTTCGGCCTTGCCGTCTGGATCAGCAGTCCCGCAAGGCAAGAAATTGCTGCCGGATTTCTACCACACACACGCTGAACTGGAGGAGGAACTCGCGCGCATTGCAACGGCATCTCCACTCGTGACGCTTGGCTTCGCCGGTGCAAACAATGTCCCGGACGTGCTGCGGAAAGTCACAATATCTCCGCCGCACCCAAAAGCCGTTCTTCGAAACACATCTTCTGGTACGACGCACCGGAACGTTGTTCTCATTTTCGGAGAGCACGCGCGAGAATTGATTACAAGCGAAACAGCTCTTGTTTTAATCAAACACCTTGCTAGCAATCAGAACGCCTCGGCAGTGGCACGATTGCTGAGCGCAGGTGCAACAATACACATTCTTCCCGTTGTTAACCCGAGCGGACGAGCTCTGGTCGAAGATGGGGCCTTTTGCCGCCGCACCAACGAGCATGGTGTGGATCTCAACAGGAACTGGGGTAGGGTTTCATGCAAAGACCGCCGCGATGTTGCTTCTTGTGCTCATGGTATTGTTGAACTCTAGGCGAGGAATGGCGGCCTCAACTTGCGTTTGATCCCGTCGGATCGTTTTCAGGGTCGCGGGCGTTCAGTGAAGTCTGTTTCGCGCTTGGATTGGCATTGATGGTTGCTTGTTAACTCTCGCCGTGCCCATCGCAGATCGAAACAGTTGCAGTCAGAAACCTCATCCGCGAAGTGCGCCCGTTTGTGTTCATCACTGTTCATTCGGGGGCGGTTGGAATGTAAGGGCACACATTTGAGTTGCTGTTATCGCCGGCGTTCATCCATGAATGGTACGTTTTCGCATTATTCGCCGTAGGTACACTCCGTTCGCGTCAGAAGATGAAGACCCGGCAACCATGCAGCGCTTTGGCCCTCAGTTGCAAGCGATGAAAGCAATTTTGAAAGAAGTTAATAGATCTACTGCTCATTGTAGCCGATGCCGCATCGGTACGTTCGCGCCACTCCGACACATTGGGTTGCGTCGATGACAGCAGAACCTTTGTGGCGCAGGCCCGATCGGAGAAGCTCTTGGAATGAATATGCACGGCACTTGCCTCGACTACATTTTTCATCAAATGGCTGTCCCAAACTCTGTCGCACTCGAAATTTACGACAAAGACGACTCGCTGTCTACGAGTTCTGGTGACGTGGACGCTGCGGAGCTTGCACTGCAGCATCACCCCTCTACGAGCCGACCAAACGACCTCGGGGAAGGCGACGGCATGTCTTCGGCCGAATGTTTGGCATTTTTCAATCCATTGTCACAAGATGGCTTTGACAACACCACACAACTGTGGGCATCCGCAATCGCGGACATGACTTTTCGGCTTCTCCAGCAACCAAAGTTGTGATGGTTCAGAACATTTTCCTTCGCCAATCAACCGCGATTGGGCACACATATGCTTTATTTATCAACAACCAACACTAGAATTGTGACTATGCCCAACACGAAATTCCACTCGGCACTGCAGTAGAAATGCAGGAAAGAGAAGCCTTAGCCGACGGTAGATTGCGGAAATTCTTGAGCGTCCGCTGCAGCATCGGGAAGACCTTGTTCGTTAGCTGCAAGCCAGTCCTCCAAAGTTTGGTCCCCGGTAACAAGGACAACGCCAGCATCCCCTCGCACGGCAGTTTCGTCCATCACCACTGCATTCACAGGCGGTTGATGGCCTGGGACGTCGAACATCGGTTCAAGCAGCATGCGCTCCACGACTGCTCTGAGTCCACGGGCCCCTGCACAACACAACATGGTGTTGACAAGTTGATCATACACTAAACAGCGTAAGCACACTATCCACCAGCACACACCTGTTCCTTTCTCGTGTGCCATTTCAGCGATGGAACGCAAACCGCTGTCGGTAATGTGAAACTGTGGCCCTTCTCGCAAAGTAGGGTGCTGATCGTCCTGTGCATCACCATCGTGCTCCGATGCCATGTTACGGAATACAACTTGATATCTGTGTACATTGCAACAAGATGCACACGATAAACACACGAGATAACCTCACACACGATGGAGACGCAGTGCAATGGCTTACTGCTTCAAGAGTGAATTCTTTGGTTCCACAATCACATCCACCAATTGGTCAATGGTTAAGTGCTCAGTGTTCACTTGGACTGGAAATCTACCGACAAATTCTGGGATTAAGCCTGAAGAGATGAAGTCTTCAGTCTCCACTTTCGCCAAAAAGTCGTTCTGCATCGCGTTGCGGTTCTCGTGGTCATCAAGATCTGTGTTCAACTCAAAAATAGGAGCATCGAACCCAATTGAAGATTTTGACAGGCGCTGTTGCGCCACCTTGTCAATGCCAGCGAAGGCACCACCGGCGACAAACAAGATGTTCTTGGTGTCCATAGTCACCATTTCTTCATGGCCTCCTCTGCCGCGCCCCTTGCGTGGAAACGAAACGACGTTTCCTTCCAACATCTTCAGCAAAGCTTGTTGAACACCCTCGCCAGCAACATCGCGCATGCCACTCGCGTTTTGCTTGCGGCCGATTTTGTCGATCTCGTCAATGTAAATGATTCCGTTTTCGGCGACAGACACGTCGCCTCCGGCGTCGTCAACCAGCTTCTGCAGCATGGATTCCACATCGTCCCCAACATAACCGTTTTGGGTCAATGTCGTCGCGTCCACCATTGCGAAGGGAACACGCAGGACTTTTGCCAGGCATTTAACCACGTGCGTCTTGCCTGATCCCGTAGGTCCATAAATGAGGACATTTGTTTTGTCTAGTTCCACCGGCTTAGTCCCGGCATTGAGCGGAGGGAGTGCAACGTCCGTGTCATCAGCATATCCTTGCGGGTCTGGTGATGTCGTGAAATCTGGACCATGAACTACGTACCCGCGTGTGACGATATCGTCATCAGCGTCAGGGGCGCGGGCGGGTTGGGAGGGGCCGCTGCGTTGGCGTGCTAGACGGAAGTTGGACTTCTTCGCTGCGGCTTCCGCGAGGGCCTGCTCTTGCTCCCAAAGCTCGCGGGCCAGCTCTGCGTTGTAGGCAGCATCAGCGTGTTTGGAGAAATCTGCCATTGCGGCATCGTATGACTCAGTGTCACTCAAATCCGGGTACGATTTCGCTGCAGCGGCGCTATTGGCACCCGCACCCATGTGTCTTTTAAACGCACTGCCGATTGAATGTTGCCTAGTATGGCGTCTGAGTTGCCGTTGAGCTCGGCGACGGTGGCTCTGCTCCACCTCTTCCTCAAGTGCTCGCATGCGTTCTTCGACTTCGACTTCCCGCACTTGCTTGGCATACGCAACTCGTCGCGTGTGGTTGTAAACTGCAACTGAGAGTGCTCGCTTGACACTGTGTTGGCCGATAACGTACTTGTCCAACTCAGCATAAACTTCGCTTGGTGTAAACATGGGCCCTAGAGTGCGCGGCTTTTGCCTGTACGCTTGAGCGCGAAGAGCTTCAAGGCGTTGCTCCTCGGGATGTTGCTGAGTTTGCGCTGGCGACGGTCCACGCGAGTTGGTAGGTCCGCCCGGGACCCACATTTTCGCATATTGGGACTGTTGTTCCCATCCACCTGCACCGGCAAACCTTGGATGGTCTCGGGCCCCTGCACCTTTGACAGCTCGACCTGCTGCAGCCGCTGCAGCAGCTGTAGCACGGTCACTCGGATGTGTCTGCTGAAGTTTTTCCTCGTTTTCGAAGTAGTTGCTGACCCCATAATACATATTGCAAGGAATGCATTTGAACACCGGGGGGCGACGCTCACCGGCGGGGGTCGTGCAAGGCGCGGCTGCAAGCTCCAATTGTGACGAACAATTTGGGCACTTCAGTTTCATGGTTTTGCGCCGACCGGATCCCCCACTGCGCCCGCGTCCGCCCGACGATGGAGAACCCGGAGCTGACGACAAACTCGCAACTTGAATAACACTACTGCATGGTTGAGCAATCGAACCGTGCATTGAGTTGCCGAATTGCCGCCGTGGAATGCGTCGTGCATTCGGCCGGCGCGTCGAAAAAAGGCGTCGGAGAGCTCGGCGGAGAACCGTCTTGCGAGTCCACACGCCGCCGCGGCGCACGACGTTGCCCAAAGGAACGGGCATACCGAAGCTTCGCAACCAAGCCTTGAGTCAGACGTCAAGGGAAGCTGTCAACACACGACGGCGAGAGGAATGAGTGAACTGGTTGAAATGGGGATCCAGAATCAAGTCGGATTTTCTGTGTTTCAAAACAAGATGCTTGTCTTTGTTCCCTCACGCGCCTCAGCCCACCTGCGTGACGCATGTCTGGGTTCAACGACTTGCTTCACATGTTGGACTCCAACCACGACCATGACGTCCGCTGCTCCTGTTCCTTTCTCCAACACTTACAACAACAACCATTGGCACAGTCAGTGCCGGGCCACTTCAGACGTCGGGCGGCAGCGAAACCGCCCTTCGCGACGGATATAATAACGAGCGAGCAAATGAACGAACGAACGAACGAACGAACGAACGAAGCAACTGAAACCTCAAACAACGAACGACAACGAACGACAACGAACCAACGAACCAACGAACCAACGAACGAACGAACGAACGAACGAACGACGAACGCTGTTCGAAATTCGATCGTCGTCAGTCGTCGTCACTGCACGACGCAGCTGCTTTGCCCGCTGTATCTCCCATTTTTGGGATACAAGGCTGATTCAACGCCCACCTAAGGGACATAAGTCACAGTTTACGTTCCTTATTTGGGATATTTTGCAATGTAAGAAACGATATATACCAAAATTGGGATATAACTTCGGTGGTGAAAGCCCATTGACACATATATTCCATTTATGGGATATTCGTCTTTGCTGAAATGGTTTGTATTCCCATTATGGGATATACCCACCCATAACTACCCTGGGTGGAACATAAAAGTACGACATGTCCCAAAGGTTCCACAAATGGTATATAACGCACTTCATATGTTCCATAAATGGGATATATAAGTTTTCATGCGTTGGTGAGGGTTGGTATATATCCCTCCAATGGTATGTAACCGATTCTTATCTTTCATTTGCGTTGCGTTACATCCCACCGAAGGGATGTACTGCGCCTCACATGCGAGTGTCGTCGTCCACGGTGTCACCACTTTGAATTGAAATGTTTCGCTTGTCTGCGTTGTCGTTTGTCGTCGTCTGTCGTTCGTTGTTCGTCGTTCGTTGTTCGTTGTCCGTCTGTCTGTCAGCCGCCCGCCGTCCGTCGTCCGTCGTCCGTCGTCCGTCGTCCGTCGTCGTCCGTCGTCCGTCGACGTGTTGGTTTGTTAGAGGCAGCGGCAGCGGCGACGCGACTGCTGAGTGCACGTGTCGGTGTGCCAGCTGCGATGTTACATCCGTAGGCGCTGCTCCTGTAGCTTGTCTCTACTGCGCCGAACGTTGTCGTCGTTGTTCGCTGCGACGTCGCTTGCTCACTGCTTCGTGGTGTATTGTGAAGTGGCGACACGGCACGAGCAACGGACCATGCCTGCCAGTCGAGTCGGTGACGACGGTGTTCACGGCAGTGAAGCTGAGGTGAAAAGGTGCAATGTCTAGTTTCCGTACGGGGAACCAGAGACTATCATTCAATCCTTGCACGCGCTCCGCGGCTTTGATGTTCACCATCGTGTCAAGTTCTCTGTGTATTGAATACGTACAGCAACATGCATAAGCGAACAAAATTCACAGATCAAGTTTGATGTTCTTTGTTGGTGCCGCGGCGGCGGGCACGCATTGCAATTGTAATAGCTCGTAAGACCATTCAAACCGTGTGGGTGGACCGCCCCGAGCAGTAGACGGCGATGATGGTCAGCGCCTTCAAAGCTGGTCTCTTCCTTGGGGCTGCGGCAACGTTGAGTTCGCGCGCAGCAGGCACCTGTAAGCACGGCTCGAACTTTGGGAACGTGACCACGTTTTGGGAACCA
>ENA-OWNT01002613-OWNT01002613.1-seawater-metagenome-genome-assembly--contig:-NODE-2613-length-18505-cov-3.816041_pt1 | contig 18505 bp, 16 predicted proteins | sample MGYA00238136_ERZ651165 | MGnify/ENA primary metagenome ERZ651165 (study PRJEB26861, sample SAMN08777766) | seawater metagenome | isolation source: coastal seawater | place: USA: Florida | collected...
CCGTTCGCCCGAGGCCGAGGCAGAGGCGCGGCGTATCGCCGGTAATGTGACCTTCGAGGGATATCAGGCCGTTATCCCGGGTTGAACCCGGGACGCGGTGCCACACATAAGGGGCAGGCGCGACGGGGACCAGATGGACCAGGCTCAAATCGAAATCCAGATCGTGACGTCGCTTGCCCAGATCGGGGAGGAGGCGTGGGATGCCTGCGCCTGCCCCGAGGTCACGGATGGCGGCGCGCCGAGCGATCCCTTCACGACCTATCGTTTCCTGGCCGCGCTGGAAGACAGCCGGTCCGTCGGGGGCCGGTCAGGCTGGCAGCCGCAGTACCTCGCCGCCTACCTCGACGGGATGATGATCGCCTGTGCGCCGATGTATATGAAGTCGCACAGTCAGGGCGAATACATCTTCGACCATAACTGGGCTCATGCCTATGAGCGGGCAGGCGGGCACTATTACCCCAAGCTGCAGATCGCCGTTCCGTTCACCCCCGCCACCGGCCGCCGGTTCCTCGTGCGGCCGGGGTACGAGGAGATCGGGATGCCCGCGCTGATCCAGGGTGCGGTGCAGCTGGCGGCAAACAACGGCATCTCCTCGCTGCACGCGACCTTCTGCACCCGGTCCGAGGCCGAAGCGGGCGAGAAGATGGGCCTGATGCCCCGTGCCACCCAGCAATTCCACTGGGTGGATGACGGCTATGGCGACTTCGACGGGTTCCTCGCCAGCCTCTCCTCGCGCAAGCGCAAGAACATCCGCAAGGAGCGCCAGCAGGCCCAAGCCTTTGGCGGTGTCATCCGCACCTACACAGGGGATGAGCTGCGTCCCGAGCACTGGGATGCCTTCTGGCAGTTCTACCAGGACACCGGTGCGCGCAAATGGGGTTCGCCCTATCTCACGCGCGCCTTTTTCAACCTCGCTCATGAGCGGCTGCGTGACGACATCGCGCTGGTGCTGGCCGAGCGCGACGGGCGCTATGTTGCCGGGGCGCTCAACTTCATCGGGCGCGACACGCTTTTCGGGCGCTACTGGGGCTGCATCGAGCATCACCCGTGCCTGCACTTCGAGCTGTGCTATTATCAGGCCATCGACTTTGCCCTTGGTCACGGGCTGAGCCGCGTCGAGGCCGGAGCGCAGGGCGAGCACAAGCTGGCCCGAGGTTACCTGCCGACACAGACGCACAGCCTGCATTGGGTCGGCGACCCCGGCTTTGCCAACGCCATCGAGCGCTACCTCGAAGCCGAGCGCGAGGCGGTGGCCGAAGAAATCGAAATCCTGACGGACTATGGCCCGTTCAGAAAGGCAAACGTGGAGGAGCAGGAATGACGGAGAAACTTTCGGAGGAGACCCGAAAACCCTTGCTGGAGCCGCTCTTCGCCAATGGCTGGTCCATGGTCGACGGGCGGGATGCCATCTCGAAGACCTTCGTGTTCGAGGATTTTGTCTGCGCCTTCGGCTGGATGACAAGGGTGGCCTTCTGGGCCGAAAAATGGAACCATCACCCCGAGTGGTGCAATGTGTACAAGACCGTCGACGTGGTGCTGACCACGCATGACGTGGACGGCCTGAGTTCACAGGACGCAAAGCTCGCTAGAAAAATGGACAGCCTGGCGGAGAACTGATGGAAGAAGTCGACAACCTCCTGAAAACCGAAATCTGGAACGGGAAGACCTTTGGCGATCTGCTGACGCTCGAATTCCTGGCCTCGGCAGCCGGTTCGGTGCTGGCCGCAATCGCGATCCTGCTGGTCGGCTGGATTTTCGCGGCCTGGGCGCACCGGCGCGTTACCGCGATCGGCAACCGCTATGCCCAGCTCGATTCCACCCTGTTCGATTTCCTCGGCTCGATCCTGCGTTACGTGATCATCGCCTTCTCGGTGATCTTCGTCCTGAACACCTTCGGGGTGCAGACGACTTCCATCGTCGCGCTCTTCGGTGCCGCGGGTCTGGCCATCGGTCTTGCGCTTCAGGGCACCCTGTCGAATGTGGCTGCCGGCGTCATGCTGATCTTCTTCCGCCCGATCAAGACCGGCGACTTTGTCGACGTCAACGGCAACACGGGTACGGTGAAGAACATCACTCTGAACTATACCGAGCTTGCCAACCTGCAGAACGTCCAGATCATCATCCCGAACTCCGAGGTCTGGGGAAACACGATTATCAACTACTCGGTCAATCCCACGCGCCGGGTGCAGTGGGTGTTCGGGGTCGGCTACGGCGCGAACCTGAAATCCGCTGAGGACACCATCATGTCGACCATCATGGCCGACCCGCGCGCGTTGAAGGAGCCCGACCCCTTCATCCAGGTCAGCAACCTCGGTGACTTCTCGGTTGATTTCACCGTTCGGGTCTGGTGCAAGAATTCCGATGCCTACGCCTTCCAGACCGACATGACCCGCAAGGTCAAGGAAGCGCTGGACGCCAACGGTGTCGACATTCCCTTCCCGACCAGAACCATACTGCAGGCGGCCGCGGAATAAGATCGACCCTTCGAAAAACGAAGAACGCTCTCGCAGGGTCCTGCGAGAGCGTTCTTGTTTTCAGGTCACCTGACAGATCGCGGTCCGAGCGGCTCAGTAGTACTCGTTCTCGTAGCCGTGCGCGCCGGTGGTATGGCGGCAGCGGTTCAGCACGATGCCCATGACGTTGGTCAGTTCCGACAGCTGCCGTTCGGCCACGTCGATGCGCTCCATCGGGGTCTTTTCGGCGGCGGCGATCAGCAGGGCGCAATCCACCGATTCAAGGAAGCCGTAGCTGTCATCGCTCACCATCAGCGGCGGGGTATCGAACAGCATCAGGTCGGGCTGGTAGACTTCCTCGATCTCGTCCAGCACGTCGCGGCTCATCGGGTTCTGCAGCAGTTCGGAGGGGTTCACGACACGCTCGCGGTTCAGGCCGAATACGACGTTGCCATCGTGGCAAAGACCATGCTGAGAGAAGGGAATGCGGCGCTCGAGCACGTCGGACATGCTGGTCTTGCAGCGCTGGCCCAGAACGCGGGCCAGCCCGGCGCGGCGCATGTCGAAGTCGATGACCACGACGCGTTTCTCGCGCATCCGGCTGAAGCTGAGGCCAAGGTTGGCGGCAGTGGTCGTTTTCCCCGCGCCACTCTCGGGCGACACGATCGCGATCCGCTTCCAGTCGTTCTTGCGAGCCTGCTGCAGCACCTTGGTGCGGAGCATGTCGAAGGGGATTGCCGAGTCGCCGGAGTTGTAGGCCACCAGCCGGTTCTCGGTAATCGCGTTCTGCGGAATTTGCAGCGGCGAGAACTCACCCCAAAGCAAGCCGAGGTCTGTCGCTGCGGCGCTAGCCTCTGTCGGGGCCGCAGCGCGTGCGTGCGTCCGGGGCGCCGCGCTGGCGACATCCGACGTGGCGGTCTCGCGGTCTTTCCGCGCCTTGCTGATCGCTTGTTGCAAACGGTCCATAACCGGAACTCCGCCTCTTTAACAGGTTGCGATGCCGGGGGTCACAGTCGGACGCCCAGCTTGTTCATGACTTTGTCCGCCAGCAGATCCAGCGGCAGATAGTAGACGTGCACGGCCCAGACGGCCACGGGGACGCCGACAAGGATAACGAGAATTGCGGCAAGTTTTCGCCCGCGCTGCAGAACGATCTCGCGGCGCGTCCGGGTGTAGGGGATGGCCGCCATCGGCCAGATTTCCAGCTTGCGAATAATGTCCTCGGGGCGGCGCGGTGCCGTGTTCATCAGCTCGATCAGGGCGATCAGGCCGAAACCCAGCAGGATCCCGGCAGCTGATCCGGCGGCCGCGATCTTCTTGCGGGCGGGCTTGGTGGGCGTGCTGGGAACGGAGGGTTGTTCGATCACCGTCAGCCGCTCGCCGCGCGACAGCACTTCGATCCGCTCGCCGGTCGAGGCCTGGGCCAGACGTGCCACGGCGGCATTGTACTGGGCCTGGGCGTTCTCGTAGTCGCGCATCAGGTCTTCAAGCATGATGGCATTGGCCGGGGTGCGGTCGATGGTGGTGGTCAGCTCGGCGATCTTCTGTTCCGTCGATGCCTTCTGCTCCTGAAGCGCCTTCACGCGGGTGTCGATCTCGGCGAGTTGCAGGTCGAGCGCGGGGTTACCGGTTTCGGGGCCTGCGCTGGAGTCATCGGTCTTGACCGACGCGCGCGCGTTCTCGACGTCCTTCTCGAGCTTGGCCACGTTCTTCTGCAGCATCTTCACCCGCGGGTTGGTCTCGGAATAGACCAGCAGCGCGGATTCCAGCTCGGACCGAGCTTTGGCCAGGGCCTGCTCGGTGGGGGTCTGCGGAACCACGCCGGATGCGTTCGTGGTGTCGTTGAACAGACTGATCAGCTGCTGCCGCTGGGAATTCAGCCGGAAAATCTCGCGCTCGGCGTCTTCCAGTCGTTCCTGCAGCGACGCGCGCTGCTGCTGGCGGAAGTCGAGGCTGTCGGGCAGCGCATCGGCATTGGCGTTCTTGAAGTTCAGGATCTTGCCGCTGGCGTTCTGCATCTCCTTGCCCAGCCGGTCGACCTCGAGCTCGAAGAAGTCGAGCGTCTTGCCGGCACGGCCCTGGCGCAGGGACAGGTCGCTTTCCTGGATCAGGCGCAGGTATTCGTTCAGGACCGAGGCGGCCAGCTGACCGCTGCGCGCCTCGAAGCTGATGGTCATCAGCGACACTTCGTTGCGGCCCGCCTGCATCCGGATCTTGGTGCGGGCGTTCATGGCCTCGTAGATCTCGTCAGGGGTCATCGACGACTGGTTTTCCAGCACGTTCAGACGCTTGGCGATATCCAGCAGGTTCGGGCGGGTCAGCAGGCGCTGCTCGATAAGCTGCAGCCGCTCCTGCCCGGGCATCGATACCGTGCTGGGCGCCAGCGCGTCTGGAATCTGCGAGGCCTCGACGAACAGCCGGGTCTGGGATTCGTAGGCAGGGGGCAGGGTGACGGCGACGACCACCGAGATGGCGCTGATCACCGCGGCGACCAGAAGGAAGGCCGGCAGACGCCGCAGGAACAGGGAAAGGTAATAGCGCAGGTCGGACATCGTTACTCGGTCTCCACGGGCCTGCTGTCGGCCCAGAAAAACGTACCATCGTCGAGGACGGAACGGATCAGCCGTTCCTCGACTTCGCGGGAATCATCGGTCCATGCATAAAGCAGGCCGAAGTCACAAAGTTGATTGATCAGGCGCGGCACGCCGTTGGTCGCCTTGAAGATGAGTTCGGCCGCTTCGGAGGTGAACTCGTTTCCGGTCCCGCCCGCCGTGCGCATCCGGTGTTCTATGTAGGCCTGGGTGCCGTCCTTGCTCATCCGGTTCAGGTGAAAGCTCGCGGCGACGCGCTGGGCCAGCTGGTTCATGCGGGGGTCGCGGATCAGGTCGCGCAGCTCGGGCTGACCGACGAGGATGAGTTGGATCAGCTCGTCCTTGTTGGAGTTGATGTTGGTCAGCATCCGCAGTTCTTCGAGACCTTCGATCGAGACGTTCTGAGCCTCGTCGAACACGAGGATCACGCGCCGACCCTGGGCGTATTCATCGACCAGGAAATCCTGAAGCTTCTGGAAGTTCTGCACGTAGCTGGCGTTCTGGTCGAACTGCACGTCCAGTGCGTTCAGGACCCATTGCAGGATCTCGCCGCGGTTGCCCTGTGCGTTCGAGATCAGGCCGATGGTCACGCCCGCCTCGACCTGACCCAGCAGCTTTTGCAGGAGGGTCGTCTTTCCGGCCCCGATCTCACCGGTGAGGATGGTTATCGGCGCGCGGGACATGATCCCGTACTCCAGCACGGCATAGCCGCGACGGTGCTGGTCGGACCAGTAGAGAAACTCCGGGTCCGGCAACAGGGTGAACGGCCTCTGGTTCAGACCGAAGTAGCTCAGGTAGAATTCGTTCACAGCAAGATTTTTCCGATCGACTCGGGCATCGTCCGACGGGTGTGCGTGCGCGCGCACCCGAATGCAAGACGCCGGGCTGGTCCTTGCGGACCCCTCGCAAATCTTGGTTGCCTACTCAAACTCTTTACTCGCACATTGACTGGCACAACCGGTGAACGGGACGCAGCGCATGACAAGGCACTGCCTTCCTGCAGTAACATTTCTCGAAAACCCGTTCGATGCCAACCTGCTAATCTTCATTTGCGTGAGGCTACTGTGCTGATTTCTCTGAAAAGTTGCAATCCCGGAGTGGCGTTGTCCCGGCATGCAAGACAGACGAACACAGTAAATCCATGTAAATCAGACATATGGCGGTATTTTGCCGGTTGCACGTTCTGAATGTGGTCTTGCAGTGGGCGTTCAGGCCGTTTTTGGTGCTGAATGTTAACGAATGATCGACAATAGCTTTTTCAAAGCGTTACAGTCTCCTGCGAAGGTATGAATACGCTCGAATCGGTTGCCAAGAATCGCATTTTGAGACACGGTTCCGTCGTCGAGTGGTGAATCGTGGCCAGAATAAGGCCGGAACCGTAATTTTTCATGTGAGCCGCCTACGCCGGTGTTTTGGCGATCAGGGGTTCTGGTAGTTAGTGAAGCGTATGACATTGCAAGTTAACGACGTGAACCATCGTGGCGCGACCCCTGTCGCCAGCGCGTTCAGTGAAGCACCCAACGGTCTGACGAAGCTATACGCAGGCTCCGTCAAACGCGGCTTGGACATGCTCCTCGTAGTCCTATCCCTGCCCATCGTCCTGCCGATCATCGTGTTCCTGGCGGTGTTGGTGGCGATGGATGGGCACAACCCGTTCTATACGCAAAACCGTGTCGGCCGTCATGGCCGCATCTTCCGTATCTACAAGCTCCGCACGATGATCCCCAACGCCAAGGCATCGCTTGAGAGCTACCTCGCTTCCGACAGCGCCGCGCGCGCCGAGTGGGAAGCCAACCAGAAGCTCCGCAACGATCCGCGGATCACCCGCCTTGGCAAGCTCCTGCGCAACAGCTCCCTCGACGAACTTCCCCAGCTGATCAACGTGCTCAAGGGCGACATGTCCCTGATCGGGCCCCGTCCGATGATGATCGAGCAGATGCCAATCTATCCGGGCGTCGCCTACTACCTGCTGCGTCCCGGTGTTTCGGGCAACTGGCAGGTCTCCGACCGCAATGGCACGACTTTCGCGGCGCGGGCGGCCTACGATACCGAGTATCACCGAGATTTGTCCCTGTGGCTCGATATCAAGATCATCGTTCGCACCCTAATCGTTGTTTTGCGCGGAACCGGGTGCTAACCCGATCCGGACACGTGTAAGTTTATTCGGGGATAGCTATGTCTTTCCAGGTTGAGGGTCGATTCATGGCCCGTGAACGGATTTCCCTTGTCTTCGTGCTCGTGCTGCTGCTGTCGTTCCTTGCCCTCGCGGCCTGCGACAGCTCGGAAGAGCGGGCCGAAGAGCACTTCAAGAGCGGTCTTGAACTTATCGACAAGGGCGACATCGAACGCGCCACCATCGAACTGAGAAACGCGCTCAAGCTCAACAACGAGCATGTGCCCGCGCGCCTTGCCTTTGCCCGTATCCTGCGCGACGGCGGCAACGACCGGACGGCCTACAGCCAGTACCTGACCGTCGCCGAACAGGAGCCGCAGAACTTCGAGGCGCAGATCGCGCTCTCGGAGATGGCACTGGAAAACTACGACATGGCCGAGCTCAAGAAGCATTCGAAGCAGGCCCTGGAAATCGAGCCGGCCAACCTCGAAGCGATGTCCCTGAACAACACGCAGCAGTACCTTTCGGCGATGGACGCCAAGGACGATTCGGCGATGCAGGCCGGTGTGGTCAAGGCGCGTGAGCTGCTGGAACAGGACAGCAGCCTCGTTTCGGCCCGCAAGGTCCTGATCGACGACCTGGTGCGCAAGCAGCAGTGGGAAGAGGCGCTGAGCCAGCTTCAGAAGGCCATCGAAGCCTCGCCCAAGGAATATGAACTCTACCGCTTCCGGCTCAGCGTTCTGGATCGTCTCGGCGATATCGACAACCTGCGCGCCGAGCTGGAGAACACCGTCAGCGTGTTCCCCGAAAACCCGGAGATCAAGCAGGCGCTGCTGTCCTTCTACGTCAAGCACAACGACCTCGATGCGGCCGAAGCGTTCCTGCGCAAGGAGGCCGAGTCTGACGATCCGGCCAAGACCAGCCAGCTGATCAGCTTTGTCCTGCAGTTCCGTGGCCCCGAAGCGGCCACTGCGGAACTCGAGCGCGTCCTGAGCGATGGGCGCCTGCCGCCGATGATGTTCAAGGCGCAGCTTGCCCAGCTCAAGTATCGCGGCGGTGACCTTGCCGGAGCGATTGCTGACATGCAGGCCGTGGTGGACGAGAACCAGCCCGCCGAAGGTGAAGCGGCCTCGCCCGAACTGAACAACGTCAAGGTTGACCTCGCGCGGATGTACGCGCAGCAGGGCAACATGGTCGAAGCGCGCCGGCTGGTCGAAAACGTCCTGTCGGTGGATTCGGCCAACCCGGAAGCGAGCAAGCTCAAGGCCAACTGGCTGATCCAGGACGACAAGACCGACGATGCCATCGTCCTGCTGCGCGATGCGCTCAGCAACAGCCCCGAAGATGCTTCGCTGATGACCCTCATGGCTTCGGCCTACGAGCGTCAGGGCAACAAGGAACTGATGGCCGAGATGCTGTCGCAGGCCATGGAGGCCTCGCGCGACGCGCCGACTGAAACGCTGCGCTATGCCCGTTACCTGATGGCCGAAGAGCAGATGCTGCCGGCGGAAAGCGTTCTGATCGAGTCGCTGCGGGCCAACCCCGACAACCTCGAACTGCTGGCGATGCTGGGCGGCCTCTACATCAAGATGGAGAACTGGGCGCAGGCCAAGGGCGTGATCACCCGGATGAACGAACTGGGGACGGATCAGGCCACGAACGCCGCGCTCTCGCTTCAGGCCCAGTCGCTGGCCGGACAGAACCGCAACGAAGACCTCGTCGCGATGCTGCAGGGCGTCGAAGGAAACCCGGGCACCAAGAAGGCCGCGAACATCGCGATCTTCCGCACCCGTGCCTCCACCGATGGTCCCGAAGGTGCCCTGAACTTTGTCGAGGATCTGCTGAAGGACGCACCCGGCGACCCGGATTACACCTACCTGAAGGCCGGCGCCCTTGTTGCCCTTCAGCGTCCGGACGAGGCCGAGGCGATCTATCGCGACCTGGTCACGCAGAACCCGCAGAAACCGCGGCTCTGGGCTACGCTGCACCGGCTCTACCTGCTCAAGGGCGATACCGAGAAGGCATCGGAGACCCTGCGTGAGGCGATGGAGGCCAACCCGGACTCGGCCGAGCTGAAGCTGTCGATGGCTCAGGAAGTCGAACGCAGCGGCGACATCGAGGCGGCCATCAAGCTCTATGAAGAGCTGTACGAGACGCATTCGAACTCGGTGGTGGTGGCCAACAACCTGGCGAGCCTGTTGGCGGACAACCGTCAGGACGAGGCGAGCCTCGCAAAGGCCTATGCCGTTGCCCGGCGTCTGCGCGGGACCGAGACCCCGGCCCTGCAGGACACCTATGGCTGGATCGCCTTCCGCCAGGGTAACGTGGAAGAGGCCCTGCCGTACCTCAAGGCGGCCTCCGACGCGCTGGCCAACGATCCGACGGTCCAATACCACTATGCCAAGGCGCTTGCCGCGGCGGGCCGGACCGAAGACGCGCTGGAGCAGTTCAAGAAATCCGCGGCGATGCTGGACGAGAGCGGGAGCATCCCGGCCTACCAGCAGGATCTCGACGACGAGATCGCACGGCTGTCCAAGCCGGCGGATCAGTAACCGCAGCTGGGTGCCCTGCCGGGGGGCTGGCGGGGCACCCGATTTTTTCCCGACAACCATTTACCTTGTCGCCACGCTGGCCGAAGATCGGCCTGCGTGGCGTCGGGTTTCAGGAAGGGCAGGAACTCCCTTGGCAGAGTCTCATCTGGGCGAGTTGCTCGTACGGCTTGAAAACAGGTCGGCGCGGGTCGGGGTGATCGGTCTGGGATACGTGGGTCTGCCCCTCGCGGTCACCTGCGCCGATCGGGGCCTCGTGACGACGGGATTTGACATCGATCCCGGCAAGATGGCCCTGCTCGACGCGCATCAGAGCTACATCGAGGCGGTAAGTAGCGCCGACATCGCCCGCCTGTATGCTGTGGGCAAACTGGGTTGGACCACCGACTTCGCAGCGCTCTCGGACATGGACGTGATCGTGATCTGCGTGCCGACCCCGCTGTCCAAAACCCGCGACCCGGATCTTGGTTACGTGGTGCGCACTTGCGAAAGCATCGCCGCGCATCTGTCTGCCGGGACTCTGGTCGTATTGGAATCGACGACCTACCCCGGCACCACGGTCGAGGTCATGAAACCCATTCTCGAAACCTCGGGGCTGAAGGCGGGCGAGGAGATCTTCCTCGGGTTTTCGCCCGAGCGCGAGGATCCGGGCAATGCCACCTATCGCACTGCGACCATCCCCAAGATCGTGGCGGGCGATGGCGAGGCCGCCGGGCAGGCGATGACCGCCTTCTACCAGATCGCGGTGGATCGTGTCGTGCCGGTCTCGACAACCCAGACCGCCGAGGCGGTGAAGATCACCGAGAACATCTTTCGGGCGGTGAACATCGCGCTCGTGAACGAGCTCAAGGTGATCTACGACGCCATGGGCATCGATATCTGGGAGGTGATCGACGGCGCCGCGACCAAGCCCTTCGGCTTCATGCCGTTCTATCCGGGTCCGGGGCTTGGCGGGCATTGCATCCCGATCGACCCCTTCTACCTGACGTGGAAGGCGCGGGAGTACGAACTCTCGACCAAGTTCATCGAGCTGGCGGGCGAGATCAACTCGAACATGCCGCTCTTCGTGGTCAACCGCCTGCGCGAAACGCTGGACCGCGCGTCGGGCAAGGGCCTCAGCCGGTCGCGCATCCTGATCGTCGGTATCGCCTACAAGAAGAATGTCTCGGACATGCGCGAGAGCCCCTCGGTACGGCTGATGGAACTGCTGGTCGAGGCGGGAGCGAAGGTCGACTACCTCGATCCGCATGTGCCCGCGATCCCGCCGATGCGCGACTATCCCGATCTCGTGGGCCGTCAGGCCATCGCGCCCGAAGAGGTCGTGGCGGCGGGGTTCGATGCTATCCTGATCTCGACCGATCACGATGCGGTGGACTACGCGGCGCTGGTGGCGCTGGGCCTCCCCATAGTCGACACCCGCAACGCGATTCAGAAACGCGGGTTGCCGATGGACAGGGTGGTCAAGTCCTGAACGCTGTCACTCCGGCAGCACGCGTGCCGGATCGAAGGGCAGGTCGGCCAGCTCCCGCTCGGTCATCCGGTGCAGAGCGGGATGAGCCAGAGGATTACGCCGCCACGGCCGGTCAGGGCAGTCCTCTACGCGAGGGCAGGTTGGCCAGAACCAAGGAAGATATCTGAGTGTGTTTAGCATGGCGTGATCATTACTACGCCGATGTGCAGACATGGATCGACTTCTTCAGATACCTTGTTTAGGTTTTCTGAATGGATCAGCTCAATCGCCTACCCCTTTCCGGTCTGCGCGCGGCCGAGGCCATCGGCCGCCTCGGGACATTGCGGGCTGCTGCCGACGCGCTGGGCATTACTCCGGGCGCGGTCAGCCAGCGGCTGCAAGCGCTCGAAACAGTGACGGGACGCCCCCTGTTCATTCGTGGGCCGCAGGGCATGACGCCGACCGAACTCGGGGCCGAAATGCTGCCGCACTTGCAGGCCGGGTTCGCGCGCCTCTCGGATGCGGCTACTGTGCTGCGGCCGGATACCTGCAGCCTGACGATCTCGGCCGCGCCGCTGCTGGCCAGCCGGTGGCTGATCTGGCGGCTGTCAGACTTCGAGGCCGAGAACCCCGAGATCCGGATCAGGATCGAACCGACCGACCGCATCGTCGACCTGCGGGTCGAGGACGTGGACCTGTGCCTGCGGATCGGGCGCAAGCCGTGGCCTGGCCTCGATTGCGAGCGACTCCACCTCTACAGCTACTTTCCCGTTTGCGCGCCCTCGCTTCTGCCGCGGCTTTCGTCCCCCGCGGACCTCGCGCAGGTGCCTCTGATCCGCGAACGCGATCATCTTGAAAGCTGGGAGGCCTGGCTGGCGGCGGAGGGGCTCGCGCTGGGCGACATGCAGCCCGGGCCGGACCACGGCGATGCTGGCCTCTGCCTTGATGCGGCCATGACCGGGCGGGGTGTTGCCATTGCATGGGATACCATCGCGGCGGATCCGCTTGCACGCGGTACGCTGGTGCGTCCGTTTCCGCGCAGGGTCACGACCGGCCTCGCCATTTGGCTGGTCGGGATGCCGGGAACCCTGTCGCGGACCGCACCGCGCCGTTTCGCGGCTTGGCTGAGGGCACGGCTGGCCTCCGAGCGTGCGAGTTGGGAAACCGCCTGACGCTCCGGTTCAGGCGGTCTGGGCCCTCTCGGTCCGGTATTGCCGCTCGACTTCGATCAGCTTCTGTTTGCGCCAGAGCCCGCCGCCGTAGCCGGTGAGCGAGCCATCGGCGCCGATCACCCGATGGCATGGGATCAGGATGGCGATCTGGTTCGCCCCGTTCGCCCGCGCAACGGCACGCACCGCGTCGGGGCGTCCGATCCCTGCGGCGACCTCGGAATAGCTGCGGGTCTCACCCGCTGGGATCGCCTGAAGCGCATCCCAGACGGCACCGGCAAAGGCGCTGCCGTGATAGGCGAGCGGCACCGAGAAGGTCGCGCAGGTGCCCGCAAAGAACGACGTCAGCTGTTCCGCCGCCATCTCGGTCGGGCCGGGGCGGCCAAAGCCGATCTGGCCGCGCGTCATGGCGTGGAGCCGTTTGAGCTCGGTCGGCAGGGCCTTCCGCTCGGCAAATTCCAGCAGGTGGAGGTGGTTGTCGTCGGCCACGGCGATCATCGGCCCCAGCACGGTGTCGATCCAGTCTGCCTGCAGCAGGCCCCTGGCCGCGAAGGCGCCCGGGGTTAGCCCGGTGAGCCGCGCAAAGGCGGCGCGAAAGGCGCTGGGGCTTTCGAAGCCCGCGTCGAGCTGTGCCTCGATCACCGGCGCGCCGCGCGCCAGCGTCTCCAGCCCGGCCCGCATCCGGAACCGGCGGGCCATGTCGAGGAACGTGCAGCCGAACTGCCGTTTGAACGCCCGCCGCACGGTCGAGGGGTCAAGGCCCATCGCGGCAAGGTCTTCCTCGCGCCAGCGACGGGCCGGATCGGCCTGCAACGCGGCCAGCAGCCGTGTGACCGAGGGATCGCCCTCGGCCTCGGGCGTCATCGGGTGACATCGCTTGCAGGGCCGGAACCCGGCATCGAGACAGGCAGCGACCGAGGGATAGAACCGGCAGTTCTCTCGCTTGGGCTTCCGGGCCGGGCAGGTCAGGCGGCAGAAGATACCTGTGGAGGTCACGCCGACATAAGCGCGACCCTCGTAGGCGGAATCGCGGGACAGCAGCGCGGCATAGAGCGTATCGGGGTGTGGCAGGTCGAACATCATGACCTCACTCTAGCGCGAATCCCGCCCGCGATGTCGCCGGTTTTCGGGCGCGGATATGGCGGCATGCGCGACGTTGTGGAGCAGCCGAAATGGCAACGCCGGGGTTTGCGCCGCGCCGCGATTCGATGCCATGATACCGGCATCTGAGTGGCCGGGCCCCGGCCGGACAAGGAGTTCAGGATGCTGGAAATTTCTCCGAGCAAGATCGCCCAGGTGGCGCTGATGGGTCACGAACTGGCACGTGCGGAACCCGAGTTTCGCGCCTTCATCGACCGCATGAGCGAGGACGAGCAGGCCGAGCTGGTCGCCGTCATGTGGATCGGGCGCGGCAGTTTCGAGCCCGAGGATCTTGCCGAGGCCATCGAGACCGCGCGCAACGAGGCGACGACTCCCTGTGCGGACTACCTGATCGGCACCCCGCATCTCTCGGATCACCTCGAGAACGGTCTCGACGCGCTGGGTATCTCGGCCACCGATATCGAGGACGAGATCATGTAGCCCGGGCGGGCTGCGTCAGAGCAGCCCGGCCTCGCGTGCCGACTTGACCGACTCGCGCTGTTCCATCGCTTCGATGAAGGCGGCGATCTTGGGGTAATTGGCGATGGTCACCCCATCGCCCGCCAGCCAGCCGCAGACGACGAAGAGATAGAGGTCGGCCAGGCTCAGGCTCTCCCCAAGGACATAGGGAGACAGCGCGTAACGCTCTTCGATATGAGCTGCGCTGGCCGCCATCGTCTCGGGAACCTTGGCCCGCATGTCATCGAACGAGCTCTCCTCGGTTGCCCAACGTGCGCCGCGCATCTTGTGGGCGTGGTTCACGTGCATGGTCGAGGCGAGGTAGTACATCAACTCGCGCATGCGGCCCGCTTCGAAGGCATCCGCGGGCACCAGCCCGGCGTCGGGGGCAATCGCGGCGATGTAGTCGAGGATCGCCCCGGTCTCGGTCAGCACGCCCTTCTCCGTCGCCAGCGCCGGCACCCGGCCCTTGGGGTTGATGGCGTGATAGGCGGGTTTGGTCTGCTCCGCCTCGCCAAAGTTGACGCGGACGGGTTCGAAAGCGATGCCCGCCTCGGTCAGTGCGAGGTACACGACGACCGAGATGGTCCCCTTGCCGCAATAGAGCTTCATCTTCTTCGTCCTCACATGTGGGTTTGTGCAAACTGCCGATCGGGATGATCGAGGTGCGGTACCGCGTTGAACAGCACCGGGCTCAGTTGGTCGCCGACCAACCGCAGGCGGTGCATAGAGGTGTTCATGATCGACATCGAAACGCGCGCCATCGCGCTGACGTCGAGATCCAGCAGCTGCCGCATCACCATGCCGATCAGGCCGCCCGAGGTGACCACCAGCGCCGGGCCGTCCCCCGCGCCGATCTCGGCCAGCGCCGACCGCACGCGGCTCTCGAAGTCCGCCCAGGTTTCGGGCGGGTTTTCCAGCGCGTCCTCCTGCCACGCGCCAAAGACGCGGGGCATGTGGCGAGCAAATTCCTCGCGCTCGGTGGGCAGGGGCAGGCCGTGCTGCTCTTCCATCAGCTTGGCGAGATTGAAGTATTCCAGCTCGTTCAGGCGGGCATCCTGAATCACCTCGTCGCCAAAGCCCATCGACCGGGCGGTTTCGCGGTGACGGATCAGGGTGCCGCAATAGACGCGCGGGTGAAAATGGGCCGAGTCGCGCAGGTAATCGCCCAGCCATGCCGCCTGCTGGTGGCCAAGGGGGCTGAGCTTGTCATAGCTGACCTCGTCACGGGCCTCGGTATTGGCCTGACCGTGACGGACAAGGGTAATATGGGACATCAGAATTCCTGTAACCGTTACAGGGTCTCTTACGCCGGGTTTGGCAGCGAGGCCAGTGGCTGCAGGCCATTTGCCCAAGCCGAGGGGGTGATATGCCGAGGAAGTCGGCAGTCCCGGTGGCGGTGTGTTCTGGCAGGCTCGGTTGCGTGAGAGGGAATTTCTGCCGCCCCGTTGCCCCGGCGCGGGGCTTCGCGCCATAGTGCCGGCAACCCCGACTTGAGGAGACCACCATGATCCCCGTGAACCCGGACCGCTTTCTTGCCGATCTGCACCACCTGCGCACTTTCGGGGCGTCGGGGGTGGGCAAGGGCGTGGTGCGGCCCGCCTATTCCGACGCCGACATCGCGGCCCGCAGGTGGCTGGCGGCGCAGATGGAGGAGGCAGGGCTGACGTCGCAGTTCGACCCGGTCGGCAACCTGTTCGGCATCACCGGGGAACGGTCGCTGCTCATGGGCTCCCATTCCGACAGCCAGCCCGAGGGCGGATGGCTCGACGGAGCGCTGGGCGTGATCGCGGCGCTGGAAGTCGCGCGGGCAAGCAGAGAGGTGGGCGGTCCGCCGATCTCGGTGGTCAGTTTCCAGGACGAGGAGGGACGGTTCGGCGTCACCACCGGCAGCGCGATCTGGTCGGGCAACCTGGAGCTTGGCAAGGCCGACGGGCTGACGGACCACGCCGGGGTGCCCTTTGCCGAGGCGCGGGCGCGGATGGCGGACCTCGCTGGCGATTTCGTCGACCCGGCTCAGTTCACCGGCTTCATCGAGATGCACATCGAGCAGGGCCCGTGGCTCGACACCGAGGGCGACAAGATCGGCGTGGTCAGCGATATCGTCGGCATCCGCGACATGCGCATGACCTTTGAAGGTCAGCAGAACCACGCGGGCACCACCCCGATGCACCTGCGCAAGGATGCCTTCCAGGCGATGTCTGCCTTCTCGTCGGCAATAAACGACCGCTTCCGCAACGTGGTGACTCCGGCGACGGTCTGGACCATCGGCCACGTGACGCTGCACCCGAACGCGAGCTCCATTGTGCCGGGGCGCGCGACCTTCTCGATGCAGTGGCGCGATGGCGATACCGACCGGCTTGCGCGGATGGAGGAGATCATCCGCAACACGGCGCAGGAGATCGCGGACGAGCGGGGGATGAAGCTGAGCTATGGCCCGATGCTGGGGCTGGAGCCGGTGGTGATGGATGCAGGGCTGCGCGGCGCATTGGAACTCGGCGCGGCGAGCGTCGCGCCGGGCAAGTGGCGCAAGATGCCTTCGGGCGCGCTGCACGACGCCACCAACGTCGGCGCCCTGATGCCGGTGGCGATGCTTTTCGTGCCCTCGATCAACGGCATCAGCCACGATTTCGCCGAGGACACGGCTGAGGCGGACCTGGTGGCCGGACTGGAAGTGCTGGCGCGGGCGGCTGTTTGAGGGAAGCGGATTGCGCAGGACGCTCTCTGGCGAGTTTCGCACAACCCGGCCATGCGCCGGGGCCCCAAAACACATGGTTCTATCTCCCGCCAAGATAGTCTATGCCGCGCGGCATATGCTGCCATATCCGAGGATGCCCAAATGAGCGATCTCCACCCCGTCCGCCGTGCCCTGCTGTCGGTTTCCGACAAGACCGGTCTCGTCGATCTCGGCAAATCCCTCTATGCACGCGGGATCGAGCTGCTGAGCACCGGGGGCACCGCCCATGCGCTGCGCGAGGCCGGGCTCGGCACGCTCATCGCCTACATGCCGGAGGTCGCGTTCGAGCAGGACGGCATCGCGCTGTTCGAGCGCGACGTCATGGCCGCGCTCGCGTAGATCCGGCATCCGCGCCCCTAGGCTGTCGCCATGACTGACGCGAACGTCGGCGCCCCCTCGCGCCCGCAGACCGACATCGACCGCATCGCCGAGGACTACGTCCACCGGGCGGCGGCCCTCAACCCCGAGATCAACGTCTACGTCGGCCTCGAGGGCGACAAGGCCGGCTTCGGCGACTACTCCCCGGAGGGCCGCGCCGCCGGCGCCGCCCTGGCGAGCGAGACGCTCGCGAGCCTCGCGGCGGTCGAGCCCGCCGACGACATCGACTGGGTCACGAAGACCGACCTGTCGCGCGAGCTGCAGCTCGACCTCGACGTCGAGGCCTCCGGCTGGGGCGACCGCGACCTCAACAACCTCGCGAGCCCCGCCACGGGCATCCGCGACATCTTCGACCTCATGCCGACCGGCACGGAGGACGACTGGGCGACGGTCGCCGAGCGCATGCGCAACGTGCCGGCCGCGATCGACGGCTACATCGCGTCGCTGCGCAACGGCATCGCGACCGGCAGCACGCCCGCCGGCCGCCAGATCGAGAACGTGCTCGAGCAGTTCGCCGACTACCAGCCGGGCACGGGCTTCTTCCACGAGCTCGCCCAGTCGGCGAAGGCGGGCGACGCCGAGCTGCCCGAGTCGCTGCGCGGCGACCTCGCCGACGCGGCCGCCGTCGCCACCGAGGCGCACGACCGGCTCGCCACCTTCCTGCGCGGCGAGCTCGCCGCCTCCGCCAACCCGGTCGATGCCGTCGGCCGCGAGTTCTACTCGCTCATGTCGCGCCGCTTCCTGGGCGCCGACGTCGACCTCGACGAGACCTACGCGTGGGGCATCGAGGAGCTCGAGCGGATGCGCGACGAGCAGGAGGCGATCGCTCGCGAGATCAAGCCCGGCGCCACGGTGCAGGAGGCCATCGCCCACCTCGACGGCGACGCGAGCCGCAAGCTGCACGGCACCGACGCGCTCAAGGCGTGGATGCAGGAGACGAGCGACCGCGCGATCGAGGAGCTCGGTCGCACGCACTTCGACATCGCCGAGCCGATCCGCGCCCTCGAGTGCATGATCGCGCCGACGCAGACCGGCGGCATCTACTACACCGGCCCGGCCGACGACTTCTCGCGACCCGGACGGATGTGGTGGTCGGTCCCCGAGGGCGTCACCGAGTTCGACACCTGGCGCGAGCTCACGACCGTCTACCACGAGGGCGTCCCCGGCCACCACCTGCAGATCGCGCAGGCGACCTACAACCGCGGGCAGCTCAACCTCTGGCGGCGCGCGTTCGCCGGCACCTCGGGGCACGCCGAGGGCTGGGCGCTCTACGCCGAGCGCCTCATGCAGTCGCTCGGCTACCTCGACGACCCGGCCGACCGACTCGGCATGCTCGACGGCCAGCGGATGCGCGCGGCGCGCGTCGTGCTCGACATCGGCGTGCACCTCGGCAAGCCGCGCCTCGACGGCACGGGGGAGTGGGACTTCGACTACGCCTTCGACTTCATGAAGTCGAACGTGAACAT
>ENA-OWNT01002616-OWNT01002616.1-seawater-metagenome-genome-assembly--contig:-NODE-2616-length-18491-cov-4.293907_pt1 | contig 18491 bp, 24 predicted proteins | sample MGYA00238136_ERZ651165 | MGnify/ENA primary metagenome ERZ651165 (study PRJEB26861, sample SAMN08777766) | seawater metagenome | isolation source: coastal seawater | place: USA: Florida | collected...
TTCCCACAATCACTCACTCACTCTCCGTCAGTCACTCACAGTCACTCACAGTCACTCACTGTCACTCACTGTCACTCACTCTGGCGAAATTCACCATCGTTAATTAAAACGGTAACGCATGTTTTCATGATTGGTAGGGAACATGTCCATGTACGCACTGATATATAATGTACTTAGCGAACATTGCGGTCGTTGTTTGTTTGAAGTTTGTTCGTCGTCGTTGTTGCGCCGTCGTTCGGCGTTGTTGTTCGTCGTTGATCGATCGTTCATCTTTCGTCGTTGATCGTTGCCGTTCGTGGTCGCCATGCGTCGAGTCTCTTGATCCGTTGTTGTTTCGTTGTTGTGTTGCATCCCTTCCCTTCGTCGCTCTGTTGTCACTATTTTGCGGCTTCCAAATGCTCGTTGTCGTTGCTGAACTCGTGACGACAGTGTAGTTGCCATCGCGATCGGAGGAGCATTTAGTTGTCTGGGTTCGGCAACAAACCAAGCTTCACAGGTTCCCCAACTGCAGTCAACCAAGATTTCTGGAATGCAGATGCAGCTGTTGCAGACAGTAATGTGAGTATGGAGGCGAGGTTGATGGGTGCACAGTCATCTCCATCCTTTGAAATCAACATCATGGCCGACAACATGGAGCAACTTTAACGAGTGCAGAAAAGTGCTTCATTTCCTGCTGCTGCTCACGACTCAAACCATGCCAGATACAAAACGTGGTGAGCTGGAGTGCCCGGATAAAGAGACGCGAGATTCATCGAGCCACCGGCTTCATCTGGCCGTGTATACTCAATGTGAATGCGATTGACAAGTCACAGTACCCCCTGGATGTGCAATGCCAGCAAAGAGGGCGACCCCGCTGGCGCAAGGCGATCGGCCTACCACGGCAGTGGACAGCGAAATAACCCACGAGAAAAGGTTGTGTAAGTCATCTGTCGCAGCTGTACCACCCGAACGCATGGCGACAAGCATCCAGCAATTTCTTCTTTGGGCTCGTGGGACCAAAGGTATTTTCGTGAACCCCGGACTGCAGTTACAGTTCTCAAATTCGCGGGGCTGGGGATTCTATGCCCTGAAGGATACCTTCCACCGTCAAGAAACGTTGATCCAGCTCCCCCTCTCCGCCGCCGTGAGTCACGATGTGGCACTTCGCAGCAAGGAAGGACGACTCGTGGCAGAATTTCTCGAGAGGGAGTGGAACCATCAAGCACACGAAGCACCAGCGCCGTTCCAACGTGCCACCGAAGGCCAAACGGCGCGGAGTGTCGCCAAGGCGGTGCTGCTTGCCTTCGTGGTGCAGCAGAGATTCGGCCCTGAATGCAATGCAACATGCCGCACCCGCGCCGGGAGGTCGCAATGCTTCCATGCCTACTTTCGACTGATGCCAAGCTACATCGGTACACCGCTGCAATGGCCAGCAGACGCCTTGGGTGCCATCCCAAACGATTCCGTTTTCTGGGAGTTGACGCAGTCTCAAATCGTTGACGCCGATCTTGGGTTTGTTTCAACTTTGTCTGTTTGTTCGAGTTCGATGCGGACTCAACGCCATGCCTCATCCTTGCCATGATGCGTTTTCTTGCTTGGCTACGCGTGCTGCCCTGTAGGTACAACATTTTGTTCCCAATGTTATCGGAGAGGCATGCATCGGTGTTTCCTGCCGCAGTCTTCACCAAGAGGCACTGGAGATGGGCGTATTGTGCGTACACATCGAGGGTGTTTCCCGAGGCTTGGGTTCGGTCCAGCGATGCGGCACCGGGGCACGGATGCAGTCCGCATCGCGGTCTTTTTGATCGGGCCCGTGGGCCCGGTGGTGTGTTTTTGCCAGTGGTCGATCTCTTCAACCATTATCCAGGACCGGTCATATCCGGCAACTTCGTAGACTGGAGTTCGCCACTTCAACCAACACGCAAGAAAGTCGCCGCAGGTGGCCCTAGTGCAGTGCCCTCATTTTCTGTGCTGGTGGGTCAAGATCAAGTGCTGAATTGTGGCAGAGAGGTTTTCAACCACTACGGCGCGCGTGATACTGCTGCTTGGATCCTCAAGTATGGCTTTGTTCCCACAATCCCGGAGCAGCAAATCAACCCAGCGGCGGCTGTTTCTGTGTCCCTTGCGCCAGACGCCTGCGAAAAGGCCACTGCAGGTATCTCCGATGAAAGAGCAATGTGTGTGCTCGCGGCTCTCAAGCGACAAGTTTCATCCATGACTGTGGCGTTCACTTCAGCTGACTTGCAGTCGACCGCCGGCAGGCGTCAAGTAGCTTTGCTTCAGTCGCTTGTGAGAACTGCTCGTATTTGCGTTGCCGATCCACAAGATGTCATTCGAGAGCAGGCGCTGCTCCCTGAACGTGCTTCAATGGCTCGCCTGTTTTCGTCTGCCCCGTGGTCTAAACCTGTGGACGAGTGCAGTCTGAACTCGAAAGCATACTTGAAACTATTTGACCACATCGATTTGCAAATTGTACAATCAGCGAAGTGGGCTGAGCAGGTACATCATGTGCGCACCACTTCGTCGTTGACAACATCTGCATTGCGCAACTTGTTGACGTGGATCATGGAGCAGCAACACATGTGGAAGCTTCTTCGCGATCGACTGAGTGACTTCGCACGGGGGCACACCATTGCAACGGTTCCCAGCAAACGCCCGCGCGACACATGACGTGATCGCGGGAGTTGAGGGCCGCAACATTTCATAGCGTAACGCAAAAACTAACTCTTATTTATTGTCATCATTCTGGAGCTGTGGAATTCGCTTTCTATGTGTGCCTAACAAACTTTCGCATCAGCGGCCGCACCGGGGCTGGATCCACTGGCCGGCGCCGAAGGGGGTATCCCACCCCGTGGATGGGCGACGAGGCAGCTGTCGATGTTACCATAATAACCTTGATGCGCGGCATACCTAATCGAGCAACACGACGGGGACTCGTCACGACAACGCATTCAGCTTTTGCGCACCTACGCTGACTAAACACACACTCACCAGTCAATCGTCCGTCTGAGTCCCTTCTCCCACGAAACCTGGGGCGACCACCCCAGCTGCATCAAAATATGATTGTCAGTGTGCAGGCCAAGGGCGTTCACAGCGGCATACACGTGATACAAACCTCGTTGAGTTTGGAGCTGTCTAACGTGTAGCGCAGATCGTTGAAGGGTCTATCAGACACATATTCGATGTAGTCCGACACACCACCGGCTGCATCATCGGATCCTAATTGTGCAAAGCCGAACGACTTGATCAAGTCGGCCGCGACTTCCATGTTTTTCTTCACCAACTCGGTCCCAATGTTGTAAATTTCGCCAACCACACCACGACGAAGGATGAGTTCAAAGGCAGCGGCAACGTCATCACAGAAAAGGTAATTTCGGCAGTTTTGACCGTCCCCGTGGATGGGCAGTTTGAATTCAACAGCTGAGGGCTGGCCAGCGTCGGAGCGCCGCGTCGCAGCCTTCTGCTGGCGCAACAGCAAAGAAATGAACTTTGGAATGAGCTTCTCTGGGTACTGCTTGGGACCGAAAATGTTGTTGCTGCGCGTAATTATTGTGGGTAGGCCGAACGACCGCTCGTAGGCCTTCACCAAGCACTCTGCAGCACACTTTGTTGCGGCGTATGGATTCGTTGGCGCAAAAGAAGAGCATTCGGTCGATGCGATGCCCGAGGCACCGTCGCCGTACACCTCATCTGTGCTGACATGCACGAAGCGTTTAATATCATGGACCTTGGAAGCCTCTAGCAGGACGTGCGTGCCCATGACGTTGTTGTGGGTGAATGTGAACGAGTTGCCGAACGAGTTGTCGACGTGAGTCTGCGCCGCAAAGTGCATGACAGTATCGATCTCTGGATGGTGGCGAAAGATTGTGGTGACCGCATCGATGTCAGTGATGTCTTGTTTGCAAAATGTGACATGATCCAGATCAATGATCTCCGCAAGATTGGCCATGCTCGCGCAGTAGTCCAGTTTGTCGACAATTACTAGAGGAAAACCAGCCGTCGCCAACCGACATGCAACGTGGGAGCCAATGAACCCGGCGCCTCCGGTGAGCATGATAGCTTTCGGCAAGAACTCTTCGGCAGTTTGGGCACCGCTGGGATTCTGACTCTCATCTGGGTCTGACATGACTCAGGAGTGTGAATGTGGCACTTCCTATCCGAGGGATGTCGGCGGTCGCTGCCGCTGGAGAGAGGGAACAGAAGCAGCGCACTGCATTGTCAATAGCGCTGTAATTTTGTACACATATGATGATGCGCAAATGTTCCGACGCAAGTTAATTCTTTCGTCACGCTTTCGCACACGCCCATGCACACGCTAGCTGACCCCATTTACTGTTGATGTGCTCATGTTCTGGGAGGCCCCGCCCTTGCGACGTCACAAACAGAGTCGCGGCATCGTCGTAGTCCAATCGATGCTAGTTGCTCGTGTAGGGACAAGTGCGAACTGCACAGCAAAGTCAATCATCAGGGTGCTGCCATGACTGTCCACAGTCTGGGTCTCGGCATTTCTCGTGCACGCTTGCCACTGGGAAGAAAAGTCCAACGCCCACGTTCGTCGGCTGCTGCGGTGTCGTCGGTTCCGTTGTATTCGTCGTCGTCGTCGTCGTCGTCGTTCGAAGTCGTTGTCGTCGTCGTTGTTCTTCTTTGTTGTGGCCGCCGCCGCGGACAAACGAACAACGGAAACGAACAAACGAACGAACGAACGAACGAGCAGACTACAAAAACACGACAACAACAGTACTTCTACACCAAAGTACCACAACTTCTACCATTAAAACACCTTTGTCGAAAGGGGAGGTTCAAATTCATCATTGGACGTACTAGTACGTGTAATACCGGTGTTTATACAGTCAAGCAGCGCGAACGGCGAACAACGGCAAGCAGCAGCCGTTGTTGTCAGTCGTTGTTGTCAGTCGTTGTTGCAAACGGCGCGAACGTTGTCGTTGTCGTTGTCGGTCGTCGTTGTCGTTGTCGCTGAGTTCGTCGTTCGTCGTTGTCGTCGTTTGTCGTCGTTTGTCGGTGTCGTTGCGTGTCGTTGTCGTCCTAGTAATGTGTTGTGTGTCGTTGTCGTGGCCGTTGCCGTCATTGGGATCGGGATTGGGTCGGTCGGTCGTCAACAACATCGTCGTCGTCATCGCTGTCGTCTCATTTCAGTTATTTTTCTTCGTCGCTGTCGTCGTAGAGTTGGTGGTGGTGCCGTCATGGACACGTTGCTGTTTCTTTGACAAGGGGCTGAAGTGGCGGATGTGATTGTAGTCGTACGTGCGGGAGGTATTGCTGTCGCCGTTGTGTCGGAAGTGGGCGATATACAAGCTGTCCGCCGCGAAAGCAAGTGTGCTGGGCATTTTTATAAAAATATAAAGCAGTGGTCGCCATTTTATGGCTCGGCAAGTTCGAAATAAGGGCGACTGCACATTGTTGTTCCTCCTGACTGGTCACATGCGGCTCGAGGAAGGACGGTAAATACCGCGCATTGCAAAGCTCTCGACAGTGTGAATGGGGGCACAATATGCGTTGTGGTGCATTTCGGTCGTTGCGGTCGCCACAAGGTGTGTTGGTGTCGACTCTGAGCCTCACCACGCGGAACCCTGGGCCATTTTTGAAGTGTTGGACATAAATAGAGACAGGTTTTTGTCCAGGGATGAAATCAGTTCAAGTTTACAGTCCGATACTGACATGTCGGCCAGCACCATCATACAAGAAGCTGACGACAACGGCGATGGAGTGATTGGTTTGCGAGAATTCCAAACTCAGTTTCGTTCTTCAACTTCCGCAATTGCAAGCCTATGGGTACCGTCCACGACGGTGCCGCCACAGGGCCAGGACAACGTCTCTCGATCTGTGCTGGAAGATCTTACAAAGATCGCAGTGGCGACTCAAAATATGCTGAGTGCTGTCCCCGGTATTCCACGGCAAGGAGGTCGACCCAAATTGGCCACTCTGCATCATTTTGCTTGTTCAGGAGGAACATTGATAGCTCGCAACCTACAAGCCATGAGGAGCGTGTTTCTATTGAGTGAGGTCGACCCGCTGAGTGACATGAATGTGCCACCGCACGCGCGACGCTTTGCGCCAACGGACATGTTACGGCACATGCGAGAAGTGCACAAGACGCCGGCTGAGCAATTCTTCAATGATTCCGACGTGGCGATCGTTTTCCTCGAGTCAATGGATGCGCTACGTCGACGAGCTGCTCTGAAAGTGCCTTCGAAAAGCCTTGTGTTGCGGGATCATGCGCACTCACATTTTTGTCGGCAATCACACGTTCTTGCGCGCCCTACCGTTCGGGCTATTCTTGAGACGAGGTTTGATGTGCACAGTGCCATCACAGTTCGCCATCCCATGTCTTCGTACTTGTCACTGATTGCCAACGGATGGGACGACATTGGCAGCCTGGACGAGTGAGTGTGCTCGCTATGAGCGCGGCCAGGGTTTTACAAGTACATATCGTGTTCACGCATAGTGTGCGATCATGTTGCAACAGGTATTGCCGAAGATATTTATTGTTCCTTCGCACCCATGCCGGCGCGACCATTTTTCGGTACGAATCGTTCGTTCGCAGCCCAGCGAAGGTATGTCGGCGTCCGTGAAGAGTGTGTTGGCACACAATGCGACATGTTGCATTCGATAACGGAGCTGCTCGTTGTGAAGATATTGCGTGATATAAGCGAAGTACTCCAAACGGAGTACGATCCCGGATTTGCTGATGCCGTCGACTCCACTCTAATGTCGGGTGGCAGTGGACGAATTAATTCATCCATCCCACAGATGCTGCCAAACCGGTGAGTTTTAGCTACTTCACTTGCATTCATGGATGCCGATGTGCGTTGTGACTACTCCGCTACCTCAAAGGCCCATGCCATCGCGCGTGCGATCAGAACTTGCGAACGGAGCTCCGCACTACGACAGACTCTGTGCGGCGTTGGGCTACGATCCCAACTACATGAACGGCATGGACGGCCCAGTGCACGGTGCATCAACCACGGCAACAAAAGAGAAGGGAACAACTAATAATGGCGGTGCAACGATGTCGTTCGTAGTTTCGTATTGCTCAGCGCACGTTTCCTCTTTCGTTTACGGCACGTTGACGCTCATGTAGATATCGACAAAAACAATTACAAGAGTCTCAGCAACGAGCACGTGAAGCAGCAAAAGCATTTCAAGTGCGTGTTCGTTTGATCATAACCCTTGTCCCGCGTCGCGGGAAAATGCAGCGTGTCACGTCAGCGCCTGTGGTTGTGTGATAGCCACCTGCAAAGAAAAGGCGTTCGAGGACCGAAAGATTTGTTGTTACCGAACTGTAAACAAAAACGCTAAACGCGTCGCTAGCGCAAAGCGTGAGCTATTTACTTTCGTCCGCCATCGCCGCGCAGCTTGGACAGGGCCTTCCCGAAGTGCCGCGCAGTCACTGTGTCAGCTTCTTCGATGTTTTCACGCAAAGCCGCAAGTGCAGCCTCTTGGCACACACGAGCAATATCAGCACCGGTGGCGCCTTGTTGTTGCAATTCTGTTGCAAGGCTCTGAAAGTCAACCGAATTATCGCTGGGGTGGCCGCCAAATTCTGAGCGAGTGCAATCCACAGGCATACTTCGGCAGCAAGTCGACAAAATGTCATGGCAATCCCGCTCCGTTGGCATGGACACCTCCACAATGGAGTCGATGCGCCCTGGTCGAAGCAAGGCCTGCCATGGAGAGACGCGGGACAATAAACACAGCGTTCGCGCACAACGGCAAACATGACAACACTAAGTCTACTACGTACCTTATCAAGTGCAGCGATATTGTTTGTTGCCGCAACGAAGACAATTCTTTGTTTCGAATCAACGCCATCCATTTCGCTCAAGAGTGTAGTTAGCATCCTCTCGTTCAAGCCAGAGAAACCGGGGCCGCCACCTCCAGACAAGTTGCGAGCTGTCACCAGCGCGTCGATTTCGTCGATAAACAACACAGATGGACTTTCTTCTCGAGCTTTGCGGAAGAGAGCCTACGTGGTTTCGAGTGATCAGTGAGGAGTAGTACTTGAGCAACCCAATGAATCATGTAGTCGATACACACCCTGAGAGTCTTTTCGCTGTCACCAAGATACTTTGAAAATATCTCCGTAGGCTTGACCGAAAAGAACTGGACACCATATGTACGCAGAACCGTTGCCAGAGACATGGCAAACAGTGTCTTGCCGCATCCCGGAGGCCCGCTCAACAAAATACCAGAAGTGGGTTGAACTCCGAGCCGAACGGCGCTATCGGGATCACTGAATTGACCGATGACGAGGCGATTCAAGGCCGCTTTGATGTTGTGATATCCTCCAATATGTTGAAACGGCTGAGCTGTATCAACGACGGCACGGTCGGATGTAGCCGGATCTTGCTCAATGGACTGCAATGCAAAACGAAAACGGACGCGTTACAGCCACTGACAAAGGAATATGGCACCAGGTGTGATCTCAAGTGCACAACACCTGGCCGGCTTGCAGAAGAGCATCTCCTTGAGCGGCCGCGCTGAACTCGTTCACTGACTTTGCTTGTCGTTGAAGTTGCTGTGCTTGCTCCGCGGAACTGAAGCATCCGCGTGACAAACACTGCATTTTTACGACCTCTAGAACTCTTCGCAACGACATTCCGGCGGTCACACTCGCAACAGTTTCTATTTCTCTTTCCAACTCAGCGCTGACATTGCCGATGTGATTGCAATGTGACAGCGAATGAGCAACAATGCTCCGCCGCTGCTGTATTGACGAAAAAGAGTGAACGATTCGCCGAGTGCACTTTTGGGAAATTAATCTCCAACCTCTGGATACGCGGGCCTGCTTGCGCTCGTCATAAATACCCGATGTTGCAATTAACAAGCCGGCAGGGGTGTCGAGAGCTTCGCGGATGGACACCTGCACATAGTCAACCCGTACAAAATACCTGAGCAAGCCCGTTTCTAAACCGTTTGAGAAATCGATAGACAACGCAAAATAGTACTACCTCTGCAATTGAATCATCAGCAAGCTCCAGGACCGTATCTGCATCATCGATAAAGAATGCGTGTACATGGGGCGCACGCTGAGAGGTTTGCACAGTTGCCACGTTCAGCTCGTCGAAGGCCGCTTTGTCCTCGTTGAAGACATGTATATGGATGTTCAACGCTTTATTCTGTCCTATGTTGGCAATGGTCTCTCGACACCATCGCAGAAGGGTTGATTTTCCGGATTCCGGCGTGCCTTCAATAAGAATGTGTCTCCCAAAGTGGTGTGGTAGCAACGCAAATTCTCCATCCGCGGACAATGTCGCACCGTCCTCGTCTTTTAGGGCCAACATAACGCTCGTTTCTATTTGAGACTGCAGTGCACTAGCAGTCTCCGAGAGCCCGGGTGGCAGCGGCATGCTCGCTACATTTGGGCTCATCTGAGGCTTGTAGCTGACATTTTCAATGATGACCGTGGTTTCCGATGTTACTGCAGCAAATGTCTTGCTTCCGGCTGTGGGTTCGACCGGAAACAAGCCGACAATTTTGCATGGGATGCCCTTTCCAAGCAAGTGGATTCCACAGACGCCACCTTCAACGACTACATGGCCCCGAAGCTGTCGCAGAGCAGCACGCGCGGCCACATCACGGTTGCAGAATGTCTGTTCGAGCAGCTGCAGTTTAACAGATGCGGCATAACTAGCTGCTTGCAGAGATCGATCCGAGCACAACTCCACCTCTGCCGGCATGTACCGGCTGAAAACTTCGTTGAGTACGACCACATTGTGCGATTCCTTGGGAAGTGTTGCATCTTCGAGGACTCGAAACACTCCTAATATTTGCTGCGACCTTTCCACACGCGTCTGGCCCTTGACAATGCACAGACTCAAGTGCGGTGCTCCAATTGTGGCGGCAACGCTCGGACTGACTCGAATGCTCCAAACCGACGGGCTAACTCCACTACTTGAGAGCGGTGGGAAGAGACAGCTCGCAGTACTTGCCGTACATTTCGGTCGCAGACTCATGGTGGAATGATCAGAACTTCATGGTGGAGCGATCAGAATTTCCACAAATCTTCGTTCATACGACGCAGTCTATTCGTGAAGTCATAGCCCACTGAGGGTACTGCATCGACCAAGACCCAACTCGCTTCATCGGTGTGCTGGGAGAACGTCATTTGACTTGCTCCCCTCGGCGATGTCTCTGAAAAAGTTTCAACGTTTAAAGATATTGCTTCTTGTTCCTAACTCTTGCGCTCCTGCTCTCGCATTGTTCATTCACTGGACTGTTAACCTCCATCGCATTTTCCGACAACTCTTTCAACTCCGCGTTCCGCCGGACACTCCCCATGAGAACACAAACACATCAAAGAACGAGTGGTTGTTGCAGTGGACGCTGCGGACGAAATCGCCGCCGCCTCCGCCGCCGCCGCCGCCGCCGTCTTCGTCATCTTCGTCTTCGTCATCTTCGTCTTCGCCTTCGCCTTCGCCTTCGTCTTCGTCTTCGTCTTCGTCTTCGTCGGAAACTCCGAACGACAGCAACTTTGACGACACGTTCAACAGGTGCGTACGGTCACGGTTGAACTGACCTATCAAAGCGGGGCTCTGGATTTGCGCGACGAAAATGCGCACCGCGTGTGCGTACACGAGAAAGTCATGGCGCAGGAAACTCGCCAACGTAGCTTGTCGGCAAACCTGCCGCACGTGCGTGATCGTCTCTTGATTCTCTGGCGATGCCTTAATTACTTTCGGCCGGCCCTGACGGCGTCCACCGGTGAGTGCAGCTGCGCGGAGATCCCCGTCGTTCGTGGCGATAGAGAAAAGGTAAAGTGACATCCCATAGTGTTCCTGGAGTCCAATCACGGAGAAGCGGTCGTCGAGTCCGCTGGCTATTTCGCGCGCCGTGCGAAGCAATGGGACTTCAACTCGGCTGCCGATCGCGCGAGGCTGCGGTCCTCGAATGACGAGGTGTTCCGCGCGCAAGTCTGCGCGTCCAAGCGAGCGGAGTTTCCGCGTCCAGCACGTAGTATGCTGCGAATTGCACTTCCCGCCACACTCCCCAAGCGTGTGCGAAAGCTGAGCAACACTGAAGTCCGACCATCGGTTCACGAACAACGCGAAGCGCGCCGCTCGGCCCGGCGTTCGAGACACGTTGTGCGTCCACTTCCCGTACGAGTCGCAGAGCTGATCCCGTTTGAAGCGGCCGTTCGGGTTGGCGTAGTTGCAAAACTTGAACGCGGAAATTATTCGGAACAGTGGGTTACGGAACATGGTGAAGTAGTGGCAACTGTCAGCGTCGCCAAGCATGTCGTCGTCGGCTAGAATGTCGCACACGCCGTTGGAGTACCCGCCGATGATCCAAGGTTTGTCGAACTTGTCTTCCTCGAAGCGTCCCGCGCGACAAGCAGCAATGGAGCTTGCTTGGCCGTGCGCAACAGGTGGCGACTGCACCTTCTTCTTGCGTATGATCTGTTTCGTCGTGGTCCCTCCGCATTTGTTTTGATGCAAGTATACATGGTGTGCGGCTTCGCGAGTACGGCGCAGTCCGGTCCACATCGACGAGGACGAGGACGAGGACGAGCTCGTCGACAGCGAATCGATGAAAACATTGGGGATAGAATGCTGTGGCTGCTGGAAGTACGGTGTGGAAATTGGCAGGTCCTGCAACGGGCTTGCGACTTGCAATATTGTCCACCAAATCAAGGCCAGGGCACATGCACGAGAAGCCGACCGGCAACGACGGCTAGTGTTCATAGCCATGAAGTGCGTCGGAAAATGCGCGCACGCGCGCACGCTACTCCGCTAAGATGGCCAGCCAGCGAAACACCGCATAGGCGTGCAAGTTTGGAAGAAAAAACCAAGACAAGTTTTCACTGCATCGACAAGGGTCACACTGCATGCCCTGTTTGCAACACTCTCTGCGATGCAAGCTTGCCACCACAACATTGAAGTATGTCTCACAAGCTTGGTCCTTCGACACAGCTTCTATCTCCCAACAATCGTCGACGTCGCAATACAGCGATGGCGAGACATCATCATCACCGAAAACGTCAGTGTGCTGCCAACACAACAACTTTCTTGAACAACGTTAGCCGCATAGCAAAAGTGTTTTGCCGGCCGCGGCGACTTTGTAAGCGGCGTTTCGACCTCGAAGAAGATCGCCAAGAGAGAGACAGAGAGACAACACACAACGCACAACTACACAACCGCACCGAGAACCAACAACAGTCCAAACCACAACACTGCTTGCTGACGGGCGGGAGGAAGTTTGCACCGCGCGCGAAACTCCGTTATGATCGGCACTCCGGCGACGAGCCCCTGTACGAAAAGTACGATGACTGTCCCTTGCTTTTCGTCCCCGAACATCGATCGCCTGCGCGTTTTCCCGCGTTTGTTTGACCCTTGCATCGACCGACGTGTTTGCAACACGCGACGTGCGACGTGCGACTGCATCGATTACATGGCATAGGAGTGAATGATACTTGATACTCGACCTCAATGCGAGCGGTGAGCACACTTCGACGTTACGGTGGCGATGGATGAACAACAGCTATTGGCCGGACAACGAACAGTTCGCGCCAGTGGGAAGGAGGCGTTGAATGGTGTGTGTGTGCGTGAAGTGGGCTGTCTTTTCTGCTACGAACGAACGAGCGCCACAATAAGCGTGTGGTGTGGTGTGGGCGCTGTGGCGGAGCAGGCTAGCGGCGGACTACAAGATCTTGCCGCATCCCCGACTTCAACTCTGCCTCCGCGTCAAGAGAGAAACAACGTAACACTTAAACGGTTGTGGTGGGCACTGCCTCGGTGAAACATCGCGAGTCCGACTCTTTGGCCTTTGAAGTGTGTGGGTGGCGGGTCGCTTTTGTTTCAGCACTTTCCTGGGCAACGCAGGAGGTTGTAGATAGCAAATCCGATCCAAGACGCTTTCGCGAATGTCATAGCCGCCTACACACAACAAACACGTATGTTTTAGTTGAACGTGGCGAATGCGTGCTGCGCCGTATTCACGGGAAACTCCAGCGAACACCACATACAGGGAAAATTTCGAGACCCTCGATGACTAAGTTGCAACCATCAGCTCGGTTACACTGGTATTGGTCGGCGAAAAAGATCAAGCTGCCCGTCAACGCGAAGATGTTGAAGATGCCCTGGCGACAAACAGCAGTCTAGCTGAGAACTGGAGCACCCCTGGCATTGCAACCAAGTTCAAGTCCAGACAACTCACCTCCGCAAATCTGCGCACCGGCAAATCGCGATAGATTGCGTAGTAGAGGAACACTCCAAGCAACTACACACGAAAAGCAGTTCAAAGTGTTGAGGAGCGTTGTGCGAAAGACATCGGGGCGGGCGGGGGCGGGTGCGCGAAAATCATCTTGGCGGTTGCACCTGGTGAAGCTCCGTCAAGACGAACAGAACGAGCTGCTTCTGCGATTCGGATTCCGAGTCGCCGACCACAGCTTCCAAGCGAGCCAAAACTCCGTCGTCTGCACATTCTGCGTCACACAACCGCCGCAATGCAGACACATTCGTGAATTGACGCTGCGTGAGAAGCCAAATCACAGGTCCAATTCGTTGTGTTGAAGCGCAGACACGCGAATTACACGATACACTCACCGGCTTTGTTGAACAAGGAGAAGTTGACGCTGGCAAGCGCGAAGTAGAAAAAGTGCGTGTTGAGCAAGTACGATCGCACGCTGACAACGTCGCAGCCTTTGAGTTCACGGCACGCGTTGGGTTCGCTGTGCGTGTAGGCAACTGTGAAGCACATCAGCACAAGCGTTGCCACGAGCGGTGCCTTCCACGACAACAAGTGGTGCACGAGGAAGTCTCCGAGCGGGCCGATGGGTCCGATGTATGGCAACTCCACGGGTTCGGGCGTGGCGGAAGCCGGGGAGTTGTAGAAAGCCAGCCACAAACAAGCTGCGGCAATCACGGCGTTTGGCGACGTAATCCACGAGATGATGCCCGGGTTGTTGCCCCATCGTGTAGACGAAGGTGCGGAAGAGGCGGCCGCGGTTGACGCAGGTGATGCCGCTTCCTCATCCTCAACGTCGGCCGTCGGCTCTTCGGCCTCCTCTGGTTCGTCGGCCTCCTCCGGTTCTTCGGCCTCCTCCGGTTCTTCGGCCTCCCCCGGTTCTTCGTCCTTTTGCGGCTCGTCTTCGCCTCCACTTTCCGCATCGCTGGCCTCGTCTGCACTGGGCTCGTACAACTCAAGTGCCCTTGTGCGCTCGGCCTCATCTTCCACGAGCCGCTCCACGAGCACAGGCTTGTTACCAGAGCACTTCAAAGACCGGCGGCGAAGCTCGGCCTTCAACTCCACGACTTTCCAGCTGCTGAAGTCGTCCATCGCGATATAGCCACAAAAAGCTGTCTTGAAAGAAAGAAAAATGTACGTGTGTATGTGAAAACTTGCTTGAAACCAACGCTGATCTGGAACGGAAAAAATATGATGACAAGAAACCCTACAACGCGCACTGTCGTCGCTGTCACTCTCAGCACGACGCAAATAGCTCTGACGTCGCCAACGTACAAACCACAAAGCCGTGCATGGCAATCGGAACACCGAAACCGATCGTCACTTCTTCAGTGACAGTCTCCGCCGCAGTGCAGTGCCCACTCAAGTTGCGCGACATTCTCACAGCTTCCAACTTCGTGCCGTCATCAACTTCACCATCATCATGCCATGCTTCCACCTCCCACCTCCCAGAAGCTCGCGGACTCCGTCGCGTGCGATGCGTCCAGGGTTAAAGACGTACGTAGAGGCAGGGAGGCAAGCAGGCAGGGAGTCGGGAGGGAGGGAGGGAGGGAGGAGAGACAGCGAAGGGAGGGAGGGAGGTGTCGTCGTCGTTCGTTGTTCGTCGTTCGTTGTTCGTCGTTCTTTGTTCTTGCCGAAAGTGCGCCAAACGGCAGATTCAAAACTGAGGCTGAGTGCGGAACAACGACGACGACGACGACGACGACGACGTTGTTATCATCGTTCGTTCGTTCGTTTGTTCGTTCGTTCGTTCGTTCGCTGTCGTCGTTTGCTGTCGTCGTTCGCTCGTTCGTGGACCCACGGAAAGCCTTCGTTTTGTTAGCGACGTTGGATGCTCGTTGGTGGCTCGTTGGTTACTCGTTGGTTTGAACGCGGGTGGTCGTTGATGCGTGCATGTCGCGGATGCAATGGTACTTGTCGTGAACGACGGTTCATGCGCTTGCAAGCACGATGAACGAAGGGACTACGATGCGATACGATACCTGACATTGAAACATGCACGGCTGAAGTGTGAAGCGCGCATCCGTGCGATCGTGCAGTTTCACTGTGAAGCACAATGGCGTTGTGTTTGTTAGGATCCGTGGGTGGTGCCGTAACATGGCCGGCCGCGGCAGGTGCTTGTGTTGATGCTACACCTGCCGGCCATTGGTCTCCAACAAAGCGTGGGCGCGAGTTCGAACGACGAGAAAAAAGTTCCCACCCGCAAAAACAAGCAACGTCCCTCGTCGACGAAACACAGGGCAGATCGCCACGAGAGGTTCTCTTCGCGCTGTGCAGCACCCCGTCGACCGGTTGTCGCCGCAGGAATTGAACCCACATCCACGCCCCCAGCGCGCTCTCGTCCGAAAGATGGAAAACTCGTCTGTCCTCAAAGGATTGATGTACGGTGGCTTTGCATCCATGCTCGCCGACATCATCACGCTCCCGATCGACACAACGAAGACTCGACTTCAGTTGAGCGGCTCCGGAAGCATCAAGTGAGTTTCGCTGCATGTCTGCAGTTGTCGTCAGAACCTCGCAAGTTTTCACAACCAGAGTGCTCAACTGACTTGCCACTCACGTGTGTGCGCGCCACACTTTATAGGTACAACGGCGCGTTAGATTGCATTCGGCAGACAGTGTCCAAAGAGGGCGTCAGTGCACTGTGGAAGGGCTTGGAGCCCGCTCTGTGGCGGCAGGCAACGTATGGCAGCATGCGTTACGGTTTCTACGCCCCGATCAAGGACCTCATTCAGCCTGGAGTTTCAAAGAAGGACATGCCGCTGTGGGTACGTAGCGCAATGCTTCGTCCATTTCCACATTGCCACGTGCCGCCGGTGCTGTACGTGCTTGCTGGTTGTCTGGTATTGTTACTCAAAGAGCCGGTGTCAATCCCATTTCAGGCCAAGATCGTTGCCGGTGGCGGCTCAGGAGCTCTCAGTTCTGCCCTCGCGAACCCAACTGACTTGGTGAAGGTTCGGATTTGAATGAATGCTTGCCTCCGCTTCCACGTTGCGGATGTTTGTGCGTCATCGTGTCCAATGTTGATGTCCGCTCTGCAGGTACGCATGCAAGGATCCGGCTCTGGCGCAGGCGGTGGCCACAACTACCGATGGTTCTTGAGCGCACTCGTCGGAATCATTAAAACCGATGGTGTCGCTGGACTGTACAAAGGAGTTGCTCCCACCGTTGCGCGAGCAGCAGTTCTCGCAGCGGCTGAACTGGCGTCTTACGACCAAATCAAGGGCGAATTTCTCGAGAGGTACTTGGCGCTCCGTTGCTGATGCTACAAAGTGTCACATCACAAACTTGACGCTGACACAATGTTCAAACTGTCGCCGGTTTATTTCCAGGAACATTCTGCAGGAAGGCTTGGCGCTCCACGCCAGCGTCGCAATGTGTGCGGGGTTCATTGGTGCATTTGCGTGCAACCCGTTCGACGTGGCCAAGTCTCGTGTGATGGACCAGCCCGCCGTAGCGGCCGGCGAAGCTCCGCTCTACAAGGGCATGCTTGATTGCTTCGGCAAGACAGTCGCGAATGAGGGTGTTGGTGCTCTGTGGAACGGATTTATCCCTGCATGGGCTCGCGTGGGTCCACGTGTGGTGATTATTTTCATTTGCATGGAGCAGCTCAAAAAGCATTTCGGCTGATTGTTTTCCACTCCATAGTGTGGCTTCCAGGGGTGTAATTAAAAACTGGAACTCTAAACAATACGGAAAGCGAACTTGTTGGTTCGGATTACCATTATCACATAGAGAGATGTTGATGATGCGTGTGGGGTTGTTGATTGATGTGTGCTCGCGGCCCGGCGTCGTTGGCTTTAAGCCTCGCCGCATTCGTAGTGGATGAAAGCTGGGATCTCGATCGAAACGCCGGCCTGGAGAGCAGCACCACAGAGTTGAACAGCGAGTGAACTCAGGAACGCAACAATAAAACGGCAGGAAAAGAACATGAAATCGTACCTTTTTACCGTGTTCTTTCAGGATCTTCTCGACGGACTTCTTGTCGTCCATTACGAAGCCTTGCTTGACAAGGACAGTTTCACTGAAGAACTTGTTCAAACGGCCCTTGACAATCATGTCCACTTTGTCGGCGGGCTTGCCACTCTTGATTGCCTCTTCTGCGAGGATTTCTTTCTCCTTGTTGACTGCCTCCTCTGGCACATCATCTGTCGTTCGGTACTTGGGCTTCACTGCGACGACGTGCATGGCCAACTGCTTCGCAAGGGCGTCGAGGCCGTCCACAGAACCACTGCTCTTGAGCTGTACAAGCGCAACGCTGGTCCCGCAGTTCGATCCTGCTCCATTGTGAACGTAGGACGACACAACCTCGGTTGCGGGGTCAAACTCTAAGCGAGCTGCACGGCGCAACTCGATGTTTTCCCGCATAGTGGCTACGGCTCTTGTGACCACTCCACGAACATCACCGTCGTCAGTGCTCACCGGTGCATTAAGGAGTGCCTCGCGATCGATGTCCGGGCCAGCTCCTGTCACAAGTGAAGCGGCATCAAGGGTGGTGTTCAAGATGGTGTCGACCATCTCTGCAAAACTCTCGTTCTTTGCAACAAAGTCAGTTTCGCTGTTGATTTCCACAATGGCAGCAACCCCGTCGCGGACAGCGCAGCCGACGAGACCCGCTTTGGTTTCACGGCCGGACTTCTTCTCGGCAGTTTGCACGCCGTTCTTGCGGAGCCAAGCAATTGCCTTGTCCATGTCACCATTGACTTCGTCGTTGGCGAGGGCAGTCTTGCACTCCATCATGGGGGCACCGGTTACTTGGCGAAGCTCTTTGACCATGGCAGCAGTGATTTTCGTCCCGAAAGAGCGGCGGCCTTGGCGGATGCCAAAGGCGATCATGGATCGTGAGAACATCATTGTGTTGTGATCACGTGCAGACTTTCAGGCGACGTTTGCCAACGCAAGCTATGAAAATGCGACTTTGATTCAGAGTTATTGGTTTGGCCTCGCGGTTTAGGTCTGGCACTGCGTGATTCATCCCTTGATTCTACCTCAAACGTCGCCGTCGCCACCGCCTCCGGTGGTTGCTTTCTGCGCATTCGCCGTCTGCACTCACAACAACACATGCTCCTTCTTCGCCTTCGCGCAAGCTCCTTCTTCGCCCTCATCTGATTCTGCCATATTTCATCGTCGTAGCTTGTTGGTGTCGCCGTGGATCCAGCCAATGAATTTGCTCTCGTGCTACAGAGTGCTACATAGTGCAACATCATCGTCGTCATCAGTGCCGTCCTCATTATCGTCGTCGTCGTCGTCGTCGTCGTCGTCGTCGTCGTCGTCGTCGTCGTCGTCGTCGTCGTCGTCGTCGTCGTCGT
>ENA-OWNT01002617-OWNT01002617.1-seawater-metagenome-genome-assembly--contig:-NODE-2617-length-18480-cov-17.013585_pt1 | contig 18480 bp, 17 predicted proteins | sample MGYA00238136_ERZ651165 | MGnify/ENA primary metagenome ERZ651165 (study PRJEB26861, sample SAMN08777766) | seawater metagenome | isolation source: coastal seawater | place: USA: Florida | collected...
ATCACGACGAGCGCGCCGGGTACCGCCACCGCCTTGTTCATGATGCGGGGGCTAATCACGTAGGACTCGACCTGCATATAGATCAGGTAGTAGATCGCTGCCGCGGCGCCAGTCGCTGGAGACGCGGCGAGGCAGACGAGTGAAATGATGATCGCACCGGTAAGGGTCCCGACGAGCGGCACAAGCGAGCTGAGGAACGCGATGAAGGCCAGCAGGATCGGTACGGGTGCGCCGATGATCGTCAAGAAAATCAGACTCAGCACGCCGTTCACGGCACCGAGAGTCAGTTGGCCGATCACGTACCGGCCGACTGCTCCGGTGATGTCCTGGCCTACGTCGGTGAATCCGGCGCGCGAGCTGGCCGGCACGAACCGGGCGGCGTACCGCTTCATCGAGTCGAGCGAGATGGCGAAGTAAAGGGTGAGGATCAGCACAATGGTGGCGCCGGTGATGCCGCCCGCTATGCCCGCACCGACCGCAAAAAGACCGCCGGTCAGTGCGCCGATGTTGTTCGGGTTGCTGAGCCAGATCCCGATCGCGGCGGCGGTGTCCTCGACCCAAGTCGAGCCGCTGAATGATCCGACCCAGGCGACGAAGTCGCTGTTCTTGAAGTCCTTGACGATCGCTGGCCAGTTATTAATAGTGTTGGCGACCTGTTCGACAACGATCGGTACGATGACGGCAATAAGGGCGACGAAGACCCCGATCACGGCAGCGAAGACGATGAGAATCGCCGTCCAGCGCGGCATGCCCCGCCGCTGAAGCCAACTGACCACCGGGTCAAGGCCCAGCGCCAGGAACAGAGCGAGAGCAACGTAGAGGATGACGGTGCTGAGCTGCCCGATGATTACGCCGAGAAACAGGGCCACAAGCACGCCCAGCGCGCCGACAAAACCGACGCGGAACGCGTGGATGCGCAACTCGGGGGCTGTCGAGCGGGAGGTGAGCGCGGCCTCGGCCGTTGGGGCCGCGCCAGCTGCGCGGCGGGAAATCATCGTTGGCTCCACATGGGAGCGAAGCTACACCCGGGCGTGTGGTCACGGGCAGGGGCGAAGGTCCTCCGGCAAGCGCCGCGGGTGCGCGCCATCGCCCGGCGCGGCGTGCCGGCGGGTTCGTTCCACGTGGCGTGTGTGACCTCCCAGCCTCACACTCAACACGACGACTATGCCCACGCCATCGCAGTCGTGAGGCCGGGTTCAGCCGCCAGCCCGGGCCACGCGGGCGCAGATTGCCGGCGAGGCGGCCTCGCCTCAGGCGGCGGCCGCGGACTCCAGGAGGATTCCCAGTTCCTCCAGCGCGTTCTCCGCTTCCGTGAGGCTGCAGCGGGCCGGGAGGGCGTCGGCCGCGACGGCCAGCTCCACCTCGCAGCCGCATTCGAAGTCCTCGGTCATGACCTCCAACAGCGACCGGGCGTCGACGCCGGGCCTGCCGTCCTTGCTGATGGTCACCGGCAGGCCGGTGGCCGTGACGGCCCGGACAAATACGGCCGCCGGCCGGGCGTGGAGGCCGATGGCGGCCGTGACGATTGCCTTACGAACTGGCAACGGGACTCCCTTGTACTGTTGTTTGTTCTGCTGGTGCTGACGGTGGAGGGCTGTTCCTCACGGCAGTTGTCCTGCAAGACGGCTGATCTGGAAAACTGCGTTCATCACAACGGGCCCTGTTCGGTTCAGTTGTGCTTCGCGACGGGCGGACCCATGACCGCAGTTCTGTTCCCCACCTTCAAGGGTAGCCGCGGGGGAGGGGCCCGGACGACTTGCGACGCCCGGTGGTCTAGACCTGCCGGGCTGCTGGCTTACCCTTGATACATGACTGTATTATCCACGCCGGAACACCCTTCGAGGCTGGGCCATGGCCTCCTCTAACGCGGCCCGGATGCTTGGCGAGATCGACAGGAAGAGCGGCATCCCGATCTACGTGCAGCTGCGGGAAATCCTGCGGGCGCACATTGCTGCCGCATGCCCGCCGGGTTCGGCTTTGCCGTCGGAGCGTGACCTCGCCGAGCGGTTCGGCCTCGCCCGGATGACTGTCCGCCAGGCCATCGATGCGCTCGTTGGTGAGGAAGTGATCGAACGCGTCGTGGGGCTGGGCACGTTCGTGCGCAAGCCGAAGCTGGATCTCCAGGTCAAGCTGACGTCCTACAGCGAGGAGATGCAGCGCCGCGGCATGGTTCCGGCGGCCAGGGTCCTGAGTTTTGAACAGATCGGCGCCAGCGCCTTCCTGGCCCGTGAGCTGCAGTTGGAGGAGGGCACACCCCTGGTCCGGTTCCGGCGGCTCCTGCTGGCCGACAACGAGCCCATGAGCGTGGACGAAAACTTCATCCCGGCGCACCGGGTGCCTGGCCTGCTCGACGGCGAGCCGCCCACGTCCCTCTACAACGTTCTCAGCGAACGCTACGGCCTGGTCATGGAATGGGGCGAGGACATGATCGAGGCGACGGCCGCATCGCCGTCGACGGCCCGGCTCCTGAATGTCGAGGTGGGGACTCCGTTGCTGAAGATCCAACGCCACGCTTTCGTGGCCCGCGCCATGGTCGACTACTCCGTGTCCTACTACCGCGCCGACCGTTACAAACTCTGGGTGCCGCTGCAGCGGCCCGGTGTCCGGCCCACCCGCAACTACGCCTCGGGGTACCGCCCGTAGCCACAGCAACGCGGGGTCACTTCGCGCCCGTTAATCCCCCCGGGATGGACGCGAAGTGACCCCGCGTTGCTGTTGTTCTTTGGAACGCAGGAAGGCCCGGTCCCTTGGGGGACCGGGCCTTCCTGTCGTGACGTTGCCTAGTGGCTCAGCGTCTTCTGCGTGTCTGCTGCTTCGATGGCCTCGTGGCCGCCGTGGTGGCCGTGGGCGGCCTCCAGCTCAGCGGGCGTGACCGGGGCAACCCGGTCCTCGAAGAACCAGCGGGACAGCTTGGCGCGGCGGTTTTCCTTGCGGTCCACGACGCCGTTTTCGTTCGGCACCGCGGGAAGCGGGGCCGGTGACTCGAAGCCGACCAGCTTGTAACGCTTGTACTCGTCCAGCGGGGCGTGGACCTCGATGAACTCGCCGTGCGGCAGGCGCACGATGCGTCCGGTTTCGCGGCCGTGCAGGGCAATCTCGCGGTCCTTGCGCTGGAGCGCCAGGGCGACGCGCTTGGTCACGATGAAAGCGATGACCGGGCCGATGAAGAACAGTGCGCGCAACCAGTAGGTCACATCGTTCAGGGCCACGTGGAAGTGGGTGGCGATGAGGTCCGAACCTGCTGCTGCCCACATGACGCAGTACCAAACGAAGCCGGCCATGCCGATTGCCGTACGGGTCGGAGCATTGCGGGGACGGTCCAGGACGTGGTGCTCGCGGTTGTCCTTGGTGATCCAGCGTTCGATCCACGGGTAGGTGAACATGACCGTGAAGAGAATGCCCGCCGGGACAAGGGCCGGCAGCAGTACGTTGAAGGTGAAGACGTATCCGAACCACACCTGCTCGACTTTCCAGTCACCGATCGTGCCCGGCATCAGGCGCAGGGCGCCGTCAACGAAGCCGATGTACCAGTCAGGCTGCGTGCCTGCCGACACCGGCGAGGGGTCGTACGGGCCGTAGTTCCAGATCGGGTTGATGGTGAAGAACGCGGCCATGATGGCGACGACACCGAACACGATGAAGAAGAACCCGCCGGCCTTCGCCGCGTAGACCGGTCCCAGGGGGTAGCCGACGACGTTGCCGTCGTTGCGGCCGGGGCCGGGGTACTGCGTGTGCTTGTGCACAACCACCATGAAGAGGTGCATCACGATCATCAGCAGGATGAGCGCGGGAACCAGGAGGATGTGCAGCATGTACAGACGGCTGATGATCATGGTGCCCGGGAACTCGCCGCCGAAGAGGAAGAACGAGGTGTAGGTGCCGATGACCGGGATGGACTTGATGACGCCGTCGATGATGCGCAGACCGTTGCCGGAGAGCAGGTCATCGGGGAGCGAGTAGCCGGTGAAGCCTGCAGCCATGGAGAGGATGAGCAGGACGCTGCCCACCACCCAGTTCAGCTCACGCGGCTTGCGGAACGCGCCGGTGAAGAACACGCGGAGCATGTGCACGGACACCGAGGCGACAAACAGCAGGGCTGACCAGTGGTGCACCTGGCGCATGAACAGGCCGCCGCGGACATCGAAGGAGATGTTCAGGGAGGAGCTGTAGGCCACGGACATCTCGACGTTCTTCAGCGGCGTGTACGAGCCCGCATAGTGCGTTTCCGCCATGGACGGATCGAAGAAGAAGGTCAGGAATGTGCCCGAGAGGAGCAGGATGACGAAGGAGTAAAGCGCCACCTCGCCGAACATGAATGACCAGTGGTCCGGGAAGACCTTCCGGCCGAATTCGCGGAGAATTCCGGATCCGCCAACACGCTGGTCGACGAAGTCGGTGATGCGGCCGCCTTTGGTCTTGGCGACGAAGACGGGGGCCTCAGGAGTTAGGGATGAGGACATGCTGCTCACGCTCCCAGTAGCTCGGTCCAACAGGTTCATGGAAGTCGCTCGTGGCGACCAGGTAGCCCTCGGAATCCACTGCGATAGGCAGCTGGGGGAGAGGACGGCTGGCCGGGCCGAAGATAACCTTGCACTGCTGGGTCAGGTCGAAGGTTGACTGGTGGCACGGGCACAGCAGGTGGTGGGTCTGCTGCTCATACAGGGCAACAGGGCAACCAACGTGGGTGCAGATCTTGGAGTAAGCAACGATTCCGTTGTAGGCCCAGTCTTCGCGCCCGGGGGAGGGGTGGAGCTCTTCCGGGTTCAGGCGCATCAGCAGAACGACGGACTTGGCCTTCTCGTTCAGCTTGCCTTCGCTCAGTTCGTTCAGCCCATCGGGGATGACGTGGAACGCCGAGCCGATGGTGACATCCGCGGCCTTGATGGGGGTGCCGTCGGGGTCGCGGGTGAGCCGCTTGAGCTTGCCGTCCTGGGGTGCCCACATGGTGTGGGCCAGCGTGTTGTCCGGCCGGGGGCCGAGGTCACCGAAGATGGCCAGGGCCGGCAGGGGCGCGAGGGCCACGGCGCCAAGCAGGGTATTGCGGATGAGCGGCCGGCGCTTGATGCCGGTTTCCTCCACGATGTCGTCGACGATGCGGACCGCAGCCTGGCGGTCTTCCTCGGTGCGGATCGCGTGGCGCTCTTCCGAGACCTCATGGTCCGGCATGAGGGCCTTGGCCCAGTGGACGATACCGGTGCCGATGCCCAGCATCGCGAACGCGGTGCCGATGCCCAACAGTGCATTCTGGAGGCGGATCGTGGCGATCGCGGAATCTTTCCCCAGATCGATCGCGAAGTACGCCACCAGGAATATCACGGTGCCAACGACCGAGATGCCGAACAGAAGGGCTACCTGCCGTTCTGCTTTCTTTGCCGCCTTCGGGTCCGTGTCAGCCAGGCGCAAACGATGCGGGGGAATTCCAGGATCCTGGAACTTCTCCACATCATTCTGACCACCCTTAGCTACGGTGCCCGAGTGGTTCGGACTGCCGTCACTATGGTTGCCCATGATTCGCCTCATCCTTCTCTCGTCTCGGCAAGTGCCGAGTTAGGTTTCAATTCAAACTGCTGACGGGTCAGCAGAAAATTCTTACAGGTGCAAGGTCCGCTTAGGAGGTGCGGGAGGTGAGCCAGATGGTGAACGCGATGATGACGCCCAACCCGGCAATCCAAACAAAGAGACCTTCGGAAACCGGTCCCAAAGCTCCAAGATCGGCGCCGCCGGGTGAACCGTTGGATTCGATCTGCTTCAGGAAGGTGATGATGTCGCGCTTGCCTTCGGGGGAGATGTTCGCGTCACTGAAGACCGGCATGTTCTGGGGGCCGGTCACCATGGCTTCGTAGATGTGCTGGCCGGAGACGCCCGCGAGGGCCGGGGCGAACTTGCCCCGGGTGAGTGCCCCGCCGGCAGCGGCGGCGTTGTGGCACATGGCGCAGTTGGTGCGGAAAAGCTCGCCACCCTTGGCGGCGTCGCCCTTCTCATCGAGCACACCCGCTTCGGGGATGGCCGGGCCGGGGCCGAGCGAGGCAACGTAAGCAGCCAGCTGCTTGGTTTGTTCCTCGTTGAACTGTGCCGGCTTCTGCTGGGCCTGCGGGCCGTTCATCTGCATGGGCATGCGGCCGGTGCCGACCTGGAAGTCAACAGCGGCGGCGCCGACGCCCACAAGCGACGGTCCCGCCTGCGAGCCGCTGGCACCCATGCCGTGGCAGGTGGCGCAGTTGGCGGCGAAGAGCTTGCCGCCTTCCTCTACGTCGCTTGCGCTGTAGGTGGTGGTGTCGGCCTTGGCCTGGTTGACGGTGGTGGCAACGGCGTACAGCCCACCCGTGACCAAGAGGCCCATCAGCAGCAGCGCAATTGCTGCCAGTGGGTGACGTCGCTTCTGCGAGAGTGCCTTCACGTGGTGGTTCCTTTATTCGATCCTGCGGTGGCTCCGGGAGCCGCTTCTTGAAATTCTGCCTCTTGTAGAAAAAGAGTCAAGTCTGGCTACTTGAGGACGTAGATGACCAGGAAGAGGCCAATCCAGACGACGTCCACGAAGTGCCAGTAGTACGAGGTGACGATCGCCGACGTGGCCTCAAAATGGCCGAACCTTTTCGCTGCGAAGGAGCGGCCCAGGATGAGCAGGAAGGCAATCAGGCCGCCGATGACGTGCAGGCCGTGGAAGCCCGTCGTGATGTAGAAGGCGGAGCCGTAGGCGTTGGAGGACAGCGAGACGTGCTCGGAAACGAGCATGGCGTACTCGGTCGCCTGGCCGGCAACGAAGAAGGCACCCATGAGGAACGTGAGGATGAACCATCCGTTCATCCCCCAGCGGGTGAAGCTGAAGACTCCGCCGGTCCGGCGCGGCTGGAGCCGCTCGGCAGCGAAGACGCCCATCTGGCAAGTAAAGGAACTTGCCACGAGGACGATCGTGTTAACGAGCGCAAAGGGGAAGTTGAGCTTGGCTGTCTCTTCGGCCCACATCAGTCCGGACGTCGAACGGAGTGTGAAGTACATGGCGAAGAGACCGGCGAAGAACATCAACTCACTGGACAGCCACACAACGGTTCCAACAGAAACCATGTTTGGGCGGTTCAGCGTCGGGTGCGCCGGGGTACTGGGGGCATGGGTCGCAGATGTCACATAGACATTATGTCTATAAAAGTCCGTCCTGCCCAACGCAAACCGCGTTTTCGGAGGACTTTTTCTACAAAGACGCGAATTCGCGCGGAAAAGTTCCCGGAGGGGTTCACATTGGTCTTTGCGGGGCCGACCTCGATAGCATCGGGAGGTGACTTCTCAGGCATCTGCACAGGCGGCAGGCAACACCTGGCCGCGGCTCATCAACGCACTCATTGGCGGTGCGGACCTCACCGCCGGGAGCACCGAATGGGCCATGAACTCGATCATGTCGGGCGAGGCCACGCCGGTGCAGGTGGCCGGATTCCTGGTGGCCCTGCGTTCCAAGGGCGAGACTGTCGATGAAGTTGCTGGCCTGGTCGAGGCGATGGTGGCCAACGCCAACCCCATTGATATTGCCGGCGAGAAGCTGGACATCGTCGGCACCGGCGGCGACCAGCAGAACACAGTCAACATCTCTACGATGGCCGCGCTGATCTGTGCCGGCGCCGGCGCCAAGGTGGTCAAGCACGGCAACCGGGCATCGTCGTCGTCCTCGGGATCCGCCGACGTCCTGGAGGCCCTCGGCGTCAGGCTGGACCTCCCCATTGCCCGGGTGGCGCTCAACGCCGAGGAAGCGGGGATCACCTTCTGCTTCGCCCAGGTGTTCCATCCCTCGATGCGGCATGCCGCCGTCGCCCGGAGGGAACTGGGCGTTCCGACGGCGTTCAACTTCCTGGGCCCCATGATCAACCCGGCACATGTCCAGGCGTCGGCCGTGGGCGTCGCCAACGAGCGGATGGCGCCCCTGGTGGCCGGCGTGCTGGCCAAGCGCGGGAGCCGCGGCCTCGTGTTCCGCGGCAACGACGGCCTGGACGAGCTGACCACCACGGGCCCGTCGCGGGTGTGGGAGATCCGCAACGGCGAGGTCACGGAAGAGATGTTTGATCCGCGCGGGCTCGGGATCCGGCATGCAACGCTGGAGGAACTGCGCGGCGGGGACGCCGCGGCCAATGCCGCAGTCGTCCGCGCTGTCCTCTCCGGCGCGCCGGGGCCGGCCCGCGATGCGGCGCTGCTCAATGCCGCGGCCGGGCTGGTGGCGTTCGACCTCGACGCCGTGGGCCCCCTGGCCGACCGGATGGCGGCCGCCCTGAAGCGGGCCGAGGAATCCATTGAATCCGGCGCTGCGGCCGCGGTCCTGGACAGGTGGGTCGCGTTGTCGCAGGCCGCCTGAGCCTGCGCCGCCCGCGGCGGGCGTAGCAACTGCTGGAAGCGGCATCTGCCAGAAGCGGCAACTGCTGGAAGCAGAGCAAGCAAATGCAGAACCTAGAAGTGAAGAACAACGACGGGCCCGGCAGAATCAAATCTGCCGGGCCCGTCGTTGTGTGGCGATACTGCCGGGTGCGGGCTACTGCTCGAAGCCGAGGGCAAAGGCCGCGTCGAGGTCGTGCTGCGAGTACGCGCGGAAAGCGATCTGCGTGGTTGTGTGGACGACGCCCGGAACCTTGGAGAGCTTGTCCGCAATGACTTCCGCCAGGTCATCGTGCTTGGCAACGCGGGCGATGGCTATCAGGTCCCATTCACCGGTCACGGAGTAGACCTCGCTGATGCCCGGGATGGCGGAGATTTCCTCGGCCGTCTCGGGGATGCGTGAAGCGTCTGTCTTGATCAGGACGAATGCGGTGACCACGTGTAAGCCTTTCCGGATCGGTTGCGCCGTTTGCGGGCCTATCGGCGGCTCCAGCGAGGGCGCTGCCATCTTCTGCAAGCCTAGTGCATTAGGCCTGTCGGGGGCGGGAACGCAACCGCCGCACGCCGGCGACCGCAAGACGGTAACCGAGGAGGAAAACGCCGAGGCTCAGCAGGGCCACGATGATGAACGCCAGCACCACCGTCTGCCCCGTGACGGCCCGCAGGATCATACCGATGCTTACTGTTCCGAGCCAGACCGCGACGCCCGCGGGCCACAGCCGCAGGGGGTCACGCCACAGCCGCAGGACGAGCCAGGCAACGGCGGCACCTGCCAGGAACGGCCACGCCGTCGCAAAGACACCTGTGATGATTTCGCCGCGCTGGTGCGCGTCGCGGCCAATCGCCGCGAAGAGCAGAATCAGGAGTGCATCGGCGCAGGCGGCCAGGGCGGCCGTCCGTCCGGGCCGAAGACCTGGTTTTGCCGTGTCCGGGGCTGACGGGCGGGGGAGGTGAGGGGTTGGAGAAGGCATACATCCAAGCCTAGTCCCGCCGGAGCGGGCCGGATGGCCCGCTCCGGTGTCCGGCCGGCGGAAGTCGTTGTGCACCAAAACACCGTGCGGCTAGGCTCGGCCACACGCCACTGATCGCCGCCGGTGCCAGCCGGCGGCACGGGCGAACGCAAGGGGAGCGCATTGAGCGAAAAAATCACCACCTGTCTGTGGTTCGACACCCAGGCCGAGGAAGCCGCGGAGTATTACGTCTCCGTCTTTGACGGGGGCAAGATCCTCGATGTGTCCCGGTATGGCGACGGCGGCCCCGGGCCCGCCGGTCAGGCCATCGCGGTTCGTTTCCAGATCGACGGGCGCACCTTCATGGCATTGAACGGGGGACCGGCCTTCAACTTCACGGAGGCGGTCTCGTTTGTCATCGACTGCTCCTCGCAGGCGGAAGTGGACCGGTACTGGTCGGCGCTGACCGACGGCGGCGAGGAAAGCCGGTGCGGCTGGCTCAAAGACCGGTACGGGGTCTCGTGGCAGGTGGTGCCTTCGGTGCTGGGCCAACTGCTTGGCGGTCCCGACCCCGACGGCGCCCAGCGCGCCATGCAGGCGATGCTCACCATGCGCAAGCTGGACATCGCCGCACTGCAAACGGCCTACGACGGCGGATGACGCCTGTGCGGAGGGCCGCGCCCGACCCGAAGTCCGGTCGGCGTGGCCCCCGGGCCCCGGGAGGGTCGGCACTTATGATCGTGGGATGAGTACCGACGCCGTCCCGGAGGCTAATGTCCCGGTGCAGCTGGATCCTCAACTGGACGGCCAGCTGAGCATCAACGACATCCTGCTCGAACTCGGCGAGGCCCCCGTGGTGCATCCTTCCCCGGATGCGGCCAGCGAAGTGCACTTCTTCTAGTTCCGCTGTTTTAGCCGGCTGTCAGTCGTGGTCTGCGTGTTCCGGCGATGGGTCGAGGCGGAGCAAATGCCATTGCCATGCGTCAAGTCTGACGAACAGCCCGTCGGCGAGATCGTCGCCGGCGCGGTCGAAACTCATGTCGCGGGTGGGGTCGGTCAGCCGCCACCGGTGTCCACGCAGGTCCGGCCACGGTGCCCGCACGTGGCCTGTTGCGGGGGCATCGCTGAGGTTCACGACGATCAGCCACCGGGTGGCGCCGTCCCAGCTCCAGGTGACGAGGTTTTCGAAGCTGTTCTCGCCTGGCCACCCCGAGCGTTCACACAATTGCCAGTGCCCGTCCCGGAAGGCCGGGTCGGCGAGAGCGGCCAAGAGGCGGCGGTAGAACGCCGCGGTCTGCTCATCGGCCGGCTCGGCGGGGAAGCGGCCCAGGAACACCGGAAGGCGTATCCGCCGGCCCGACAGCTGGCCGTGGTGGATGAGCCGCGCCCCGGTCTGGGTCAGGGCCGCGACCGCCGCGGCCTGGGCACGGCCGGCTCCGAACGCGGCCGCGGCCCGTGGCTCGTCGTGATTCTCCACGAACCGGACCAGGGCGTTCTGGTACGCGGGCTCCGCCAGCAGGTGCAGCCGCACCTCCTCGGCGCGGCCGCCGAGGAGGCGGTCGTACAGGCGCTTGTCGTAGCAGTAGTCAAAGCCCTGCCGCATCAGGGACCATTCAAGGTCCCAGTAGGCTTCGGCGATGAACACGAATCCGGGGTGGGTTTCACGGACGGCGGTGATCACCGTCGGCCAGTACTCTGTGCCCGGTGCCGGACCGGCCCGGCCACCCCAGGTGCGGGCGAAAACGTCGTTCATGACCAGCATCGCCATATCGCAACGTACCCCGTCGCACTGGTCGGCGATCGATCTGAGCGTCTCCGCCGCCGCCGACCGCAGGGCGGGGTCGAAGGCATTGAGCTGAACGACGTCCGGCCACGCCGGGAAATAGGGGTCCCGCCCGTTGGCGAGCACCCGGCCGCCTACCTCGACGAAGGACGCCGGATCGAGGTCCCGGTCCGCGGCGGTTCCCGGGACGAAGAGCCCGGGTGTTTCCGTGGTCCACGGGTGATCCGGCGCGACATGGTTGGGCACGAAGTCCAGGATCAACCGGAGACCCCGCGCCGCCAGCGCCTCCCTTGCGGCGGCAAGCCCGGCAGGGCCGCCCAGACGGTCATCGACCACGTAGTCCCTGACGCAGTACGGCGACCCGACGACGTCCTCGGCACGCCAATCGGGAAGAGCGGCCTGGAAATCGGCCCGCAGGGCTGGATTTGCCAGTGCGATCGCGATTCCGGCGGGGCTGCGGCGCCAGACCCCCATCAACCAGACCGCATCGAAACCCAGGCCGGCAATCCCGTCCCAGTGCCGGCTCGGGACGGAACCCAGATCGATGGGTTTGTCTTCGTCCACGCTGATGGATTCGAGCCATGCCCAGGTGTTGATCTCGTAGATAAACGGGTGGGCCACCGGCGTCGACAGGCCCGGCGGCCGGACCGCCGTCACCACCCCCTCGTCCGTCGCTGCACCCTCGCCGGTCATGACTCCCCGGACACGGCCGGACCCTCAGCCGTGTTGGACATCGGAACCCGGCTCCGTTTCCGCCGGTCCCGGCGCGGTGTCCGGATCCGGGGTGTCAAGGAACACCAAGCGTTGGCTGGAGCGGGGCGGGTCGAGAATGAGGTCCGCGACCAAAGAGGTCCACCCGGTCTGGTGCATGGCGCCGAGTCCGGCCCCGTTGTCGCCGTGGAAATACTCGTAGAACAGCAGATTGTCCTTCCACGCTGGATCATTCTGCAGCAGGTCGACGCCACCATAGACAGGTCTGCGTCCGTCCGGCCCGGGGAGCCAGATGCTCACCAGCCGATCGGCCAGGTCACCGGCAATCTCCCGCAGGGTCAGATGGTGACCGGATCGGGTGGGGTATTCGACGGTGAAGTCGGGACCGAAGAACTGGTCATACTGCAGGAGGGCCCGGATGGTGAGGTAGTTGACCGGAAACCACACCGGTCCCCGCCAGTTGGAATTGCCGCCGTACATCGCAGTCCGCGATTCGGCTGGTTCGTACTGGATTGCGGCGGCGGGCAGCCCCGGAACCGTGTAAGGGGTGGTGTGCCGCTTGGAGAGCGATCGCAGGCCGTGGGGAGACAGGAACGCATCCTCGTCGAACAACGTGCCGAGCAGCCGGGCGAGCTTGTCCATCGGGACCACCGTCAGCAGCGTCCGCCGGGAAACCCCGGTGCCGCGGACCCGCCAATCGAGGATTTCGTGCCGGTCTGTCTGTTCCAGCCGGCGGGCGAAGCGCTTCCGCAGCCGCCGGACACGGTCCGTGTTCTGGGTGGGGAGCGTGACCGCGGGCAGTGCCGGGATCAACCCGACGAGAGTCTGCACCTTGATGGAGACACTGGTCCCGGCGGGGTCGGTGAGCCGGTCGTAGAAGAATCCGTCCGCGGCGTCATAGCAGCCTGAATCCTCCAGTGCGTCCATGATCAGCACCGTCTGTTCCAGGAATTTCACGACCATGTCCTCATAGGCGTCGTCGTGTTCGGCGAGTTTGATGGCCAGGGTGAGCATCGCCACGGAGTAGTACGCCATCCACGCGGTACCGTCGGCCTGGTCCAGCTTGAATCCGGGCGGAAGGTGCGAACGGTCGATTGGGCTGATGTTGTCCAAACCCAAAAAGCCGCCGCCGAACATGTTGTTCCCGTCGGGGTCCTGCCGGTTGAGCCACCAGGTGAAATTCAGCAGCAGCTTGTGGAAGACCCGTTCCAGGAAGTGCAGGTCGGTGCCGCCGTCGATGACGAACACCCGGATGGCGGCCAGCGCATGGACCGGCGGATTGACGTCGTCGAAGCTCCACTCATACGACGGGAGCGCCCCGTTCGGATGCTGGAACCACTCCCGAAGGAGCACCAACAGCTGGTATTTGGCGAACGCGGGATCCAGGTGCGCCCAGGTGATGGAGTGAAACGCCAGATCCCAGGCCGCGAACCACGGGTACTCCCACGGGTCGGGCATGGCAAGCACGTCGAACGAGTCCAGATGCCGCCATCCCGTGTTCCTGCCGTTGCGGTGCCCCGCCGGCGGCGCAGGTTCGTTGGGGTCGCCATCCAGCCACCGGTTGACCCGATACGGGTACATTTGCTTGCTCCAGACGAGCCCCGCGCAGGACTGGCGCATCACCCGCATCGGCTCGGCACCGGTCTCAGCCGGGGCGATCGCCGCGTAGAACTCGTCCGCTTCCCGCTCCCGGGCTGTCATAACGTCATCGAAATACGAGTCGAACCAGCCGGCTCCGGGTGCGGCCTGCTCCGGGGCCGGCCGGTGCAGCCGCAGCCGCAGCTCGACCCGCCCCCCGCCCGGCACGGTCACCTGATACCACCAGGCTGCCTTGGTCCCCGTATGGTGCGGATTCACGGTGTCCGCGCCGGAGACCACGTGGTCGTTGATGCCGTCCTTCGGATAGGCGGTGACCGGAGCCGCCCCGAAGAGTCGGGCCGTGTTGGTCTCGTTGTCGCAGAACAGCGCCTGCGGCCGGATGCCCTCCGTGGTGGGCGCGGCATCGAGCCGGTAGCCGGACAGTCGGGGGTGCCGGGCCGCTACCCCGTCGCCGTCCAGGAACAACGACGGCGCCTCACCGCCGGAGACCTGCCAGGTGTTGCGGAACCACAGGGTTGGCAACACCGAAAGCGCCGCTTCATCGGACGAATGGTTTTCGATGGTGATCCGGGCAAGTACCTCGGTCGGTGAGGCCTTCGCGTACGCCACAACCACGGACCAGTACCGGCCACCGTCGAAGACGCCGGTATCCAGCAGCTCGAATTCGGCTTCGTCCCTGGACCGCCGGGCGTTCTCCTCGACTAACTGCTGATAGGGAAACGCTGCCTGCGGGTAGTGATATCGCCACCGGAGCCATGCATGGCTGGGCAACGCATCCGGGTACCACCAGTATTCCTTGACGTCCTCCCCGTGGTTGCCCTGCGGACCTGTCAGCCCGAACATCCGCTCCTTCAGGATCGGATCGGCCCCGTTCCATAGCGCCAACCCCAGGCACAGGTCATGGTGAATATCGGACAGCCCCGCCATCCCGTCCTCGTTCCACCTGAACGCCCGGGAGCGGGCATGATCATGCGGAAAGTACTCCCACGCGTCGCCATTGTCGCTGTAGTCTTCCCGGACCGTGCCCCAGGCCCGCTCCGACAGGTATGGCCCCCACTCGTACCAGGGATTCGCCTCGAACAGGTCATCCTCCGCGGCTCCGGTGGCCTCGGCCAGCCGGGCATGTTCTGCGGTCAGACTTCGGGGTGCCGCGGGCGGCGTCGTGTCGTCGGTCATGACGTCCTCTCAGGAAACGCTGACAGCCGGACCTCTCAAGGCATGCCCGGATGGCGGCAGACCTGGTCACCGTCGACCCTCAATGACTCCACGGACCGTGCCGGGTGTGCCTGTTTGGCCTGATGCTATCAGCCGGCTCACCGCCCTGGTTGCCCCGGAACAACAATTCACTTTTCGTTCACCTCAGCCAGTCCGGTCCGGGTGGAAAGGATCGACGTCGGCAGTCCGGCCGCCGGCATCGCCGCCGCTGCGGGGAGGTGAAGCCGGGGCGTGGCGGAGGTTTTCAATGAGTCAACGCGGTTCATTGACAAAGCAGACCCCGTGCGTAGGCTTGGGGCGAGTTGAGTCGATCGCCTGAGTCGGCCCGGCTCCTGCAGGCATCACCGGTCTCGTGAAAGGTGAAGGTCATGGGATTTTGGGATTTCATCTGGCTCATGTTTTCGTTCGTCATGTTTGTTGCCTATCTGATGGTGCTGTTCCTTGTCTTCAGGGATATCTTTTCGGACAGCCTGCGCCCCGGGTGGGTGAAAGCCTTGTGGGTCCTGGCCGTTCTGCTGTTCCCGCTCCTCGGTTGCCTGGCCTACATGCTGTTCTACGGGCAGCAGATGACCATACGACAATCCGCACGGCAGGACGTTGCCAAGGACGACATGGCCGAATACATTCGGCGCACCGCCAATGCCAACCCTGCGGACCAGATCGCGGCGGCGAAGAAACTCCTCGATGAAGGCACGATTACCGGCGAAGAGTTCCAGATGCTCAAGGCCAGGGCGCTGGGATAGCCCAGGATTATTTGAGCCGGGTGCCCGGTGCGGGAAGCCGGAGCTTAGCGGCTCCACCTCGCAAAATACAGGCCTTATGGTCCTAACGGTCGATCGCCGGCGCGGGCTACTTTGGCCCCAAGGGAACGCCAGCAGGGCTTCCTCGGAACGAAAGGATGGCTCCCATGGAGCAATTCTGGAATGTCATTTGGCTATTCTTCTGGGGATTCGCGTTCGTGTCATACCTTTTTGCACTGTTTGCTGTCATCACCGATATTTTCCGGGACCGCGAGCTTAGCGGATGGCTCAAGGCCGTGTGGATCTTGTTCCTGGTCTTCGTGCCGTTCCTCACAGTTCTGGTCTACCTGATCGCGCGCGGCCGCAGTATGGCGGACCGCCAGGCCAAGAGTGCGCAACAGGCGGAAGCAGCCACAGCCGAGTACATCCGCTCCGTGGCTTCGGCGTCGCCCACCCAGGAAATCGCGAAGGCCAAGGAACTCCTCGACGCCGGCACGCTCACCCAGGGCGAGTTTGAAGCTGTCAAGGCCAAGGTGTTGAGCGGGGCCTGATCGCCCGCTCGCTTCCTGATGCCGCATTCCCGCCGGGACTGTCCGCGGGGCCCACGGAGCGGAGGTGAGCCCCGCAGCTCGCACCGTGCGAGTGCCATGACGTTTGCCGGCGCGCACCGCACCCTGCGGCGGCCGTGCACGGCACCTCGAGAATTGCGTGTCACCCAATGAAAAAGTGGACCGCCGGCATCATCCTCGGATGCGCACAGTTCGTCATGGTGCTGGACAGCACCGTGATGAACGTTTCCATCTCAACGGTCGTCAAAGACCTCAACACGACGGTCGCCGCGATGCAGGCCGCCATCACGTTTTACACCCTCACCATGGCCTCGCTGATGTTGTTGGGTGCCAAACTCGGCGATGTTTGGGGGCGGCGGCGCGCCTTCGTCATTGGGTCAGTGATCTACGCGTGCGGATCACTGCTGACCGCCCTCAGTCCCAACATCGCGGTGCTCTTCCTGGGGTGGTCCGTGATCGAGGGGGTCGGGGCGGTCCTGGTGATCCCCGCCATCGCTGCCCTCATCGCCAACAACTACCAGGGCCAGGACCGGGTGACCGGTTTCGCCATCATCGGTGCGACGTCGGGCGCCGCCGTCGCCCTCGGACCGCTCATCGGCGGGTATGTCACAACGTATCTCAGCTGGAGGTATGTGTTCGTTGGCGAAGTGGTGGTCATGGCGGCGGTAGTCGTCTTCTCCCGGCTTGTGCCCGACACCAGCCGCCCGCAAAGCATCAGGATCGATGCTTTCAGCGTCCTGCTCTCGGCGGCGGGCCTGATCCTGATCGTTTTCGCCATGCTCCAAAGCAAGACCTGGGGATGGATTCTGCCGAAGCAATCGCCGGAGATCAACGGCGTTCCGATCAATCCGCTGGGCCTGTCCTTGGTGCCGTACTTGTTACTGGCCGGCGGATTCTTGCTGTGGGCTTTCTTCGCCCGGCAGGAAGCCCTGATCCGGCGCGGGCGCCCGCCGCTGGTCCACGTCTCGATGCTGTCCATCAAACAGCTGCGTTCCGGATTGTCCGTCCTTGCCGCCCAATACATGATCACGGCCGGCTTGTTCTTCATGATTCCGGTGTATTTGCAGATGACCCTGGGACTCAACGCCCTGGAAACCGGCATCAAGATTTTTCCGCTCTCGGTGTCGCTGATCCTGTTCTCGGTTGTCGGCACCCGCCTGACGGCCATCTGGTCGCCGCGCCGCATCATTCGGCTCGGACAGCTCGTCCTGGTCGTGAGCAGTTTCGTGCTGCTCGGATCGGTGTCCTTGGAGCTGCGCAGCGGGCTTTTTGCGGCCGGCATGTTCTTCGCGGGAGCCGCTCTCGGCCTCCTGGCATCCCAGATCGGCAACGTCACGATGTCGAGTGTCGGCGTCGAGCGGTCCAGCGAAATTGGCGGGCTCCAGGGGATCTTCCAGAACCTCGGGTCCTCCCTGGGCACGGCCCTCATCGGATCGGTCCTGATCGCTTCCCTCTCGAGCTCATTCCTTGGTGCGGTGGACAGCAGCGACCTCCCGAGCAACGTGAAGGATCAGGTCACGGCCAGCACCCAATCGGGTGTCAATATTGTGCCGGTGTCCACCGTGAACGACATCGCGACGCAGGCAGGCCTGTCACCCGGCGACGCCGCCACACTGACCACGCTTTACGCTGACTCGCAGGTCTCCTCGCTTCGGGCATCGATGGTGGCGCTGGTGTTCATCTCGTCGCTGTCGCTGCTGTTCTCCAAGTACATTCCCACCGAACTGGTCCGCCGGAAGCCCACGGAGGAAACCGAGACCGATCCCGCACCTTCCGACGTCTCCTGATCGGACATCGCAGGCGCCCCGCTTGGGAGACGCCAGCGATCAAGCGCCAACGGGTGTGTGTCGCAAGTGATCGGTTCGGCCCCGATAGGTGCGCTGATGTAGCTGAGCAATTGTCCTCCATCGTTGGCTCCATGCCGTACATGCGCAGTCTCAGGTCGTCAGTCACCTGCAGCTTTGTGGCCGGACTGCCCCCATTGTGCCCGGCCGCCAAGAGCGGCGGGGGACGGATCGCCGGGTGGCGCCTCTGACAGGTCAGGCTTGTCAGTCGAGGGCACGTAGCGCGTTGCGCAAAGACTCGGAGGAGGGGAGTCCCGCCGCGCTGAGCCCGGTGCGGTAGAGCCGGCAGCTCAGTGCCGGTGCGGATCCCGCCGGAAATAAGTCCCGTCCGGCCGCGATGAAGGACGGTGAGCCGCAGAACCGGAGTTCCATTGCCTCGCGCTCGGAGGCCACCTCATGGACGGTCACGGATTCCGAGTCCCTGCCTTCTGCGGCCAGAATCTCATGGAACAGTTCCAATGCCGGGCCGCTGTTCGGGCAGCCCGGGATAGTGCGCAGTTCGAAGTCCATGGCTCAGGCGTCCCTGCGGTCGACCACGTCCAAGGCCAGGCTGACGGCCGTCGGTCCAGGGGTCCTGTCGCAGCCCGCGCAGCAGCCGGATGGTTCGCCCGCCCCGGAGGTCTTCGCCGCGGACGCCGGGGAACCCGGGTCCACGGTGCCGCCGTCGTGCTCCACGGCCGGACCCGGGCCGGGGACCTCGCAGCACTCGTCCTTTTCGCG
>ENA-OWNT01002618-OWNT01002618.1-seawater-metagenome-genome-assembly--contig:-NODE-2618-length-18477-cov-4.760978_pt1 | contig 18477 bp, 15 predicted proteins | sample MGYA00238136_ERZ651165 | MGnify/ENA primary metagenome ERZ651165 (study PRJEB26861, sample SAMN08777766) | seawater metagenome | isolation source: coastal seawater | place: USA: Florida | collected...
AACGAACGAACGAACGAACGAACGAACGAACGAACGAACGAACGAACGAACGAACGAACGAACGAACGAACGCCAAACGCCAACAGCCGCTCTCAACGACTCTGTTAAATCCCATTTGAAGATACCAATTAGTTGAACTACATTTCACATTGATACAAGAGTATCTACAATCAAGAATTACCAACTATTGACTCCTGTGCGTGGAGAGAGTCAACGTCCGGCAGTGAGTGAACGAACAGTGAGTGAGTGGGGCGGTGGGCAGTCAATGAGTGAGTGTGGGTGGGTGGTGGGTGGTCACTCAGTCACTCACTCCTGGCAGTCAGTCAGTCAGTCAGTCGGTCAGTCACTGTCAGTCACTGTCAGCCGGTCAAATGTTTGTGATACTGTTGTTGTTGGTTGGATCGCGCGATCCAACTGACTGACTGACTGACTGACTGACGACTGACCGACGACTGACCGACGATGACAGTGATGAGATCGAATGACTGCATGATGGATCGATTTGGATGGCAAGTGGGCTATGCCAAGCAATGGCATGGGATGTGGTGCCACTGTGGACATACATGGCCCTCGTGTGGACATGGTGCCATTGTGGGCATTCGCTGAATCGGCTGACACCGGAACTGTGCACGGTGGTGGACATCCTGCCACATCGAGCGCGCAGAAACTACTGCGCCAACCTTTCGAATGAAAACGAACTAAAATTCAAAAGCTAAACTAACTACAAGACGGAAGCTGGCGTGACTGAAGGGCTGTAAAAGTCACCACAAACCCGTCCTCAGGTGTCCATGTCGCCCATTGACTGTTTGTCCTGATTGGCCGTATCCAGAGCCTGGATGAGTGCAAATCAACAAACGCGAAAATGTCAATAAACGGCGACCGTAGTTCACCTTACACGAGCAACGGGGCGCATCAGCCGAAATCTACCGTATGATTGAACGTGTTGTGGTGGTCCAGGAGGTCGAGAGGGTTGAACGATGCTGGAGCCTGAGGCACGAATGCCACCTGGCAAAGTAGCTGGCGTGGTCGTCTGTTGCAGCTTGTTGACGATGATGCTCTGAACGAGTTGAATTTGTTGCGATGGTCCTGTGATCTTGACGTTTCGGAACGCCTTGTCTCTGCCACTCGGTGGGCCAATACGAATGTCACACCCAGTATACTTTCGCATCTGCAGCATTGTGGAAATAAAAAACATCGCGCACGCAGCGAAAATACACACTCAAGTATACCATATATGGCATACACGAACCTCGTTGATGTGTGATCCACCGCGACCGATGATGACGCCGGCTTGATCGTTAGTGAGGACGATGTTGTGCACGATGGTCCGGGACATATGGCCTTGCATTTGCGAGTTGCCGCCGCGGAACCCACTTGTTATAATGTTGTGCTTGATTGGAGCGTTCTCTTTCGTTGGAACGATCGACGATAATTTTTCAGACACCAATTTCCAGCCTTTTTGAACCTGAGAAAGCGCAAGCAGATCGGTTGAAAGCGTGGAGAAATCCCAGCAGTCAAGCCGTAGAGTATCACACCTGATGAAATGTTCCCGTAATCGTCGCACAACGATCCATGCTACCATTGTGCATCTCATCAACTTTAGCCAGCGTGATGCTGGCACCGGAGGACGACCGAAATTCATTGATAACTGCGCCCTTTTGGCCAATCAATCCTCCCACCTTATTATTCGGCACCAATAGCGTCAACGTGTGTTGATGCCCAGTTGGATTTGGGTTCGCGAGCGCCACTTGGTCGTTGACTTGCTCTGCCACCATTCCAAAGGCAGAGCGGCACTGCGCAAATGTTCCCGAAATGACGATACTTCGAAAAGTGGCAGTGCCAATGTGATCGAGCAACTTCACACTGGCTCCGGAAATTTCACGAGTTGCGTTGATTTTGCTACCACCACGGCCGATGAGGTGGCCACTGGCACTTCGCGGTACAGCCAATTCCAATTGGTACTGCGGGGGTGTTTTGGTGGATGGTTGGGATAGTTTTGGCATAGGGATCATTTTGAATGTGGGATCAGTCAGTCGAAGACATCTGTGCAAATGCGTTGCATCTGTCGGTACCTCGGCCGAAGTGACTGGCGCCTCTGACTGAGTGTGTGCACTAGGCTTTTTGTCCTCTGTGGACACATCAGCCTTGACGGCTGGAGCACTGCGTTTAGCATCTTCTTCAACTAGTGCGGAGCTGACTGAATCAGACTTTGCATCATCATCAGAGCTCGAAACGGCAGCAGAAGAGGTGGACTGTGCATCTGCAGTGATCGGTCCACTCACGGACTGTGTCGTGGTCGGTTCTAAATCGCGTGCTTTGTCTGGCACTGTTGTCTGTGTGCACTGAACAAGTCGTGTGCGTTTACGTGGACTTCCTTCGCCAGACTCATCTCTAAGTTTGGTCTTGCGCTGTGGGGACGCATTGCCAATCGCAACGGTCTCCGTGGCTTCGCTGTTGGGTGTTGACGTTTCCAGACTCATTGCGCCTACTTGCACCACTGGCTAGGCACTGAACCAGCACGGATGACTTTTCGCGGTCGTCAGCGACCAAGTACCCCCCCACACACAACCCCCAATCTGTGTCAGTAGAGAAATCTGCACTCTCTTACAAGCATAATCCACTACTTTTCCAACCATTTAGTGGGTTTGCCAACAATCATCTTACGACAGGTAGCCGGCGCCGCTTCGAAAGTTATTCTTTGCGTCCCAAACCGAGCCTCATCGCACAGACCGCATCCATAGACACAAGACCACGAAGCCATTCGCGTCTCTGCCACCACGCCAACAGCCCAAACACAGCCCAACGCAACAACGTCCAACCGACACAGCGCCACGCGACTGAACAGCAACCAACAGCAACCAACTCCAACAACAACAACGAAGCCTAACAGTGCACAGCGTCACCACGTATAATCAACACCACAGCATCACCATGATAGACACAGAATTGAGTTCGTCGTTGTCGTCGCCATTATCATCGTCGTCATCGTGGTCACCGCCGTCATCGTCGCCGTCTTTCGTTGTCGTGGTCACCACCGTCATCGTCGCCGTCGTTCGTTGTCGTTCGTCATCGTTCGTCGTCGTCGGTGCCGTTCGTCGTCGGCGTCGTCGAAGTCATCGAAGTCTCCGACTGTCAGCCACTGACGGACGGCTGACAGTGTCGGTGACCTCCATCGAATTCCAAAGACACGTTCGTTCGTGCGTTCGTTCGTTCGTTCACAACCAAAGAGTCGAAGAGCCAGAAAGGGCAAACACAAACACAAATCAAAGCAACGCCAACAAGCTCGATTTTTCGAACTCTCGATTTTTCGACGAAAAAAAGCGAAAAAAACAGAGTAACCCATTTTTAGACGTTTCGATTTTTAGACGTTTCTGGAGTGTCGTCGTTCGTCGTTAGTTGTTCCGTCGTTTGGTTGGTTGGGTGGTGGTGTTGCACCAAACCTGCAAGCTGCCACCTTCGCGGGACAAGCCACAAGCGAAGGGACGGCTGACACGTGTCCACGGTCCACGGTCCACGGTCCGACGTGACAGACCGCCGAGATGATCTCATTTACGTCATACCTTGTGCGTCGAAGGTAGTGGGAAATGGTGACGTGACTGTTGTACTCGTACAGTGGCGGCAGGGTGGGTGGGTGATGGATGGAAGGGCAGCGAATGATGATGGGCGAAGGATACGGGATGCGTCGCAAAGTCGAGCGTGTTTGGAACGGGTGGGGCGCTGCTTGGAAGGGCAGGGTGGAAGAAGTAGCTGCAGCGAAGGAAGACAACGCGACGCAACGTATTTTTCTTAAGAGATTTTGCCGTTTTCGTTTGACCAAATCGCTTTTCGGAGCGCTTTCTGGCCGCGAAATTTCGGCGCTCCGATGTGCAATGTGGCAATTTACAGAGGTTTTCTGACGCAACTTTGACACGCCAGAGGTTCACATCAGAAGAGTGTTTCGATTTTCATTGACATCACAGGGAAGATGTTACGTGGTCTAACAAAATGCTCATCGCTCCATTTGACTGCAGTAGGACGTACGCCACGACTTGCTGCACTGGGGCGATTGAGCCAGCCACCGGATCATGCCACTCGATACCGTAGCATTGCGCTGTGTACGTCGCCCCCCTCGGACACCGAGTTGCCAAAAAGAAGCCGTGTGCGACACTTCTCAAACGATATTACGTCTTCGACGTGTGGAGAGGCATACGATCCGCTTGCACAGCAAAAGCGAGACGTTACCATGCTTGGGATGTACGCAAACGTGGGGCTGGCAGTAGCAAAGTCCGGAGTCGGCTTTGTATCTGGCTCAGTGTCATTGCTTGCGGACGGCCTACATTCGCTGTCGGACTTAGCCTCCGACGTGGTCACGTTGGGGATTCTACGCATTACGTCTAAGCCAGCAGACTCCAAGTATCCGTGGGGATACGGCCGCTTCGATGCATTGGGAACTTTGTTCGTTGCGTCTCTGCTAGTCGGCGGTAGTTGCGCAATTGGCTTCAATTCCCTAGAGGTGTTGCTGGCTACGGTAGGCTCTACAGATGGTTCCAGCGATGTCGCAGACGGGTTGCGGTACGCAGGCCCTGCACTCGGTGTAGCCGCAGCTTCTGTCCTTGTCAAAGAGTTGCTCTATCGAAAGACACTCACGGTGGGGAAGGAGGCTCGAAGCAACGTGTTGGTGGCCAACGCATGGCACCACCGAAGTGACGCACTCTCATCCGTGATTGCCATGGCGGGGATTGCAGGGGCCATGGCCAATGTTCCTGAGTTGGATACGTTCGGCGGAATTCTGGTATCTGGTATGATTTTGCGTGCCGGGGTTGGGATGGGATGGGATGCAATCAAGGAGCTGTCCGACGCCTCCGTGCAGCGCGAGGTCGTTGACCGTATCCGGGAAATGACAGCTCGGTTGAAGGCGAGTGCCGAACTTATGCCACTGGCAAGATTTACATGACTTGAGTCATTTTCACACTGTCTTTATTGAACTCTGTGACAGGAATCACCTCAAGAAGATATTTTCGGAGTTCACAACGTTAGGGCGAGACGCATGGGACATTATACCATTGTAGATTTGCATGTTGAGGTAAATCGACCCATGATCTTCAAGCACGACCGTTTGATCACTACGCCGCCGATCTTGCAACGTAGGTTGACCCTCAACTATCAATTTCAATGGCATACGCTGCTGCAGCACGGTTGCGAGAGCGAGTCATATCGGAAATTCCCGAGGTTTTTAATTGCCTGCTCCAGAACAATACTTGTTTTGCGTGTGATTTGAGTCCGTGGCAATTTGTAGGTAATCGACGTGTCCACTCACCTTGAACCGTACAACCCCAAAGAGCACGCCCGAGTTCACTCGAGCCGGATTGATCGGGTGCAGTTGTTCTGGCTCTTGTCGTTGAACTTCATTGCACGCACGTGGGCGATTCACTCCTCAACTCGTGTTTGCTGTTTTAGCTGCGACGCGGAGATGGTTCATCCAAAAACGAGCACGGCCCTGGCCATAGTTGGTTCAGTGAGGACGGGCTGCACACAGGAGTGAGCTGGAACTGCACAGCGTTGCTATGTCAGTCACGCGCGGAGACCAACATTTTGTATCGCGCATGTGCAGGCAAAATCTGAAAAGTCCCAAGCTGAGTTGACATTTGAACTTCGAGGCAGGATTGAGGCATTGCCACTCAAGGTTTGTTCTTTGCCTGTGTGGAGGGTCTCTGCCCGCGCTCTCACACACGATGACCGCACAGGTTAAGGTCACTCATTTGACATGCCACAAAATTGACGATCACTTAACGGTAACTTTCCTCAGTGTTGCTGGAATGCACGAGAAATTGCGTGACCAAAACTGAACCGTAGGCTGAGATCACGATAGCGCTAGCGGATGAATCGCTCTCAATTGCTGAAGCCCGAATGCTGGCCAATACTGCTCGCCAGCAAATTTTAGAGGTATGGCCTGCACACCATGCCCCAAACCCTAGCGATTGCAAAATTTCTCTTATGCCCAGAGGTGATGTGTTCATAGGGCACGGAAGGCGTGGACGATGTGGACCTGCATTTGGAGCTTTAAAATTACATGTTGCTGTCGGTGCTGTGCGCAGCGAGATAATGGCACGAGAGTAACTAATCCTGTTTCTGTTTGATGCTGCTTTTGCGATCTTCAGCACGAATCCTTGCAGTTGCGGGGATTGTGTCCCACTTCGTTTTTGTGATGCGGAGCAGAGACTCTTGTGATCGACATATTCGAAGTAGCACCTATAATTCGAGACCACACGTGACACGTGTGACACAGTTGGACAGACACGCACAGGAGAACGCACTTTGAACATTTGCATTTCGTCTTTCAATTTTCCTTGGGCCCGTAGCGTGTGAATGCCTTTGCAAACTTCAATCAGCTCATCTGGCTGCGGCATTTCCTCCATTGGCACTAAATTAAGTGGTCTTGCGAAAAATGTCTTGCTCAGACCAGCAAGACCCAGCACAACCACGATGTAAAAGCTAGTGACGCTCGTAGCACCAATTAAGGACAGTACGGCAGTGGTCGTTGCTACGCATAGAAAAACAAACCGAGTCAGACGTTGCGGCAAGCTTGGACGTTCGTAGGTGCTCTCACCCACCTGCAATGCTTTTGTCGGAGACAACAGTCAAATTGAATCCCTTATCAACGCCTGTGCTGCTGCTTCCATACAGCACCCAGTACGCAACGGAATTTTCTGACGTATTGGAGTTCGGAGGCCATGCCGCTACGTGTAGGCCCAGGTACGCGGACTGATACGTCGAACGAGATGTGTCCAAAGCTTGCGCGGCAGCTCCCTCTTTGGGAAATAGGTGAATGGCTTGCGGGAACAGCTCGTCAAGAAGGACCGTTGAATTTGAATCAACAATCATGGTTCCTTGACTGGCGTTGCGGAGAAGAGTGGCAAGTCTCGTCGAGTTGATCGGTGAAGACGTTGACTCGAAGCTCACGTCACCTCCAGTAGTCCGATGGAAATTGACGGAAAGCCGTGCTTGAGCGGAACTCGTCGCACTGGTCAGTTGGGCCAAAAGGCTCTGCTGGGACGGCGGTGATGCAGACCAAGAATCTTGCGAGTAGTCGACGAGCTCAATCAACTGTGAAATGTTCTGATAATCTGGAATCAACGGGCACAGTCCGGTTACTTGATCCGTCAAATTAGCTCTGAGCGAAGACCACATCGTATCAGAGTAATTGAGAAGCTTTTGGTACTGATTCGACTTCCACAACGGGTATGTTCCGAGCTCTCGAGAACCAGCACCTACATGCCACGCAACGTAAAGCAAAGGGACAGCAACGTGAAGATTGCTCGCAAATGCGTACCTGGAATGTAGCTTGTGACCACTATGGAGAGAGTCGCATCGATTGTGAGAACAGGATTTGTTTCTTGGGACGGGTTCAAAGACGAAAATAGGTAGAGAGGGAGGATAACCGCGAGAACAGCAATTGCAATGCAGCCGGCTCCAAACAAATAGCTCATCGCACTGCTTTGGTCGCGGCCCCAGCGGAAACCGACGTGATTGTATCTGAATTTCCGCATGTTGCATTTCACCAAAAATAACGAGGAGTAAATCTGCTCTACTCGCAACCACATGAACAAGTACAAGGAGGTTGATGCACAGGTCCAATCCAAAATGTTGCGCATCTCGTAGAGGAGCGGGAAGTACCGGTAAATGAAGAAAATGTACTTCGGCACCGTGTTGTATCCGTAGCTTATGACCGCATTTCGATCAGGGAGACGGTAATATCCGTGATACAACTGCCTCGACTGAAGGACGAGATATCCGATGACAAGGAGGTAAAAAACTGTGCCCATAGCTCCAAGAGGTTGAGCGGTGATGAGAGGCACCCATAAAAAGGCCCAAATATGGATCATCACAACACAGAGCACGTGAAGAATGTACTTCATCAGTGTTGCCTTCTTCAAATAAATCACCCGATCTGCAATGATCACTGCCAAAATCACAATGAGGGCGACAACGAGGTTGGCGCTGAATTGACTGTTGGAAATCTGTGCCGTGAAACTCTCGGAGTTTGACTCGACGATGCCATTGTAGAAGAAAACAGCATAGAGCAATATGCACATTTGGACCCATATTGTGGCGTAGTAAAAATCTTTACCGACGCGTTCGTCGGCTTCGTTCTGGAATGTTCCATCATTTCTGCGCACCATTGAATTTCGGACCAAAAATGAAAGAAAAGAATTCTTTTTGTTGAGAGGCGGTGTTGCTTCATTGGGAATTGCCTCTGACTCAATCTCTGCACTATCCCCCTGCAACAACAGCAAACGACCTTCAACCGAACTGAACATGGAACAGTCACTGCACTTGTGCCCACGTACCTCGTCCCGATCGTACCATAACCCTCGGCTGATGAGGTTATGACGGTGGAACGACAAAGCAAACACGACCAAAATGTCCCAGACGATGGCGCCTAAGAATCCAATCCCGCTTGCCCAAATGTGATCATCGTTATCTGCGCAAAAATTGCATAATGAAGGCACTTACAAATGCGGAAGAGTGCAGTTCAAAACGTACCAGTTGCGTCAATTGTGTAAAATTCAGCAGTGAATGACCCATCGACCTTGTAGATGCCGAACAAGTGCATCCATTGAATGAGAGGGTGCCCGTTTGCGGTGTTATTCGCGTACGATGTCGCAGCAGGAAAGGCCACCTACAGCAAATAACACAAAATGACGATCGCCCAATTTTAAATAACTAACAACAACAAACGCTAAAACATACCCGTGGATCAGAATCCTTTTGCAACCAGTATGTTTGAATTTGGACATCGCTGCAGTTGCCGCGGTGGCAGGCAGGGCACCATGGCTGTATCGAAGGGTACCATTGCCCGGAAAAGATTGCTCCACTATCTTGAACCACCATGTTCTGGCAAAATATTGGCAACTGAAACACAAACTTGAGAAGAATTACTCCGCACATGTATCCAAACAAAAACCGAAAAATATTGCTGCGGGCGCGGGGGTAATCGGTCAGCAAGAAGCAATAAATGACAAAATTGACCGCCATAGCGAGGATGGAGGCGTTAGCCAAGTTCTGGATCAACACCGTCAAACAGAGAATGGCAAGCGAATTTGACAACAATGATGCTCCTAATAAACTTCCAATGGAACGTTCGGCCCAATGAGGATACAATGTCTCATCAATAAGTGGAATTCCGTACTTGTGTTGCAGTCTGTACACGAGTCCGTGAAACGGCGACGCCGCGCCAGATTCCGCTCGAAGATCCCGCGGTTTATCGGAGGACGCATGTTGGCTGTGGCGATCGTCCGTTGTGCTCGATGCATGAGCACCAGAAAAATGAGGGTTTCTAGTTTGTGCAGGTAATCGTTGAAAGGTTGGAACCAACGGTGTAGGTTGCCTGAACGATGGAAGGACGGCACAAGAGACATCCGGGCCAACGCCGGCAACAATCAATTGCCACATTTCTTGGATTGCTGGTTGAGAAACGTGAATGAGCGTAACTGTTCGCGTCACATTATATGTGGCACGATTGCGTTGCAACCACAGTATGCGATCATATGGGTGCTCAGCTTGTTCGTCGTCGTGTGAGGCACCGAGTTCTTTGGCGCGTTCAACGAGTTCCAAAGTAATTGCGTAGCAAACACGATCCGGGCGCAAGTGTTGTCCTGACACTTGTGCGCCAGTGTCAGCCGCGGATGGAGTAATACCTGCGCTTCGCGGCAGCCGAGCAGTGGTGTGGGGCTCAGACTCTCCAGAGAGGGTGATATTCAACTCGGCTTTTCGGCGGAGCTTCGCAATCTTCAAGTAATCCTTGTTGTCTGGAGTTGTCGACGCAGCAACTGCAAGCTCAACCGCGCGCAATGTATGCACGTCTGAATCTTGATCGACTTCGTCGGCCGTGTTGTCCTTGGCATCCGTGGCCCACAAAAAACATCGAACAACATTCTTAAATTTCACGGGTTGTACCTTCGAACGCAGCCTTTGAGTTCGACGCAATTGCTCCGACCGTCGCCCACCCCCGCCATCATGCTGTGGTCCGTATTGCTCAAGCGGTTCCCATAGCCCCCAAGAGAGTGCAGGAGCGGCTGGTGAATCTCGACGGCCTGTTTCTATGTCCAAAACTTCGTGCTCGGCATCATCGTCCTTGTCGTCGTTGCTGGCGCCATCCTTTGAGCCGCCGGCCCTTGCAGATTGCTGCCGCACTGCAGCCAGCAACTGAGGATCTTGGGCCTGGACAGATTGTCTTTTCAAGTACTCAGTGGCCATCGCAAGTTGCTCTTGAATACTCAGGTCTGCGCGCTCCTTGTGCTCTTTGTGACGTTCGTGGTCCTGCAAAAGACGAATGCGATCGTAAGTCCGAACAACACGTTCATGATTTCGAATGATGCGTTTTTGCAAGTCGCGATAATGTGTGACATCCGCGCCCGAGGCATGCTTTAAAAGATCGAGCCGGCCCGATGATGGAAACAGGACACAGTACTGGTCCATCGTCAAGTTATTATTCAAGTAGCGAACGACTTGGGAGTATTGCACAGGAGTTCGTCCCGGAACCAAGTCATCATAGCGGTCGTTGATCGCTTCAGTGAGATCAGCATCGACGGCAGCTGATTCTGCGTCCACTCCGGCATTTTTCAACGTACCCTGTTGTGTCGGAAGGAGCAACTGCTGAACACCTTCACCAAGCAAGAGCCTCGTCCACTTCTGACAGGCTCCATTGCGATGCTCATCGATAGTGTCCCCTTTTGCAATGTAAGACCGGAAAACGGATCCAACACCGTCATAAATCACCGGATGCTCACCACAAAATTGTTTCTTGGTTAGTTTTCTGCTGCCGGATGCGTTTGGGCCCGATCGTGGTGTTGCTTCTATGATATCAAAAACACCACATCGGGGAACAGGGCCTTCTTTTCGTTCATCTGTCATGCTGGTGACGTGGGGTTGCACAGGCAAATCGCAAGTTCGCGTGCGAGCAACGGGAAAAGACGTGACACCACAGTCTTCCAGCATAATGTTGCGGCATGCAACTGAAAATTCGTATTCTGTTCCCGGATGCAAACCACGAACGGTGGCTTCTACGGAACCGTGCAAGATGTCCTCCACATCGTACGCATGTGCAGCGGCTACTGGCTGCCGGCCACCATTGGTGACGTACTGTCCAGCACAGTCAACAACTGCGAGCAGCTTGAAGTGGTCCAGGAGGGTGGACTTCGGGTGTGTTGGATCGTAAATGGCTTGTCCGTAAATGAGGTAGTGAATGCTCTGGCGATATTCGTAGACGAGATGAGGGTTGCTGTGAGTCCACCGTAGTTTAATTGACACTGTGCTGACACCATCTGTGGGGCAATGGACACCGATTGGTGGTCCAGGATGAAAAGATAAGTGGTCAAGAGACTCTTGTCGCGCGTGATCCTCGAGCGAATTTAGGCGTTCGGCTTTTGCAGCCGCCTCAGCTGCTTCAGCCGCCACCATCACAGCCTCAGCAGCAGCGGTTGCCCGAGCGGCAGCGGAGGTCGTGGAAGAAATGGACCGTGCTCGTCCGTTGAGCACGGCTCGTCCTGCATCAATGCCAAATTCAGGCGAGCTCGGCGAACTTGGTCGCGATGGTGACCGGTCCACTTTTTGAAACTGCGCTGAATATCTGGCCATGTCCTTGCTGGCATCACTCGCTGTCAATAAACGCTCCCACACCTTCACTTTTGCGACGATGTTCTTCAGAGCTTCCGTGGACTGGTGAAGCATGCGATTTGCTTTGTCGAGGTTGCGCTGCTGAAGCTGAACGAAATGCTCTTGCACTAACTTGCGGATGGAGCGGGAATCGTCCTTGTGGTGTTGAAAATGCCTCTGCACGAATTTGAACGCCTTATCACTGTAAATCTGACTCTGAATTGTCAAGCAAATCAAGATGAACAGAGAAGATAGCAACCCTCGCCCGAAGCTGAGCATTTGCAAAGAATCGCAATATTGAGGATCGACGATGTTGGTGGGATCTTCCGGAAGCACACCACTGCCACTATCAACCACAGATGGCTGCACAATTTCGCACGACGACACACAGTCAGCATACTGCGCAAAAAGCTCGAAGGAGCTTCGAGCTTCGCGCTGGAGTCTGTACGCACACTCCCGAAGATGTGGCTCGTCTGAGTTCCATGAAGAAAGACACTCCCGGCATTTGCTATCTCGCACACATGATGCCTCCACTGACCGACACTGGTAGAAGCATGATGCTGCCGAACATGAACTTGACCCTGCAACCTTGTACACACCAATGGTCTCGAATATATTCACACACGCTTCACTTGTCTGGGAATCGCAAATGTGATTGCCTGAACCAATGGTGGACTCCGCTTCCGTAACGTTGCAAATGTACGTTCCGGGCGTGCAGACGCGCATACTTTGAAAAAACGGTGCTTGGTAGATGAAAAAAAGGAAAAAAATGCACCAATTGATGATGACCAGATAACGGAAACTCTTGTTTCCACCGCTGAGCAAGACGTCAGGATCGTACAGCCACACTAAAGCCACGAACAGATAGAGTCCACTGAAAATATCGGGCGACGTAGAAGTGCATGCGAAGAGCACAACAAAACACAGAATTACTCGAGTGCTCCACAGAAACCACCCTCGCTTCAGATACAGCCTCCATGGAAGAGTGTGAGCAGGAGCATTGATGAAGTCAAATTCATCATCTGTCGCATCAATCGGACTGTGCTGAGCTGCGGCATCATCCATTGATTCCCCTCCGCTGCAACTTTCTACCTCCCCCAAGACTGTAGCTTTCGGCACCTGCTTCACTGAAGCGGTGGCTCGAGCCCGCCTCATTCGCGAAAGCGTGAGGTGGTGCCAGTAAATCCCAAAAAGCAGAATTAAACAATCTGGAATGATGACAGCAGGATTGGTTTGCGCAAGGTTCAACCAAAACCTGTACTCGTTGCCGACAGGTGTTTCGTAGAACCATGCGAGACTCGACGTAGTGCCACAAAAAGAATTCACCTGGGTGAGATCCGTGACGTTGCTACCGGTTGTGATGCTGATGCAGTGATTATCTGCTGGCAATTGCATTGAACATGCCAAGCAGCCAACCTTGCCAAACTGTGTGCATCCAAGTCGCTTCAGTTCGTTGACGCAGGCAGTGGATGCCTCGCCCGTTATGAACGGAGGGAGCCCAAGAATAAAAGCATATTGCGCCAAACAAGATACCGTGAAGATAAGGAGAAATATCCTCCACGTCCCAGAATGCCCCACTATTTTGGGCCACTGACGGTTCGTCATCAAAAGGAGAATATAGATGACGGATATAATGGAGTTGTGCACACAAGCAGCAACACAGATTAAAACAATCAGCGACAGGTGCATGAAGTTGGGCATATTTTCATCCAGCAATTGGCAATAGCCGCGAAAGCATTGCGTCCAATACACACAACTTCGCGCTCGAGCACATTGCGCCTGAGGCCTGTTTTGGAATCGCGATTCAGCAGAGCGAGTCGACATGTTGTCATCACCGTTCTCAGACGAAGCGCCTTCTTCTTCGCTGTCCGTGGACAATATTCGCTGCACCAACCGTTCAGTATCCACCTTCATGTTGGCCATGTGCACTTGACGCAACAATTCTTCGGCACTGTTCTGACGTTGTATCGGAGTCGCACGCACGTTACCCACTTGCAGTGACAACTTCCGCACGCGTCTTTTGATTTTCGACGCCACGCTTGAATTGTTGACTCGGCGGTGAATCATACACACGCAAAGAATCGCCAAATGTTTGCTAGTGAGCACGAAGAGCCCAAATTTTACCTGCAGCCATAACTCAGTTTGGTGTACCACGGACACGTTACCCACATCGCTGGTGAAAAACTCCGAGTCCAATGATAGCCGATAGAATCCTAGCCAGGATGACGTAGCACCGGCTGGCCACCACTTCGACGAGTTCGTGCTGTTGGTAACGTCCCCACCTGTCACGGCTGGCGAGAACAGCTTAAACTGAAAAACATAGTTGCCAAACAGAGCAAGGACCGCCAAGAATGTCAGCGGTATCCACAAAACGCCGAGATTGCTTCGGGGACAAAACATGATGAACAGAACAGACACCAATAGGTACAACAGCGAAAGAGCGTCGCCCTGCCAGTCGTGATCCACCTACGGTTCGAAAAAAGTTGATGATGCCAACATGCCCACACAACAAGCACAGGTGAACATTAGCAACGTTGGTGCTGAACACACCTCTCCTAAAAGCGGTGGAATCACAGCACATATGATCGCGCACAAATACATAATGTCGACACTGAAATGGAGAAGCCCTTGGAGAGTGAAACGATACACTCGCTTGAAGAATAGTCGACAGCGTGAAGCTTGTGACTGTCGCGTTGCCGTATCGGTATCTGGTTCTTCTGGCGTCGAAGAGTCGTCTCTATTAGCTTCAAGAACGTTAGTCCCGTCAGCACTACCGACATGCGAAGCTGATGCGCCGGCTGGTGACGAATGGGCCGGGGAGTCACTAGCAGCGACGGCAAGAAGAGGAGTATCCAAAGAGTTGCTAGATTCTGAGGTTCGTTTTCGAGTACGAAGCATATTGAATGCAGAACGAACGACTCCCATCCGCTTTCCAACGACTTTACGACGCAAGTCGTGTTTTCGAAATAAACGCAATTGGAAAACAGTGAACGCGAATGCGAGCGTCGGGCACAGAAGCTCGGCAAAGACAGCTCCATCATACTGTAGCAAACCAAGTTCGGCTAATGGAACTGAGTTGCTGAGAGATATATTCTGCCACGTCGTCGACAAAAATTTCATCGCAACATCGAACTGAGAGACATACCTGCGCACCGCAGAGCGCAATTGTAGTGCTCAGGACTTGAAGGTGACAAAATACACATCACGGCATCGCAGGACGCACCGCACAACCAAAAACGCCCCTTGACAAATCCCCAGTATCCACCAATAGCCGTACAGTCGGCGGCGAAACTCCACTTTCATATGCAGTACGAAGAGAAGAAGTAGTACGATGAGATCGACCGTGCTGATAATACTAATTGGTGGACCAATTGTCTCAAAAAAGAGAAAAGCATAGCAGAACCAGAGCCAAAACGACTCCAACTTCTTTTGGTGGTGCGACACCGAGCTTGTTGGGGCCTAAACAGAACACAAAGTTACACGCCCTGTTGCCCGAGCACCCGCAGCTCTTTCGGTGCAATGAAACACACCCTGGACTTTGCTTTACGCAACATGGTTGCTAGAGCCATGTACAACGTCAGCTGTGTGCTTACACAAATTAGCAGAATCACTTCATACATGAAGTCGGTCCCCAATAATTGACCATACTGTCCGTTGCGGAGGCCATAGTCGGTAAAGCCCACCCAGCTGAGCCACACGAAAAGAGTGTTCTCCTTCACAGCGCCGCCCAAGGTTGCATTTGCATTGTTGGTGACGTTTCCATCCATCAATGGCCAAAAGAACGCGCCGCACAAGTACAATGACAGCGTCATAAGCGACGTGTAAACAACCAACGGCCTGCACATGTCACGCGACAGCGGTCAGGGCACCGCGGCAACGGTTGCCGCATTGCATTCGAGAACAACTCAAACCTCCAAATCACTCGACGTAGTTGCGACGAGACGATTCCACTGATGGTGAACACCATCAACACGGCGTGTAAAAGATCAATTTTTGTCAAAGCAATCACATACCTGTGTACACACAACAAGCAAGGCTGTTGACGCAGGCAGCTGCAAACACGGATTTCAACAGTGATGAGCACTCACAGCACTCCCAGAAATAGCATGGAAGTGTTCTTCACGATGTACTTCCAAAGATTCGCACAGGCGCTGGAACAACACGGTCGATCATTACCATGCAGGGATGAACTGCACGAACAACAACTTTGGCACAACATTCTGGCGCTGCGACGAGTTTCGACATCATGAAGAAATATATCCCTAGACTCTGACTCATTATAATCTTTGCTCACTTTTTTGGGGAAAAAAAGGTGGTTGGGTGCATCGGACAATCGGCCCGTTTCCAAAGCAAAACTATAATGTTGGAGGCGTCGTTGCCAGTTGTCGCAACAAATCAACAAAAACAACAAAGCCAGCTCAGACCCGAGGCTGAGCCACGCGATGTCAAAAAATTCGAGCGTGAGACCCTATCCAAACAAAAAAGCATATTCATGAAAAACCGACTTGTAGTTGCGACATCGGACCATGCGGGAACGAACCAGCTGCACGACACTAGGTACACCGTCTTCCGTCAAGCTCTTGGGATCATAGAAACGTATGCTGGTCCCAAAATCAACCAATACCGCCAAAAATCCTAACACAATTGGGATTGTAATCCAGACGTTCGACCTCGCATGCTTGTGCGATCGGAGGGCACCAGGATCTTTGCAGCAATCAACGCCGATGATTGCAACACAAGCCCATGCCAACATTGCAGCGCTCACAAAACCGGGAAGGATGATGGCCCATGCCATGCACGCCAGGCAGCTTGCGGGAATGAGAAAATATGCTTGAAAGGCTCCCCAGCGAGATACTAAGTAAACAAGTCGCTGCGCCATCATAGCATTGCATCTTCGAGCAGCTGCCTTCTTGCGTGCTACCTTTTGTTGTTTCCGCCGCGTGGCGATGGTAAAAGTCTCTTGGGCCATGTCAGTGGTGAGACCTCCTTCGTTCAGCGTTGATGACTTCGATTCAGCGCTCTGGTCACGAGTTGATGCAGAGGTCTTAGATGCTTTATGTCGCTGTCGCAATTGGATTCGAGAGAACATCAAAAATGTAGCAATTGCTCCGCACTGGTACAGCAATGGGCCTGCCGCCAACGCGCCATCTAACGTCACAAATTCTGGAGGAGTTAAAAGACCAATGGCTAAGAACACAGAGTACCGCGTCGAATTTAGAGACAGCCCAGTTGCATTGCTTGCAATATAGGGGTCAAAAGACGACAGCAACTGGAAAGTGTAGATGGCGATGAGTAATGCTGCATTGTACACCACCAAAAACAGCGCGAACGATCGATTTGGGACGAGAAAGTATGATGTATCCAAAGCCTTGTGTTCGTTCTTCGGTAACTCCGTGTCTGTGTCCGCAGTGAGCTGTTCTTTGCTTTCAGCGTTTGCACTTCCTTCACTATCGGAGCTGCCGTTGTTGTTGTGGGCTAAAAATGTTTGTTGCAGGTTCTTATATTTTTTTGGGAAAGAGCAATTCCAATGAATCAACGTGGCGAACAGCATGACGAGATTGCCCAGTGACAAGGCACAGGGAAACGCCGACGATGCTGTAACCAAACAAAGGAACGCGATGACTCCGAACCCGTTGACGTCGGAGAGCTGCAACTTGACCAAGAATCCCACCTTGGCCAGCTTGCGCGAGCCCGTCGTCCCACCATGCACAAGCAGTGGAACGCAGGTGACAATCGACACAACAAAGAGGCTGATGTCGAAAACAAGTGGTTTCAAGTCGCCATGGCAGTCGAATCCCAGAAGACCCGTGAGTGTGTAGTTGGCACTCGAACTCGCTGGGGCGCTATTGTACAACGCCACGAATACGATTTGCCCAACAATCCCGGCAAAGGACACGATTGCTGTAGCGCAACTGTAAGCTACAGAACTGCGGTGTACCAATGATGGAACTCCCTGCGACACTGCTCCAGCCACAAACAGAACAAGATACACGGCGCTGATAATGGACAGTGGGTAGGCTTCCGTGCCGCGAAAATACGCAGCAAACAGCGTGCCCCACACAAGCAACCACACCGTCCAAGCATACGTTGGTGTTGGCCCACGCCGGATAATGGACGCACGCTTCTGCATGCTGACCACAGGCCCAATGCCAGGCGTCAGTTGGAGCTACAACGGCATCCACGGTGTGCCATGATCCACATGGATGCGGCCAAGATTAATTCTCGTTTTTCTTCTCTTCTCTAACTGTGCTCGCCATAGGGTTTCTGCACGGCATCCGTTTGTGCGTAGGTTCATCGCGACAGCTGCTTTGCACCGTTGCATTGTCGCCGCTCACCACAATCATTGAGGATTTCACCCAGCACGGCCCCGCTTCTTCGCCACTTCACATCTCAGTCACTCAACAATGAACACTACAGCAATCCTCGCTATTGACCACCAGCGATTGTTGACCGACCACTAACGTGTTGTTGTTCGCAAGTCCGTTGCGTAGCACGAGCGAGATCAATAGCTAACTAACACTCACATCGGCCACAGCCAGCAAGTCACGCCTGATCAACTCTCGAAACTCCACCTGCCACTACGGCCTTTCAAAATCAAAAACAGCACAAAGCAACACAAAACGAACGAACGAACAAGCGAAAGAACGAACGAACGAACGAAATCTTCGACGAACGGGCGGACGGACGGGTTGGTGGACGCCGGACATTAGTCAAATCGTTCGTTTGTCCTTCGTCCGTTCGTCGTTGGTTGGTCGTTCGACATTCATTCATTCGTTCGTTCGTTCGTTCGTTCGTTCGTTCGTTCGTTCGTTCGTTCGTTCGTTCGTTCGTTCGTTCGTTCGT